>JACCEE010453790.1_pt1 | contig 44836 bp, 52 predicted proteins | sample 7449931 | NCBI WGS metagenome assembly JACCEE01 (sample SAMN15323457, study PRJNA562643) | freshwater metagenome | isolation source: river surface water | place: USA:Blue River Watershed | collected 2017-08-19 | reverse complement strand
TCACACAGACTCGTGCTCGTGATAGCGTAAGTGCAGTTGATGCTGGCGGTGACGGCAGCTTTAGCTATGATAGTGCAACTGGTGCATTTACATACACAGGCCCAAGTGCAAGTGAAGTTCGTGCTCATTTCAGTGCTACAAGTGCAACTGGTGTAACATACGACAGTGCAACTGGTACTATTGCTTTAGCAAGTATTCCAAATAGCAGCTTAACAAATAGCAACGTTACTTTTAACGGCGTAGCTGTAAGTTTAGGTGGTTCTGGCACATTAGACACTGATGACATTGGTGAAGGTGAAAATAACCTTTACTACACACAAGCTCGATTTGATTCTGCATTTGGCGCTAAATCAACAACAGATTTGGCAGAAGGTGATAACCTATTCTATACAGAAGCTCGAGTTGATGCAAACTTTGAAACAAAGACAACAGATGATCTAGCAGAAGGTTCTACAAACCTATACTACACAACAGGACGTACTCGAGCAGACGTCGGCGCTGGCACAGGTGTAAGCTACAATAGTTCAACTGGTGTATTCAGTATCGGTCAAGCAGTTGGTACAACTGACAACGTTACATTTAACGATGTAACAGTCGACGGTAACTTAACAGTTAACGGTACATTAACAACTGTAAATTCTACAGACTTGGCAGTTACAGATAAGAACATCACTATTGCTGATGGTGCAACAGATGCTGCCGCAGCTAACGGTGCTGGTATTACTGTTGATGGTGCAAATGCAACTATCACTTATGTAAGTGCAACAGACAGCTGGGACTTTAACAAAGACCTTAACGTAGCTGGCGACGTTACAATGACCGGCGACTTAACAGCCGCAAACTTTAACGGTGACTTAGCTGGTGACGTAAACGGTCAGGTTAGCGATATTAGCAACCATACAACAGATGCATTAGCAGAAGGTACGACTAATTTATACTTCACTGATGCCCGCGCACGTGATGCTATTAGTACAGATGGTTGGCAAATTAGCTACAACAGTTCGACTGGTGTTATTTCTATGGCTACACCAGACACTGATGATGTAAGTGAAGGTACTACTAACCTATACTTTACAACAACTCGCGCACGTGATTCGATCAGCGTAAGCGATGCCGGCGGAGACGGTTCTTTATCGTATGATAGCGTAACCGGTGTAATTACATACACAGGCTCAAGTGCTAGTGAAGTTCGTGCTCATTTCAGTGCTACAAGTGCAACTGGTGTAACATACGACAGTGCAACTGGTACTATTGCTTTAGCAAGTATTCCAAATAGCAGCTTAACAAACAGTTCTGTTACAGTTAATGGTACAGAAATCACTTTAGGTGGTTCTGGAAGTTTTGGTACAGATAGTGTTAGTGAAGAAACTAACTTGTACTACACAGATACAAGAGTTCGCAATGCTATTAGCTTAACAACAAGTGATAGCCAAGTACTTGACTACAATGCTTCTACAGGTGAATTTACATTCAGCTTAACAGGTATTGACACAGACGAAGTTACAGAAGGTGTAACCAACCTTTACTTTACAAATGCTCGCGCACGTAGTGCAATCAGCATTGTAGATGCAGGTGGTGACGGCAGTTTTGCTTACGATAGTGCAACTGGTGTATTAACATATACTGGTCCTAACGATAGTGAAGTTCGTGCTCACTTCAGTGCAACACAAACTGGCGGCGACGGCAGCTTTAGTTACGACAGTGCAACTGGTACATTCAGTTACACAGGTCCTGACCAAGACGATTATCGTTTAGCTATCAGTGCTACTAAAGTTAGCGGCGATGGTAACTTAACATATGATGATAGTACTGGTATTATCAGCTACACTGGTCCAAGTGCAGCCGATACTCGTGCTCACTTCAGTGCTACAACTAACACAGGCATTACTTATAACAGTTCTACTGGTACATTTGCTTTAGCAAGTATTCCAAATAGTAGCCTAACTAATACAACTGTAACTATCAACGGTACAGAAGTTGCATTAGGTGCAAGTGGTAGCTTTGATACAACAAATGTAAGCGAAGGCGACAATCTGTACTTTACAGACGCACGTTCACGTGCTGCTATCAGCTTAACAACAAGTGACGCTACTGTATTCAGTTACGATAGTGCTACTGGTGTATTCACTTATGATGCTGCTGGTTTAGACACAGACGAAGTTACAGAAGGCACAACTAACTTGTACTTTACTCAGGCTCGCGCTCGTGATAGTATTAGTACAAACGGTTGGCAAATTAGCTACAACAGTACGTCTGGTGTTATCTCTATGGATACTCCGGATACAGACGATGTAGCTGAAGGCGCAACAAATCAGTATTTCACAAATGCTCGTGCTCGTCAAGCAGTTAGCTTAACTACTGACAACACAGATGCAATGAGCTATGACAACACAACAGGTACATTTACATTTACCTTAAATAGTGTTGATACAGACGAAATTGCAGAAGGTGCAACTAACAGGTACTTCACAACAACTCGCGCTCGTGATAGCATTAGTAACGGTAGCAATATCGATTATGATGCAGCAACTGGTATTATCAGCACACAAGCCGCAGTTTGGAGTGTAAATGGTCAGAACCACGATGTTGTGTTAGATACCGACGATATCACTGAAGGTAGTGCAAATCTATACTTCACAGATGCTCGTGCAAGAAGTGCTATCACTCTAACAACAGATGACAGCAACATCTTAAGCTACAATACAGGTACAGGTGCTCTAACATTCGTTACACCTACAACTGACAGTATCAACGAAGGTGCTAATAACTTATATTACACTGATGCTCGTGCAGATGATCGTATTGCAGCCGCAAGTATCCGCGATCTAAGCGACGTTGACACAGAAGAAGCATTACAAGACGGCTACACTCTAGTTTGGAGTAGCAGTTTAGGTAAGTTTGTTCCACAAAACGTTGCGGTTACAGCTACAACACTAAACTTTACAGGTGACGGAACTTCTACAAGTTTCAACACTGAAGTTGAAGTTACAAGTATTGATAACACTCAAGTGTATATCAACGGTTTAATTCAAGCACCTACATACTCTTACACAATCAGCACAACTGACGGTGAAACAAGTATCGTGTTTGATACAGCCCCGGAAGCTAACGACTATATCTTTGTTCGTGTAAGCTCTACTAGCACATTAACTGCTGGTGGCGTTCTAAACGAAACAAGTACAGTTGACGGCGGTACATTCTAATTTTAACTGATTAGAGTCAACGAAAAGGTGCTTTCGGGCACCTTTTCTGTTCTGTAAAAAAGTATAAATACACTAAACGAGTTTTCTTAAAATGCCAATTTTTCGAGGTAAAAATATTGTTAGTGCTGTCTCTGACTATAAAGACAGTGTTAAATTAGCAACGAGGTCAAATATCAACTTGACCTCTAATGTCATTTCTTTGGACGGGATTACATTAGAAGATAGGGATAGGGTACTGTTATTAGGGCAAACTACCTCTAGTCAAAACGGTATATACGTGTGGTCAGTTTCTACTAACAAGTTATCAAGAGCACAAGATGCAGATAGTTTATTTGAACTTAGTGCTGGTAATAGAATATATGTAGAAGAAGGAAATTCATTCGCTAAAACTACGTGGACGCTTATAACACAAGGTGTTATCACTCCCGGTACTACTGGACTTGTTTTTGCTAAAGAAAGCAGAGTAGGTACGTCTGATATTAGTGGAATTTACGGAGACTCTACTAAAACTTTGCAAATAACCGTAGACGAAACTGGGCAAATCAATCAAATTTCAGCAGTTGATATAAGCATCGACGGCGGCGAATTTTAACCATTTAATAACCCTTACATCAAATTTTGATAAATACTTTTTGACATTAATGGAAAACGATGATCCATGAATTCAAAGGGAGTATATACTCAAAATGGCCAATACAATTATTTTAAAGCGTAGTGCGACACCTGGTAAGGTACCTACCACAAGTCAAATAGCACTAGGCGAAATTGCAATTAACACATATGACGGTTTAATTTATATCAAGAAGGATGACGGAACTCCAAGCGTTGTTCAAATCGGTGGTGTAACTAGTGTTAACAGCGAAACAGGAGCAGTAACACTAGATACTGGTGATATTGCTGAAAACGGTAATCTTTATTTTACTAATGCTCGTGCAAGAAGTGCATTGAGTGCAGGTTCTGGTATTACATATAATAGTAGTACTGGTGCAATTAGTACAACACAAACATTGACTACAGCAGGTAGTCCAACTTTTGCAGGTTTAACTTTAACTGGTGATATTGACATCACTGGTGACATTATCCCAAGTGCAAATAACACATACAGCTTAGGTACAGCAGATTACGTTTGGAAAGACGTATATGTTGGTCCAGGTACATTGTACGTTAACGGAAGCCCGGTTATTACTGACGATTCTGGTACAATGACTTTCTCTGCTGATACTGATCAGAACATTCGTTTAACAACAGTAGGCGCTGGCGTATTGCAATTAGGTTCTAGTACAACAAACGTGAACGTTGACGGTACATTGCAAATCGGTAGTGGTAAGAATATCACAGACAGTGCAGGTGTAGAAGTTAACTTTGGCGACAATATCGATATGAACAACAACAAGATTGTTGGTCTTGGTGCACCAAGTGCAAATACTGATGCAGCAACAAAGAAATATGTCGACGACACAGTTGGAGCAATTAGCACAAGCAGTATCACACAAGGTAACAGTAACGTCACAGTGACAGACACTGGTACTGGCACAGTTACAGTTAGTGTCGACGGTAGCACAGCTCTTACAGTTACAAGTGCAGGTGTTGTTGTTGCAGGCAACTTAACAGTTAGCGGTACAACTACAACAGTTGATTCTAACACAGTTACAATTGCAGACAACATTTTAACATTAAACAGCGACGCAACTGGTGCTCCGACTCAAAACGCTGGTGTTGAAGTCGAACGCGGTGATGAAGCAAATACACAAATTCGTTGGAACGAAGGTTCCGACAAATGGACATTCACTAACGACGGTGCAGTTTACTACCCTATGGCAGTAAGCACAGACGACTTAGCTGAAGGTTCTACAAACCTATATCACACAACAACTCGCGCTCGTGGCGTATTAAGTGCAAGTAGCTCTACTGGAGTAAGCTACAATAGTTCTACCGGTGTAATTAGTTTAGGTTCTATCCCTAATAGCAGCCTGTCTAATAACAGCATAACTATCAACGGTACAAGTGTAGCATTAGGCGGAACACGCACAATGGACACTGATGTTATTAGTGAAGGAAGTACAAACCTATATCACACGACAGCTCGCGCTCGTGGCGCAGTAAGTGCCGGTACAGGCATTAGCTATAACAGTACAACTGGCGTTATTACTAACACTATCACTCAGTACACTGATGCACTAGCTCGTGGCGCAGTAAGTGCTAGTGGCGACCTAAGCTATGACAGCGGAACTGGTGAGTTTAGCTTTACACAGGATAAGGCATTTAGTGCATTAACAGACAAACCGACTACTATTTCTGGTTACGGTATTACTGATGCTTATACAAAGACTGAAGTTAACAGTGCAATTTCTACAGCAGTTGCCGGTAAGGACAACACAGACGAAATCACAGAAGGTACATCAAACTTGTACTTTACTAATGCTCGCGCTCGTGGCGCAGTAAGTGCTAGCGGCAGTTTAAGCTATGACAGTGTTAGCGGTGTATTCAGCTACACTGCACCAACAGCAGTAAGTGCGTTCACTAACGATGCTAATTATATTACTTCAGCAGCTAACGTTGCTTCTGCTTCTAAGCTACAAACAGCTCGTGATATTGTTTTAGCAGGCGATGTTACAGGTACTGTAAGTTTCGATGGTTCCGGTAACGTAAGTATGACAACTACTATTGCAGCTAACAGTGTTGCTTTAGGCACTGATACAACTGGTAACTATATGGTTGGTGTTACTGCTGGTACAGGTATCAGCGTAAGCCATACAGCCGGCGAAGGTAGTACAGCTACAATTACTAACAGCTTATCAACAAGCGGTGGTTCTATTGGTGGCGCTATTTCGGTTACTGGTGCAATTACTGCAACAGGCGAAGTTACAGCTTACTACTCTGACTTACGTTTGAAGACAAACATTGTTCCAATCGCTGACGCCTTAGAAAAAGTAGAAGCATTGAATGGTGTTACATTCGATCCGAACGAAACAGCTCTAGCATTAGGCATAGACAACACACACCAGATGGGTGTTATTGCTCAAGAAGTTGAAGCAGTTGCTCCTGAATTGGTAGTTGACAGTGCATTTGCCGGTTTTAAGACAGTTAAGTATGATAAGCTAACAGCTCTTCTAATTGAAGCAGTTAAGGAACTAAGTGCTAAAGTGAAGACACTTGAAGCACAGTTGGGCAATACTAAGCCAACATTATAATTTCCTAAAAATGGATGGAGGAGGAAACTCCATCCATTGGGATAAATAACAGACAGGAGATTATAATGGCAGTTTTACCAGCAACCGGTTCTGAAATTGTTATGGGTAGGGTTAAGCAAGCGTACACAAACGTCGCTCCCGCTGCCGGCCAAAACATTAGCCTAAGCGGTACATTAGGTGCTTACCGCGGACAAAGTGCTGGAACTCAAATTAGTTTAAGTTCTAGATTTGGCGGACAGTATACACCTTATGCATATTAATTAATAGCAGAAATGTGTTAATAAATACCTCGACTAGATCGAGGTATTTTTATGGCTACTAAAAAAACAAAACAAGAAACATCAAAATTACAAGAGTTATTTGACGTTTGCCCTTACGTAAATGTAAGCAAATTTGAAAATGATAATTTTAATATACAAACAGGATCAGCTTATCCAAGATTTGTTATAGAGACTGTTAATCGCATTAGAAAAATCAACAGCGAATTAGAAAACGAAACCAAAACGTTTGAAAAGAATTATTTGCAAGAAGAACGAACTAAGCTAACAGAATTGCTTGAAGCTGAAGACATTACAAAACTAGTTTCAGCAACTTCAAATTGGCAAGAATTTGAAAGAGACTATTGGATTAATTTGCTAGGAAAAACTGCGGCTATTGAAATTTTAACCAAAGGCACAGCTAGCACAGAAACAATGACCAAAATGGTTAAGTTGCCAGAAGATGATTACATTAAAGCAACTCAAATTTGTGTAAGACTAGCAAATGCAATTAAAGAAGCTACTATGAACGCAGAAGCAGCAATTGGCATTAATCATGAAGAAGAACCTGCTACAACAGGTCCGAAAAAACTAGCATTAAACAAAGTTAAATGACAGTACGTTTGGCAATATGCGTTCCCTGCCGGGACATGATGCATAGTGTATGCTCTTTTTCGTTATACAATCTTGCAGCAGAATTAACATCTGTTGGGATTGAACATCGATTATTTTTAAGTCCCGGCACCCTTATTGCTAATCAAAGACATGAGTTAGTACTTGCTGCAAAAGAATGGTCTGCAACTCATGTTATGTTTATAGATAGCGACATTGAATTTAAACCAGAGCATGTAATAAGCCTAATAGATTTTGATGAATTGGTTGTCGGTGCAGCTTACAGCAAACGAGTGGAGCCGATTATAACAACTGCTTGGCATAGTATAGACGATTGGAATAGTTTTGTTAAGCCTGAAGAACAAACAGACAGTCATATACAAGTAGAAGCCATGGCTTTGGGGTTTTGTTTAATTAAAACAGAAGTTTTTGATCAACTTAGCTTGCCTTGGTTTCAGCTAGGATTCTATAACAATCAATATACAGGCGAAGATATTGAATTTTTTAGAAAATGTGTAGAAGCAAATATTCCTATTTGGCTCGATATTGCAACAACTTGCCAATTAGGACACATCGGCATTAAGAATTATAAAGTCGTTGACGATATAGAAGTAGTGATTGCCACTTCGCCAACCAACGATTAAGTCTGACAACATTTGTACTAGCAGCATCTGCATTTCTAACATCTGAGAAATATCTTTGAACTGCTAGGTCTTTTTCTGTTGAATCGATTAAGTATTCTAGTGTAGGATCTTGTGGGCTTAGGATTAATTGCAAGATAGGATGATTGACGTCTTCTTCGTTGAGTAAATGTTGTAAATGTAAAAACCAACGTTCTACATAACTTATCTCTGTTTTATATAAACGATTTAACAGCGGATTATTAAGCCTACTGTCCCAACAGTAGTATAAATCTATACTAGACGCTCTTTTAAGAGGTTTTTCCTTCTTGGGAAATGGTATTATCTCTGCTGCCATTCTTCTTATCAATCCACGTGTAAAAATTCTTAAATTTACTTTTTAATCTTGCAGAACTCAACATCTGTCTTGTTTTTGGATGTAGCGGGCTAGGTAACGTGTCTATCGTAGTCCAAGCATACCCGCTATTTTCCCAATTGAGTTCAGGAACAAATTCTTTGCTTACTAATACAATATAAGTGTCGTATATAAAATCTTTAGTCCTACTTTGATAGCTATGCAATGGTAGGATCTTTTTTATTTTGCTTAAGTTTAATTCTTCTTTTAATTCTCTCAACAATGCATCGGCAGGAAGCTCGCCTGCTTCTACTCGCCCGCCTGCAAATGTCCACGTGTTAGGGTGACTTTCTTGAGGACTGCGTAACACTGACATAACATTGCCAGTTGATTCGCTTACTATAATTGCACCTACACCTTTAAATTGCTTCACAAATAAATTCTCCACCAGCCGTTTTGATAAGTGCCTTCTACTGCACTAATCCACTGACTGTTTCTCCATTCATACAATAAATTGCTAGTAGTATTTAACACTACGGCATTAGAGTTACTAGAGCTGTCAAAGCTAACAATCCATGAGCTTCCATTATATTCTATAATATCGTTAGCTTGTGCATTTAGTATTCCCCAGTATGTGCTATTAGGAACATCGTTTATAACTAAGTAACGTTGTCCTAATACTGCATTAGGTAAACCTGCACTAGGAGCAACTTTAGCAGGATCTATAACAGCATTGATAGCAGCAACAGTACTATCTGGCAAACTATTTGAATCAATATCTATAGTTGCAATATTAGGAGTTTCTGGATCTATGCTAACAATAGTTGCAATAATGTCTTGACTTGCATCACTTGGATCTAAACCTCTGCGTAACCTTAAGTTGCTAATGCCTAATTTTAATTCACCATACGGCTTTAGCATTGCCTCCCAGGTTAGCAAATTTCCCGCGTCGTCTGTAGTACCACCGTTTTTGTTTAATAGAGTTGCTTGATCACCTTCGATTCGAACTTGTAGTTTTAAATTTTCAAAAGTCACTAACACCCATTGTTTGTTTGGTATAGGATCACCGGGCACCCAATCTAATGTTTCGTTGTCTGATAGTTTTTTAATTTCAGTTAGAATTGTATGAATAAGAGTTTGTCGCTTTACTTTTGCAGGAGGATTGATTAAAATAGGCAAAGTAAAGTTTAAGGCTGCAACATCGATAATATCGTCTGTGCCCATAGGAACTTGTCTTACACTCCATACTACGTTTACTAGCTCAGTGTAAGTTAAATTGCTCCAATCGAACGGATTGTCGTTTAATTTTAAGTTAATACTTGGGTTAAACAATACTAGCATTTGTTCTAGTATTTGTAATTTTTGCTCGGTGTTGCTTGTCCAGATATCTACTTGTACAGTTAAATCATAAGGGACCGGCATGTAGCGTTCGATGGTGTAAGTATTCCCAACTTCGCCTTCTACGTACTCTCCAGCAGCCGCATCAAATTTCTTTTCATATACTCTAACTTTGTCTACGTGAGTTGGGTTTAGTCTACGCTCTGCACTAATCTGCAAGTCTGTAACATAGCAGCTAATAAAAGGAACTGTGTTAATCATGTTCTCACTTTGATTTTTCATTATGTGAGCAGCAGTACGATTTATATCACCGTATCTGACAGGCACTTGGATGTAACTTTCGTTGCCATCTCTGTCTTTGCCAGTCTTAACACTAAATCCTCCGAGGATTCTCATAAATTGTGTTAAGTAGCGTCTTATTTGTTCATCGTAAAAGAACTGCATGATTAAAAGTCCGTCTTTGGTTTAATAACTTGGCTTAGTGCTTGTCGTTCTGGCATTTCTTCACCGCCTATAACAGTTGTTGCACTGTTATTAATAAACGGAGCAGCATTTAGTACTCGATCTTTAACATCGACAGCTCCTTCGTTAGTATTAATACGTTGCCAACGTGTACCTCTATAAGCAAACAATGCTGGTGGCGTATAGTCTGTGCGTAAAAAGAAGTCCCCTTGTGCAGGAGTGAGCGGGAAACTTAAACCTTGATTTAATGTCTCTCCGTGATCATATTCGGTATTAGCATATGATTGATACTGTTTAGTTGCGTCTTGCATAACGTTATTAGTATCATCTAAAATGGTAGGTGCTAACTGTTCGCCCCGGCGAATAATCGCATTACTAATTTCTAATTCTTTTTGGTATGTACTTAGTGCATCTTTTAATGTATCTGTTCCATTGTCGGCAGGCTGTTGTAATATATCTCGATATTCTTGTGCGTCGGTCATTGGGCTTGCTTTAATACGCCAAATATGAGGGTACCAAGTTTGACTAAATCCTTCTGCTGCTCGACTAGCATCTTGTATAACATAAAATTTATTGATAGCTGGTTTACTTTCATCTAATAATAAATCATCTCTAACATGCGGTAATTCGATAACGTCACCTGCCATTAGTTTTCTGCCCATGCGTTCTACCATATCGTTTGTATGGAAAGTAACATAGATAGTGTCTGCACTTAAAAATAAGCCAAACTGTGTTAAGTCAAAGTCTTGATCACCTACGTTATACACACCGCGAAGTTCATACACATCGGGATCGTAAATTCTATCTCTATTTTCTAAAAATAGCAAATCTTGTATTTTAGTTTCATTTAAAATATCGTCCGCTGTATAGTTAGGTTTAGTAGGGTCGTTGCTAGCACCCTGGTCTGCAGGCTGCAAATATTTGTGGACTAAAACGGCAGTACCGCCAACCAGAAACTGCTCACGGATAAGTTTATCCATGAAGTGGTAGTCGTTTGTACGTTCGTTTTTCCAAAGGCTTAATCTTGGCATAGTCTAGTATTTACCTGTTTTGACTTGAGTTTTAAAAATTGGCACAAATAGGTTTTGGCGCTATAATACTAATATGATGACAGTAGTAGAACACCTTGCTAGTAGACATTTGAATGTTGAACTGCATCGTCCTGTAGTTGACGAAGCAGAACGTGTTGCTACCTTTTATCTTTACAATTTAAGCGGCGCCCTTGTCGGGTATCAACAATACCGACCTGAAGGGGAGAAAAAGCCCAATAATAATCCCAAAGAGGGTAAGTATTTTACCTACAGACACCAACCTACTGTAACAGTATGGGGCGTAGAAAGTTTACATTTAACTCCAAATATAGTATTTTTGTGTGAAGGTGTATTTGATGCTGCCCGACTTACTAACCGCGGAGTTAGTGCTTTAGCAGTATTAAGCTCTAATACAGGCTGGGATTTGCGAAATTGGCTGGCTATGCTGAACCGCAAGGTTGTTGCAGTGTGCGATGGGGACCGAGCCGGTGCTCAACTTGCAAAGTTTGGCGATGTTAGTTTGTGCTTACTTAACGGCAAGGATCTAGGTGAAGCAGATGATGCAACTGTTGATTTTTTGCTCAAGGAGTTTGTAAACTAAAGTATACAAATAGAAATTGGCACAAATTGGGTTCGGCGTTATAATACATACATAGCGTAACAAAACAGGAGCAGGCAATGAGCACGCCAGTTAGCAAAGACTACCTCAAAATTAATACTAATTGTTTACACGAGATTGTATGGCTCAAGAGAAAAATTGCCAGCTTAGAGACCAAATTCTTACGCCGCCCTAGCACCATTAAAGAAATTCGCGATTTGGAACGTCAAATCCGTGAGCGTGGCGGCGAACCAGAACAGCATACTTGGATTAAGGAGTAAACATGCTAACAGCAGAACGTCTTGAGTCATTGATTAAATTGGACAAAAATGGCTTAGTAAAGCTCTTGGCTAATGCCGGTTATACTGGTGCTAGTTTTAAGTCTGCCCAATTTATTGGTATTACTAATGGCGGGCAACTCTGCTACCAAGTGGTTTATTATGATGACGCTGGTATTGGCGAAGAAGTAGGAAAAGTGTTCGTAACATACGATCATGTCACAAACACTATAAAAGCCGATTATTGACACAAATTGAGCAACCTGCTATAATACTTGTATTGTAGCAATTAAGGCACGGCTATGGAAACCAAAGTTGAAGGCAGTCGCAGGAACCGTAAGTTTGTAGAAGCAATTCTACCATCTATGCTTGAGCAACTTAAGTTGACTGCAAGCCGTCGAGCTTTGCTTATCCGTGTAGCTGACGAGTGCGAAGACAATCAAGGCATTACATTGGACTTGACACAAGCTACTGGTGCTTATTTGGTAGTAATTAAGCCACACCGCCACCTTAAAGAAATTGGTATGACATTAGCACACGAATTGGTGCATGTTAAACAATTGGCAAAAGGGCAGTTGAAATACACTAAAACTGGTGCTAACATTTGGTCAGGTCGTCGCTACAGCAAAAACACAGATTACCTTGACCGTCCGTGGGAAGTAGAAGCATTTAGCCGCCAAGAACTTATTCTGCGTCGAGCAATCGAAGAATAAGATCGGCAATTATAAAATAACTGTTAAGGAACATAGTTATGGTAACCAAACGAGCAATTAAAACAACTGACAAACTTGCATGGCGATTCGAGTCACCTGCTAAGATTGTAGCTTATCGAGAAGCAGATTCTAAATATGTCGGGGAAGAACCACAGTACCCAACTGTAGAAGTTCAACGGGCATGGACTAATAGCGAATATCAAACTCAATTGATGCGTACACTTAATTGGTATGCTCATACGCAAGATAAAAAGAAAAGTGCAGAATGGCTGTCTGTTTTCCTTGAGCGTAATCCAAAACGAGCCAAACTAGCACAAGCAATTAAACGCGGGGATGCGTGGCCAGGTGCCACTGTAGGATTTGCATTGCGAGCAGGTCGCGTTGGACTAGAACTCCGATTTGGCACTCTTCGCCGTTTGCTTAAACTTCTAAAAGAAGCAGACGCTAACACCACTGTTAGTCAGCTGGCTCCAGAAGAGCCTAAAGATGAAAAGAAAACTTTCAACATCCAAGAACGCCTAGCAGAAAAAACTGCCGAGTGTGCAGGCGAACTTGAAGGACGGTTTGACGAATTTATTACTAATCAAGAGTTTAAAGGTGACCCTAAGGCAGTTGAATTGCTTACGCAATTTAACGTCCAGCCTGCTCATGTAAAAACAATTACAGCATTGGCTGAACGGCGAGTAGCAGAATTTGAAGATGTAAACGCCAGTAAAGACAGTCAAGTAATCGAAGCGTATAAGCATCTTGGCAAGCGACAAATTAATGCTATTGTTAAATGGTGGCAACAAGTCATTTCAGACTGCAATAGCTACGGAATTATTAAGAAAGCCGCAAAGGCTCCTCGTAAGAAAAAAGCAGTAACACCTGAGAAGGTTGTTAGTAAGCTCAAGTTCATGAAAGAGTTTGCAGAGCTTAAACTGAAAAGTGTGGAGCCTACACAAATTTTGTCTGCAACAGAGTTGTGGGTTTACAATACTAAGAACCGCAAACTAGGTCTTTATATTGTGGACCAATATGCAGGATCCCTTAGTGTTAAGAACAGTTCTATTGTTGGCTTTGATGCTCAAGCAAGCGTACAAAAAACCATGCGAAAGCCAAAGGACCAACTTAAAGAGTTTAGCACTAACGGCAAACCGGCCGCTAAAAAATGGTTTAAAGGTGTACGTGCAACAGAGACTAAACTCAATGGACGTATTAGTGCGGATATGATTTTGCTCAAGGCATACAAATGAAAAAATTACTGCTATCACTGCTTCTTGCAATCAGCGCCACATCTGCTGTCGCTCAGCAATACGACATGAGTGAGCAGGTCATCAACACCGCCCATCAACGGTCGACTTATTACATGAAGGATTCGACGTTTGACTTTGGTGTCAAGTTCGATGAATTCTTAGCCTCAGCTGATCGAAATATTCCAGTGGTCGTGCATTCGCATGGATGTGCTGGTATAGGTGAGTATGATCATCTTGCAAAGGGTTTTTACACAAGTCTTGGCTATTACTTTATCATGCTTGATTTCCATAAACGTGGTGATGCAACAGCAGCCTGCACGGGTGGTGCCCAAAGTGGGTTTAGTTATCATGGTGATTTGAAAACCCGCCTACCTGCCCGTATTAAGGAATTAGCAAGCCATATTTCCACGCTACGCAGCAACGGTTTTAAGACGGTATATGCGACAGGTCATAGCGAAGGCGGAATGATTGTTCAGTTTTTGCAAGGTGGTGTAGATGGCGTAGTCATCCACTCCATGGCATGCGTGCCGTTACCACCTCATATCGACACCAAAAACGTTCGCACATTGCATCTCGTATCTTTAAATGATCCGCTGCTGGGTCGATCAAATGGTCGAGAGGTCTGCACAAATCGACCGAACTACACAGCGGTGACATCACAAGCCGGCACTCATAGCTCTCTCGCAGAACCTCTTTGGCGCGAAAAAATCAAAGAATTTATAGTCAATAACTAAATTAAATCTCCCGCTAAATACAATAACGGGAGATTTTCTTATGAGTATTCGTAGCGACATTATTAAAGACATAGAACTTAGACTAGGCGGCGGCATGGTAGATGTAGAACTAGATTCTGCACACTACGACTTAGCTATAAATTCTGCATTACGCAAGTACAGACAACGTAGTCAGCGAGGCACTCAAGAACGTTATATTTCATTAGAAATTAAAGAAGAACAACAGTTATATCAGCTACCATTAAACGTGGTTTTAGTTCGCGACGTTTTATTAAGACAAACGGGCACGGCTGGCACTAGCGGCACAGGTGTAGATTTTGAGCCTTTTAACACAATGTACTTGAATAACATGTTGCTACAAAACAGTAACAACTTCTCTGGCTTACTAAATTACGAGCTCTACGCAGACCGTAGAGAATTGTTGGCTCGTATGTTTGGCGGATATGTAACATTTGATTTTAGACAAAACGACAAAACAATATTCATACACAGAAAATTTCGCAGAGACGATACTGCAATCGTTTGGGCTTGGGTTGAGCGAGACGATGAAGATTTGCTATTGGATCCTTATGCAAGTCCTTGGCTACGAGACTATGCCTTTGCTCGTGCCAAGTTTATGTTAGGTGAAGCACGTAGCAAGTTTGCTAGTATTGCAGGTCCACAAGGCGGCACTAGCTTGAACGGCGATGCACTAAAAGCCGAAGCACAAAACGATTTAGACAAACTAGAAGACGACTTAAAGACGTATTCCGAAGGCGGCACACCTTTAGGTTTTATCATAGGTTAATATGTCGCACAAACAATTCAGAATTACTAGCGAAACATTTAAGTTACCTGGAGATGATCCTAGCATTCCTGATGCTTACGTTGATCCAAAAGATCTTGCAGACTTAAAGAAGCTAGCTGGCATTGACTCGCTCAATCTTTTGCAAGGTCCTTGTACTGCAACAGCAGAGCATTTCCAGGAAAATGTTTTAGACAAAGGTAAGTACCAACGAGAAAACAATATTAAGCCGGGCACAGACGAATGGTTTCGCCTTTGGTTTGCCAGAAAAGGCTTAACTGGCGAATCTCCTACAAAATAATAGTAGACAAACAGATTGTATTGCTATATACTAGCGATATGAACATTTACTTAGACATGGATGATGTAGTTGCTGATTGGATGACAGCAGCTAAAGAATATTTAAACGTGCCCCAATGGACTTGGGGTCAAATGCTTCCTGATGCAACTTGGCAACGTCTTAAAGACAATCAACGAATGTATAGGCACTTACCTCTTAAAGACGGTGCTCATGAACTAGTTGATTGGGTAACGCAGTATTGCCGTAGAACAGATTCTGGACTGTTCTTTTTAAGTGCCATTCCTCACGGAAATGATGTACCGTGGGCTATTCAAGATAAAGTATGGTGGGCACATGATCACTTTCCGCACATTCCTGTTTTCCTTGGACCGTACAGTCATGATAAATGGGTACGCTGCTCGCCAGGTGACATTTTAATTGACGACCGTCCTAGCAACTGCGATGAATGGCGTCGAGCAGGCGGCCTGGCACATCAGTATAGTAACTGGGAAGATTGCAAAATTTGGCTCGAGGAGACTTTAAAATGATTATCGGAATTTGTGGTTTAATTGGTGCAGGCAAAGATACTATTGCAGATTACCTTGTTAATATTCACGAGTTTCGACGAGAAAGTTTTGCAAACACATTAAAAGATGCCGCAAGTGCAGTATTTGGATGGGACCGAACGTTGTTAGAAGGGCGTACTAAAGAAGCCCGAGAATGGCGTGAGCAAGTAGACACTTGGTGGGCAGAACGACTAGATATTCCCAATTTAACCCCACGCTGGGTTTTACAGTATTGGGGTACTGATGTTTTACGTAACCATTTCCACGATGACATTTGGATTGCTAGTTTAGAAAATAAACTTAGAAAAACTAAAGATGATATCGTAATTAGCGATTGTAGATTCCCCAATGAAATTAAAGCGATTAAAGCAGCTGGCGGCACTGTACTTAGGGTAGTCAGGGGTGATGATCCGGAATGGATGGAGCATGCAAGAAACTATATGGCCGGCCCCGGCAAAATAGGATGGTCTATCGGTAAAAACATGCTATTAAAAGCTAATGTTCATGCAAGCGAATATAGTTGGGCAGGCACCGACTTTGATGCAATAATTGACAACAACAGCACCATTGATAACTTGTACAACCAAGTGAGCATGCTGGTGCAACCTGAAACCGAAAAAATAGCAATTTGACTAAATAGCCGTCTTTTTTCCAAAAGTTACTAAATAATAGTAACTCAAAAGGAGAACAAGATGGCTACATTAGTATCCCCAGGCGTAGCAGTTAGTGTTACGGACGAAAGCCAATATGGCGGTGCAGGACAAGGCACAGTTCCGTTAATCATTTTAGCTACACAAACAAACAAAACAAATTTAAGTGGCTCCGGTTATGCAGCAGGTACAACTCCTGCTAATGCTGGAAAACCATTCCTTTTAACAAGCCAACGTGAGCTTGTTGAATTATTCGGTCAACCTCAATTTAGAACAATTGATGGTACACCTATTCATGGTGACGAAACAAACGAATACGGCTTACTAGCAACTTACAGTTATCTAGGTCTAGCAAATCGTGCTTATGTTTTACGTGCAGATATTGATTTGGCACAAATCGAACCAAGTATTGTTGAACCAGCAGGTGCTCCTTCTAACGGAACATACTGGTTAGATTTAACAAGTACATCTTGGGGAGTGTTTGAAGCAACAGCAGTAGGAACAGGTAACTGGGTAGCTAAAGCAGTTACTCTAGTAACAAACTTAAGCGATACTGTAGGCGGTACAGGTGTTGTTCCACTAGGAACAATAGACGGAGAAACAATAACAACAGACTATGCATTAGTTGCATCTCCTGTTGTTTCTAGTTATCAACTATATAAAAATATAGAAGGTGATTGGATTGCAGTAACAAATGCTGGATTAGGAGCAACTGTTTTTGCAGCACCTCACTACTCTATTCCTAGTGCAACAGAAGCAGGTGATGTTTGGATTAAAACAACAAGTCCTAATTCTGGATTAAGCGTAGTTGTTAAGAAATACGTAAGTGCTAATATTCCTGCAAGCAGCCCGTGGGTCGCACAAAATGTTGCAGCTTATGCAAGCGACGTTGATGCAGCCGCAGCGTTTGGTAGTGCGTTAACTGCTGGTAAAGTTTATGCAAAAGTAGCAGCAGGCGCAGCCAATGTACAACTAAGGACATTCGATGGTTTAAACTGGACAACTTTAGGTGAAGAACCGAACGTAGAAGCTCCGATTGGTGTCACTAATGATGGTACATTATGGTATAATCCTGTCTTGCATGTTGACTTGTACGAAAAAGTAAATGGTCAATGGGAGCCGGTAGAAGGCAACGTGACTATCGATGCAACGGCTCCTGAAGGTGCTGAAGGTGGGGACATTTGGGTAGACAGTAGCGACTTAGAAAACTACCCTGCAATCTATCAATTTGATGGTAGCACTTGGGTTGAGCGAGATACTACTGATCAGACTACACCTAATGGTGTTTTATTTGCTGACTTAACAAGTATCCCCGCAGACACAACAAACGGCACCGGCGGCGCAACTCTTGTTGATAGCGAAGCACCGGATCCATTATTGTATCCAGATGGCATGTTGCTATGGAACGCTATTGTTTCTACTGGTAACGTTAAGCAGTACAGTTTAGCTACTGGTGTATGGAATACATTTAGCGGTAACCAAGCAGACGGTCGTCCTTATATGATGCGTAAAGCTCAACGTCAAGCGGTTGTTAAAGCAATGCAAGCAGCAGTGAACAACAACACACAAATCCGTGAAGAAATGACTTACTTTACATTGATTGCTGCTCCTGCTTACCCTGAGCTATTAGACGAAATGATTAGCTTAAACGTTGATCGTAAAGAAACAGCATTTATTGTTGTTGACACTCCATTCCGTTTGGCTCCACAGGCACAAACATTGTTAGATTGGATGAGCGGAAACAATGCAACTGTTAACGGTGAAAAAGGTTTAATTACAACTTCTAACACAGCAGCAGCTTACTATCCGAGCGGTATTACTAGCGACTTAAGCGGTAACGACGTAGTTGTTCCTGCAAGCCACATTGTTTTACGTACTATGGCTTACAACGACCAAGTTGCTTATCCTTGGTTTGCTCCAGCTGGTTTAACTCGCGGTGTAGTAACAAACGCTACTAACGTTGGTTACATCAACGAAGAAGGTGAATTTGTACCAGTTGCACTAACTAACGGACAGCGTGACACGCTATACGGAGATGGTAGCAGAGTTGGTATTAACCCAATCGCACGTTTCCCGGGACAAGGTTTATTTGTATTCGGTCAACGTACACTACAAAGTTACGCAAGTGCATTGGATCGCGTAAACGTAAGTCGCTTAATTGCATACTTGCGTGAGCGTTTTGACCCATTAGCTCGTCCGTTCATATTTGAACCTAACGATCAAATTACTCGTGCTAATGCTAAACAAGTATTCGATGGCTTCTTGGGCGATTTATTGTCTAAACGTGCTATCTATGACTTTATTGTTGTTTGCGACGAAACAAACAATACACCTGCCAGAATCGACCGTAATGAACTTTGGATCGACGTAGCTATTGAGCCAGTTAAGGCTGCTGAATTTATCTACATTCCGATCCGCGTAGTTAATACCGGCGAGTTGTCAGCTTGATAAATACATAGCCGAAGGAGAATAAGATAATGGCAGATTTAACACAATTTGGAGTTCCAACAACAGGCACAAACGCAATGGTTATGCCAAAGCTCCAGTATAGATTCAGAGTCAACATGTATGGCTTTGGACTAAACAGCGGCAGCACAGTTGACTTTACACAAAACGTAGTCAGCGTTACTCGTCCTAGTTTAACACACGATGAAGTGACACTTGATGCTTACAATAGTCGTGCTTACATTGCTGGTAAGCACACTTGGGAACCTATTACAATTACTTTACGTGATGACATGAACAACGCGGTTAACCGTCATGTTGCAAGTCAATTACAAAAGCAATTGAACCACGGTCGCCAAAGTGCTCCAGCAGCAGCAAGCGATTACAAGTTTGGTTTAGTTATTGAACAATTAGACGGAAGTCAACCGGGTGTTGTATTAGAAACTTGGAGCTTGAATGGTTGTTTCATTCAAAACGTTAACTACGGTGAAAACAACTATGCAACAAGTGATGTAATGCAAATTACTCTACAGATTCGTTACGACAACGCCGATATTCATAGCGAAGCATTAACAGCAGCTACTGAATCCGGTGCTTTAACTAACGGCTTGTTAAGTAACAACGCAATCGGTAACGCTATTTAAGGATAACACATGGCGGCATTAACTGACGCTATGAAGTGGTACAGTTTAGGCGGGCAAAAAGCTGCTCGCCTAAAGTATCATTTTAAAGTTGAATTTTTTAGCAGTGGATACACTGAAAAATTAGGAGGAGCTTCGGCTCCTGCTCGTCTTATATTTGATTCGATTAGAACAATTGAATTACCAAAATATACAATTGAAACAGAAGTGGCAAACTCTTATAATGTAAGACAACTTGTGCCAACTAAAATTATATTCGAACCCATTAGCATTTCTTTTAACGATACACTAGACAACAGATTCCAAAAGTTCATAACAGCTTACATGGGAATTATCAGCGGAAGTTTTACTAAATTAGATAAGAGTGTTAGAACAGGTTTTGACGATTTTGGTCTTAAGCTACTAGATACAAATAAAGATTGTCCAATAGACAAAATAGAAATTACTCGCTTCTACGGCGCAGATGCAGATGTTAATGAGCTACAAAATAAGAGCAAAATAACACTATGGCGTCCTAAGATAGTTGATGTGCAACACGATACTCTTGATTATAGTGCAAGCGAAGCTATAACATGGCAATTGAGTTTGCGTTATGAAAGTGTTACGTATGACGAAGATGCAACGCCTGCTCCAGGTGAAAAGCGTACACAACAAGAATTAGATTATACCAAGAGCTTGGGAGATTTTGCAGGATGACGTTAGAAACAGTTAAATTCGATCAAGTATACGGAAAGTTGTTAAAGACTGGCCTTCATATTGATAAAGCTCGTGTACTAGCAAAAACGTTAATTGACATTAGCACGACTCTAAGTATTGATATTAATGTATTGTTAAAACAAGTCGATGCTAATGGTATGCGATTCGAAAATGAAGTATACAATCAATTAAACAAAGCAAGAACTAATAGTAGTCAACTGGGCTTTGTAGATGCTAGCAATATACCACCTGCAATATTACAACAGGTGGTTTAATGGCTAACAATTATACGCAGGGCTATTTTACACCCCTGAACCCAACTAAGTACATCGGTAACAACCAGCCTAAATATCGCAGCGGCTGGGAATTAACAGTGATGCGATTTTGTGACACACACCCAGCTGTAATAGGCTGGGCAAGTGAATGTTTACGTATTCCTTATCGCAATCCTTTTACAGGTAAAGACACTACTTACTACCCAGACTTCTTGATAACTTATCAAGACAAAAACGGTAATAAGATAAGTGAAATTATCGAAGTAAAGCCGAAAACGCAAGCGGTATTAGAACTGGCAAAAAGCCAACAAGAAAAAGCCGCAGTTGTATTAAATATGGCTAAATGGGAAGCATGCAGAGCGTGGTGCCAACGACACGGGATGAAGTTCAGAATACTTACAGAAGAAGATATATACAATAATTGGCAACCGAGAAGCAAACCTAAACAAAAGCGAGCGAGAAAATGACAAAGAAACTAGAAGAATTTTTTAATTTAGATTCAGTAGAACCAGATCGTGGCGAAAGTACTAACGAAGACCAATTGCCGCTTACCGCAGCTGAACTAGTTCCGATGCCGGATACACTTACAAAGATAAAAGATCAGTTAAGCGTAGCAAGCAAGATTGACGAAGCACTACCACAAGTTCGAGGTCTAGAAACTGAAGATAGAGACTTAGATGACTACGCTAATAAAGCAATGGACACATTCGAACGTTTAATGGATTTAGGCTTTAACGTAGACGATCGTAATGCAGGTAAGATATTCGAAGTTGCTAGCACAATGATGAACAATGCTATAACAGCAAAAACAACTAAGCTAGACAAAAAGTTAAAGATGGTTGAACTACAGTTAAAACTAGCAAGACTACAAAAAGATTTGGGCAAAGAAGAAGCAGCAGACGATAATAAGCCAGGTGAGTTAAGCACAGACCGCAATGCTATTCTTAACTTAATCAACCAAAACTTAAAGAAGCATTAAACGCAGATAAATAATGTATCGGAGAACACAATGAAAACTCTATTTGAATACATAGAAACACTACAACAAAAGCACGAAGTTCGCATTAAGCTAGCCTGCGAATGCAATGACGACATGTGCGATAGAATTGAAAAGCACCTGGAAAAGTATGACGCTGAAAAAATCAGTCGCCCTAGTAAGACTATTTTACAACGCCGCCCATTAGATTTCCCTAACATGGACATGGCAGAAGTTTATATTATAGACTTTACTGCTAATTTACCAGTTAGCCCTGAAATGCTAAAACAAGAACTTGCAAAAATGTTAAACATTAGCGAAGGCGAGATTGTTGTTCGTATGGCCAACGAGCCTCGTGAATTAGAAGCAGAACACGACGAAGAAGGTGAGAAGTTCTTAAAAGAACCTAAAGAAGCCAAACCTTTACTGGGCACAGACTATAGCAAAGAAGAAGCTGCTGAAGAAAAAGCTTCTGATTTATACGGCGACAAATATAACAGTGCATTCTTAAAAGAATTAAAGAAACTTAGCGACGATCGCAAGAAAGAAACTAAAGCACCTAAGCTAAAGGATCCGGATGTTCCTGCTAGTGCTCCCGAAATTGGTGATAGTGCAACAACTCATAAAAAGAGCCCAGTTGCAACTAGAAAGGAATAATCATGGATTTAGTAAAGTTATTAAGTAAATTAAACGCAATTAGCGAAGAAAAGAAACCTGATGCTGATAAAGACGGCGTACCCGATTGGGCCGACAAAAAAGAAGGCGAAGACGATACTGAAGAAAAGTCTAAGGCAAATGAAGACATCTTTAATGTGCTAAAAGGTCTAAAAGCCATCCAAGAAGGCAACACAGAAGGACAAATCGATGAATGTGGTGAAATGGAAATGAGTCCTTTAACTGCGCCGGATGCTGGAATCGAAATGCAACCTATGGCTGCAATGGTTCATGCAGAACCAGTCGGTGACGAAATGCCAGCAGCTGAAGTAGAACCTGAAGAAGACGCTGCACGTTATACATTAAGCATACAAAACGGCGACAGCAACTTAAACATGACTACTGATGTTCCTGATGAAATTATTCATATTATGAAGTTAGCAGGCGTTCAGGGTAAAGCAGAAGTAAAGCCAGCTGAGCCTAAACAAGACAGCGAAGAAGGCCAAGAACAACAGACGGATGAAGCATGGGGGAATACGCCTTCTTCAACAAAAGAAAAAGAGCCAAAAGCATACGGTGATATTCGTGATTGGGCATTAAAAGGCACTGGACAAGGTAAGCCTGGTTATGGCGACCGTCGTGCTCCTGGGCAAGGCGACAATCCTATGAGCGAAAGCTACATGATGGAAGAATATAAACTGTTTAAATCTAGAAAATGAGCGGCACCCCGGTTTTAGTCAAACAGCCATATAAAAAAGAAAGCTACACAGACTGGCAGATAGCGGAGATTGTAAAAGCCGCTACTGATCCAGTCTACTTCATTAGTGAGTACATGTGGATTCAGCACCCTACTAAGGGTCGAGTTAAGTTTGAACTATACGATTATCAAGTAGAACTAATTAAATGCTATCACGAAAACCGTTATAGTATTAACATGCTAGGTCGTCAGATGGGTAAATCTACTTGCGCGGCTGGCTACTTACTTTGGTATGCTATGTTTGTACCAGACAGTACGATCCTAATCGCTGCACACAAATACACAGGTTCTCAAGAAATTATGCAGCGTGTTCGCTTCATGTATGAAAACTTACCTGAATGGATTAAAGCTGGCGCAACAAGTTATAACAAAGGTAGCATTGATTTTGACAACGGCTCGCGTATTGTAAGTGCTACAACAACAGAAAACACAGGTCGTGGTATGTCTATTACACTAGTATACCTTGACGAGTTTGCATTCGTTCCGCCACGTATTGCCAAAGAGTTCTGGACTGCCTTAAGTCCAACACTTGCAACAGGTGGTAAGTGTATTATTACAAGCACACCGAACCAAGACAATGACCAGTTTGCTCAAATTTGGAATGAAGCTAATAAGAAAGTAGATGCTTACGGCAACGAACAAAAAGTAGGTAAAAACGGATTTGCTAGCATCATGTATATATGGAAAGATCATCCAGATAGAGATGCAGCCTGGGGTGATACAGAGCGAAGCAAAATCGGTGAAGAACGTTTCTTACGAGAACACGAATGTGTATTCATTACAGCAGACGAAACGTTAGTTAACAGTATGATGTTGACTAACCTTGAAATAATGGAACCTATTAGCAAAGTAGGACAACTCAGGGTTTTTACTCCTATTGAAAAAGAATTTACTTATGTAGTTTCGTGGGATCCTAGTTTAGGTACCGGCAGCGACCCGGCAGCTATAGAAGTGTTTCGCTTACCTGACTTACAACAAGTAGCGGAATGGCAACATAATAAAACAGACGTTCGTGGACAATTGAGAATGTTAGTGACTATATTAGAACATATAAAAGATGCTGGTATAGAATCTGATAATTTGTATTGGAGCGTAGAAAATAACACTCTAGGCGAAGCAGCATTAGTAGCTATAACAGAATACGGGGAAGAACGTATTCCAGGTTATTTTTTAAGCGAGCCAGGCGGCAAACGTCGCGGATTTAATACAACAAATAAAAGCAAGCTAGCAGCATGTACAAAGCTCAAGTACTATATTGAATCAGGTAAGATGGTTCCTAAAAGTAAAAATTTAATTCAAGAGCTCAAAACCTTTGTTGCCCACGGCGCAAGTTTTGCAGCCAAAGAAGGCGAAACCGATGACTTGGTAATGGCTACATTATTAGCAGTTAGAGTAATTGAACACCTAATGAAGTACGACGAAAAGACGTATGCACGTCTAGTAGAGCGACATAGCGATGATTTTGTGGCTCCGATGCCGATAGGCATTTTATAAACTTCTGGCTAAATACACGTATGGCAATTGATTTTAATACCGTAGCAGATAGAGTGTTTGACCAGCTAAAAGGCTTTGGTCATAGTATTACTATTTTCGACGAAAGCGGCAAGCAAACAGTAAACGCAGCAGAAGGACGTTATTTTTATAGCACCGACCAAAAGTTTACAGTTGAAATAAACGAAGACGAAAACGTTATTAAGATTAAATACGGTGAAGGAACAGATCCTGCACGTATGCAGAAATTGCAAAGCACGATCCGCAATGGAATCGCAAAGAAATTTATTTTAGGTGTTGACCTTAGACCTTACACAGGCAAGGACATTGAACCAAAGGATGTAGAAAATATGGTAAAAGTTCAAGAAAGTTTAGGCCCAGTAGCTGGTTCTGTAAAAACAAGTTATCAGCAAACAGAAGGTGCAAGACTAATTATAAGACACAGCAAGCCTGTTAATGAAGAAGTTCGCGGTAGCCGCAGCAGAAACATTCATGCATTGTTTATAGAAAACGCTCAGGGAGAACGATTCCGTTATCCACACATCCATTTAGCCGCAGCTCGTACAATGACACAGCACGTAGCCGAAGGTGGAACACCTTATGACGAAGTTGGGCAAAAAATTATCAGCTTAAGCGAAGAACGCAGCCAATTACTGCAAGTAGCAAAATATATTAAATCAAACGGATTAAACGAACAAGCCAGCGATGTACAGTTTGCAGTTGGACAGCGTTTGGGTGATATCAAAGGATTGTTAAGTGGCAGATTTAGCTCAGAACGATTGGCTAAAGATGTTCACGAAGCAGACGAAACAAATCTGGAAGCACTACAAGAAAAACTAACCAAAAACGTATTTGACGAAAGCATCGGCACCCTATTACCAAAACTAAACGGCTATATGAAATCTTATCAAGCACAAATGGAAGCAACTAAGGCATTTGATTCACTAAAACAACAAGTAGAAGAAGCAACAACTATAGCAGTTAGTGCTATTCCAGATTTAGATTTTAGCAGTGTAGTGGTATACGAAAGCCCAACAGTGAATACCACAGAACTAATCAATATGGTTTTACCTGTTTTAGAAGATGAAGCAGTAAAAACAGCGTTAACAGCAGTAAGCGAGCATGTTGCAGAAGGACGTTTAGATCCAGCAGCAGTTGAAAACTTAACTCGAGGCATTATCGGAAAATGCAGCCGTCAAACAACTATGGAAGATAGCCGTTTTGAAATTGGTGCAATGTTCGAAGGTGCATTACGCAAGTTCAGCGTTGAAGAAATATTGAAATCGTGATATAAATATATTTGAGAGCAATTTAGCCAAAAGGACAAATTGCTCTTGATTAGCAAGCAATAGTTTGCTACAATCGTTCATGAGACATTTGTTTCATGATCCAGGCACAAAAATAGGTTAAACCCTGGCACTTACTAAGGAAAATTATTATGGCAACATTAGCAGAAATCCGCGCTCGTCTACTCGAGCAAGAAGCCCGCACAAGCGGCAACAAACAAACTGGTACAGCAGACAACGCTATCTTCCCGTTTTGGAACATCCCCGAAAACTCTACAGCAGTTATTCGTTTCCTACCTGATGGAGATGAGTCTAACACTTTCCCATGGCGCGAACGTCAAATGATTAATTTGGAATTCGCCGGAGTTAAGGGCGGTGACGAAAGCAAGCGTGTAACTGTCAAAGTACCTTGTATGGAAATGTGGAAGGAAACTTGCCCGATCCATGCAGAAATTCGCCCATGGTTCAAAGATAAATCTTTGGAAGATCTTGGTCGCAAGTATTGGAAGAAAAAGTCTTACATCTTCCAAGGCTTTGTTGTAAACAGCAGCCTAAGTGAAGAAAGCGTTCCGGAGAATCCAATCCGTCGCTTTGTTATCAACACAAGTATCTTTAACATTGTTAAAGGTGCGTTGATGGATCCTGACATGGAAAGTCTGTTCACAGACTTTGAAAACGGTACAGACTTCCGTTTGACTAAAACAACTAAAGGGCAATATGCAGACTACTCTACTAGTAGTTTTGCACGTAAAGAACGTGGCCTAAACGAAGTCGAACTACAAGCTATCGCTACACACGGTTTGTATAACTTGAACGATTTCATGCCAAAGAAGCCTACTAAGGAAGAGGTGGATATGATTTATGAAATGTTCAAAGCAAGTGTTGACGGTGAGTTGTATGATCCTGCACGTTGGGGCAATCACTTCCGTCCGGGCGGAGTTAATCTCGGCAACTTGATCCCTTCTGGAAACAGCGAAGATGCACCAGCCCGCCCTGCAACTCCTGCACCAGCATCTAAACCAGCCGTTGTAGCAGCTAAACCTGAAGTAGTGGCAGACGAAGATGATGAACCCCCATTTGATACAGATGGCGGCGCAGCACCCGAAGCTAAAAAGAATGTCAACGACATTCTTGCTATGATTCGCAATCGTCAACAAAAGTAAATGGGATGGGGGCTAGTCCCCCATTTTAATCATGACACTACCAGACGAACGATATCGTGCTGTAATCCAAACTAGAAAATTTTTAGAAGAGTTACTAACAACTCCACGACTTCCGTCGGCGGTTAAGAATAATGCAAGATGGTGCTTGCGACATTATCCAACTGATTGGGATATGAAAGTTGCGACACGTGACTGTCCTGATATTTTCCAAGAACGCATGGAACCGTTGACAAGGATATTAGAAGTCTATAAAATAGAACAAAAGGAAGAAAACAATGACAAAGCCCTTTGATGTGAGCAAATTTAGAAAAAGCATTACTAAGAGTATTGACGGTCTTAGTATTGGCTTTAACGATCCAACTGATTGGATCTCGACTGGCAACTACACACTTAACTACCTGATTAGCGGCGACTTTTTCAAAGGCGTACCTATGGGTAAGGTTACTGTGTTTGCTGGTGAATCTGGAGCAGGTAAGTCGTACATCTGCTCAGGTAACTTAATCCGTCACGCACAAGAACAAGGCATCTATGTTGTCCTCATCGACAGCGAAAACGCTCTCGATGAAGCATGGCTGCATGCACTTGGCGTTGATACTAGCGAGCAAAAGCTACTAAAACTTAACATGGCTATGATTGACGATGTAGCCAAGACTATTACACAATTTGTAGCAGATTACAAAACACTGCCAGAAGACGAACGTCCAAAAGTTCTGTTTGTTATTGACTCGTTAGGCATGTTGTTAACTCCGACAGACGTTAACCAATTTGAAGCAGGTGACTTAAAAGGTGACATGGGTCGCAAGCCAAAAGCACTAACAGCATTGGTTCGTAATTGTGTTAACATGTTTGGTAACCTAAACATCGGTCTAGTTGCAACTAACCACACATACGCATCGCAAGATATGTTTGACCCAGATGACAAGATCTCCGGCGGCCAAGGCTTTATCTATGCAAGTTCTATCGTTGTAGCTATGCGTAAATTGAAGCTGAAGCTAGACGAAGATGGAAATAAGACTACAACTGTAAACGGTATTCGTGCAAGTTGTAAGATTATGAAAACTCGTTATGCTAAACCTTTCGAGTCAGTTCATGTACAGATTCCTTACTCAACAGGTATGAGTCCTTACAGCGGGTTGTTTGACATGCTAGAAGAACGCGGCAGTCTAAAGCGTGAAGGTAATAGTTATCTATACACAACTAAGGATGGCGAAATCTTTAAGGCTATGCGTAAAGGCTGGACTAATGATTTGCTAGATAAAGTTATGGCAGATATTATGCTTAGAGATTTGACAGCGGAAGTAAATACAGCAGAAGTTGCTAAGGAGGAATCGGCAGATGCTGCATGAAGATGAAGTTAATCTTATCGTAGATACTTGGGAAAGCGTTAAGATTTATATTGATAAAAAAGAGCGTTATGATGCTGCTAGTGCATTGTTGCGTAGTTTGGAAAATCACTATGAAATGGATAGTGTTGTAGAAGAACTTCGCGGCAATGACTCGGTACTAGATGCAGTTATTACAGACATTTATGGTCTAGCAGAATCGAGTGATGATGACTATGACGATAGTGACTACGACTGCGACTACGACGACGAATGAGTAATTGGTATAGACGAGTATCCGACGATGTTAGCTCATTGCCGGATGCTATATCTTATTTCGAAGCTGAATTGACTGGCGCCCGCATGGAAACTAGTCTTAAAGGTAATTTGGAATCCAACGCTAGGCTAATGCCCGGCGTTGTTGAACACAGGTTTAACCAACTGCAAGAAGTTGAAGCCATCCTCGAATGGCTCAACATACAGTTACGAAAAAAGCGTAGCGAAGTTTTTAAGAAGTTTATTGAAAACTACAATAGAGCACTGAGCAGTCGCGATGCCGAAAAGTATGTAGATGGCGACCCTGAAGTTTATCAATGGCAATTATTGATCAACGAGTTTGCTATGATTCGTAACAAGTATCTTGGCTTGATGAAAGCTATCGATGCGAAACAGTTTCAAATAAACAACATCACCAAACTTCGTGTTGCCGGCATGGAAGATACTACACTAGGTTAATTGACACAAATTGGACTCTTTGCTATAATAGCATTATTGTAGTTAAGGAGTTCAAATGCAGTTTACGTTGATTACCCCTAAAGGCAAAATTTTTACCTTCTACATTAAAGCCGTTGCAGAAATGTACCTGCAAGCATACGGTGGCACACTGATTAATTCTTCTGTTTCAGAAACTGAAACAGTTTAATTGGCACAAATTGGTTTCTGCGTTATAATACATACATAGACAGCAAGGAGCACACTGTGGCAAATACACAATTCCCTAAGAGCCTGTATCGCGTTTACGAATGCACTGATGTAAACGATTGTTTTGCCTATGATGAAACAGCGATCTTGCTGGAGCACGATAACTTGGGCAATGCCCACAGTTTTGCATACGATTTGTGGAAAAAAGATAATACTAAAGCATACACTATTATTCAGCCCTATGATGACAGCTGCCGCGGCGGCTACGGTGCCTGGACTGCCGACGAATAATTGACATAAATTGGTTTTGGGCATATAATACATACATAGCGTAACAAAACAGGAGTTGAAATGATTAAGCGTTTTAAAGCAAGCCAAAAGTTTCGTGTTATTGTTGGTCCTGCTAGCTTCTATGCCACTGCCAAGCAGATTCGCAACGGCGTTGGTGATTTTACGCAATGTAATGCGGCAGTCCAAAAAGCTCTGGACTCATTGGAATTTACTCGTTCATCTGATGACTTGATGGCTTGCGCCGTAGGACAAGCAGGCACTTGGGAAGGGTTGCAAGTCCAGCTCAACATGGCTAGTTAATTGACATAAATTGGCACTCGTGCTATAATACATTTTTAGTTAACAAAACAGGAGTTTTGCAATGGCCCAAGTAACTATTCTCAAAGGCGAGTATCGTAACACTAAAGTTCGCAATCAAACGTTTCGTCTTGTTGCAGATTTTAAGCAAGGCGCTAAAGGCAATTATGTTACTATCGAAGACGATGGCACCTTGGGCTATCCCGGCAAAGCAATTCGAGTAAAAGTAAAAAGCATGGAGGATATTTCAGTGAACGGTGCTACAGTAGCAGATATGTCAGACAGCCAACGCCGTCAGGCTGCTAAAGATGACGGTAGTGTGTTTAGCATTGTTAAGCCTGCTGAACCTGAAGTGTATACTGAAACTGAAGAAGCCGCTATTGAGCGTATTCGCGAACGTTTTGACATTCTGGATCAAATGGCAGAAGGTACCACTACCGGCGCAGTTCGTGCAATGATTGTCAGTGGCCCTCCGGGAGTTGGCAAGAGCTTTGGCGTAGAGCGTAAAATGGAGGAAGCTGCTTTGTTTGACAAAATGGCTCAACGCCGCAATCGCTTTGAAGTTGTCAAAGGTGCAATGAGCGCGATTGGTTTGTATGCTAAATTGTTTCAATACGCAGACGCAGGTAACGTGCTAGTGTTCGACGACTGTGACAGCATTTTGCTCGATGACTTGAGCTTGAACATTCTCAAGGCCGCTCTTGACTCTAGCAAGAAGCGTACAATTTCTTGGAACACCGACTCTAGCATGTTGCGTCGCGAAGGTGTGCCAGATCGTTTTGAGTTTAAAGGTAGTGTTATTTTTATCACTAATATTAAGTTTGAGCACGTTCGTAGCAAGAAGCTTCGTGACCACTTGGACGCATTGGAAAGCCGTTGCCACTACTTGGACCTGACGCTGGATACCCAGCGCGACAAGTTCTTGCGTATCAAACAAATCGTTCGCGATGGTATGCTCGACAGCTACGACTTTGAGGATGCCGCCGCAAACGAGATTGTTGAGTACATGTGGGAAATGCGTAATCGCTTGCGTGAACTGAGCTTGCGTACTGTGCTCAAGATTGCGGACCTGCGTAAAATGTCTGCTCACAATTGGAAACGTTTGGCAGAAACTACAATTCTTAAGCGAGCAGAAGCTTAATACTAAGGGCTTACATAGTTAAGCCCTTTTTTAATTGGCATAAATTGGTTTCGATGCTATAATTAATATATTGAAACAAAGGAGTTGGTATGAAACGTACATCAGTTGCTATCGCAGTTGCAGTATTTGCAGGTAGTGTGCAGGCTCAAGTATTTGCTAACAAAGAAGCAGATGCCCAAGCCAAGTATCTAAATGCAGTCGGCGCTCCGCAAGCCTGGGCACGTGGCATTACAGGTAAGGGTGTTATTATCGGAGTTGTTGACAACGGCTTTGACATTACTCACAGTGACATTGAAAAAAATGTTCTGGGTCTTGCTAACTTTAGTTATTCTCGTACAGTAGTTGGCGTCCATGGCACTCAGATGGCAAGTATTGCCGCAGGTCGTTTGGATTCATACGGTACTGTAGGTGTTGCTCCTGACGCTCAATTGTTGCTTGCACAAGCAAACAGCTCTATTAGTTCAGCAAATGGTCTGGCTATGGCAGGTGTAGATCGCAATGCAATTGTCAAAGGCATGGCTTGGGCAGAAGCGAATGGTGCAAGTGTAATCAACTTGAGTTTAGGTTCTACATACGACAATACCTTTCAAACTAATACAGTTAAAATTGCCTCTGGTGTTTATCGTGCTTACGACAAATATACTAGTAAAACTACAGGTGGCATGGCATACCTATACGGTAGCACAGAAAAATCCATGTTGGAATTTACAAGTGCAACAACAAAAAGTGTGATTGTTGCTAGCTCTGGCAATAGTGGCACGGCGTACTCTGCTTATCCAGGTGCTTATGCAACCCGAACAGATTCTAACGGAAATTTGCTCATGGGTGGTCGCATGCTGATTGTAGGCAATGTAGTAGGCAATGGCAGAGGCGGCTGGGTTATGAACAAAGATTCTAATCAAGCAGGTTCTTTGTGCAAAGACATTGTAAACAATGTATGCCAAGACAAATACTATGTTAAAGACTTTTATGTAGTTGCCCCGGGTACTGGCTTGTGGGGTGCAGTACCCGATGCGGCTCGTACAGCGGCTGCAATTAAAACAGGAAGTACTGATGGCATTGGCGGTGTGAGTGGCACAAGTCCGGCGGCTGCAATCGTCTCCGGCGGCGTTGCTCTTATCAAGCAAGCGTGGCCGCAACTAAGTGCCGCACAAATTGTTCACTTGGTTAAGAATACTGCTACAGACTTAGGAGCCGCAGGCGTTGATGAAGTATACGGCTATGGTATGGTGAACTTTGATAAGGCAACACTGCCGCAAGGCCTAGTTAAGATTGCCAACTTCAAAGGCTACGGCTTGTCTGCTAGTGCTCCGTTGACATCGACTGGTTTGTCTACTAGTGGCGCCGCAAGCATTAAGACTAGTAGTGTGCTTCAAAACGTGCAGGGCTTGGATAGTTATAATCGTAACTATACTCTGGACATGACTCGAGCACAAGTCGCTAATCCTGTGACAACTTATCGTTCTAGCAGTTCTTATCTTGCAATGGCACCTACTGGCTATAATGAGATTAGTGTGCCTGTTAACAAAGAATACAGCTTTAAGATGATGCAAAGTGCCGCAGGCTTTGCAACAGAAGTAACGCAGTATGCAGGCGACACTAGTTATAGCATGCAAGTCGGTAGCATGACAGAACGTGCAGGCTTCTTAGGTACATACGGTGCTGGTATGATGGCACTAGGCGATAGCTCGACTACTTACATGCAACTAGGCACTGAGAAGAAGTTTGGCGATGTTGCAGTGTTTGGTAGTTATGGCATGGGTGTAACAAATGCAGGAAGTGTGGCAGACAGCATGATTCAGCTTAACGGCAAGATTGTTAGCGAAACATGGCGCTTGGGTATTGCTAAGAACAACGTGTTCCAAAATAAAGACACAGTGAGCCTGGCAGTAGTTAGTCCAGTTAGTGTGCGTAAAGGTTCTGCAACTATTACAGCAGTTACTGGCTACGAGTTTACTGAAACAGAAGATGGTGCAGATGCACGTTCTGTTGTTAGCACTGAAACAGTTAACCTCCGTCCTACTACTCGTCCTATGGATTTGGTCCTAGGATATACTGTAGCAGGTAAAGGTTATAGCAAGATTAACGTTAACTTTGCTCGTCAGTTTAACGTCGGTGGTGTAGCAGGTAACTCTGCATATGGTGTTGGTGTAATGGGTGTTTATCAATTTTAATAGAAAGTAAATCATGACAACTAAGGCAAAAACTAATAAATCTTCTTTTGCAAAGGCTCCTAACGTGAAAACCAAAATCACAAAACTCAGTAAAACAAAACAGAAAGAGCAGCGTATTCGATCGTTCCTTTGTAACTATGCCATTCCATTTGATATGGAAGATGCTGCAATCGATTTGCGGACAATGGCTCATAATTATCCCAATGGAGTTATTCCGAATAAAGATATCGGCTTAGCAGTTGAAGCAGTATTGGGCGCCGCACCAATGCCAAGGTTGTCAGTCGATCCAAAAATGCTAAACATTCCTAAGTTTGCATGGGTGCATTTAGATGACATTGCTATTGATCCTCGCTTTCAACGTGATGTAATTCCTAATCACATTGCAAAGATTGAGGCATTGTTTAAAGCAGATACTATTATTGTTCCTTGTGCAGTTAAAGATCCTGTTAGCGGAAAATATCTGTTGTGGGATGGGCATCATACTACTCGTGTTTGCGAACGCCAAGGCTGGACTCACATGCCTGTGTGGTATACCGAAGCTAACATCAATGATGAACATAGCCTAGACGAAGCCACTAAGATTTTGATCAGTCATGCTGGTAATAGCATGATTACTATCAATAAAGCAGGCAAGCGTCAGCTGGATCGTTATAACGAACATATGATTGCTGTGGAATGTGGACACGCTGAACCAGTTATGGTTCAGAACATTGTCGATGCTAATAACTGCCAAGTTAAACGTGCTAGCACTAAAGAAGGTGATATCAGTCACATTGAGCACTTGTATGGTGCTTACGACCTTGTGCAAGCTAGCAGTGGCATTAAAGGAATTTATCTTGCTCGCAGTTTGAAGTTTCATCGCGACACTTGGCCAAAAGAAGAAGTGCGCGGTATTATGATGTTGGCTATGGCTCGACTGTATCAACAAACCGAACTGCAAACTGGTAAGATGCTTCCTTCTACATTTGATGTAGAGTTTGGAAACATCCTTAAGAAGGTCTATGGACAAAGTGAAAAAGTTCATACCCGCATTAAGGAACAGTTTGAAGATCACTTTGGTAGTTTGGGTGCTCATCCCGTTGTGGTAACTAGTGGACTTGTGCTAACTTATATGAAGCATGGCAGTAAGCATAAGTTGAGTCAGCCAGAAGCTACTTATCCTGTAAAATGAGACCTTACGGATTATATCTACGCAAATGTCCTGGAGTTAAAAAGCCCCGAGACTTCAAGATTGGTATTGCTGCCTTAGACAAGATTCGCACCCGTCTTGCGGCATATCAACAAGCTGTCGGACCTGTTTATACAGAAGAGTTTGTTTGTCTTTGGTTAGGTGAAGATATTGACGTCAAAGAAGCTGAAAAGAAAATCAAACAGCAGTTTAAGCACAAAATTTCCAGTGCTGAAGCAGGTCTGAGTGAATGGATCAGCAATATCGATCAACAAGAGATCTTAGACTTTATCGAAGAACTAAAGAACGAGCACTTCATTAAACTAGAAGAAGCACCTGCAGAGTTTGTCCCGTTGACAATGAACAACTGCGAAGACTTTTTAGAATGGTTAGATGACCATTGACTTCGTGCAGCGTTGTGTATATACTTCATTATCGAATTAAAGGAAAATAATGGAGTTACACAACATTTTATGCGACGATGCAATTAAAAATATACTATTTCATAGCAGAAGGTGCTGGGACTATACATATCCAACTGGTACAGCTTTAGAAGTAGCAATATATAGAGGATTACAACCTTTTTACGATGTTAAGTTGTTAGGTTCCCCTCTAACAATTGTAGATGTTAAAAAAGGTAATGATGCACTTGATATCAAAGGATACAAAGATTTAGGCCACGCCTTTCGTATAACTGCATCCTCTAATACAACAGAAAATAACTTTGTTGAACAGAACTTACCAAATGGTTCGCAAATTAAAGTTAGAGTTCCAAAATCAGTTAATACCATGGTAAAGAGACCGAATGTTGATACAAAGAATTCTAAAAAACCTCTAAGAATACTTTCAGAAGGACTAGACGACTACAAAAAATTCGCCAATGTAACAACTGAAAAGGCTGGCTGTGAAAATTTATATAGCGTTGTTGTAGTCTATGGCGAAGACAAAGGTTATAGATCTATTTTTTTAACACTGGAAAAATTTACAGAACCAGAGTTAGCATCGGCTGAACACCTTTATAAAAAAGACGGCACTTCTAAAGGGTATAATGGGTTTGATAAAAATGGAACATTAATATATTCATTGTCACTCTTTAATCGAGGTAGTGTGAATAGTATGAAAAGATTTGAAACTTCTCGCGGAGTTTTGTACACATGGTCGTTGGCAGAAACAGAAGAATTTTCCATTCGAGACAGGAATGACTTATTAAAAGACGGAACAATTCAATTTGTGGAATAAATTCAATTTGTTCAAATAACTCCAAAAGCAACCTTAAAGGTTGCTTTTTTATTGACATAGATGTTATACTATATCTATGACATCGTGTACAATACATATACGCGACGAAGTGAATATTCGTATATCCGATTTAGCAGTTGCAACTCGTCGTCGTTTAGAAAAACAATTCAAATACTTTCAGCCGTGGGCTTATCACAGTCCTGCTTACAAATTAGGTCGATGGGATGGATGTGTTAGTTTCTTCTCTATTGGAGGAGCCAGCTACTTTAATTTACTGGAGCAGATCTTGCCTGTGCTAGTAGATGAAGGTTATTCTATAGAAATAGATGACCAACGTGCTATGCATGACTTTAAGTTTATTCCTGTGACTGAGGAAGTTCATAGTCAAACCATTTGGCCCAAAGGACATCCTAGAGCAGGCGAGCCGGTTATGCTACGCGACTACCAAGTCAATGCAGTTAATGAGTTCTTGTCTAATTTGCAGTGCATACAAGAAATTGCAACAGGCGCGGGCAAAACAGTCTTAACAGCTACGTTGAGTAAAAGTGTGGAACCTTACGGCAGAAGCATTGTAATTGTTCCTAACAAAGACCTAGTTAAACAGACGGCAGAAGACTATGTGCTCATGGGTCTTGATACCGGAGTTTACTTTGGCGACAGAAAAGAAACAGGCAAGACACATACTATCTGCACTTGGCAAAGTCTAAACAGTTTACAAAAGCGTTTTAAGGACGGGGACAGTCCTGTTAGTCTAGAGGACTTTGCAGAAGGTGTAGTTGCACTGGTAGTCGACGAAGTACACCAAGCTAAAGCAGATGTTCTTAAACAACTGCTAACAGGACCTTTTGCTCACGTGCCTATTCGCTGGGGACTAACAGGAACGATACCAAAGGAAGACTCGGACAAAGTTACTTTGTTGTCCACACTGGGCCCTGTTATAAATAAAATTGCTGCAAAAGATCTACAAGATCTAGGAGTGTTGGCCAATTGCCAAGTTAACATTATGCAGTTCCAGGACACTGTAGAATATAAAAACTATCAAGAAGAACTCACTTACCTAACAACTAATAAAAACAGAATAGATCATATTGCTAATTTTATTAAAAAGTTAAGTGAGACAGGCAACACTTTAGTTCTAGTGGATAGAGTTAAGTGCGGAGAAATGTTAGTAGAGCGATTGCCAGACAGTAGCTTTGTTAGCGGCGCAATGAAAACTAATGATAGAAAGGATCAATACGATGAAGTTAAAACAGCAGATAACAAGATTATTGTGGCGACTTATGGTGTGGCCGCTGTGGGTATTAATATCCCTCGTATTTTTAATCTTGTTCTTATTGAACCCGGAAAGAGCTTTGTTCGAGTTATCCAGAGTATCGGCCGAGGCATTCGAAAAGCTGAAGATAAAGACCATGTAGAAATATGGGATGTGACTAGTAGTGCGAAGTTTAGTCGTAGACACATGACTACTAGAAAGAAATATTATGACGAGGCAGGATATCCCTTCCGAGTAGAGAAAGTAAAATACCAATGAATATATTAACTGTAGACAATACTGCCTTTGAATTAAATTCTTTACCAGATGAGGTAGATGATTTACGTTATGGCGTACTCGATTGGAATGATCCAAAGAATGTAGACTATCATTTTGTGCCACTGATCTTTATGGAAACATTCCATGCACCTGCCGCAGTGTTAAAGATTGGAGAGAATGTTATTCAAGTTCCCTTGGATTGGTTTGTAGTTATTGGTGAAAAAGATCACGGTGATCCCGAAATAGTTCCTATTATGAATATCAATGACAGGGGTTTTAGTGCATTTGTCTTTAATCCAATTAGTAGCTTTAGGTTGGATTTCCGACCGTTAGAGATTATTAATGTGTTCCAAGACATTCGTTGGTTTACTCCTAAACTCAAACACGGGCATATACTGGCAGTACCATTGACAAGCGATCCAAATCCTCCTTGTGCTTATTTTGTCAAAGAAACAACTAAACTGCCAGAAGTACTTGCAATTGACAAAATGTTCTAATATAATATACTATGAGCAAAGCACCATTACTTGATATGTTTAAGCGGGTTTTGCCCGCAGCAGATACTAGGAATAGAGATTTCCTTGCCAGCCTAACTGAAGAAGAACTCAAAGGCTTTGCCCCTTGGTTAGTTATGCGTTACTTGAGTAGTGCAGAAAGTGCCAATAGAGAAGTCATAGAACATTACCTAATTATGACCAATGACCTAGTTAACACTAACTTTAGCGAGTTCAAGCATGATCCCGAAATGATTTGGCGTTTGATGAGCATAGTTGGTATAGGGCAGTCTGTTAAGCATCCATATGTTGCACCAGGCAAAGGCAAAAAGAAAAAGTCCAATGCTTTTAAAGCATGGTTACACGAGCAATACCCACATTTAAGCGAGCAAGAAATTGACCTTTGGTTCTCAAACTGTACAAAAGAATATGCTCGAGACATGCTCGAGCAATATCAAGTCAAAGATAAAGACATCATCTCAGCAGCCAATGACCTTTAAGTGCCGATACTGCGGTAAGGATTTTGTTAGAGAATCTACACTAGCTAGTCACTTATGCGAACAAAAGCGTAGGATGATTGCCAAGGATACTAAACAAAATAGAATTGCTTATCAAAGCTGGCTAATGTTCAGGCGATTGACTATTGCTAATATTAAGCACGACAAGCCTTATGAAGATTTTATTTCTAATACTTACTTTACTGGCTTCATGAAGCTTGCTAAACATATTATTGATTTAGGCATAGAAGATCCAGAAGGCTTTGTTAAGTTTATAATTATGAACAGTGTGCCCATGAAAAATTGGCAAACTGCTTTAGTATATGAAACATTTATTAAAGACCGAACTAAAAAAGAAACAGTAGAACGTGCAGTTGAGCGAAGTGTATTAAACATGAAAGCATGGGCGGAACGAACTAACAATGCATGGGAAGATTATTTCCAGTTAGTTAATACACCAGACGCTGTTCAAGATATTAGGATGGGAAGAATTAGTCCTTGGTGTACGTTTGCAACGGATCAAGGCAGCAGATTAATTGATAGGTTTGAACCGGGACAAGTCCAACAACTTATTGATTACATGGAGCCACAGAGCTGGCGAGCCAAAGTCATGCGACAGCGGCATGATGCTGAATGGGTGCAGCACATTTTTAACGAGGCTAAAGTAAAATGAACCAATATCAAGAACGTAAAAAGATTCCAGCATTGCTGAAAAGTACACAAACAGAAAGTGCTAATTTCAAATTAATTAACGGTATGGTAGAGTTTACTATAGATGGCGAGCGAGTAGTCGTTCCTACGGCAGAAGCATTCCAACGCCTGATTAAAAAAGTCGCAGTACTTGAACAGCGTATTGCTTCTACAGACAATAAAGCTAATAGAGTTGCAAGGTCTCGTGAATGATCAGTACTGACGTTGATATTGACTTTGCTAATAGGGAACAAGCTCTAGCGTTTGTCGAACATACTGTTGCTATGATTAAAGATGGCAATAAAGAAAAAAAGCACAATACAGGTGTTTACTTTCACAATGCTCCGGTTAATCCTTTTACTGGATTAGCAACGTTGGATTATAAACAAGCAGAAGAACAAGGCTGGTTTAAAATTGACTTACTTAATGTAGGCATTTATGCAGAGTTTTCTAGTAATGAAGAAATAGATAATTTGTTGGCTAAACAACCGGTATGGGAATTGTTAGAGCACAGAGAAGTAATTGAACAGTTATTCCATATTCACAATCACGCAGATACTGTTATTCGAATGAAGCCGCAAAGTATCGAACAACTTGCTATGGTTTTGGCTGCTATCCGTCCTGGAAAAAAGCATCTAATCGGACGTAGTTGGAATGAAATAGAGCAGGAAGTTTGGACTAAAACTGACGATGTTTATAGTTTTAAGAAAAGCCATGCCATTGGCTATGCTATGGCAATTGTTTTACAAATGAATAAGTTAGCTTACGGTAGCTTTTGAACCAATTGTATTTGCCTGCGTTTTATACGTCTTGTTATAATATTTTGTAAGCTAACCGGCTCACCTTGTACAATTTCAAAATCTTTAATATTGTAAGTTCGCAAGCAATAGCTTAACTTTTTAAATTTTGGTCCAATAACCAAATTAATAGGCAGTAAGCGATTGCTGCCCCACCACCATTCTTCCCCAAACTCTAAAAATTCTTGCTTGTCATCTGTACAGTTAAGCACATTATAGACATATATACTGGCGACTGTTTGGGTATAATTTTGAATTATACCTATTAGTTCCTCATCGCCTATTTTGCATAAACTGAGAAAGGGAAATTTATCTAATATCTCTCTATGATTTGCCATTCGATATTATTTATAGCCAAAATCAAATATAAATATAACTATGAGCGATACGACAACCTTTCTAACCTATCCTGATAGGAACATTCTTATATACGCAGAAGGATACAGCAGGACTATAAATATGCCATTTAATACCACACGAAAAACAATTTACAAAGGCGTAGACAGCGTCTTGAGCTTTGATATTAAAAATCAAGACCGTAAACCAGTTAATATCCTAAACAAAGATATAATGGTTAACATTATGCAAGTTAGAACAGGTGAATTATTAGTTCAACGCAGAGCTCAAAAAATTAATGCAGAAAATGGTTATTGTGAAGTTACAATCTTTGCCAGTGATATCGAACAGTTAGATCCTGGTTTTTACCAAGTAAGTGCAGCAATATACGAAACAGACGGTATTGCTAGAAGCTTATATACTGATCATAATCGCAGAGTTACAATGGAATTAGAAATATGCGATGGTGCATATCCGAAATTTGTACCTAGTATTGAACTGGTATTTACTGAACAAGACGGTCAATGGGTAAGTCAACCTTTAAAAGGTAACATGCAGTTCAATGATGCTAGTCTTTTACATACTATTCAGATCAAAGTAACTGGATTTACGGGTACTATATATGCATTTGCAAGTTTAGAATACTCGAACTCGCATGATTCTTATTTTGGATGTAGATTTTTAGATGGAAGTACTAGCATACAATTTAACAATGCAACCGACGTCCAAGGTTGGAATTTTTCAGCAGATGCTCGTTGGATAAGAATAGCATACACACCTGATAGTTCGAATACTGGCACTGTTGACAAAGTACTTTATAGAAGTTAAAATACAAAGGCTATGTCGGCCTTACAAACATTATTACGCAGTAGAATAACAGGTAAACCTAGTCCTAAGGGCTGGGTTAGTTTTAATTGCCCGATGTGTGCAGTAAACGGACAAAGTAGAAACGATACCAAACGTCGTGGCGGATTGTTGTTTAATCCAGACGGCGCAGTTAGTTATCATTGTTTTAACTGCGATTACAAAACTAGCTGGAGTCCGGGTAGAACACTTAGCTTTAAAATGCGAAAGTTGTTGCGACAACTGGGATTCGATGAAGCAGAAGTGCAACGTTTAGGATTAGAACTCCTAAGTCAAGCAGACGTTGAAAATCTAGTACAACGAGAACCTGAACCAGCGTGGACACCCAATTGGCCTGAATTTGATTTTGGCTTTGAAGTTAGGCAGTTGAGCAGCCCTGATAAAATAGCCTATTTACAGGACAGAGGAATATACGATCTAGCAACATGGTTAGAAACAGATGAACGCTATGCAGGTTTGCATAATCGTGCGATATTGCCGTTTACTTACGATAACAAAATTGTTGGATATCAAAGTAGGTATGTTGGAACAGTCCCGGAGAATCTTGCCAAGTACTATAAAAAGTCTCCTGCGGATTATGTATTTGGATTAGACAGACAACAAGAATCTAGGCAGTATGTTATAATAACAGAGGGAGAATTCGACGCCCTGCTAACTGGCGGCCTTGCATTAGGTAGCAACAATATAAGCAACCGCCAGGTACAGCTAATAGAAGATTTAAATATAGAACCGATACTATTGCCGGATGCAGATAGGTCAGGACGGGACTTAGTAGAGCGAGCCGCTGATTATGGGTGGAGTGCAAGTTTTCCAGAGTGGGAAGGTTGCAAAGACATGACAGATGCAGTGAAAAAATATGGAAGACTCTTTGCAGTATACAGTATACTTCAAGCAGCAGAGCATAGTCCAACTAAAATAAGATTGTTAGGAAAGAAATATTGTCAATGAGTGAAGAAATTAAAGAGTATAGTGCAGATTTGCAAAAATTGTTTTTGGAGTTTTTAGTTAGCGACCGAGAATTGCTTAGTCGTTGTCAAAACGTTTTAGACGATAGTCACTTTACTCGTAGCTTGCAAGAAACTGCAAAGTTTATCAAGGACTATGCTAACAAATATAGCGACTGTCCTACTACAGAACAGATCACCGCAGTTACTGGAACAGAATTAAAAAAAGTGCCAGGCGAAACCAGTTCGCACCGCGATTGGTTCTTGACAGAATTTGAACAGTTTGCAAGGCATAAGGCATTAGAAAAAGCTATTCTTAAAAGTGCAGACTTGTTAGATAAGCAACGCTATGGAGAAGTAGAGCGTCTAATTAAAGAAGCTAGTAGTGTTGGCTTGCCTAAGAGTTTTGGTACAGATTATTATGCAGACCCTTATGCTCGTTTGATGGATTTGAAAAATGCTAACGGCGGCACAAGCACTGGTTGGAAAAGTATCGACTATGCACTCTATGGAGGATTTAATAGAGGCGAACTTAATATCTTTGCTGGTGGCTCTGGTGCAGGTAAGAGCTTGTTCTTGCAGAATCTAGCATTGAATTGGAGTCAATTAGGACTTAACGGTGTTTACTTTAGTCTCGAACTTGCAGAAGGTCTTTGTGCTAAACGTATGGATAGTATGGTAACTGGAGTTGAGTCTAAAGACATTTATAAAAACATTGACGAAGTTGTGATGAAGGTCGGTATGAAAGGCAAGAGCTCCGGCAAAATTCAAATCGTTCAGCTAACAGCAGGCGTAACTGTTAATGACTTAAAAAGCTGGTTAAAAGAATTTCAAATTCAGTCTGGTAAAAAAATTGACTTTGTTATTGTAGACTATTTGGACTTGATGATGCCAGCAGGGCAAAAAATCAGTGTTGCTGACTTGTTTATTAAAGATAAGCTAGTATCTGAAGAACTCCGTGCTATGGCAACACAAGGGCAGTACTTATTCTGTACAGCTAGTCAGCTTAACCGGGGTGCTGTTGAAAGTGTCGAGTTTGACCATAGTCACATCAGCGGCGGCTTGTCTAAGATTCAAACTGCTGACAACGTTATTGGTATCTTTAACAGTATTACTATGCGCGAACGCCAGCGAGTGCAAGTGCAATTTATGAAAACTCGTAGCTCTAGTGCAGTGGGTACTAAAGTAGAGTTATTCTTTGACACTGCAACTTTGCGTATCTCTGATTTAGATGAAGATTCGCCTGAAGCGCCTACTACAGTTGATGTATTGCACGACAAGTTAAAGCGTAAAGCTGAAATGGAAAAGTCGGATAACTCTGGACCATTAGATGTTAGTAAAGCACCGTGGGCAAAACCTGCAGGGGGGACTCATGCATGGGATAAACCTTCACAAACAGGAGACAAAAAAGAGTCCACGATTAGAACCATGGACTCTCCGAATAGCAAACTTGCTAGTATTTTGAAAAAGGTTTAAGCCTTAAGATCGCGCATGCTAGCAGTAGGGGCAACAGGAGCAGCAGTGCTAGGTGCTCCTACTTCGGGACCAGCAGCAGGCGCAGTGCTATTTGCACTTGCTTGTTTGTCTTTAGCCAGATCGCCTTTTAAACGCTGGAATAACGCATTGTCTTCTGCAACATAACTCAAAACGGTTTCTAATAAATCCATAAGAGCTGTCATTTGTTGTAGATTAGGACGACGGTTCATGTATAATGCACGAACACCTGCTCTTAACGCATTGAAATGATCTTCCGCTACAGCATCCTTAATAGCACTTAAGCGTTGCATAGTCCTGGTAAAACTTGCGTTATCGATTTCGTTACCACCAGTTTCCATCCCAGGATCGTGATGTGGTGTTGCTTGATCTTCGGGACCTGCTTCTACGATACTACGGAGTCTGTTCATAACAGTTCCCATATCAAATCTTGTACTTTGCATAATTTGCTCCAATGTTAAAGTTATTTATCAGATAAATACCTTATAAGGAATTAGACTGTGCGTAAGCAAACTAGATCACTTTTAGAAGAAATTACTAATATTGTGCCTCAGCGTGATAAAGAAAGTTTTGTTGAAAACAAAGCAGTTAATGTCATTGCTAGCACAAAATATCTTGTTGAATATATACAAGAAAACTTTACCAAAGAGCAAAGCGACGATCTCTTAAAGCGATTGTTCAATAGCTTGAAAACTGGCGATGAAATGAAATTCCGTCGTGGTATTAAGCAAATTAAAGAAGCAAAACATGGAACAATTTGAAGATTTAGAAGCATGGGATTTGATGGTTGAAAGCAGACAATATAGAAATATTGCTGGTATTAGATCATTAAACTTAAGAAATGTCACAGACTTTGCATTTGTTGATTTACTATCTCTGTTGATATTAAACAACGAATATGAAACTGCTCCTATTGCTGCTAGATATGCTGATAAAACTATTAGCTATAGAAATTTTGCAAAAGCACGTTTAAGCGGTACAGACTTGTATGTTAGTTTGAATATATTAAGTGATCCGACTAGTGTATTTGCAAAAAAATTAAGTCAGAATCCAGAAGCAGATGCAATTTTACGTTCTAAAGTTTCTGTTAACCTTCCTACAGTTAAACGTTATTTAGAATTACTTGCAGATGGCAAAATTACAAGTGCTGACGCAGGCGTATTATTATTACGCCTTGAAAAACAATTGAATATTACTGATAGCAAACTTAGAAGCCTACGCCGATTAGTACAAGATTGGCAAGGCTTGACTTCGATGCAACGCAGTTTAGTAGTCACTAAGATGCTACAGTTTTATAAAAAATTCGCTAAACGCAGCGAGTTATTTGTTTTCTTAGAAGATCTAG
>JACCEE011658214.1_pt1 | contig 44861 bp, 50 predicted proteins | sample 7449931 | NCBI WGS metagenome assembly JACCEE01 (sample SAMN15323457, study PRJNA562643) | freshwater metagenome | isolation source: river surface water | place: USA:Blue River Watershed | collected 2017-08-19 | reverse complement strand
GCAAAAATTGACTCTTCGACTCTACAATAATTATTCACAAGCCTACACTGATGAAACTCGTCGTCGTCGAATCACCTGCTAAATGTTCCAAAATAGCCGGTTTCCTCGGTGCCGATTACAAAGTCCTCGCCTCTATGGGTCATATTCGATCCTTGGAAGAGGGACTTGATGCTATTGGTCTCGACCGTGATTTTGAACCGAAATTCACTTTTATGAAAGAGAAGGCGAAGGCAATCGCAGCCCTCAAGGAAGCTGCCTCGGCAGCGTCCGAAGTTATTTTAGCTGCAGATGATGACCGGGAAGGCGAAGCTATTGCTTACTCTGTCGCTCTACTACTCAAGTTATCACTAAAGACAACTAAACGGGCAATTTTCCATGAAATCACTAAGACTGCTGTGTGTAAAGCCGTGGCTGAACCTCGGTTCCTTGATTTAAATCGGGTTTACGCACAACAAGCACGTGCAATGCTCGACATGATGATTGGATTCACAATCTCACCTCTGCTCTGGAAACATGTAGCACGGGGATTGAGCGCAGGACGTTGTCAAACACCTGCCCTCAGATTCGTGGTTGATCGTGAAGATGAAGTCGCCACGCATTCCGCAGAAACATCTTGGATTGTTCGTGGCTCCTGGTCTACGGGCCCTAAGGGCGCCGCCCTAGACGCAACCCTAAATGAAGAGATCGGAGATGAAGAATCTGCGACAAATTATTTGGAGAATATGCTCGAAGTACCTGAAGCAACAATCCTGTCAACACAGGTGAAGCCTTGGACTGAACATCCTCCTCCACCTCTCATTACTAGTACCTTGCAACAAAGCGCATCATCGCTATTCCATAGTAATCCTAAAAATACTATGCGAGTAGCACAGCGTCTTTATGAAGCAGGTCATATTACCTATATGCGGACAGATAAGGCTGTTCTTTGTGCCGAGGCTATTGCTGAGGCTCAAGGTCTTGTTACTTCCAAATATGGGCCAGAATATGTTGGTTTCGCCACTGCTGAAGCAGTAGGAGAATCAGCAAAAAAGAAAAAGGCTACTAAGGCAACAAGCAAAGCGGCGGCCAAAGCCGAGGAAGAGCCAAAAGCGCAAGAGGCCCATGAAGCCATCAGGCCTACACACTTCGATGTAGAGGTTCTACCAGGTGATGAATGGACACCTCTTGATCGCAACATTTATAAACTCATTAGAGCGCGAGCCCTACAAACTGTAATGGCTCCTGCGCGTGGTGATTCAATTACCGTTAAGCTGTTGCCTGAAGGCGAGGACACAGACATGTTCTGGTCGGCCACGGCACGTCGCACAACTTTCCAAGGTTGGCGAATTATCGGTGCAAAACCCGTCAATGATGATGAAGAGTCTGATGAGGCCTCCGCTGCCTCGAGCGAGGCAACAGACAGCTTCGCCACTCTCACATCTCTAAAAGTCGGTTCGAAGGTCAGCTGGACCTCTATCGAAACACAACCACATATTACTAAGGCCGCACCCCGTTATACTGAAGCAACACTTGTAAAAGCGTTAGAACAGCGTGGCATTGGTCGTCCATCAACCTTTGCATCACTATTAGATGCAATTATGGAGAAACAATATGTAGAAAAGAAGAATATCGAGGGACAGAAAGTCTCCTTGAATAAATATTCTGTAAAGCCTGGCACTTCGGTTGCCAAGCAAACATTTACACGTGCATTGGGTGCAGAGAAAGATCGTCTAGTTCCAACGGAACTCGGTCGACAGATGCTCGCCTTTGCCGTCAAACACTTTGCCGATCTATTTGATTATGGATATACTGCTGGTCTTGAGACACGACTTGATCATGTAAGTGAAGGCAAAGAAGCATGGAAGTCCATTCTCCGAGAGACATGGGACTCTTATAAAGATCGTGTAACTGCCTTGTCAGCAGTCGCTGGCGCCGTCCAAGGCGGACCGTCCAAAGATACTGTTAAAGATCTCGGCGGGGGCTTAAAGGCACAAGTAACCAAAAAGGGTCCACTCTTGATTCAAGAAGGGGCCAAAGAGGGAGATAAAGCTACCTTTCATGGTTGGCCTACAGGCGTTTCATTTGCTGATATGACAGCGGACGTCGCCCATAAATTTATTGCAGCAAAGGCTGCATCTGTACCTGTTGTAGGACAATATGAAGGTGCAGATATAACAATGCATAAAGGTCAATATGGCCATTATGTGAAGTACAAAGAATACAATGTAAGTGTCAAGGCTGAAGATAGTCTTGATACTATTATTGAAAAAATTAAAGCGAAGATTGGTGGCGGTGGAGGCGCAGGTTCCGAAGTCAAAGCCTCTCCCACAAAAGTCGGCCCATTCACATTTAGCACTGGACCATATGGCCCCTATATGTATAAAACGGATTTGAAGACGAAGAAGTTCGTCTCTGTTCCTCAAGGGACAGATCCATCTAAACTGACAATTAGGGAAGCAGATGAACTTTATAAGAAGGGACTTGAAGAGAAGGAAGCGAAGGCAAAAGCAGGTGCGAAGTTCGCCGCCATTCGCGCAGCTAAAGGGCATTAATCATTATTAATAAAATTGATTGAATTTTTTATCATCTAATAGTCTAGGAAAATGGAATCTCAAATTACGTGGAAAGATGTTATTTGTCAAATAATTAAATTCCCTATAAGTGAGGATCCCAATTACAATAAGACATTGTATCATACATTTATGGGAGCTAAAATTATGGTTTTCACAGAAATGATAATATTTACATATGATATGCCTGCTTTTATAAAGAATCTAAATGAATTCTTCAAGTTCTTAATACAATATTCGACAGTTATTGAAGAATTCCCAACAATTACACCTGTAATTGTTACTTCAATTAGATATATTAGGACCAATACAATACAGTTTACAGAGCAAACAGACGCGTTTCAATTGACTAGAAAACTATTAGATAATAGTAATTATTTAAGGGAAATAGTTTATACGCCGGCGGAAGAATAATCTTCATGTAGGGCAGAATGGAAGTGAAACCCGAAGTAGTTACGGAGGGTGCGGTTACAGCCATGCCTGCTCCAGCTCCTGCTGCGCCTGAAACGAAGAAAAAAAAGAAGAATAATGGATGGACATCTGAACAAGAGGATCTTATGGCAAATTGGTCTGATATTGCCTCTTGTTATCGACTTTTACATGACAAGACAGAGAAGAGATATAATAAATTTAATATGGCCATGACGATTCCAGTTATTATGTTATCAACAATGACCGGTACGGCAAACTTTGGTATGGGTTCTCTTTTTGGTGATGACACAGGATCTCAGCGTTTTGCAAACTTAGCGATTGGGGGAGTATCCCTAATTGCCGGTTTGATGACAACTCTCGGCAATTTTTTGCGTTTCGCACAGAATATGGAATCGCATCGTGTGGCTGCAGTCTCATGGGGTAAATTCCAGCGTCAAATTGCTGTCGAACTCGCGCTGCATCCTAATGAACGCCATGATAGCATGGACTTCATTAAAATCTGTAGAAATGAATTGGATCGACTCATTGAACAGAGCCCACCTATCCCTGAGAAGGTCATTTCCAGATTCGAAAAACAATTCAGTGGAACTGCCATTAAGAAGCCCGATATCTGTAATCATTTAGAACGAACATCAATCTATAAAATGAAAACCGCAGTATCAGAAGCAAGCACTCCTAATAGTCTGGAAGAGATCCCTCCGCTGATCCATCCCGTTGGATCTGCTGCTAGTAGAATTCAATCCTTCATCGTTAAAGCACGAAATGGTGCGCCTGAAAGCCCGAAGAACATTCTTGATGTTACTGGCATTTATGGCGATGATAATGTTTAATTAAACACAGACATATATGCTTTGACAAATTCTTCATGTCCTCTGTATCCTTTAGTAGGAATATAATAATCCCCTCCAAGTCCTTCACTCCCTTTTTGATATAAAAAGGATATAGGATCTTTAACAGTTCCAAAATCACATAGACCAAAATCTATTAAATAAATTAATCCATCACCACCATAAATCCATTCAAGATCGTTTGGAATAATACCTCCTTTTATAAGTGTAGCAAGAGCGAGTCCCATAGTATGTGCTATTGATTCTATTGATATATCCGTGTGATCTTCATCTTCCCATATAGCTTCCAACATTTCTGGACTTGCATGAAATCCTCGAGTAGGATTTGATTCAGATACTTCATTTTTAAGATCTTTAGCCCATTCAGTGTCAATATCATAACCATCATATCCAAGTAGAATATGAACAGCACTTTTAAATGTATCAACTAATGGTACACGATCCATTATGATTCCACATAAATATTTATTTCCCCTATACCATGTTCTAAAAGTCCATACTTCATGAATTTCTGGAACTTTTACAATACCACGTAATAGTTCTCTTGCTTTAATCTGAATATCAGCTTCTTTTTTTAGCTTCTCACATTCATCAAGTTTATAAAACATTTTTGCTGCAATACGATTATCTGATACAACTAAACCAAATGTACCTGATCCTAAAATTTGTGCATCATCATTGATTGTGGTCATTTTGTATAATAATCCAGCCTTTCCGCCTTTTAATATCTTACGTTTATATTTATTATTCTTTCTAGTTTGTTTAGGCATCTATTCTTAAATTAGAATCTTGAGCGCACATTTTTGAAATATTATATTTAAAGAATGTGCGCTTCCTGTTGGGTTTGAACCAACGACCTCTCGGTATCAATGAGTTTTTCTCATAACAGCCGAGTGCTACTACCTACTGAGCTAAGGAAGCAGTGGTTTGATCCAAAGATCTCACCAACATATCCGGAGAAGAAAACCCGTCATTTTAAACGCACGTACGCTTCGCTTTAAACGCACGTACGCTTCGCTTTAAACGCACGTACGCTTCGCTTTTAGCGACGCCGTGTCTGTAAACGTCTACGCCCACCTTTCTTCCGTGTACCATGTAAAGGTTTTTTATAAGTCCATTTACATGCTTTTCCATAAGACCAAATAGAATCCATTGATAATGAACCATCCTTAATTTGATTAGTCGGCAAAATAATTTCATTAAGAGTAAGCGCCTTATCAGTCGCTGCTAAATCGAATGTTGTCTTCCACATTTCCAAATGATAGGGCTGTTCTTCTGAAATAGGCTTCTCGGCTTTATTTGTTGAATGTAAATTATACATGTCACGAATTATATTTCGCTGTCCAATAAATGCGAATGCACCTGACTCATATGTATCATCTTCAATAGTTTTACGAGCGATTTCAGTAATAATGTTCATTAAACGACTGTAAGAATAATCGATCTGTATTTTCTGTAAATACGAGAAGTCGATACTTGCAGGGACCATACTTTGTAAGTCACTAAATGGAATACGATCTGATGATGGATCACGAGGATTACGTGCAAAAAGACCCCTACGTGCACCCTCACTTGGTCCTGGCATAGAGGATGCTTCGACTACATATAAATGAGATGGTTGTAATCTGTGATCAATAGCTGCTCTACTACTGGCTAAAGTAGGGAACATTTGTATTATTTCATCAACAGAGCCAAATAGTAAGATCGCAGTTTGTATTGTTTTATAGATTGGGGCAATTAGAACATGATCCATGGGATCATTGATTAATTTCTTTCGCATATTAAGTGCTAATTGAATACCTAGATCACTAAGAGGTGTTTCAGGTCCTTCATCATCTGCTCTGAATGCATTTAGATCTGCAGTTGTTCCACTCAATAACTTCGATAGATCACGACATGAAATTGAATCGGCAATTAGTAATAAATCTTGTTTTGAATCAACATTTTTAAGTTTCTTCTCCAGCTTGTTAACAATTAATGGATTTGTCACAAGACCACGTTTTCCTATTTTTTGCATTAATAGACCTGGTGTCCTTCTAACTCCAGCATTTGGCTCTTCGACATTTGGTTCAACAATATTTGGTACTGATGGTTTCGGGGCTACAATTACAGGAGGAGGCTGTGGAGGGGCCACGACAACTGCTTTACGTGCATTAGCATCTTTACGAAGTCTTTGAACTTCTTGTTCACTTTCACTTAATAAACGCTTCGCATTATCCGCATTAGCACTAGCACGCCCTAATAGTGCATCGTATTCTCCTTTCATTCTAGCAACTTCATCCCTCAAGGATGCTCTTGCTGCTTGAAGCTCTGCCTCTGCTGCTGCACGAGCTGCTGCTAACTCACCTTTCATTGCATTTAATTCTGATTGAAGTCTGCCTGCTTTATTTGTGGTATTAATTGTAGATTTTAGACGTGCCATCTCTTTTCTCGCAGCCTCAAGTTCTTCCTGATAACTCCGTTCAATTGCCTCTTTCTCTGCCTTCAACTGTTCGAGACCTTCTTCCTTTGCACGTGCAGCAGCCTCTTTTGCAGCCTCAGCTTCCTTTACAGCCTCTTTTAATCGCCTATTTGAATCTTCAAGTGCCTCTTTAAATAATGCTCTTGATGCATTGACATTTGCCTCTTTACTAGCATTTAGTGCAGCAGCACGCGCTGTAGCATTCTGTAATCTAGAAGTCAATTGTTGGATCTGTGCCCTCGCACCCTCTAATTGTTCATTTAAATTTTCGACTTGACGAGCAGCGGTATTACGATTCGCCGCTCTTCCATTTAATTCATTCGCCCTACGCTGAGCCCCATCTAATTGTTCACCGAGTCTTCTATTCTCATTTAATGCACGATTCAATTGAGTACTTAGATCAGTGATTTGTTCTCTAGTAGCTTCAAGCTCTTGTGCCCTTGTCCGTGCGGCGCCCAATTCCGCATTTAATGCAGCAGTACGTTCCAAGGCTGCATTACGTTCTGCCACAGTCGCTTGTGCTCTACTCTGTGCCGCTTCTAATTGAGCTGTCAAACTCTGAAGTCTTCTTCTTGCGACTGCATTACGTTGTGCAGCATTTCCTTGTCTTGACTCTAATTGTCTTGTTAAATTTTCAACTCTCCGTGTAGCCGCATTGCGTTCTGCGGCGATCACATTTAATTGTTGAGCACGACCCTGTGCTTCCGATAATTCTGCAGTAAGTTCTTCGACTCTTCTTGTAGCTGCATTACGTTCTGCAACAGTTGCATTTAATTGTTGAGCCCTTGTCTGTGCCGCCTCTAATTGTCCCGTTAATTCTTCTACCCTTCTAGTAGCACTATTACGATTAGTTGCAGTCGTTTGGAGCTGACCTTCAGCCTCTCGTAATTGAGCAGTTAATTCTTGAACTCGCCTTGTCGCTGATTCACGATTTGTTGCCAAAGTTCTTGTTTGCCCTTGTGCCGCTTCTAATTGTGCAGTTAGATCGCGTATTTGGTCTTTAGTCTGAGCTAATTCAGTTTGTATAGGACCAAGTTCACCCCTCGCCTTCGCTAATTGTGCTTCAAATGAGGATCGCATCTCTCTTTCACTTCCTTGTACAGCTGCATTTATCGCGGCCTGTTTAGCAGCCTCCATCTCTTGAATACGCGTATTCATTTGACTACGAAGATTTCTAAGCGCTGCATTTCTAGTTGCTGCATTTGCCGTTGACCTGCTCACTAATGACGCTTGTAATTGTTGCATCTGTTGTTCATATTCGGCTCTAATTAATTGAATTGCTGCCTCCTTTTCAGCTTCGGCTGCTGCTTGTACTCTTGCAACTTCACTTGCCTGTCCTGCTTCCGCTGCTGTGCGAGTATTAGCTAATTGTCTTTCTAATGCACTTTTAGTAGATTGGCTATTCGCTAATAGTCTCTGTATATTTGCAATCTGTGCATTCTTTGCCTTTGAAGTAGATGCAATTTCTTGAACCTGACGTTCAGAGGCTGAAAGACGTGTCTTAACTTCTGCTAGCTGCTCGGATAGACGTTTATGTTCAGCCATTTTACGTTCTATTAATGCATTAATTCCACCAGGACCTGCCATTTGACTGATAAATCCACGTTGTTCAATTTCACTTCTTAATTCAGCAACACTGCCAGGTGATCTTTGATTTATTACAGGTGTTGTATTAGCTCTTGGTCCTTGAAATGCATGCAGTGTAGATATATTTGATCCTTTAGGTCTACCTGTACCCCGAGCAACATTTTGATATGAGTGAGGACCAGTTAAATTAAAAAATCTACTTTCCAAAGGCCCCCCTCGTCCTGTAATTGCAGCTAAAGTGGCTGCATCTGTTGTAACAGAAGCCGCAGGTACACCTGGTCTTTGACCTCTAATTGCTATGGAAGCAGCATCTGTTGCAACAGAAGCCGCAGGTACACCTGGTCTTTGTCCTCTAATTGCTATTGAAGCTGCAGTTTCTGCAGCTCTTCCTGTAGCCCGTCCAAATTGCTTTAGCATAATATCTAATAATAATAACTAAAAAATATAGTGCATATTATTATATTATTCTGAGAGCCAATGCCGCCGGCAAACAGGGACATACTTATCTGCTGCCCCGATCTCTACAGTGGTATCGATAGATCCACTCACTTTCTTAGTGAAATGAGCAGCAGTACCATCACGGCAAACGGCACAATAAGAGGACAGTCTCAAAACGGTCTCAGCAATAGGAACTAGATTAAGCATTTGTCCAAAAGGACGACGACTCGCATCACCATCCAAACCGGAAACGACAATTTGTAATTTATCGTGTTTATCAACCCAACCCTCAACCTTAGATCTCAAATCATCGAAGAATTGTCCTTCATCAATGACAATTACATCATAAGCTGAAATGTCTTCATCACCTAGCTCTCCTAAATGTAGTACAGAGCGAGCGGGAACAGTATCCAGATCATGTGATGCAATACAATTAGAGCCATAACGTGTGTCATGGGCATAATTGATTACGAGAACCTTGAAGCCGATTGACTTATAACGTCTAATATGACGTAATAGTTCAGTAGTTTTCTGAGCGAACATGCATCCGAGAATTACAGTTAGGTGTCCCATTCTTGACTCTACTAGGAGGGGCCGTAAGTCCTCAGTTTTGCCTAGCCGCGTTTCTGCACGCTTACAATAAATAATAGGACAAACTAATAGTATGCCATTAAGAATCGAAGATTTACCATGTGTTTGTATCTCTTTGGCCCGGCGTTCAGATCGCTGGGACCGTTTCAAGGCCCAGCCAGAACTTCGAGCATTACCGAATGTTCGTCGATTTGAAGGAGTTGATGGGAAGAAGATTAATCTTGCGAATGATAAACGAGTCAGTGCCTTCACAAAGAAGAATATTATGACGCATAGTCGTCGATCTCACCACGAGCTTGATAGCATTGGTGGTGTTGGTTGTGCATTAAGTCACATAGGAGTATGGCGTGAATTCCTCGATTCTGGCAGTCCCTATATGTTGGTTTTCGAGGATGATGCAATTGTGTATCCTGGTTTTGTCACCAAAATAAATGCAGCACTACCTGAGGATTTCGATCTAATTGTTCTTACTCGTGCATATACTTCACGCAGTCTAATTCCTCCAGAAGGTTTTGAAGAAGCAACTAGTTTTGTCTTAGCACATTGCTATATTATAAGTCGCAAGGCGGCACAGATATTCTATGATGAAGCACTTCCAATTACAGGACATATTGATCTCTATATGTCGACACAGTGTCAACTTCATAAACTGAAACTCTATTGTTCAAAGATTCTTGCAGCACCACAATTTCAACAAGGATCAGATATTGTAACGAAGCCTAAATGTTATATATGTGATGTACCAACGGATTATGAAAAATCCTTGTCTCTTATTAATAAATGGGATTTGACGATCGCGCGTACAAGTGAAGTACTTTTAGGTGTAGTAGTATTTGCATATGTTTCACATCAAATATTTTCATATATGCGTAAAACACCTAATTGAATATAAGAAAGACAATTAGGATAAAATGATGATAAGTCAAGGACAAAATGCTTTGTTACCAGAGTCAACAAAATTAAAAAGAGTTCCGCGCACGCTCCGGTATGAGATTAGTTCATATGATCGTAATTTTGCTACAGAATCTACAAGTCGTTTCCGTTGGCGTTTTCCAAATGGCATTCGTGAAGTTTGTGAAATAAGTGTTGTTGGTGGATCAGTTCCATTTCCTGTTACAAATATATCGAGTCAATCCACCCAATCAAGTAATTACAACTATAATAAATTTACGATCTCGATTGGAGGTACATTATATAATGTAACAATTCCTAGTGGTAGTTATAGTGCTTCTTCATTAGCATCTGCTTTACAAACTGCTCTAAATGCGTTACCATCTGCTGTCACATTTTCATGTGTGGTTAATCCTCTTAATAGTCGTTTATCAATAACGGTTTCTGCAGGAAACTTCTCTTTACTTTTTGGATCTGGTACATATGTTGATCAAATTGATCCAACTACTGGAGCTATTCTGAAAATGGGAAGTCCAGCACTTCTATTTGGTTTTCTTCCAGGGCTTGATATAACAAGTACAGGCGGTACCTTAACAGCCCCTAATGCTATAGATCCCAATATGTTGACAAATAGAATCTATGTCTACTTCAACTATGACACAAGTCAGGATCTTGTTGCATATAGTCGTGGATTAGGACGCAGAGAACCAACAGGAATCATTTATATGGATGAATTATTAAATGACAGAAAATATTTAAATAAAGAAACGTTTGTTCCTCTAATTGTATCTAAACCAGCACCTATAGCACGCATTAATGTTTTATATGTAAGTTTTGAAGACTTCTTCGGTAATCCTGTTGACTTCGGTGGACGAGAAGTTTCTATCACAATTGAAATAGTTACATTAGAAGCATAGAGAAAAAAATTGATAATTAACGGCTGTCAATAGTACTATTAGAATTAGGTAAGATGAACGTCGAAGCATTCAAGATTTCGTCCTCAAGCACTTTTGTGAAGGTCCGTGGCATCCAAGCCGAGGCGCCTCACATCCCTCTTCATATTATTGCGGTCATTGATGTCAGTGGCTCAATGCAGGGAGAGCGTCTGGATAATGTGAAGAATTCTCTGAATCACATGGTTCCCATGATGACTGCGGAGGATTCATTCTCTCTAATTGCCTTTAGCGATTCTGCTCAAATTCACTGTGAGAATATCACTTTGGATGCGGCAGGTATTACTACAGTACGGGATACAGTTAATGATCTTCGTACAATCAGTTCAACAAATATGGGTGCAGCATTGATTGCGGCACGTGATATTATTGGGCGTACACCTTGTGATAAGAAGGTGTGTATTCTCCTCCTGACAGATGGCCATGTTAATAGTGGCATCCGTGAGGCGGATCCCCTGAATGTTCTTGCAAATAGCATTCGGGATGTGAGTCGTCCAGCACCGCGAAGTGCAGTGATGGCTCCTACATCTATTTCCCTCTTTGCAGTGGGTTATGGAGCAGATCACAATTATTCCCTGCTGCAGTCATTTGCGCGGGATGGTGGTGGTTCCTACCAGGTCGTCAATACATTGGAGCATGTTGCTTCCGTGTTCGGCGATATGCTTGGTGGAATGCAGACAATTGTAGCGCAGAACGCGGAGATTCTGATGCCGGCAACGGCTAAGGCTCTTACGGGTCTGCGAACAACCAGTGATACTGGTGGTCAACGGGTCCAGCTTGGAGATATCTACGCTGGTGCCCAAAATGCAATCATTATCGATAATATGCCTGTGGCCGTGGATAACGTGGTACAGAGCATCAATTATCGGTACTTTGATGTGCGCACGATGGCGATGGTCTCAGAATCATGTGTCATCTCTCTGGAGTCGAGTCCAGAGATTATCCGTGAGGGATCGCTATTCATGCTGAAGCAGCAGATGGCGGCCCTTATGAATCGTATTGCAACAGGAGCAGTCCTGGAAGCCAATCTCCGAAATGAGATCCAGGCGGCAATCGATCAACTGCGGCCGCACTCTGGTGAGCCGTGGGTTCAAGTCATGATTACTAACTTTGAGCGGCAGATCCGTCTCATTGAGAATCAGGGCGTAGCGTATGCGAGTCGAGGTATCTCGGGCATCGCTGCAAATAACGCCGCTGTGCTGGCGTTCAATCGGGGTGTGGCAATGATGTCACAGGATCCTGATGATATTCATGCACAAACGTCCGCCGACATGTTTAGTACACCCATGCAACAGATGCGTTCGGGTGGCATGGTCCGCGGAGTTTCTGGTGGAGCAGCTCTAAGTGCCCCACCCCCTCAGTCTTCTGCCCGTAGTGTGGGTGGCGGGGCTGGAAATCGCTCTGGTCTCTCGGGAGACATTGCGTCACTAAATCCATTTGGATTGCCACCTCTGCCTCAGTGTATTGCTGTGCCAGGAGGTCCTCATCTCGGCTCCGCTGAGATCCCACCAATGCCTGCACCTATGCCCCCTATTCGTCGGCAAATTGCAGTTGATCGGCCTACGCCGATCGAGATCCCACCACCTCCCTCAATCGAAGAGCTTGAGGAAGGCCTACATGATCCTGGCTATATGACGCCACGTGATCAGATTCGTACTGTCGATCCATCTAATCCTCCGCCTGCACCTTTGCGTAATGCTGCGACGGGGGAGCCGTCGCCTAAGCGTGCGCGTGTTACATTTCGAGAGTAATTGAACAATTAAATAAATAATTAATGTTAATAATTGGGATTTTTTTCGCGGGCAACAAAAACTGACTTGTCTAAAAGTCACTTAAATGAAATATATAAATTTTACATATACTATGTCGACCCCATCTAAAATTCTTTTCATTAGTGATGGTCTTGGATCAGTTGAACTCCTAGAGACCTTTGGATCTGACCTAACTGTTGTGAATGCAGCACGTGTATCATTTGCGAAAGAGTCGACTGAAATGTCTGTCGCAGATGAGAAGTTAATTAATTATTTAGCGAAGAATGATCATATTACACCATTCTTCCATCCTCAGATCCGATTCCGAATCAAGATGCCGATCTTTGTTGCTCGTGAATGGTTCCGTCATCAAATCGGTCTATCACGTAATGAGGTGAGTCGTCGTTATGTTGATTTCGAACCTGAGTGTTGGTCTCCTGCTGATGGTCTACGGGCCCGTGATCCCAAGCTGAAGCAGGGTTCCAAGGATACTTTGATTGAAGACAATGCCCTTTGGACAGAGCGAATTGCTTCTTATACGAAGGATACAATCAACTTCTATAAGGAACTTCTTGCAGCACAGGTAGCACCTGAACTCGCGCGAACTGTGTTGCCACAGTCAATGTATACTGAATTTATTGAGACAGGATCTCTGAGTGCGTATGCCCGTATTTGTGGTCTACGTCTGGATCCTCATGCACAAAAAGAGATTCGTGAATATGCAGCACTTGTCTCAACTTTAATGGAGCGTGCATTCCCTGTTAGTTGGAAAGCGTTGACGAATCGCTGGTCAAGCGAAGCGACAACACCTGCTCCTGTTCCTGTAAAGCCGCTTCTTGCAACAACTAGTCAAGCTGAAAATGAAATTGTAACACCTGAAGTTAATCGTGAAGTTACTATTGATGATACCATTTTAAAGGTAACTATTCATCCGACTCCACCTGTAGAATCTGTAACAACAATTAATCCAGTTACTCTAAAAAAGAAAGAAGATGATATGCCATGTTATACTCAATGGGGCTGCTAAGAGTTAAATAAAATTGAAAAAAATAATACAGTGAATTGAAAAATAAAGAAAATGGCGTTTATTCCAGGTATATTATTATTGACAACGGGTTTCTTCTTAGGAACGACATTGACTCTATTAAGAATAATTAAACCGCAGCGAGATTAATTTCTTTAGCATTAATAAATGTTAAAGGAACTAATAAATAAAATTATGCATTTTTTTTTGCGTTTGATTCCGTCAAATAAAAGACAAACTGCAAATGTTGTTTTAGTCATAGATCCAATGGAACCATTTGAAAAGGTTGCACTTGAGAGACGTAATAAAAACTGGTACGATATTGAGTTATCTGATGTTACCCATGGTACAATTAGTTATAAAATTTGAAAATTATCGATTTAATATTTGTGATTCAAGAATGGAATATTATCCTGCTGTCCCTCCCGAGAGTCAATTATATACAACAAATTATGTTGCTGATACAAAGTTGGAATATCTAATCATAATGAGTAATAGATTTCGAACACATATTGAGAATTTGCCATATTATCTTGGACAACGTTATTGGCCTCAAATTATTTTACAAGCAATTATTGCAGGAGATATTATTGAAATGGATCGTGTTATGAGCACTCAAGATATTCATCCAAATATAACTTTATGGAAAAATTTAACTCCTATTTGGTTTGCCACACAATATGGTCATTTCCATATTGTTCAACACCTCATTTTGAGAAATGCAAATGTAAACATTTATGATAAAGATATTAAGATGAGTTGTCTAGATATAGCTCTATCAAAGAATTATAAACGAACTGCCTATTTACTTCTTGCTTATGGTGCACGAACATTTAGGAAATTAACACCTATTTTGCCTATAGAAGCCGCTGTAAAAGATGAAAAAGTTGCTGATGCTACAGATGAAAAACAATAATGAGTCATGTTATTCAAAATATCGACCCATACAATAATATTTTTGCATTAATAGTTGTCCGTTTGGACAATAAACCAAATACCATCCATCACGTAGTCCATAACAATACATTGATCTATTATAGATCGCACCATTAGGATAGAATTTAATTTGAATTCCATCACGACGCCCATCTCTAAATGTTAAGTAATGCATACATTTACCATCAGGATAAAATTGTTGATATGGACCATCAAGGATTCCATTGACTAAACTACATTGCATAATAATGTATCCAAATGGTGAATAATGTGATAAGAGTCCTTGTAGCTTCCCTTTTGAGTCACATTGATATACTAGGGTACCACCAATAGAACTTGATGTAGAACAATACATTAAATCATCCATCCTTGGACCTCATCCTAATTGTCACTACCGAATTCAAATTTTGCCACTAATACAATTGTTGATATATAATATATATTAACAGTTGTACCTGTTAGTTAAACTTCCAGTTAACTGGAAGTCCAACGCCTTTGGCGGTACGCAGTCAGCATTTGGTTCTAAAAATTTCAGTCATAAATTTTGCGAAAGGAATTTGCTGTGAGCTGACTTATAGGGGTAGCAATCAGACAGAGCCTGACTGCCTTAATCATTAGAACAAGCCTAACAATTCGCGGATATTTTTATAATATGCTGAATGGATACTTCCCAACAGGATTTCTTTAGTGAATTTAGCGGATAATTCATTAATTGCTGCAAAAATCCTTATTTAACAGTATCCCCTCTCTAATGGTTAGACAAGTGTGCACCCTCTCTAACCTATGCCTTAATTGCCGAGCTAGTTAGCCACGCCAGGTCGACAATTATAGACATGTTAGCAATCGTCTTCAACAACCTCTAACGGTTACAGGATCCCTTTGAATAAAAAAAGAGGTTTTTTTTCAATTGTATTGCTGCATGGATCCTATGGTCATATTCTTGTAATCACTTTATTCCCTGATCAGGGGTTACAGGATTCTATCTTTAGACAGAGGGAAACTTAACATATTTCGGTGTGCATTGGTGATTGCTGTTAGAATCCTATTCCCTAATTGTGGTCAATGCTTTAAGCCGTTTCTACTGCACTTGAAAATGCATCACGTACAGGATTGTAGCGCTCGGCGTCCAGAGCTGCACGCATCACTTTATAAGGAGTACTGACCTCAAGGGATCCAGAGGCCAAGACCTTTAGGATTGAAGGACTCCATCCACTAACTGTCACAACACCCTCAGTGTCTGCCTTTGCATGATAATCTTTGAAAGAAGCACTCAGATTCCAGATAATAATACGAGGTACTTTGTAGCCGGCTGCTGACCATTTAACTTTAATATCATCTATATGGAATTTCTCATTAGATGCAGCATCCCATCCCATATCTGTGAGAACGAGGAGATCTTCAGGTCCCTCTTCGGGTGGCAGGGCCGCTGCCACCATCTTCTTCAAAATAAGATCGAGCGCCCTCTCAAAATTAGTTGAACCACCCCATGGCGCTCTTTTGAGCATGTCAATCTTCTCCTTCAAAGAGGTACAAGATGAAAGATTGACCCAAGAAGGTATAGTGTGGAATGTCATAACATGATCCTTAAATGCCGCACAATTAACTTCAGAAATCAGAATACCAAGAGCAATAGAAATGTCCATAGGGAGACCATCCATTGAACCAGATACATCAGAAAGGACGACACAACGTTTGAGACCAATAGAGGCGGTCCTGATCGAATACCATTGAGCCTCTAGTAAAGAAACTTCTTCATCAGAAGCATGTCTCAGCTTCGTCGTCACATTGTGAGGGAACACAGTGTCTCCACCCTTAACAGTCGCCTCGCCACGAGCAACGGCAGCCATGTGTTCCTTAAAGTTCTCAGCACACTTAATACGATCAGGTAATTCAGAACGTTGTTTCTTACCCTTAACTGTCTGGTTCAGGAAAGCTGTCTTATTCTTATTAAGACAGATACCAGGGACAGAACCAGGCTTAATCTCAGACCATGTTCCACCACACATGTCAATCTCAACAGTCTTCAGATACTTATTTAGCTCAACAATCTTCTTACGATATTGAGTCATGAGATAGGCACGCTCAGCCTTAGGTTTATCGAGCGTAGAACCTGCAATCATGAAGGCAACATCTTTGTCCGCAGACTTTTCACGAGGTAGCCACTTACCAAGAAGAGAGATAGGCTTCTTCTCAGCCATTGCCTTCATGTCTTCGTCCATCTGATCACGAATCATCTTCAGCAAAAACTTATTCTCGGAATGAGGATGACGCTTCAGAAGATGGATAATATCTAACCATGAACCATACTCGGGAATCAGTTTCAACATTGCTCGGCATTCATCAGCTGGGCGAAGACCACACATAATGTAAAGCATATAATAAAATAGCTGGCGTTCACCCTTACCACCACGGATGTCACGAGCCTGGAACGTCAGAAGCCAAGCATCCAAAGGATTCGTCTTCACAACTTCACCTAAATGTTTGACCAGGAAAGAGTATTCTGTTCCACGAACACCTGAAGTGAAGAGAACAACTCTGGAATCGTCAACACCGTCATCCGTATAAACAAGAGATCCGTTCACTCCTAGCTTAGTTTGTTCAGGAGCATTCATAGCCTGTAGAAATGTAGAGGATGCGGCCATTTAGTCAATTATGTAATTAACGCCGACGAGTTTTAGGTTGTTTACGCCCACGCTTATAGGTGCAATTACGACCTCTTTTACCCCCTTTATATTTATTATATGTACGATCATCATTGAATTCCAATTTAGATCGAGTTAGAAGCATAGAGAAATAACGTTGGCTATCATCTCTATCTGCGACATTAATATATTTTTTAAAGATAGTCCAATATGATTTATTTAACATATAGAGAAGTGCATCAATACATGTCTTTGCAGTATCCGGGTTTCCACTAACAAGTATAATATGATTAAATGCATATAATGTGCTAATTAAAACCCGCAGTTGATTAACATCATAATTACAATCGCTTGTTCCAAGTATATCTCTTTGTTTTTGAATTAATCCGATGATCTCTTGAAGATAAGTTTTCATAGATATACTAGTAAAATATTGTGCAAAGACAAAATATCTTATAGGTCCTAGTTTCCTAAAAATAGTATCATTTTCAGTGAATACTTCTAAAGGTGTGTTAGGAACTTCTGGAAATTCAAGAACAGAATTAGTTGTCGTAGCCATCTAATTATACAACTATTTTTCTATACAATATAATAAAAATTTGAAAAATATTTTATTTATTTATTACCATCATAAATTCCTGAAACTATGGATTCTATTGATTACGAGAAACAAATTATGGCTATTAATGAATGGATGAATCAAAATCATGATACAATTATGTATTGTATGAAGCTAGTTTCTTTAGAACAAGAGGAAAGGAAGGAACAGGAACAGCAGCAGAAACAGCCAATTATAGTTAAGCAGTATCAGCCTCGTAAATATCGTATTAGGGCTACTGAACATGAACGTGCAGTTTCACGAGCTTACTATATCGCTCATAGGGAAGAGATTCTTGAGAAACGACGCCTTTATCATTTGAAACTTAAATCAAGGAAAAATTTGAAAATGGCAGATCGCCCAAAGAAATCTTAAAAAACATCAAGTAATGACAACACTTTTTGAATTAGGTCAAGAAGTTGGAATTAGGAAAAATCCTATGCTTGGATCTCAAACAGGAATTATTATGGGCATCGAGACCGACAAATATCATGTACTCTGTAATGCAATATTCCCACATAAATGGATTGTTTATATCTGTTTAGCCGAAGATATATTTACACCACCACCAAGTCCCTATAAGTCTTCTTATGACTGGAATTATCTACTCGCTTTATTCAATAATGGAATTAGATACAAGAAAGATGATAATAGCTATCATATTCGGGAAAATGTTGTAAAATAATCTCGAGAAAAATTGAATTTTTTTTTCTACCTTAGCAGACGTTAAAAAATAGTAAAATGTTACAAGTTGCCAAACTTTTAAAACATCAAATAGATGGAATAGACTGGATATTGCGACACGAGGCTGCCGGCAGAGGTGGCTTATTCGCCGATGAGGCAGGTTTAGGGAAAAAGTGTCAAATGCTGAGCGCAATGTCTAAAAATCAGGTATCTCGCACTCTAATTGTTGTTCCATATGCATCACTTGTTCCATGGACTGAACAATTAGTTGATGCAGGATTAAATACGATTGTATTGAATACAGAGAAAGCATGGAATTCTCTAGTTAACCAGCCATCAGAACCGACATACTATTTAATTAATTATCAAAAGATGAGCAGGCGTGTTCGTTTGCAACATTTAGAATGGGATCGAATTGTCTTCGATGATGCATTCATTCTTCAAAACATAAGTAGTCGCAGTTATGCGGCTGCCAAAGAGATGAAAACGAATATAATGTGGTTGATCACTTCAGATCTTCCTTCAGATCTCTCATCATACTTTACACTTCTAAAAGTCGCAGCACCAGATCCTGGTTTGATTTTAAGAAGACAATTATATCGATTAGTACGGGGCCCACCTGTACCAGATATCTTCAAAATAGATGCCACATTTACAGCTGTTGGATCTAAAATATTAAATAAATTTAATCAACCTACAGTTATTTACTGTAAAAATCTTCAATCCCTTCTAAATGTCAAATCACAGATGGATCACATCGGTAAGAAGACATATTGTGTTCATAGAGAACAAGAATTGAGTGTGCGAAAAGAAAATCTTCGCTCTGCACAAGCGGAAGAAGCCACTCTAATTGTTTGTACAAGAGGTATTCTACCTCAACTGAATTTACACACATTTAAGAATATTATCTTCACTGATTCTTCGATTTCTGAAGAACATTTAGAGCGATTGATAAGACGAGTAGTCTGTATTGGACAACATTCAGTTGTAAAAGTATTTCTTCTATCACCTTGAAAAAAAAACTGAAACACTATTTTTAATGTATAATCATTAGGGTTACAGATCGAAGATATCACGTACCCTCCTGTGCTATTTGAACACAGGTTACCAAAAATCAAGTACCGCTTCGCCATGAATCAGGCCACAATGTCTTTCCCTTCCCATCAAGTTATGGGGGAGGGTGGGATTAACGAGCCAAGAGAATTTCCTGCACCTAGTGTGCAGGCTGTGATGATTAGTGAAGGGTCTGCTCTCTCTGAGAGCAATGTTACTGGGGCAGTTGTGGCACCAGCGCTTAACATGTATAACCGCGAGGCGGTTAGGGTAGCGCTGTTGTCGTTTGAAGGTGGGTCATTCTTTGGCCTAACCTTCATCGACGCCCTTGAGGACGATGAGATGCGCTCTCTTGCGTACAGGCTGCCGGCGACGGCAGCTAGTGCGAGTGTGAGCTTTATCGACATAGTCATCAAATTGGAAGATACGATCGGCATTTCCTTTGACGGTCAGCTTACCCCTTATGGTGTCAAGGCATACTCTCTCCTTCGGGACGACGAGATTGTCGCTGACAGCTATGAGATGGGGCAGCGTCTCCGATTCCTCCTTAAACATGGCTTTGATTGGCCGGCGGGCGAGCGCCCTCCTGCTGATCGTGTCACGGTAAATCCCTCCTTCGCAAACAAGAACGGTTTCGACCGTTTCCTGTGTGTGACGGATTACTATTACGATCCACTCTGTTTCGGAGAGGACGAGGATACACACACGGTGTACGGGTACTACGACGACGGGGACTATAAGTTCTGGTCCGAGTACACCTGGAATCCGCGTATGTCCTCGTTCTGCATGATGCAGGACGATTGCCAATGCTTCATGTGTAACGCCTATTCGCGATGGAATGATATCCGTCGTCGAGTAGTCCAGCCTCGCCCTTGGGTGAAGGCCGCGTCGCACCACTGGTCTAGGCAGCGCGCGTGGTCCACTCGTAATCGTGAAATGGGAGAACGCAACCACGTCCTGTTCGGCATTAACGCCGACGCGTGGCTTGTGCGCCATGACAACCGCAGCCGTGCTGAAAAGGAGGCATCGTATACGCTGGCTCTTGAGCAGAACTCCAATAAGATGTACTACGCAGGTAGCTATCTTGACGTTCCTATTGCGCGTCGTCGGACCATCACGGTCCGCAATGTGCCCAATGACATTGCCCTCTACGAGATTCAGGCCCTTATCGGACAGGCAACTGGCGTCATCAGCGTCAGTCGGCCGAACGGTATGGATGGGACACCAGCCTCATATGTTGAGGTGGTCGTGCCCAGTTTGTTTGGATTTAGACGTTATTACCAGGTGCTCAATGTGTTGACGGGCAGCCCGGTAGTCATTAGGCAACACATCCTGGAATTTGTAGGTGACGCCCATCATTTGGCGACGACACCTGCACCCAGGCCACCCAGGCATGGAGGCGCGGGTGGGGCAGGCGGCCACGGGGGCCGTCACGGAGGTGGCTATGCGGGCCACAGGAGCCAGACCACGGGAGGTGGTAATGGCCGCGCCAATTGGAGGCGCTAATTGGGAATTGTTATTGTACAGAGCGGCCGAGCGGGCCGCAAAAAAAAAATAAAAACACAAAAAAAACAAAAAAACAAAAACCAACAAAAAAGGTCTTGATTGACCATTTTTTGTTAGATAAAAAATTTGATTTTTTATTTCACCCTTACGTAAATATCAAATAAATACAAAATAAATGAGTATTAATTCATATACTGAATCTATCCTTTCGTCAATTAACTTTGTACAGGATTATAGATTTGTAAATGTCGACATCAAGTTCGCTGAACTTTGTGAAATGAATTTGATCAACTATTTGCAATACTTGATTCAAATCTATCATTCAGATAATCCAGAAGGAATTATTGAAAACGTGAATGCAAAGAAAGAAGAACTATTAGGTGAAACAGCACTAGGTGATTTTAGTCCAGTGCTCCTATATGAAGCTCTATATTATTATCGACTAATGCTCATCCCAGATAAATTGATGCAACAATTGGTGCATGTAATTGATCTGTATAATTCTGAACATAAAATGAAGGCTATTTCGAAGATTAACTCTTTGATTACCTTCAATATCTGTACTTATGGTGCAGGTACAAGTACAGAGCGACCCCTACTAGATTTAACAGTTCATGAAGGAATATCAAAGGAACAAAAAGATCTCGAAGTGAGTATCATGTTCCTTTTACGAAATATCAATGATTTGAATTTGACTCTAGCTGAACCACTATATGGTCATCCAGTTACTACACTACTATCAGATAGTGATGATGAAGATGAATCAGAACTAGAACCAACACTTGAAGTGGAAGAGGTAGAGCAAGAGCAAGAGATTAAAAGTAAAGAAGAGAAAAACGAAGATGATCTTCGAAGTAAATTTAATAAAATGGAATATACATTATTCTCTTTCGCAACAATCACCCTAATTGTCTCTATTGCAATTATTATGCAACAATACCTTAGTAAAGGAGCTAATCTAAAGTAAAACTCCAACAAAAAATTGATTTTTTACATTGTTATTATAAATATTATACTATCATGTCAGACAAATTTATTGCAACTTATCTTATTAAAGGCGTTAAGACATCGACTCGTGGTGATGTAACTGTTAATCATAAAAATACATCGATTTATTCTATGTATCCTCATCGTACACGTTATAATTTTGATGCACTGAATGCAATACTGGAAAAATATAAACAACAGATTAAACCAGACAATTATGCGGATAATATTATAAATTATACTAAATGCATTGCTGAATTAGATGATACTCCTATTGGTATCTTTATAAATTATGATAAAGTATTACAATATACAAATCACTATATTACTGATAGTAAAGAAATAGTATATGTTTATGACGTATATAATAAAAATCAAAAGATCTTCGATGAATTGTATACTTCTACTGTTCAAGCTAAGGTCAAGGCTGCTAAGCCACAGGCTGTAGAAGTACGTGAAATTCTTCGCGAAGCCCCTGCTGCTGCTAAGGCACCTGCAGTAACAACAACAAACCCAGAACCAGTACAAGTAGTAACAACAACAGAACCTGTTGTAAATAAATACGAAGAAAATTCAGCCGATTTCGATCCAACGAAATGGCAAAAACATGTAACTGAATTTGAGGCTACAAAGACTAGCCTTGAAACAGAAATTAAAACTTTGGAAGAGGCACTTGCCTCAAAATTCGATATAGTGACAAGCAATCGTCTCAAGAAGAGGCAACGCATGCTTGCTGCACACCCAGCCACTCTTGCAATCCTAAAAGCAAATGCAGTAGCTAAACAAAACTATTATACAGATGGTCTACAAGCAAACTATACTGCAGATCAAGCATCTATACATGTAGATTTAGGTTATGACTATTTCACTACACTTGGTCATACACGTTTAACTGAAAAATTCAATAATGCAAATAGAATTGCTCATTTGGCACGTAACCCGGCTCTATTCCTAACAGTGGAAACATTAGTTAAGGAATGTCGAAAGAAGGTGAATCGTCTTCGTGTAAATAAGGCTGAAAAGGAGACCTGGGTTCAGGCACTTGAAACAGCATTTGAAACTCTGAAATCCGAAGTAGTTAAATCGAAGTATTATGTAAATATTCCTGCCGACAATTAGATAGAAGATGTATCGTAAAACAAGACGACACCAAAAAGGTGGCGACTTTGTCGGTCGAGGAACATATGGATGTGGTTTTTTTCCTGGATTAAAATGTTCCAATGACGCTAAAAGACAAAGTCAAATATTTACAAAATTATTATATTCCGAAGAGGCGAAGAAAGAACTTGATCTATCTGAAGACATTAAAAAGATTGATCCCGAGATGAAGTATTCAATCTATCCTTATAAGTTGTGTTATCCAGCTGAAGATGATGTTTTTCAATACATGAAGGAAGGCCTTGCTAAATGTTCGATATCAGATATCCCTCTCGATAATCCTCTAATTGTTAAGGAATTGATTAAACATAAAGGTCTTGCACTCCTGCAACAGAAGTATGGTGGTAAATCACTCAATTACATGATGAATTATGTAGCTGATAATAAAGTTACAGCAAATTTTGTTTACACCATATTTTATAAATTTGCTAATATATTTAAGGGTCTTGAACTTTATCACGAGAACTGTTTTGTACATTTAGATGTGAAACCTGATAACATCGTACTATCAGACAAATGTTATCTAATTGATTTCGGTCTAAGTGTTCCATTGAAGACATATAAGCCAGGAAATCCACGATTTGATGCACAGTCTCCATTCTTTATAAAAAAACATTTTGATTATTATTCATTTGATTCTAATTATATTAAAAGATGGAACTCATTATTTAATGGAGATGGTTCAATGCTATTAAATAAAGATGCTATTTTAAACTATTGGCATACTTTGAGAAATAAGGAATATTTACCACAACAGTTTTATATGGGTGAATTTATTGATGAACAATTTATTTTATTTTCTAGTTTACTCGAATTTATAGAAATATACAAAGATATTTTTAATAATTTATTACAATTAAATGAAGGTAATAAGACAATGTTAAAACCAACACTTAGGAATCATTTATTAAAACAGGTAGACGTCTATTCACTTGGATTTACATTGAGTAAATTGACATATTACTTAACAAATAAGAAGATTGATATTCATGGAAATATTGTTAAAGCAAATGATAAAAGACATGTCCCTGCGATATCTAATGAAATAATTAAAGATTTATATAGTCTATCTATGAAAATGATACATATAAGTCCTTTGAAACGATTAACGAGTGCAGCGGCCTATTTGGAGTATAAGAAGATTTTGAAGAAAATGCCTATCGAAAAGACAGCGGCTACAGAGAAGATTTTGGATCAGATAGAGAATAGTCCTTTAGGCCTGGACCCCTATTTGTTATCAGAAGTCTTGTCGATTTAATGGCGCATAAAAATTGACACAATCAAAAAAGAAAATTGACAAGTAGACATTGTTGTTTTGGGATCAACCAACTTTTATAAATAAAGAATGTCTAACTGTGAAAGTGATAGTAGTACTGTCTGCGAGTCAATTTGCAATATGAGTTTTGGAACTGATATTGTTGACCCTGATATTGATGGTTCCATTTCAGATGAAGAATATAAGGAATATATTGAGGCTAAGGAGAGGACAATTAAGAATAAGGATCAGATTGCGGAACGAGTTCGTTCTGCAAAGCCTTATAAGAGACATGTAGGACAAGATGTAGTTTATTTGGATGATCTACCTTATGTCTGGTCTAATGGTCGTTATATTCGTGTATTGGCTACATTTAATTATACTACTGATCTTGCAATCTGGGTTACAAAACAAAATAGTTCGAATGACTTTGAAGAATGGCTATCTGTACCGAGGAATAGTCGTACCCCTTATAGTCCAGTATTGAAGATGCTAGGTATTACTTCAATGTTGGACGGGGAAAATATTAATTATCGGTCATTGTTGGTGAAAAACTTGAGTTCTAGAACTACAGGTTTCCAACTACGAGAAGTCTTCTCTCGTTATGGATATATTCGTGATGTATATATTCCTATTAATCATATTACAAGTGAGCGATGCAATTATGCATTTGTAGAGATTTATCCCTTTGTTGAAATGGATATTATTCTTGGAGAAATGGCTGCATTTAGTATTCTAAATGGTAGACCAATGCAGGTACAAATCGCAGTTTCAGGTCGCAGGACAGCAACTGAAATGCGAACTCGTTACTCTGCATCAGAATATACGTATCCCAAGAAAACGGTTGTAAAATCCAGTGGAAGATTTGATATTGATTACAAGATCTAAATAAAATTGATTATATTTAGATAACAATATTTTTGTTAAACAGAATGGAATTAGATTTGGATCTAGACATTGATTTCTCTTTGATTAAAAAGAAGAAGAAGGCTCATAAGGCCTTAGAAAATGTGGAAAATAGTATTGTCGAGAAAGAAAACGTTCTTGCACGGACAAATGCATTAGCGACTATAATGCATGCACAGGCTATCTCTGCCGAAGCCCAATCTATTGCAGCACAAGCACAGGCGATCTCTATGGTTGCTAGTGCTGTAGCAAATAAATTGGATGAAGTAGTCGAAGCTTTGGATGAAGATTTGGAACTCCTATATGCGAAGAAGAAAAAGAAGAAGAAGGCTCTTGCAACCATTCTTGATGTTTCTGATGCAGATGCAAAAGTAGTTAAACCTGTGAATATGGATGATCCGTTTGATCCTGACGATGAAGAACCGACGTATGATCAGATGTTGGAACGCCTATATGATCAAATGCGAGCAGATCGCCCTGACACGGCAGGACCAGCATTGCCGAAACGAATTAAACCACCTACTGTTGCCAAAATGGGCACGAAGAAAACCTGTTGGACGAATTTCAGTGACTATCAGGTCTCATTTAATAGACCATTAGATCACATGCAGAGCTTTGTTCTTTCAGAACTTGGAACAACTGGTTCTCTAAATGAAGAGAATCAACTTATTATGAAGGCACGAATTATGTCAAAGAATGTCGAGTCACTACTACGTAAATATATTGATGAATATGTACGTTGTGCAACCTGCAAAGGAATTGAAACTAATATGGTGAAAGATAGCATAAGTAAACTGCATTTTATTCAATGCAAAAAATGTTTAGCTAGTCGTTCTGTAGCCGCTATTAAGGCAGGCTATCAGGCGACAACCAAGGCTGATCGTAAAGCCGCTCGTGATGAGGGTAACTAACATACTTCGATTTCGCCGCCTGTCAAGACGACACCATCAGATGTCCATTGAACTGATAGACCAATAATTTCAACACCTGCATCACGTGCCTCTAATACAGCATTCCTATATGTTGTATCTAGGTCCGATATTTTTATTATATCACAATCAGTGCGTTGTGTCAAATATATCATAATACATCGTGCCGAAGTTTCTTCGACAATCTGTTTCATAGTTTGTACATGTTTTAGAGCTCGTTGGCTAACAGTACCTTCTTGTCTCCTGTCACCATGAGGGAAGATCGCCATTTTTTTTGGCCTACCCTCTACTCCTAAAAGTCCGAGGAATCGTTCACGTAAACTTGGCCGGCAGTCGACAATATCAGCAATAGGAACATTCTTCACTTCTATATAAACTGGGGTTGTGCCATCCATTGCGGCAAAATCGAATCTACAATCACGCTCAACTACTTCAGTCCTCAACTCCCTAAATGTATGCAAAATGAATCCTTTTACAATCATATTATATATAATTGTATTTGCGATTGTTGGATGTATTCCTATAATTGTTTCTGTTTCTTCGTCGAAGCCACAATATACAACATATTTACTGGCACCTTCACCAGTCCTTGGACTTACTAATACTTTACGACCAGTCGATACAAGTCCATGACAACCAAGAGCTGGTGTGTGTGCAATAGCGTCATGTCCATTAATCATAATATCTGCCAAATAGGGAGACTTCGGTGAACGCGCTGGTCTTGATATAACTGTTGCCTCTAATAGTCCTCCTTCAAGTCGATATACTTCTTTAGCCATACTTTATTTAATACGTTTAAAAGTATCTTCACAATTTCAAATTTTCTCAGGCAACAGGAATAATTGTCCAAGAATCTTCATAAATATCTTGCCAGTCTTGTGGTCCGAAAGGGCCAAACCAGCGACTAGGTGCAATAACATAATTTGCTTGAGCGAGATATGCTCCCCACCAACTAAAAGTAGAATTAGCAATAATAAAATTCTTCGATTTAGTCATAATATATAATGTATTTACTTCATCTTCATCAAATATTAAAGTATTCTCATTTCTAAGGAATTCTAGACCAGGTGTCGACCAATAAGAGTTGTCATCACTAATAAGGACAAATAGGGGTTTTTCTCCAAGTTGATTTTTAATAATTTCAGTTCCAAGTTGATAATATGTCACTGGTAATGGTGCATGAATAAGTTCATGTGTTAGGTAATCTCCACGTCGAGCATGTACAATAACAACATTAGGATCAAAAATACGTGTTCCATATTTTAAGGCAAGATGTTCGTGAATTTTCGATGGCCATGATAAAAGTGCACCTAATTGTTTTGAGCCATTGAAATATTTTGAACTTTGAAAATAACCATCTAAAATTAAATCAGATTCTACCGCGCCGATAGGTTTATAAGAAAACCCTATTTCATGCCAAATAGGGCAATGCGAAGGGAGAGAATGACGAACAAGTTGTGCAAAATGATATAGTAAACTGTGCCAGTAATATGTTCTACGATTTGTATCACATGGAACTAATTCTAGTTCCTTATTATGTTCAGCACAATAAGCTATTGCTGTCGCAATTTGAAATAATTGATTTCCAAGTCCACCATAGACTTTTAGGATACATTTCCCTGAAGTAGCGGCCATCTCCTAAATGTCTTTCAATAAAAATATTTAGACTGCATACACACATTAATATGATGTATCACTAAAAGTCGCTCTATCTTCTGAAGAATATCCTGAATCGGAATCTCCACCTCTAAAGGCGAATGGATCATAGGACATCTCGGTTCCACCTGTTGGCTGTTTACCCTGTCCAATTTCTTTTAATCCTTCTGCTACATTCATTGGAATTAGAGGCATAAATAGAATTTCTTTTTCTCCACTACCATCTAAAAGTTGTAATGTATATGTATTATTGTATTCGGATATAACCTGTAGTTGATATGATGATGTTTTGAAGATAATTGTTTCTTCAGCATCATCATTAATTTCAAATTCTGGATATTTACCAATATCATAATGTAAAGTAATTATATGCCGCGATTCATTATTTCGAATTTGCATAAATGAATCACGAATATACAGTGTCCATTTTTCAAAAGTACCTGAATAGAATTTAAGCATCTTCCCTAAAAGTCATTGTTGGATTATCAGCTTTATCATTTTTTTCTGGTTGGTCCGAATGTACTGAGCGTATAACTCTAAAAGTCACAGTGAATTCTCCTGTACGACGGATCTCATCAAATATATGACGCATTAACGATTTTATCGTTTCGACAACTTTATCACAGAACGCAAGACACTTATAGGGAATATTTATCATACGGGTCATGAAGTCAACTACGATTAGTACAATGAATGAGATATCGATCATCCGGACTATTGGCTCCCAAGAAAAATCTTCGTCACATTATACAGAAACAAATGTCTGCCACACCCTACTCAAATGGTCAGCTTGCAAACGGTACTCGTCGTTCTTGGATCTCCACCGCTGCTTTCAACAACCACATCTTCTCCTACACCACGTCGGTGAATCCTACTACTTTCCAGACAACTGGCTCTCTTGGATCAGTAGTCGGTGCCTCTTCCGAAACTTGCCCGGCTGGCCGTGTTCTTCGTGAGAATGGTAAGAAGTTATATCCTGTTGCCCATGATGGTATTGCCACTTATATGGTAGGTGTTTTCGATCCTAAGTCATTCCTCTCTGGTTACATCGACCCTAACAGTCAGATCTTCGCTCTATACAATACTGATAAACCTGCCTCTCTTGATACACTATTATTAGCTCAGGGTGTTAATGCCAATGGTGGTGCACCTGATCTCGCCCCTCCTGTTTACACTGCTGGTACTGTGACTGCTATTGGTGATATTACTAGCACAACTGGTGATATCGAGGCTACCCTTGGATCTGTGACTGCTGGTACTTCTGTGACTGCTGGTACTACTGTGACTGCTGGTACTACGGTGACTGCGGGAACTGGTGTTACTGCCACTACTGGTAATATAACTGCATCTAATGGCAATCTTGTAGCAACTAATGGTGGTCTTGTTGTTGATGGAACAGGTTCTAATGCTGTTGTTGGTGTTGCTAATATGGCTAGCGGTACAATAGATGGATCTTTTAAAAGATTAACTGTATTAACATCATCAATTCAAACAAATTCTCGAGTATTTTTAACCCTTACTGGTCAGAATAATGTTGGTATATACAGTGTTGAAAGTATTGTAGATGGAGTTAGCTTTGACATTGTATCAAATAATACAAGTGATGCATCATCTATTGCTTGGTTTATTATTAATATAGCTTAAAAACCATAAAAATTTGACAAGAGTCAAAACATATCTCTAAAAGTCTAGGAAATAAGACATTTAGAGAGATGGATTTCAGCATTGCAGATCATTTGATCAAAGGAACAAATGTCCCTAACATTCTGATTTACATGTTGGCGATGGCAGTACTTACTTTGTTGTTTGCACTTGTGGTTGCAAAGGATATGGACTCGAAGGAGGAAGGCGACTGTTTCAGTGAAGAGGTGCAAGCGAAGATTGCTGAATTCAATGCAGAAGAGGCCGCAGAACCGTCAAAGGAACAGATTGCGGAGATTTATGAAGAGATCGAAGCTAAAGAGGCAGATAGTGATGATACATCTGAAGGTGAGGGTTTACCAGATGTACTCCTAATTGTTCGTGCAAAGTATATTGATGCTGAAGAGTTACTAGCAGGTAAGAAGAATATCGAAGTACAAGATGTGAAGTTCTTGGATTTCTATCCATCACTTTATACAAATATTCCGCAGAATCTAAAAAAAATTCGCAGGAATAGTTTGTAATTCCGTATCGTAGGCGCTTGCACAGGTCTAACGACCAGTAGATCCAAACCCGCCGCTACCGCGTTCCGTATTTTTTTCAACGGATCCAACAACAATTACAGGCCCTTTCAAATCAGGCATGCAAATCTGGAAGAGGCGATCACCTGCCTTGATACTATACGCTTCATTTGATAGGTTATCAACTTTAGCCATAATATGTCCTCGATAGCCAGCATCAATAATTCCAACAGAATTTGACAGTCGTAGAGGTGTCTTACTAATAGACGAGCGAGGATACAAATAGTATGAACCATAGTCACCTGTAGCCAATTGACGACAGCAAATGATTTCAAAATCAATTGTTGTTCCGAGACTTTTAGGAGGGATGACAAGGTCATGAGGACAGAAGAGATCAACACCAGAGTCTCCTGGTTTAGGGCAGAGAGAGCCATAATTAAGAGCCAACTCTTCGTTTCCGCAGCAATCGATGACAAATACATTACGATCCGACATTGTATCCTTTCTAATAGTTGGGTTAGAAGACGAAGAAGATCTCAAATTTTCGTAATGCCAGAAAAAAATGATTCTTTTTTTGCCTTCCCTAATATACAAAAACAGAATGAATCGTCAATTAATCCCTAAGCAGAAACAAAATATTTTCGGTGCTGTTATTCGTTGTAAGACAACTGATCGTTATCTACTTGTTCTCGGTCGTGAAGCCATGAAATGGTCATTCCCTAAAGGTCATACAAACGATCATCTAGAATCACAATTTGATTGTTTACTTCGCGAAGTGTATGAAGAGACAGGTTTTCTAGATCTACCACCTCCTATTCGTCGTATTCAACTTCGTGTTGGAACATACTTCGCATGTGAAGTCAAAGAAGAATTTGCAGTCAATCCTATCGATACAAATGAAATCGTCGAAGGTAAATGGGTGACGAAGGAAGAAGCCGTCAAAATGACAACAAATATTGATACGACATTCTTCTTCCGTTCTCTCATGAAAGCTGCAGTAACCGCTATTCCTGAACACCCTGTAATTGTATTGCCACCTGCAGAAAATATAATTGTAAGTGCAGATGAAAAAAATTAAAGTAATTGGAAAATTTGAATTATTTTTTGTGCCGTTGAAGTAATCATAAAACGGCCGATGACATCAAGAGAAATGGAATTAAGTAATGAAGCCTGTCGTTTATGTAAGATTCATGCTGCGGCGGGTCGTTCGGATTTGCCGTCGGATCATAAATGTGTGGAACACATGCACTATCATGCTGCAGCCATGAATTCGAGTGCAGCAACAGCTTATAAGGCATCATTGGAACTCATATTTGCACATGTAGCAGATATTCATACATTAATGTTGAAGATTATTGCGGCCAAGTATGGACATTCAGTGGAAGAGATGTTGGCGACAGTGAGGGAGGATGAAGAATGGAATTCAATTTATCTTCACCCTACATTGAAGTCTTTGACCTATTTCGAAGTGCCATCCGCAGAAGAAGAGAAGCCAACCAAAATGACTTTGAAACGAAAGACGAAGAAATAAGGGCTTTTAAATTTGATATTTTTTAGTATATTTTCCAATACCCTTCAGGTATCATGCAATCATCTGATATTTGAAATTTGTTTTCGGGTTGAATATACTTAGAATCTTCATTTAACCAACCATAAAATGAAAGATTAAAATGAATTCCTGTATATATACCTCCACATGTTTTACAATCATCTTCACATTCTTTTTCTAATGTTAATTGAAAACAATAATGCTTAAATTTAAATATTTTTTTATAACCTAATTTCATCTCTGCTAAATATATGCAATCACGAAATGGTTTCCACAATTGTTCATTAAATAAATTACCATTATTATATTCAATCGTTATCCAATTTATTAATTCTTTTTCAATTTCTAATAGATATTCTGCTTGAATAATTTTATGTTCATGAATAAATCTGCATAATCCAGGTTGTAAACTTAAATGTGATATATTTGAATCATTAATAAGATTACTATAATTATTTATCATATAATTATAATGTTTTTTACCGTCATCAATAAATTGATCCCAAAAAATAGGACGTTTTGGAATATTTACAACAGATTCAATTTGCAAATATGTTTTTTTTATTTTACGTGTTTTATTATTTTCTTTTCTTTTCATTGATATCATATGATTTAGTATTAGTATTGTAATTATATTTAGATGCCTTACGTGTTACTCTTAAAGATTGTTTCTTAGGTTTAGGTTTTATGGATGCAGGAATATTATGTATTATATTATTAACTAATGGTATTAATCTTATGCCTTTATTTTTTCTTGATACATATTTAGTATAATTATTTATATTTTTTAAACATAAGTTTGTTTTATTTTGCAAATGAAATAAACTATTTGAATTTCCTATATAATATTCTTTATTATTTTCATCAAATAAACGATTTAAAACAGTTATTATTACATCCATTTCTTTTTGTAATAATGGATCATATATATTTGAATTATAAACACCTTTTGTTTCATAACCATTTGAAATTTTAAATTTAAGTGATTTTAATTTGTCAACAGGTTGTTCAACAGATATTAATGTATATAGTGCCTTTTTTACCAATATCATTGTGTTTTTTATTCTTATAAATATCTTTTCTAAAATGAATAATACCAGATGCTTTTGGATTAATATCCTTTAAAGTAAGATGAATTGTAAAATGTAATAGATCGATATTATTTTTCCTTATAATTAAAAATAGTGTAGGATTTTCTTTACCCTCTCCATAAATTTCACTTGATATTGTTATATTAGCATCATTTAGACCACGAATCTTTCGCTCATTATTAATATATTTTGATATCTTGAAAGTATCGTTTGTATATTTATAATTTTCTTGATCAAATAAATGAACAAGTTTATTAACAATATCACAATTAAAAAATGATGATAAATATTTATGCGATGTAATTATTTTCATTCTTTTATTTGTTTCATCCATACTATTATTGATATTTATTTTTGGTTAGCCGGTATAAAAATAATCAATAAATTTGATTTTTAAAAGATAAATCTTTTATATTAGATAACAACTCCTAAATGTCAGCGAAAAGATCTATTAGTCAATTGAATGCATCAATTGATCGCAAAATTGCAGCATCGGTTCGATTTACATTTATTAATACAGAGCCATATTTTCAACGAACATATGAAGCATGGAGTGAAGAAATGATGACTAAATTTATTATTACTATATTATGTAAATGGATTACAAATCCTTTATGGGTAATCCAAAATAATGATGATAAATGTGAAGAACTATTAGATGGTAAACATAGACTATTAACAGCACTTAATTATTATAACAATAAATTTAGTCTAAAAGCTAAATATATTGAAGATGAACAGCTTCGAACTAAATTTGGTGGACTGAAATTCGAAGATTTAGATTTCGAAGTACAAACCGCCTTTGAGAATTATGAATTTGCAATTAATTGTCTTCCTAATTCTGAACGTGCTCCTGATCGTGTAGTATATTGGTGGAATATTCTGAATAAAAGTTCTAAACCTCTTAATCATTATGAATTGATGAAAATTTTGTTTGATAATCTCTATAATTTAATTCATCCATATTCAGAAAAATATGTGAAAACTATTCTGTATGATAAAAAAATAGATAAAGATGGTAATAAAGTAAATAAAAGAGGAGAATTGTATTATAGTTTATTACAACTAGTTGCATTGGCCGAAAAGGATCTACCAATTACATATTCATCTTATAATAATCTATATGATAAATGGTTATTTACTCATTTTGGAAACAAGAAGGATGATATTGATAAAAAAATTATTGAAAAAAACGATGAATTAAATAATCGTTGTAAACTGTTATTGCGTATTATCGATGTATTTACTACTAATGGTCTTTTCACGAAAGAGAATATGCAGGCAAATCGTGTAATTGCTTCACGTTGTACTGCATTAATTCCAGCTGATCGTATAAGTCATTATACAGATGCATTAACATCTAAATTCAAATCTGATGTATATGATGGAATTAAAGAAGATTGTCTTGGTATACAACAACGTAATGGGAAATTCCAAAAAGTTCTTATTGAATGCGTTGATCAGGTGATTCATGATGTGATTGGTAATTGTATTGAACCTCGGCGTTTTAGTTCTAAACAGAAGATGGATAAATTAGCTGAACAAGGTGGTAAATGTGCAACTTGTAAACAGGATATCAATGGTAATTGTCATGGTGATCATATTAAGCAGTTTGCAGCAGGAGGGAAAACGACGTCAGAAAATCTACAAATTCTCTGTCGTCGTTGTCATGAATTGAAAGAAAGTAAACTTCTTGAGAATATAATTGTCAAAACTGCTCCATAAAATTGACATTTCTAATCGAATTATTTCTTGTATTAGTACTCTCATCATATAATGCTAAGAGCCAATGTCGATGACATAATTAAAAATAGTCCATATTCAGAACCCATTGGAGGATTCTTATTTGGATTTTCGTCTACCTTTATTGGTGCAGGGAGTTTTATTATATTTCTATTAGTTCTATATGATTATTATAGGTTTAATAAAAATAGTTTTGCAGCGCATGTATGTAAATGGATTATTGACGAGAAAGAGTTTGTTTTACCATTATATTTTAGGAGCAAAAGTGTTAATGATAATGTCGAAGTGACTGTGAAACCTGATCTAACAGATTTCATTGTTCCTCCTTTGAACATGGAGCAGGTTGGTTTTCCTATTAGTCCTCCACTATCATCGGGACTAAAACGTCGAACAGTATCATCAAATAATTTTGGTGCAACTGCGCATCTACCAACACCTACACGTATATTGACTCCTTTTACTAATGAAGTGAAAGATATTTCATATACTCAACTCTAATTGTCTGATGGAATAACAATAGAATTAGATTTTTTTGAGGGAGCAGCTCTTTTCTTTTTTGAAGTGGCAGTAGCGGAAGTAGCAGGAACTGATTCAACTATTATTATTTGAGAGTCTTCCATAGAACTAGGAACATCTATTGTTGGTGTTGGTACCTCTGGTGCCTCTGGTACCTCTGTAACCTCACCTAATAGTAGTCCAATCATTAGTCCATATTCAGCTGAACAACTTTTCAACATTTCAAGAGAATCATCATACATTTTCATAACAGTCTTTTTGTCACGTGTTACCTTTAGTGTCAATTCACGTAAATGTCTATTCATTGTCTGTGCATGAATCATTGCACCATCAATACGTGCACGTAATCCATCAGAACCGATAGAACCAGTATCACAACTCTCATCTGTTTCACGTAATGATCTATATTTGAGGAAGACGTCAAAGACTTGTCGAAGCAACAAGAAGACGAAGTCTGCATCGAGTTCATTGAATGCACTAATATAAATTAGTAGTTGTCCTGTATCATCTTTCCATTCTTGATGAATGAGTCGGCCTCGCATAAATCCACCGAGATGTGCATTAAGAGCGACGAATACACCGATACCAGTGTCATTACGATGTTCTTCAAGATCACGTCGAAACTTCTTAATGTCTTCTCCAGGCACAGATGATTCGTGATTTTTAATTTCAAAACGGATGCAGCAGCCATTATAGTCGAGTTTGAAGTCGCATGCTCTCGCTTCATCTGCAATACGTTCAAGTTTCCAATTACATGCGCTCTCTGCTGCTGCTGCGAATCCATCTTCACCTGCTCGTCCCCTTCGAACAGAAGATTTAAGAATTGATTCCCGTGCCATTAGTCGATCCTGCACTTCACGGACCTGTTCTTTGGCTGCGACCAGCTCTCCTTTCAAGAAAGTTATCATACGATCTTGTTCTTCTTTGATGTCATGTAGTCGTTTAGTCCAATTTTCTTCTACATGAGCACGAATATCTTCTTCTATTGCACGTCCTTCAGAACGTACAGCTTCTAATTGTCCTTTCATAGTTGCCGCTTCTGCGCTAGATTCTCGAAGACGTCGTTCTAATCCATCAATCTCTCGTCGAAGTTTCGCAACCTCTGTGCCATGTTCTTCACTAAGAGTTCTTCGAATATCTTCTTCAACTGCAGCTCCAACATCTTTTAATTTCTGGCGACTAAATGCATCACTCTCTCTCTTAATGAATGTATCAAAGAATCTAAGAAATTCTTGTACTTCAATTACGGATCCATTCATTAGTATAGTCGGTATTATAAATGATTCTTCTAATTGAAGGGATAATTCAATAAAACCTTCATTACATGATGGCCGAATATTTATTAAACTTTTCATTTAATTAATTACTATAAATTAACTTTATACTAAATTGAGGTATCAAAATTTGATACCTTGTTTGATCCAGAAAGACAATTAGGAAATGTTGAAATTGTTATATTTAGCCCTAACTGTCGCACTTGCGAATAGTAGGCGGATTCAACGTTGTCAAACATTCTATCAAAAAACAATTAAGGTAGAGTCACTTGAATTGCGTCCATCGAGTTTTGATGCAGGTGAACAAGTGTCTCTATATATTAAATTAAACAATCATAATAATACAATTAGTAGTGGATTTATTCATTATACAATTATACATGGTGACGAAGAATATGAACCTCAAGTTGATGATCTTTGTTCTAGCAATGGATCGATCAAATGTCCTATTGATAAGGGTATAAATGATTTTGAATTAAAGTTTAAAATGCCCATGTATTTAGAACCGATTACATTATTTGTGGAGTTACTGGATTACAATGGTCAGTCATTTGTATGTGGACAGATTCGTGTTAAACTGAGTGTGTGGGATTGGATCACTAGTTGGGTGACACCTCGTCCTAGTCAGCCAATTGTAGATGTTCGTCGAAGTTTGCGTGGTTATGATATAAATGTTACTGAACCAGATTCTATACAAAGTACAGGAATTGGTCCAACAGCAGGTATGAGACCATCATCATCATCATCTATATTGACTAATAACACTTACAACTAATTGTTTGCTGAATCATAAGTTTACTGCATTCACCAGTAGTCAACCATTTTTTCCTTAAAAGTTTGCACAAATATTTCCATATCTCTTGACATTTAAAGCCTTTTAATTGTGGAAGACCAATTGCATTTGAGAGTGCACGTAATTCTGAGTTCCAAATACAGAATAGTGATCCTTGTTGGACAGCGCGTTCCATTAATTTATTCCATGCTTTATCAACACGTGGATCAGGAATAGAAGATAGACTGAGCGCTTGATCCATAGCAAAGATCAATATCTCTAATAGTTCTTCTAATCTATTTTCTGGAAACCAGTCAAAAATACGAAATTCAATACCATGACTATAATGTTTATTAAAATTTATATCAAGACCAATGACGTTTAATGGGACATATGCACTATTATTATGAAATAATGTATACCAACCATAATCACAAGTTACAGGAATATGTTCAGCACTAATTGTATTATGTTTACCATTAGGCATTTTATCTGAATCAAATGTACCGCATCCAATGTAGCGGCTCATGGCAACTCTGAGAGATCCACGGCTAAATGCATAATTGTTTTTTGCAGTAGATAAAATGTCTCCAGTTCCGTACATTCCAATTAGGAATGGTTCTAACCATTGGAATATTCTTGCGATTTTTTGATGTCTTTTAACGAATTCTGTGCGATTCGCGATAAATCCCTGTGCATTTAATTGTGTTGGAGCAGTTAAATTGATATGATAAGTACCATTATTGAAGATTGCAAGGTTTCCAGGATTAGTCCACATATTTGCGAATCCATAATTGTGTTGTGCCCATTTGAGTGGTAAATGGTCATTAAGTACATTAGCTGATTCGAAGTTTTCATTGGCAGCGGTAATCCAATTTTTAACGAGCCATTTGATTTCTGCGACACACTGTTGTGCTGTGGTGCAATAGAAATTTTGTGTAGTGAGTTCTATTGCATCACCATCAAAACAGAAGCTTGTTCCGAAGTGTTTTCTGAAGAAGGGATTTGGTCCTTCAAGTAGATATTCGAAGAGAACTTTGCCATCATGATGAGGATTAGATTTGGGAACACGTTCATATGTTGTTTCATGTTGTCCTGATTTATCACATTTAAGAAGAGAATGTGCATTAAATAGAACCGGTAGATAGATATTTTCTTTTTCAGGGAGTAATGATCGAAGAGCATTATTAAAACGTTCAGGATGATATGAGTTGAAGTAACGTACTGAATACCTTTCAGGTCGTTGATTACGAATCATCCAATCTCTATTAACTTCCCTAACGGATGAACTTTCTAAATAGAATTCTCTTTCAATACCTATTCCCCAATAGAGTTCGCCGGGTCTATAATCATCTTTATAATGTCTATGCTTACCTAATTGTTCTGGTTTGGGTAAATATGAACCATTGTTATTAACTATTTCATTAATAGCAGCCATAACTTAATAGTAGTTGAGGAATAAAAAATGTGGGTTTTTCTGCAATCCCTTAATATCTAATGGTTTCAATATTGCGATCATCGCGATATAGTTCACGACAATTAATCTTCATATCGCGATCGAATGTGAACATGTAGCCGTCGAGTTTTCCATTTTTGAAGGAGCTGCAGACATGTAGCGAGCCATCGCGCAAATAAGTGCGAGCGATGCCTTCACATACGTTATCTATGTATGTGCATTCTTCTGCAAGTATACCTGTTTCATAGTAACGATGATAGATCCCATTGTGATATCCATCTGAATAATTTATTTCTTCCATAATTTGTCCGTTTTCGAAATAAACGAAACATGTTTCATCTTTTTCTCCATTCATATAATTGTATTTCTTTCGTATAGAACCACTTGGATAGAATGATTTGCAAATACCGTCTTTATTATCTCTATGATATTTATATTCTTTAATTAGATTCCCATGAGAATTCCATTCTCTATATGTTCCTTGAAATAGTCCATCGAGATCAACTGTTACTTCATAGCGATTAGTTGAGCCATTAGCGAATCCTCGTTCTAAACGTAGGCCATCACGATACTCTGCTGGATATTCTACGTGACATACAGTACAAGTAGAATGATGTTGTCTCATTTCTTCATAGCATCTTTGATGCAGAGCAATAGATCCGCGGCAGATACAGGGCATGGGGTTCATAAAAGGTCCCTCCTCATCTGAGCAGATAAAGCAGTGAACCTTGGTGTCCATGGTAATTCTTATTAAAAATATTATTGATTTATACAATCAAATTTATTTTTTATTGGTACTAGAAGCGGCAGCTTTCGCTGCGATTGCTGCTGCAATGACCTCTTTTTCGGACATTTTCTTTTTACTTTTAGCAGGAGTTAGTTTTTCAACAATCTGTACTTTATTCCCTTTATGAATTTCTGCACCGATTGGTTTACCGTCTTGGTAGTAAACTGCTTGTAAAAGTTTTCCTTTACTCCATTTACTGTGTTCCATTATTATTCCATCTTTATTCCAATGTATTTCATCACCATCAATCTGATCATAATAGTATGAGCATTGTGTTTTCTTTTTCCCATTTGTGTGCCATGATCTTTCTGTTCCATGGCGTTTACCATGTACATAATTGATTTCTGCATATAATTGTGTACAACAATAATAATGGCGTTGTGTACCATGCATATTTCCATCACGAAATGGAACTTCTGCTTTTAGAGTTCCATCATCGTAATATGTGAATATAGTTGCTGTTTCTTTACCATCGACCCAATCTATAATTGATCGGATGACTCCATTTTCATGCCAAGTTGTCTCTCTTCCATCTTTGATTCCCATATTCCAATTAATTTTATGTTTGAGGCTACCATTGGGCCAATAAATCTTTTCGAAGCCATGTTTAACTCCATCAATTCCATAGACCCAAATATGGATTGTTTCACCATCAGGATGATAAACTATTTTAGTTCCATCTTTGTATATTTCTCCATCTTTTAATGTAATTTGTTTAAAAGTGAGAGGACTAATTTCTTCAATTGTTTTGAGGATAGGTTCTACTTCTGTTCTTTTAATAAATGAATCTATTGGGGCTTGCATTTCATCTGTCATTTGGTTCTTAATTATGATATTATACTAATAATTATTCAAATTTTCTTTTGATTTAAGGCATTCATTATAACATTATAATATAGTTATAATGGATAGTTTATCGATTAGATGGAAGGCGGAAAATGATATTCGAGCATTGAATCAGCAATTAGAGGTTGTTGCGAGGATGAAACGAAGTAGAAGAAAAGTTGTTGGTGATTTAATGAAAATAGTGGATAGACCATATGATGAGAAGGTATTTGAAACAGCGTTTGCTGCAGATTCTGAGTTACGTAATTTGGAAGATGAGGATAGACGAATCAACGAAAAAATCGAAGCATGGAATACACTTCTAAAAGTCAATGTGCAGCAAATACCAAGTAGTTTAGTAAAACAGATACAGGAAGAATATGCAGAATATAAAAATAAGTTAATATCGGATGCGATAAATGTATTATTTGTCTATGATTCAACTACTTGTAAGTTTATCACCAAATAGCAGTACAATCTCTGGAATTTCTAAGACGTATCGTTTAGAATTTGTAGCGATTTCTTTCTTTTCTTCGATTGAAGTTGTGACCATGCCTGTTGTTATGTCATTAGTATTCATAAATGAAATCAGACCATGAAGCATGGTACTAATAGTCCACATGGGGCTCCATGTTTCTTGGTGATATCCTGAGAATGAGAGGCAGATCTTTTTGCCGACTTCGAATCGTCCATTAGGACTGAGCATCATGAAATCAGGTGCTCTCATGGGATACTGTGGAGGAAAGATGATCTTCCCTGCATAGAATCCATTTTCATAAGGTGTATCCTTTGATCCTTGAATGACAAAATACCATTCAAGAATATTATCTGATGGTTTTGTCCAGATATTTTCAATTGGCTCACGCTCAATTGCCTTGAGTTCTTGTTGTAGTCTCTTGGTTGCTAGCATTGCTAACTGTACTATCATTAAAAATAAATCAACAAATATTCAATTTTTTATTAGAATGGATCATTGAACAAAGCTCTATGTCCTTGCGAGGCGGAGCCTCGCTCAGAGTCCGAACCTCCAACCTTTGGTTGGGGGTGAGGTCAGAAGGACAATGCGAACTCCTGTAATTCAGGATGCATTGCACCTGCACTAATAATTCGCCCCTGATCATAATAAATATCTGTATGAATGGATCCATTTGTACGCCATTTCCTGTAACGTCCATGTATCTTGCCATCTTTATAAGTGCATTCGATATCGGTCCTACCATTAGGATAGAATGATGTGAAATCACCATTGATTTGTCCATTATTATATGTTGTAGATTGCATTAATACATTATTTTCGTAACGACGAATAAAAGTTCCATGTTTTACATTGTTAATATACGTTGCTTGTGTATCAAGAACACCATTAGGGTAGTATATTTGGTAAATTCCATGAAGCGTATTATTTGAATATGAAATACGTGATGCGAGGTAATGAATACCTTTCTTTGTTGTTCTATAGAGGTCTTCAATTCCATCTTTTTTGTTCTCTTTGTAAACAGTCTTTTTTATTATTTGCATATTGATACCATAAATTTCTACAATTCCATCATAAAGACTATATTGATTTGATTGATAATATATGATACTAGTACCTGTTATATTCACATTGAATTTGATTCCATCTTTATGAATACCAAACTTTTGTAGACATGCTCCACAACTTTTGAATCCGCTTACTATTTGTTCAAATAGACAACATCTATGAATTGCAATATTCTTGCAATTACAGGGTTTATCTGCAAATACATTATTGTTACAGCATGGTGACTGATGATCCATGCAAATATAGCAGAGATCTTGTTCTTGAGTCATGATAATCGTATTATTATGTTATCTAAAAGTTGTAACAAAATTTCAATTTTTATTAAATTGAGGCTTACATTTCTGAATAAATATTTTGTAATAAAATTTGTGATATAATTTTATTCCAGTGTATTTCGTGCTGACCTGGTTCTCCACATAAATTGACGAGAACAAAATCTCTATTTGAATGTAGACCACAGTGATTATGTGATATTAAATTATTATCAAAATTAATAAATGTAAACATATGTGGATAATCTAATAAATGTTTAACAATTGTATAATTAAAAAATGGTTGATCTACAGTATAATATTTTTTATTATCATGTATTGATTTTTGAATTAATCTATTAAAGAAGTCATGTATATATGGACAATTAGTCCATGCAAATATACCAGAAGAAAATCCTGCTAATTTATCAATGTTATTTGATTTTAATCGTTCAAGTTCATCATTAGAATCAGACATAATATCTCCAAGATAATCTGGACCCAATATATGAGCTTCAGCCTTAATAAAGAATGCAGATTGAATATTCTCATGATATTGTTTAAATAAATTACGAATATTTTTGATAATAAAAACATCTACATCTAAATAAATATAATAAGGATTATCATTTTGAATTGGTTTTGAAATATTAATAATATTTTGAATTAGATATCTTTGCAGCATACCTTCTTTAATTGTAGTGGGTTGTGGATATATACAAAAATGCATATTTATTTTTGGTAATAGTATATTTAATTGATTTTGTTTTTTCATATATTCGAATGTAACATTATCGATCATAGTAATACATATATCAGTTGGTTGTAACTTGGCATATTGAATAATATTATGTAGCCAAAAATAATACATATCTATATATCTATTTTGGCTAATATCTGTATTAGTTAATGTAAATATATTTGTATATAATACAATAGGTTTCATTTTAAAGTATTAAATATGTAATACTTTAAATGAATAGTATTATAAAAAAATGACAAGAATTTAGTTCCATATTATAGAAATAGATATGCGTATACAATATATATCGGACATCCATTTAGAGTTTTATAATTCACTTCCAGAGAAGCTTCTTTTCAGAGCAGAAGCGGAAGTATTGTGTTTAGCGGGAGATATAGGATTTCCATATTCTAGTCGCTACGAAGAATTTCTGGTGAAGATGAGTGAGCGATTCAAGAAAGTATTCTTGATTACAGGAAACCATGAGTATTATAATGCTCAGGGTAATAGGCATCATACAATGGAAGAGATTGAAGAACGGATTAGACAGATTATTGCAACTTTAAAGTTGAATAATGTAACGTATTTAGACAATGAGTATGAAGATTATGAAGGATATCGGTTTGTGGGGTCAACATTATGGTCTAAATGTGAGAAACCTGTGGTAGATTATTGTGTAAATGACTTCCGAGCAATAAAGGAGATGAGTGTGGATTTATATAATGAGTTACATGAATTAAGTCGTGAGTTCTTGAAGTCTTCTGTTGTAACGGAGAGTCTATTACCTGTAATAGTGATGACGCATCATTTACCGTCATTTCAACTTGTAGCGGAAGAATATAAGGATTGCACGACGTTAAATAAATATTTTGCTTCAAAGTCTGATGATTTATTTGTACCGACAATTAAGGCGTGGATTTATGGACATACGCATATAGGAAGTGATAGGATGTCGAAGATTGGAATTCGATTTGCCTGTAATCCGCTAGGATATCCAGGGGAGAATGAAGGGCATCCTGAAGTAAAAATAATTGATGTATAATATATTAAAACATATTAATCATCGCCAGTATTATAACCTTTCCATCGTATTTTTAGTGCATATTTATTGCAATTATATGGTTTCCATGTATCTGGTTCTTCAATTGTAGCATAACCAGTTCCGCATTCATCTTCACGGCCTGTTTTAAAGCCTTCTAAATCAATCCATACACGTTTATTTCTATTATTATTTTTACCATAATCACAACGTGGTGGGAGTAATACTTTACATGTACCTTTGTATTTATATATTTGTTTACCTGGTATTTGTTCGCCATTAGCTTTTTTGATAATAGGTACAATTAGATATGTTTCAGTATCTGGTTCAGACTTTACTACATCTATGAGTGCCTCTTCTGTATTTCCTGTATAAGAAAGTACGAATGATGTTCCTTGTGCAGCAGTAATATCATGTTCATATGGATCAAGAGTGTATAATCCAAAGCAATGACATTGCATTTTTTCAAATGTTTTTTTGATGTCATTATATTCTTCTACAATAGCATCAAAATCTTCATATGTAATGAGGGTGATATCAGATGATGCCATTATGGTATGATATTATATAAAATAACAAATAATATTTTCAATTTTTTGTGATAGACCCTCTAAAAAAATCCCCGCCTGCGGCGGGCTCGCTCTCGTCTACCCTTCGGGTCGCCTCGGGCCTTCGGCCCCGCTCGCTTCTCAAGACGTCAAAAAGAAGATACTTCTAAAAGTTCAGTGCAGTTATGCTACAAGATAAGAGCTAAAAGGTTGTTTATCACCTGCGAAAGTATCGAGTTTATTTTTGATTGCATTAAGAATGAAGTCTTTAGTGTTATCGTTAAGATCTCTACAAGACCAATCATAATCTGGTTTAAGACAGATAGTATCATCGATAAGTCTCATCCTAAAAGGAATGGAATATTCACGTTGATTATAATTGAAGTAAATACTAATTTTAATGACATGAATAAGTCGTGCTAGATGATCATATAATGGATCAAGATTTTCAATTTCATATTGATCACATTTATGCATATGTTCATAAGGTTCCCATCGAACTTGATAGGAATGTATCCAAACATTGTTATCTTGAACCATGTTACTTCAAGTTGTTGTATATTTAATATATATATAATTAATAATCAGTTTTAAAATGAATATGTAAAAAATAATGTTCAATCCATTCTTTAATAGCATGTGCTTCATTTTTGAAGATGGTGCCAACGGATAGTGTATACATTCTAGATGTATACACTATCCGTTCTTTATAACTGGAAAAGTGTTTT
>JACCEE010731496.1_pt1 | contig 44898 bp, 40 predicted proteins | sample 7449931 | NCBI WGS metagenome assembly JACCEE01 (sample SAMN15323457, study PRJNA562643) | freshwater metagenome | isolation source: river surface water | place: USA:Blue River Watershed | collected 2017-08-19 | reverse complement strand
ATATTATTAAACGTTGCGTAAGAGCTGATAGGCCATCGAAAGCGGCCCGAGGATCAAGAACTTAGCGTAAAGCGGTGAATTGTAACGTCTGGCTGGCTGAGTTATCGATTTGCAGCTGAAGGCCAGGCAGCGAGATACTCTTTCCAGTGAGCGGCATCGATCTCGGCGAGTGAACGACGAACCAGATCTATCTCAGCGTCAAAAGCTGCTCGCGTTAGTTGGCCTCGCATGAGTTGATAGCGACAATAAACGAGGTAAGTATTCACGACATCGGTTTCGCAGTAGTCGCGAATTTCGGCTAAACGACCTTGTTGATACAGTGCCCAAACCTGTGAGCCGTCAACGCCCATTTTTCCAGGAAAACCGCAAAGCTTGGCCAGATCATCTAACGGCGCATTGGCACGCCCTGTATACATCGCCAAATGATCCATCAGATCTAAATGACGCGTGTGATAGCGCGAAAGATAATTATTCCATTTGAAATCACGGTCTTCCTCACCCTGCTCCCAAAAACGTGACGCTGTTACGCCGTTAATCAGCGCACGGTAATTCAACACGGGCAAATCAAAGCCACCACCATTCCATGACACGAGTTGCGGCGTGTAACGATCAATAACTTTATAGAAATCGAGTACTAGTTTTTCTTCGCTGTCGTCAAGCGAACCTAACGAACGAACGCGAAATCCTTCGTTGTCGCGAAACACACAAGAAATAGCTGCTACACGATGAAGGTGATGTTGCAAAAAATCGGAGCCTGTTTTTTCTCTGCGCGCAGAGAAAGCTGCTGTGGCCACTTCGGTATCCGTAACAGAAGAATCATGACCATTTAGAGCGCGCAAGCCCTGTACATCCGGAATCGTCTCAATGTCGAATACAAGTACCGGTATCACAGCACAGCACCTCGACACATAGTGAATGCATTCAATAGCACCGCATCACACTTGACGATCTGGAAAGCAGTCATTTAGCGGCCGGGCAACATACCTAAGGGGTCAACGGGTTTACCCATCTGCCGCACTTCAAAGTGCAACTTCACCGCATCAGTATCGGAATTACCCATCTCAGCAATCTTTTGGCCTCGCGTTACGGTTTGCCCTTCTTTTACCAAGATAGTTTTATTGTGGGCATAGGCTGTCACTAAACCATCGTTATGATCGAGTATCACCAGATTGCCATAGCCACGCATATTTTTTGCGTAGAGCACCGTGCCATCACCAGCCGACGTGATGGGCTGGCCGAGTTGACCGGCAATATCAATACCTTTTCGGGTTGGGTCAAAGGTGCTGATGATTTTGCCCTCTGTGGGCCAACTAAATTTAGACGCTGCCGCTGTATTTTCAACCGGCTTACGCGGGGCCTCTAAGGAACGCGCAGGCGCTGCATCGCCGCGCTGCATATCTGCCCACACCTGCTCTGAGTAAGCTAACTTATTACCCAATGGGAGTGACTTTATTGAAGGAATAGCGGGTACTGGACGGGTATCTAATGGCTTGATCTCCATCCGATCAGTGGGTACTGCTGATAACTGCGCACCATCCAATTGGGCTACGCGCAACACTTGTCCGACTTTAATATCGTTGGGATTCGCAAGACTATTCCAGTCAACGATATCACGCCAATTTTGATTAAATTGAAGCGCGATCTTCATCAGATTATCGCCTTTTTTGACGGTATAAAATCCTGGAGGATCGACGACTTGCGGCTCCGCTGGTTTTGGTTTTTGCGCTACTACTTTGTCGCGCGATTCTGTTCTATCGTCAATTGGTGCATTCGAGGCTAGCTCAGCGCATCCAGTGAGCAACGTAATCACTACGCCTATCAGTAATTTTCCCTGGTGGTGGGTCATCATTGTCTCGTCATCCTAATGAAGCATCTGCTTAACCAAACGTGCCCGGTCGTAGCGGAACAAAATGGCAGCGCTCAAGCGTCTCGGTAGTCCATTCATTTCTGCGAACGCGACGAATCAACCGCAACTCTTGATTTTTAGTGCCTACTGGCGCTGCCAACCTGCCACCAATGGCCATCTGATCTAGCAATGCCTGAGGTACCTCCATACCTGCCGCAGCCAGAATAATGCCATCGAACGAACCAACCTGTGGCAAGCCCAACATCCCATCGCCATAATGCAAGCGGAGATTCGGTATAAGTAATGATCGTAAATTATTCCGTGCTTGTTCATGCAGTGGCCGGATACGCTCTATCGAATACACCTGCTCAGCCACCTGCGCTAACACCGCTGCTTGATAACCGCAGCCCGTACCAATCTCTAACACGCGCGACATTTTTCCTTCAATGCCATCACGTAGTACTTCGATCATGCGTGCCACGATGTAAGGCTGCGATATCGTCTGATGATAACCAATCGGTAAAGAGGCATCGATGTACGCCTGACTTGCTAAACCAGGTTCGATAAACATATGGCGCGGCACAGCTTCCATCGCCGCGAGTACCTTGGCATCTTTAATACCTTGCTGCGCCAGTCGTTGAATCATTGCCTTGCGAACGGCATCCGATACCAGAGGCGAGTTAGTCGACCTCGGTTGTATGACTGTCGGCGCAAGCTTAGTCATGGCCGGAGTGTTTTGTGGCCGCACTGATGGGCTGGGTGATGTAACAATTTTAGATTCAGGCGCGTGTTTAGCTGCATTACGCGTTGCTGTTTGCAAGCTATTTAAACGGGGAGCGGTTGATGAGCGCTTACGATCAGCGGTGCCAGTAACCAAATCCAGCGTTAAAGGAAAACGCTTTTTAGGTGGCTCGTGGCCCTGACTCATGCGAGTGCCTGCCTTAGCCGTTCAAGTTGACTCGTGTGAGTCAACTCTATCTGCAAGGGTGTGACCGAAATACAGCCGTTAGCGGTTGCATGAAAATCGGTACCCTCACCGGCATCTTTTGCTTTACCCGGTGGCCCGATCCAAAAAATCTCATTGCCATGCGGGTCAAGCGTTTTAATAACCGCTTCCGATTCGTGGCGCTTGCCCAGCCGCGTCGGCACGACTCGCTGCAAATCTTCGTAGGGCAAATTCGGAATGTTCACATTCAAAAGAATCGGACGATCTAATTGATCCAGTCGACGCATCACAAAATCTTTGGCCGCGCGGGCGGCGGCATCCAAATTGCCCCAACCGTAATCCACTTGAGAAAAAGCAATGGCGGGAATGCCAAATAAGAAACCTTCTGTGGCAGCCGCAACGGTACCGGAGTACAACGTGTCGTCGCCCATATTCTGCCCCCGATTAATACCCGAGACCACCATGTCGGGTTTTTCTTCCAGCATGCCCGTCAATGCGATGTGAACACAGTCGCTCGGGGTGCCATTAATTGAGTAAAAACCATTGGCAGCGCGCATGACGCGTAAGGGCCGGTCCAGGGTCAGGGAGTTCGACGAACCGGAACGATTGCTATCGGGAGCCACCACCACAATCTCAGCAATGGTCGCCAGTTGATCGGCCAGTGCATTGATGCCTGGTGCCAAATAACCATCGTCATTACTGATTAGAATTTTCATGAACGAGATTTTACCTGAACACAGGACCACAAATTCTTAGCTTAACGAGTACTCCATTGACATGCTCAGATCCGAGAAATTGTGTAGCGCTTTGCCAGCACTCGCTGACGAAATATCCGGAGGATCACAACTAATCTACCCTGTTCGCGTTCAATCCGTCGATCACCTTGAGTAGGCTATCTCATAACTGCCATCAGCATCCCCCTAAGCTTCTGTTTCAGCTGAAATAGGACTGCCGCTCAGAAACTGCTGCACTGTACCTATTTCTCGAGTGCGCCTAAACGGCGGGAGGCTCTGCCATATTCGTCGGCCATAGGGTTTGGAGATAAGTCGTGAATCACAAATCATTAAAACACCGCGATCATTTTCATCACGTATTAAACGACCAGCACCTTGTTTTAGGTTGATGATCGCTTCGGGTAGCTGATGATTCATAAAACCATTCAGACCGCGTTTTTCCATCTCAGCGATACGTGCTGCGAGCACAGGATCATCCGGCGGTGCGAACGGTAACTTATCAATAATCACCACCGACAAAGCATCACCGCGTACATCAACACCTTCCCAAAAACTCTGGCTTCCAACCAATACCGCATTACCTGATGCACGAAATTGTGAAAGTAATTCAGTACGGCCCAACTCGCCCTGAACCAACAGCGGCCAGCTATATTTTTTCTTTTCAAATATTTCACGCAAACGCTCAGCGACACGCTTAACCGCTCTGAGCGTTGTACACAGTACAAAAGCACGGCCACCGGCTGCCTCGATAACTGGTAATGCAGCATCTACCACCGCATCGGTATATCCCGGAGAATTCGGTGGCGGAAGATGTGCAGGCACGTACAGCAGCGCCTGATTGGCATAGTCAAACGGACTTGGCCAGGATTTTGCAGGTTCGTCACTTAAACCTAGTTGATCGGTGTAGTGCGAGAAATCATTTTTTACCGCGAGCGTTGCGGATGTGAATATCCACGCACGGGGTGGTCCTTCACGCTGCTTACTAAAAATCGGGGCAATCGAGAGCGGCGTTTGATGTAACTGCAATGCTTGTGAAAAGGCTTCTACCCACAACACCTTGGCAGCATGCACATCGACTAGACCCACATGGTTCCACGCTTCAAGTTGTGCAGTGAGTTCAATCGTACGTACTCGACACTGTTCTATCGTCTCGGCTCGTTCTGCCTGTGAAGACAACACCTCTGCCAACTGCTTCATCATAGATTTTAGGTGCTCGAGCGCTGGGAAAAACGGACTGCTTTGCGCAATCTGTTCCAGTGCAAGCCGCGTACCCTCAGATGGAAAAGTCAGTCGCAAATCGCGCGCCGCTTTTTCAACGGTGCTTACTACTGCACCCCAATCTGCTCCATCGCGCGCGTGAGTTAAGCCTTCTGCCAATACATCTCGACACAGCTCCATCACTTGCGATGTGGACACCGTATCGCCAAAAAATAAAGTCGCCGTATCGGGTAACTGATGGGCTTCATCAAAAATCACCGTATTTGCCGTCGGCAGTAATTCAGCAACGCCCGTATCTTTTAACGCCACATCAGCAAAAAATAAATGGTGATTAACCACAACCACATCAGCTTGCTGAGCTTCTTTGCGCGCCTTCATCACGAAACAATCTTGGTAGTAGGTACATTCGGCACCCAAACAATTATCGCGAGTCGATGTGACTAAATTCCAAATTAATGCATTTTCTGGAACACGCGATAACTCAGCTTTGTCACCACTCGACGTCGTTTTAATAAATCGGGATATGTCGCGCAGATAGCCCACATCATCGCGCGATGTCAGTCGTCCATTTTGCTGTGTACGCTCGAGATGGAAGTGACACAGATAATTAGCACGACCTTTGAGTAAAGCCACGGTCACCGGCGCATTCATGGCCTGCCGAACTATCGGAATATCACGCAGAAAAAGTTGGTCTTGAAGATTTTTAGTCCCGGTCGAGATAATGACCTTACCGCCCCACAGCAGCGCTGGCACAAGATAGGCGAAGGTTTTACCCGTTCCGGTGCCCGCTTCAGCTAACAACGTGCTTCGGTTTTGGATGGCATCGGCAACCGCTCGCGCCATATCGGTTTGCGATTGTCGCGGCCGAAATCCTTCGATTCCTTTGGCAAGCGTGCCCGAAGCAGAAAACAGATCATTAATCTCGGCATCATGAATGCCGGCTGTCTCTTCGGAAGTGGAATGTGGGGTGAGATCAGTCAAACGAAATCCGGATCATTATGATATGCGCCATACACTAGACCTGCAAAAACAACCGGACTCTGTAAATCATTGCAGCGATATAAAGCTATTCATACTCACGCAGGAATATCTGGGATGAGTTGCATCTTAAGTTGAATGATCTGGTCTTTAAGTTGCAACTTACGTTTTTTTAATCTCTGAAGCTGAAGCGCATCAACGGTTAACGATTCATTCAGTAATTCAATCGCTGTATCGAGATCGCGATGCTCGATTTCCAACTCAACCACTCTAACCTTGACGTCGTCCGCATCCATCAAGGTTTCTCAGGTTGAGGAGACGGGTTAACCGTTGATTCCGGTGCAGTATTACTGCTATCACGTGCTGCCCCAGAGATCGGTATCGATGGTGTACCCAGTGGACGCGCTGAACGGCTCTGCCGTTCAGCAATCGTGCGTTCGCGCTCTGCTGCTCTATCCTTGCGTAGAAACGCATTGGCCTCTACTTCGATCTTACGAATACTATGTAACGCAGCGCGACGAATCTCTTTGGCTTCATCCACGCAACGCGTCATAAAAAATTTATTCATGCACTCAGCTCGGCCTTCAGCGAAGCGTTGCTCAACTGCTTTACGAACCAAATCAACATCGGTCAAGGCTGTCCGCGCGGCAGCAACCGCATTGATGGATCCCGCCGGATAGTGATCCAATAATGCCTGCTCGATAATCTCTGCACTCACTGCGCTGACGGCACACTGCAACAGGAAAAAAAACGTTATTGAGGTCTTGCTAGACCACTGGGTAAGTTTCATTCTATTCCTCAGACCATACTCGCCGTTGCAGAGCTCAATCGCATACTTTCTTTGTACTCTTTTGATTGCATTTCCATAATTCTCGACACGGTGCGATGGAATTCGTTAGACATCAAACCTTCGGTATAAAGCAAATCGGCAGACACCGCCGCCGACATGATTAATTTTATACGGTGGTCATACAACACATCAATTAACCAGGTAAAACGCCTAGCCTCAGAAGCCATCTCCGAAGTCATGCGTGGCACATCTGACAAAATCACTGTGTGAAAGCGCGTCGCGATAGCCAGATAATCATTTTGTGAGCGCGGACCACCACATAAGGTCGCAAAATCAAACCATACCACGCCACCCGCACGCCGTACGCAGCGAAACTCCCGTGATTCTATCGTGATTCTGGGCTCTTCCTCACCTGCCTCGGCAATCGACACAAATGCATGCAATAGCGCACTGTCAGCCGCCGTACCCAAGGGCGTTTTATACGCCTCCACCTGCTGCATTACCCGTCGGCGGTAATCAATGCCCCCATCCACATTCAAAACATCTAACTTTGATTTTAAAAGTTCTATGGCAGGCAACATGCGATCTCTATGCAAGCCATCCGGATACAGCCCGTCGGGATGATAGTTTGAGGTAATAACAAAACACACGCCGCGGTCAAACAAGGCTTGCATCAAGTTATACAAAATCATCGCATCAGCGATATCGGACACATGAAATTCGTCAAAGCAAATAAGACGGAAGCGACGCGCAATTTTTGCAGCAACGAGGTCTAATGGATTTTCTACATTTTTTTCTTCATCGAGCGCCCGATGCACATCACGCATGAACTCATGGAAATGAACGCGTGTCTTACGCTTCAGCGGTATCACTGCGTAAAAGCTATCCATTAAAAATGATTTACCGCGACCCACACCGCCCCACAAGTACATACCTCGAGGCAAATCAGGATGTAGCAGCATACGTCTTAGCCGGCTAGAGCGACGCGATAGATAATCTGCCCACTCATCGTAAGCTCGTTGCAACCTGTCCACTGCCATCAATTGCGCAGGGTCAGATTGATAACCTCGATCAGCCAGAATTTTTTCGTAGAATTCGCGAACGTTCATAGGAAGGTTTCGCAATCACAAAGGCGTCATGTTGACCACCTTATGCGTCGTTATGTGAAGGCATGCCAGTACGAGAGCATCGCACTGGCAGGATCAGAAATTAAGTGCGCGCTTATCGACGGCCAGCGCTGCTTCCTTGGTGGCTTCCGATAAGGTCGGATGCGCATGGCAGATACGTGCAATATCTTCTGCAGACGCCCGAAACTCCATCGCCACCACCGCTTCAGAAATCAACTCTGACGCCATCGGCCCGACAATATGCACACCTAAAATTTCATCCGTCTTAGCATCGGCTAAAAACTTCACCAAACCTGAGGTGTCCCCCAGAGCACGTGCACGACCATTCGCCAAGAACGGGAAACTGCCCGACTTGTAAGCAACACCGTCTGCTTTGAGTTGTTGTTCAGTTCTTCCCACCCACGCAATCTCAGGGGATGTGTAAATCACCCACGGAATGGTGCCGAAATTCACATGACCATGTTGCCCTGCGATGCGCTCCGCTACCGCCACACCCTCTTCTTCGGCTTTATGCGCCAACATCGGGCCACGCACCACATCACCCACGGCCCATACATTTGGCAAACTAGTGTGACATTGATCATCGACCGCGATGAAACCACGCTCATCAAGTTTTAATCCCACAGCCTCCGGCGAAAGACCGATGGTGTTAGGAATACGTCCGATAGAAATGATGAGTTTATCGAACAACGCTTTGTGTTCTTTACCTTGCGTATCGACATACTCAACACTGACTTCTTTACCGTTCTTGATGGCGCCAATTTTTACACCCATCTCTATCGCGAGACCTTGCTTCAGGAAGAGCTTGTGCGCTTCTTTTGCAACGGTCTCGTCGACAGCTCCTAAAAATACCGGCATGGCTTCAAGTATGGTGACCTCTGAACCTAAACGACGCCACACGCTACCCATTTCCAAACCAATCACACCCGCGCCAATGACACCTAATCGTTTAGGCACTGCATCTATGGCCAATGCGCCTGTGTTCGACAGAATCTGCTTCTCATCAAACGGTGCACCAGGTAATTCGCGTGGAATAGAACCGGTGGCGATAACGACGTGCTTCGCAGTCAGCGTCTCTGCCGATGCTCCACTAACCGCAATTTGGTAGCCTTGCGCATCGGCACTAGCAAATGAACCTCTGCCGTGAAAAAAACTGACTTTATTCTTTTTGAACAGATACAGAATGCCGTCATTGTTTTGCTTAACAACGCTATCTTTACGGCCCAACATTTGAGCAAGATTGAGCTTAACGCCTTTGATGTCAACGCCGTGCTCGGCCATTCCATGCGATGCATGTTCGTAATGCTCGGACGATTGCAATAAAGCCTTAGACGGTATGCACCCTACATTGGTACACGTACCACCGGGCGCAGGGCCACCTTTTTCATTTTTCCATTCGTCGATACATGCTACCGACATGCCTAATTGCGCAGCACGAATGGCAGCGATGTAGCCGCCCGGGCCACCGCCGATGACAACAACATCAAAACTTTTTGACATGGCCGCCCCTTACAGATCGAGTAAGAGTCGTGCCGGATCTTCGAGCGTTTCTTTCATCGCCACCAAGCCGAGCACCGCTTCACGTCCATCAATCAAGCGATGGTCATACGACATCGCGAGATAGTTCATTGGCCGAATCACAATCTGACCATTTTCAACGACGGCACGATCTTTAGTTGCATGCACACCCAAAATCGCTGACTGCGGTGGATTGATAATCGGCGTTGAAAGCATCGAGCCAAATACACCACCATTCGATATGGAGAACGTGCCGCCAGTCAGATCATCTAATGTCAACTTACCGTCTTTCGCCTTTTGACCAAACTCGCCAATTTTTTTCTCTATGTCGGCGATGCTCATTTGATCGACATTGCGCAAAATCGGCACCACCAAACCACGTGGCGAACCAACGGCAATACCAATATCGAAATAACCGTGATACACGACATCGTTACCATCGATAGAGGCGTTTAACACCGGGTATTTTTTCAAGGCAGCGACGGCCGCTTTAACGAAGAAGGACATGAATCCCATCTTCACACCGTGTTCTTTTTCAAATTTATCTTTGAACTTATTCCGCAAATCCATTACCGGCTGCATGTTGACCTCGTTGAAGGTCGTCAAGATGGCATTGGTCGATTGCGACTCAAGCAAGCGCTCTGCAATACGCGCCCGCAGTCGACTCATAGGCACGCGCTGCTCAGGGCGATCACCAAGATCAACAGAGCTAGGTACTGCAACACTAGGCAACGCTGCACGTGCAGCAGGAGCCGCAGCAGCCGGTGCTGCAGGCTTAGGCTGACTCAAGGCATTGATCACATCACCTTTGGTGACGCGGCCATCTTTACCTGTACCGGAAACAGCCTCTGTAGAAAGATTATTTTCAGATAGCATTTTCGCCGCCGCAGGCATGGCGATGCTGCCACTGGCTGCCGCAGCAATAGGTGCTGCAGTTGCGGCAGCTGCTTTGGATGCGGGCGCAGGTGGCGCCGATGCTGCCGGTGCTGCAGCGGCAGGCGCTGCTGCTGACGCCGAGGCTTCCGTATCAATACGAGCAATCACCTCGCCAGCGACTACGGTGCTACCGTCACCTTTAACAATCTCAACGATGACACCTTGCGCAGGTGCGGGCAACTCCAGCACCACTTTATCGGTTTCGATATCAATGAGGTTTTCATCACGGGCGACTGCCTCGCCCACTTTTTTGTGCCACTGCAGTAGCGTCGCTTCCGCGACCGACTCTGACAGTTGGGGTACCTGAACTTCCAGAATTGCCATATCACTCTCCGTTTCGGTTTGTTCGCACGGCAGCCGGCATCCGGCTCGCCGCGGGGTCTATCTTTATTTCGTCAGGATGAAGCCTTTGAGCTTCGCGAAAGCTGTATCAATAAGCGCTTTTTGCTGCGCGTAATGCTTGTCGTAATAACCGACCGCAGGTGACGCACTCGCAGGACGGCCTGAATACGCTAGCTTTTGTCCTTCTGCCAGGTTTTCAAAGATGTTGTGCTGAATCTGGAACCACGCGCCCTGATTTTGTGGTTCATCCTGCACCCAAACCAATTCACTCAAGTTAGGGAACGATTTCAGTTCAGTCGCAAATGCTTTGTGCGGGAACGGATACAGCTGCTCGATGCGAATAATCGCTACGTCGCTCACACCGCGTTCTTTACGTGCATTCACCAAATCAAAGTACACCTTGCCAGAACAGGCCAGCACACGTTTTACTTTTTTCGGATCAATCGCTTCATCAACTTCACCTATCACCGTGTGGAATGAGCCTTTAACCAACTCAGACAACGGCGAGCCGGCATCTTTGTTACGCAATAACGACTTAGGCGTAAAGATCACCAGCGGCTTGCGGAACAGACGAATCATTTGACGGCGCAACAGATGGAAAATCTGTGCTGCGGTCGTTGGTTGAACGACCTGCATATTGTTATCTGCGCTCAGCTGCAGAAAACGTTCTATCCGTGCTGATGAATGCTCTGGACCCTGCCCTTCGTAACCATGCGGCAGCATCATGACTAAACCTGATGCGCGACCCCATTTCACTTCACCTGAACTAATGAATTGATCGATAACGACTTGTGCGCCATTCGCAAAATCGCCGAACTGCGCTTCCCAAATCGTCAGAGTATTTGGTTCGGCTGTCGAGTAGCCATACTCAAAACCCAACACCGCTTCTTCGGACAACACAGAATCAATTACCGTAAAGGGTGCTTGTTGATCCGATACATGTTGCAGCGGAATGTAGCTGCCTGCATCCCACTTCTCACGATTTTGATCATGAAGAACCGCATGGCGGTGCGTGAATGTGCCACGACCTGCATCTTGGCCCGTAATACGAATGGCATATCCCGACGAAACCAAGGTAGCAAAGGCGAGATGCTCACCCATACCCCAATCAAGATTCACTTCACCGCGACCCATCGCCGCACGATCAGCCAATACTTTTTCTACCAGCGGGTGAGCTTTAAAATTCTGAGGCAAGGTCGTAATACGCTCAGACAAACGCTTTAGCTCAGTAATCGGCACGGAGGTGTCCGCCGCATCCGTCCATTTGCGATTGAGGAAAGGCATCCAGTCAACCGCGTACTTATTTTTGAAGCTGGAAATAACCGGATCAATCGAGCTGCGTCCTGCATCCATCGCATCACGAAACGCTTTAACCATCGCATCGCCACCATCGGCAACAATCGTACCCTGCGTAGCTAACTTGTCTGCGTAGAGTTTGCGCGTGCCGGGATGCTGCCCGATTTTTTTATACATCAATGGCTGAGTCAGCGCCGGTGTATCTTGCTCGTTGTGGCCTAGCTTGCGGAAGCAAACAATATCGACCACCACATCTTTTTGGAACTGCATACGGAAATCAAGCGCGATCTGCGTAGCAAACACCACCGCTTCAGGATCATCACCATTCACATGCAAGACCGGTACTTCAATCATCTTCACTACGTCCGAGCAATACAGCGTCGAACGGGTGTCACGCGGATCGGAAGTGGTAAAACCAATTTGATTATTAATGACGATGTGCACTGTGCCGCCCGTACCATAGCCACGGGTCTGTGCCAGGTTGAGGGTTTCCATCACAACGCCCTGCCCCGCAAACGCCGCATCGCCATGAACCAGAATCGGCAAAACTTGTTTACCTTCTTTGTCACTACGCCTATCCATACGCGCTTTGACCGAACCCTCAACCACAGGATTAACGATCTCTAAATGCGAAGGGTTAAAGGCCAGTGATAAATGCACAGGGCCGCCGGGGGTCGAAATATCACTCGAGAAACCCTGGTGATATTTCACATCGCCTGCAGGGAGATCATCGGCGTGTTTACCTTCAAACTCAGCAAACAAATCTTGCGGCATCTTGCCCAAAATATTCACCAATACATTCAGCCGGCCTCGGTGCGCCATGCCGATCACAATCTCTTGTATACCTTGGCTGCCTGCACGCTGAATGGTTTCATCTAACGAAGCGATGAAACTTTCGCCACCCTCTAATGAGAAGCGTTTCTGACCCACATATTTGGTATGCAAATAACGCTCTAGGCCTTCAGCAGCCGTCAAGCGATCCAGAATGTGCTGCTTTTGTTCGCGAGTGAAATTACCGGTAGAGCGCGACGCTTCTAAGCGCTCTTGCATCCAGCGTTTTTGGGCTGGATCAGTCATGTACTGAAATTCGGCGCCTATGCTGCGACAGTAGGTATCGCGTAACGCTTGCAACAAATCACGCAGGGTCGCGGTCTCGCCACCAAAATAGGTATTACTGATGTTGAACACGGTATCCATGTCCGCATCGGAGAAACCATAGAACGAAGGCTCGAGCTCAGGAATCGCAGGACGCTCTTGGCGCTGCAGTGGATCCAGATTGGCCCACTGTGTACCGAGGAAACGATAAGCTGCAATCAGCTGCGTGACCGCCACGCGTTTTCTACCCATCTCTGCATCTGCCGAGGCAGACACCGTGCGAATCGGGCCTAGCTTTGCGCGCTCGGCAAAGGAAGCCACCACGCTGGCATGGGGAACATCGGGACGATCAGAACCATCGACAGCCGGCACGTGCTGCATGGCGTCGAAATACGCTCGCCAATTGTCAGGAACTGCACCGGGATTAAGAAGGTAGGCCTCGTAGAGTTCTTCCACGTACGGGGCATTCCCTCCAAACAGATAGGAGTTGGAGAATTGCTGCTGCATCATTTGGCTCACCTTTTGCTCGCGCTTCGCGAGAGTATGGGGGTTAGGAAGCACTAGGCAAGGCGCCTACAACTTCCGACCGGACCTCTATCGAGACCCACTTAACCGTCCACTTTACGGGCTTTCCGCTCCATGGACTGCGCTACATACCACTTTAAAACCACCTGCGCAGAATACCACAGCGTTGACGCTTTGGAACATGTCAAACGGGCCTACGCAGGCCCGTTTTGTGACTATTCAGTCGCTTTCTCAATGTGGTTAAAGTGTTGGAGTCTTATCCATCGCTGGGAAAAACAGGCTTAGGCTGATGCTAATTTATTGTGAATTTATAGTCGGTCAGTGCAGGTATGAAGCATAAAGTCAAACAAGGCCAAAAATAGCGTCGATCAGATGTTCAGGAAACGCCTCATTTTGTTTGAGCAAGTCTTCATCAGAAAACAGTGGCTGTCGTCACAGTGTAATGGCGTCTTTCATTGCACCTAATAAAAACTCATCTAGCAAAGCTTTCGTTTTCACTTTGCTGAAGCCTTCCTTGAAATTGATAACAATGATTTGATCAGTCAGAACCTGCATCACTTCACTAGGTAGATCGTCAAAGCTTTTCATCGGATGGTCTTCCATCGTCTGCAGATAGTTTTTCAAATACTCACGCAACTCAAAAATATCCCTGTTTTTATTGCAAACTGCCAGGAACTGCGATTTCATATCAAGTCCAAACATAGGATCGAGCTTCTTAGGTGCGATGGCATTTAATTTTTTTAATGCCCCAGATGGTGCAGTCAGCTGATCGTACCGTAAGTTAATATCATTTATACGCGCGGAGCTGGATAGCTATTAGCAATTTTGCGGAGGATAGGCTCTCGACATAATCGAACTCATGAAAAAGTGATTTCATCGACAATCATTCAAAATTTAGCCCGATTATTCATATTTACATTTTCATTAAAATCGCATCTTGCATATCTAAAAAAACCTTAAAGAATTTCGGATCAGAATCGCGGTGATGTCGAGCCGGAATACAAAGAGCAGATACATAATCGTATCGACTATATAAGTTTTTTAGTCTGTTCACCTTTAGTAGTGCGTTTATCAAAGCGTCTTTATTAGTTAACTCTAAAGAATTTTCACAAACATTAGCAATTAAACTTTTATCAATTTTTGCCATTTCAATCAAAATCGAAGTCGATTGATCATATGCCTTTACTAGAATCGCGTAACTAATAGTTTTTGAGATTTTTTCAGCCAGTAGTTTTTTTTCTCTTTTCCCTAACGATGTTTTGTACATAGCTATATGTTTGCTTAGTACGTTAATGAAACGACTATTAAGAGGGCCATTTTTAGCAATGCAAAATTCCGGCGATCTTAAAAACCAGTGAATAAGATGATCAACAAAATTTTCTCCATCATGACATTTGCGAAGTTCAGGATGAAATTCCAACATTTTTTTACAAACACCAAAACGCATAGTATCGCTGCATTCTAAAAATGACTTATCTAAATAATTTATCATTTGTTTGCGGCAAGCAGGATCACCCAGCATGTCCTTAACGCCAAGCAACGTATCCAAATATTCTGGAACTTTGCTCATTACCCAAGACCAACGCTCATCATTGGGAATTAAATCGAGTACAAACTTATATCCATCCTTAATTCGTAATAGTTTTCGTGAATAAAGACTAAGCATCAAAAGAATCGTTGTTTGATGGTCATCACCCAGTGAATTACCGACATTATCAAACGCACCACTATTTGCAAGTGAGTGCCCAAGCCCTGGATACTTATCGACCAACTTGAACAACTGGCACAAGACATACTGCCTGTTTATGCTCACGAGCTCCGGCAAAAACAATGGCAATACCGCCATAATTTGTTTTTTTGTATTCGATGAAGCTTTATCGAACACGTCTAATAACTGACGAATATCTTCATATGAGATTTTCTCAAGCATTGAATAAAACATCGTGACAAATACGTGGAAATCTTCAATTTGGTCCTTGAGTTCTGAATCTAAACGTTTGGCAACCATTTTGTGAAGTATTGGTTCCCGAAACAAGCGCCTTGAAGGGTGCTCAAAATCACTCCGAATTTTTTGTAGAGAGGCCCGCCATCCTGTGGTTTTAGCGATTTCTGCACTCACCTCGTTCCATTCTGCCTCTATATTTTTATCGACTACTGTTTTTTTCCAGTAATACAAACCCTTACAAGTTGTCGCCAGACTATTTAGATCCCGCCAAGGCTTTGTTGATTTAACCGCAGGTAACCTTAGTGCGATTTCACTCAGCGCATCATGAGACAAGGTCAGCATTGGGCTCGCTACTGTTGGTGGTTGCATCTCTATCTCCATAATTAGAAAGAAATTGAGTGAGCTATATGGCCAATTTGTTCCAATGCGTAATGGGATCAAGAAAAAAAGGGGGCCGCAGCCCGCTTTTGGTTAAACGAAAAAAGGTGGAATCAGCGCTTAGCTATGGACGCATAGGTCTCGTTTAGGTGCACGCACAAGAAACTGACTAAGCGAGCAATCTTCTACCCACATCCTAAATAACCCAGCCACAAAACAACAGGCTGCCCCCACAGCGTTAAATTTGTAAGCAGATCAGACAGCATATTCTTGAGCAATATTTTTTCTGGCTTAAGTGGCGGCTTGAGCCTTACATTTGCGATTTAATCGATTCTTTCTCAATATAAAAATCTGTAACAAATTTCGGATCTACCTCGCGGTACAAAGACGCAGCTTTATAAAGCGCAAAAACATAACTATATCGGATAGATAAGCTTTCTATCGACCTTGCATGGTTTAGAGCATGCTTCAAAGCTTCTTTAGGTACCAAACCGAAATATAATTTTTTAAATAACTTAGTATCATCTTTCGCTAATGCTATTAAAAGCGAAGTCGATTGATCAAATGCCTTTATTTTAGTTGTGTATCTAATTGCATAAACTAATAGCTTAAAAAGTATCTTTTCTTCTTTCTTCCCAAAACAAGTTTTAACTAGATTTATATGCTGAGATAGCAAATCCATGTATCTAGTGGTCAGAGGAGCATCAGTTGACGTTCTAAATATCGGTCCTTTTAAAAACCAGTGTACAAATTTCTTAGCTAGCTTTTTCCCATCACGGCACTCGCATAGCTTTATATACACTGACGATACTTTTTCGTAGAATGCTAATCGCCTCCCTTCGGTTGGGCACTCAGAAAACGATTTATTCAGATGATTTATCATTTGCGGGCGGCACACAGAATCATTCAGCATTGCTTGCATACCTAGCGTTGTATTCAAACATTCCGGCACGTTTTTCAACACCCAATCCCAACGCTCTGCTGATGGTATACATCCCAGATTAAATCCCAACACACTTAGATCTAGTTTGCTCGTCAACAGTCCGCGAGTATGCAAACCCAATTCCAAGAGAGCTTCTGATGGTTCATCACCATCGAACGATTTTTTGATTTTTAAGATACCTTTTTTATTGAGCAACATACCCAGTTTTTTGTCTGCATCAAACGAATCAAACATCATTCGTAAAGCCTTTTGCCTATCTATGCTATTGAGTTCAGTCAAAAACGATGGCAATTTCTTCACAAGTCCATTTTTTTTATTTGTCTCTAATTTTTGGTCAGCACAAACGATTAAGCAACAACTGATTTCATTTATAGATGCCGTTTCTCGCTTTTTATAGAGACTGACGTTAAAGTCATTAACGCTCGTTATGGGTTTAGCCGTAGTTGTCTTCTTTTCAGCTTTTGTAATTTTTCGAAGTATCGGCTCGCGAAACAACCGCCTTGAGGGATCCTCAAAATCACTCAGAATTTTTTTTAGAGAATCCCGCCATCCCGATGTTTGGGCGACTTCTGCACTTACTCTTTTCCATTCTGAACGCACATCTTGGTCGACTTTTGTTTTTTTCCAGTAGTACAAACCCTTGCAGGTTGTCGCCAGACTATTCACATCCCGCCAAGGCTTTTTTGATTTAACCGCAGGTAACCTCAAGGCAATTTCACTCAGCGCATCGTGAGGCAAGGTTAGCATTGGGGTAGTCGCCGATGTTGATCGCATATTCCACTCCTTAAGTTGAGAAATGTGTGCACAATCTGGCGAATTAGTTCCAAATAACAAGTTCTTCAGAAATGAAAAAAGCGGGCCGCGGCCCGCTTTTTGGTGGAATGAAAAAAATGGAATCAGCGCTTGGCTATCGGCGCAACGTCACGTTTAGGCGCACCCACAAACAACTGACGTGGACGACCGATTTTCTGTTCTGGATCGGAAATCATTTCATTCCACTGAGCAATCCAGCCAACGGTACGCGCCATGGCAAAAATACCGGTGAACAGCGAGACGGGAATACCCAGCGCCGATTGCACGATGCCTGAATAAAAATCGACATTCGGATACAGCTTACGAGATACAAAGTACTCATCTTCCAAAGCGACTTTTTCCAGTGCCATAGCCAGTTTAAACAGTGGATCATTTTCTAGACCCAACTCGTTTAATACTTCGTAGCAGGTTTCACGCATGAGCTTGGCGCGAGGATCGTAGTTTTTATACACACGATGACCAAATCCCATCAATTTAACGCCAGAGTTTTTATCTTTAACTTGTTTGACGAATTCGCCAATCTTATCGACTGTGCCGATTTCTTTGAGCATGTTGAGCGCTGCTTCATTAGCACCACCATGCGCCGGGCCCCACAAGCAAGCAATACCAGCAGCGATACACGCAAATGGATTGGCACCTGATGAACCGGCTAAACGGACTGTCGATGTTGATGCATTTTGTTCGTGATCGGCATGCAATATCAGTATGCGATCTAACGCGCGCACTAACACATCATTAATTTTGTAGTCTTCAGCGGGTGTGGCGAACATCATGCGCATGAAGTTTGCGCTGTACGACAAATCATTACGTGGATAAATAAACGGCTGACCGATCGAATATTTATACGCCATCGCCACCAAGGTTGGCATCTTGGCGATTAAACGAATCGCGGATACGTCGCGATGATGTGGGTCATTGATATCAAGCGAGTCATGATAGAACGACGCCAGCGCGCCAACTGTACCCACCAACACTGACATAGGGTGCGCATCGCGACGGAAGCCACGGAAGAAAAACTGCATCTGCTCGTGCACCATGGTGTGGTGTGTGACGGTATCGACGAAAACATCTTTCTGTTTCGCGTTAGGCAGCTCTCCATTTAAAAGCAGGTAACACGTTTCAAGAAAGTCGCAGTTAACTGCTAACTGTTCAATCGGGTAGCCGCGATACAGTAGCTCACCTTTATCGCCATCGATGTAGGTAATCGACGAATTACACGCTGCGGTCGACATGAAGCCGGGGTCGTAGGTGAATTTGCCCGTGGCGCCGTAGAGCTTGCGAATATCGACAACGTCCGGCCCTATCGAGCCTTTGTAGATCGGGAAATCAATGGATGGCGAGCCATCGGAAAAAGACAGCGTTGCTTTGGTGTCAGATTGGGTCATGGCTCCACCTTCGATTCAAAAAAAAACAAAATTCACAGTATGTTGTTGGGTTCGTCTAGCCGCAAACCACACGAATATATTTATGCCGCTCGTAATCGTACTAAAAGCGATTTAACGTTCGGTAGATCTAAGGCCTCGGTAGGATCGTTTTGTCCCAGCAAAAGGCTCATCAAATCATTGTCTGGCAACTCGAGTAAGCGAGTCAGTGCATCCACCTCGTCATCACTCAATGTCGCTTCATGCAAATCCAGAAAGCGAGTCAGAATCAGATCGTTCTCTAGCAATCCCCTGCGGCTGCGCCAGCGTAAACGTGCGCGGCGCGCCGGGTCATCCTGATGTCTGCCACTTTCCATCAAACTATACAGCGCGTCGTACTAGCAGCTCTTTAATTTTGCCAATCGCTTTGTTTGGATTGAGCCCTTTGGGGCACACATCGACGCAATTCATAATTGAGTGGCAACGGAACAAGCGATACGGATCTTCGAGATTATCTAAGCGCTCAGCGGTGGCTTCATCACGGCTATCGGCGATAAAACGATAGGCCTGCAGCAAACCAGCTGGGCCGACGAATTTATCGGGATTCCACCAGAACGATGGGCAGGAAGTTGAGCAGCACGCGCACAGTATGCATTCATACAAACCATCTAATTCTTCACGCTCAGCAGGCATTTGCAGGCGCTCTTTTTCTGGCGGTATGGTGGTGTTGACCAAATACGGCTTGATCGAATGATATTGCTTGAAGAAGTTCGTCATATCGACGATCAGATCTCGAATCACTGGCAAACCCGGCAGCGGTCGCAGCACAATCGGTTCGGTCAACTCATTGAGATTGGTAGTACAAGCAAGACCATTTTTGCCATTGATATTCATCGCATCGGAACCGCACACGCCTTCACGGCACGAGCGACGCAACGCGAGCGAATCATCGACATCGGCTTTGATACGCTGCAACGCATCGAGCAACATCTTATCGGTATCTTGCAGGGTGACCGTGAGGTCCTGCATATACGGTTTTGCATCACGATCTGGGTCGTAACGATAAATCTGAAATTTGACAGTACGAGTCATGATTTTTCCGAGCTTAGAAGGTACGTGCCTTGGGTTTAAACGTTTCAACAGTCAGTGGCTTGGTGACCACGGGCTTGTAATCGAGTCGGTTGCCTTCGGAGAACCACAGTGTGTGTTTCATCCAGTTTTCATCATCGCGTTTTTCGTGATCGCGATGTGCATGCGCACCACGCGATTCTTTGCGAGCTGCGGCTGAGACGATAGTGGCTTTCGCTGTTTCAATCAGGTTGTCGAGTTCTAGGGCTTCCACTCGCGCTGTATTGAACACTTTGGATTTGTCTTTGAACGATACATGCTTACGACGCTCGTCGAGTTCCGTAATGTGTTTAACGCCTTCGTCTAGCAGCTCTTGAGTACGGAACACGCTGCAATAGTGCTGCATGGTTTTACGAATGTCGTTAGCAACGTCTTGCACTCGCTCAGTACCAGTTGATGCCTCCAGATGTGCCAAACGCGATAACGCAAAATCAGCACCGTCCGCAGGTAAGTGCTTGTGGTGTTGCTCATTGAGCTTACTCGCCACAATGTGGTTACCTGCCGCACGACCAAACACCAACAGATCAAGCAATGAATTTGTACCCAGACGATTGGCGCCGTGAACCGATACACACGCACATTCACCGATAGCATACAAACCACGTACAATTTCTTGACCACCGTTTTTAGGAGCGACTACCTGACCATGTATGTTGGTAGGAATGCCACCCATTTGATAGTGAATCGTAGGCACAACTGGAATCGGCTCACGCGTTGCATCCACGTTGGCAAATTTATGGCCAATTTCAAGAATCGACGGCAGACGCTTGCGTATGGTGTCAGCACCGATATGACGCAGATCGAGTAAGACGTGATCTTTTTTCGGACCGCAGCCACGGCCTTCTTTAATTTCTTGATCCATTGAGCGCGAAATAAAATCGCGCGGCGCTAAATCTTTCAGGGTTGGCGCGTAACGCTCCATGAAGCGCTCACCTTCGCTGTTAATCAAAATTCCACCCTCACCACGCACACCTTCGGTGATCAACACGCCAGCACCCGCGACGCCGGTTGGGTGGAACTGCCAAAATTCCATATCTTCAAGCGGCAAGCCTGCACGTGCTGCCATGCCCATGCCATCACCCGTATTGATGAAAGCATTTGTCGATGCTGCCCAAATACGACCAGCACCGCCGGTAGCGAACACGGTAGTCTTTGCTTCCAGCACCATGACTTCGCCAGTTTCCATTTCTAGTGCAACCACACCGACGACATCGCCATCGGCATCGCGCACCAGATCGATCGCCATCCACTCAACAAAGAAATGGGTTCTAGCTTGAACGTTGCGCTGATACAGCGTGTGCAACATAGCGTGACCGGTACGGTCAGCTGCTGCGCAGGCACGTTGTACGGGCTTCTCACCGAAATTAGCTGTGTGTCCACCGAATGGACGCTGATAAATCGTGCCATCGGGATTGCGATCAAATGGCATACCCAAATGCTCAAGCTCGTAAACGACTTTGGGTGCTTCGCGACACATAAATTCAATCGCATCTTGGTCACCAAGGTAATCACTACCTTTGACAGTGTCGAACATATGCCAGTACCAATTGTCTTCTGACATATTGCCCAGCGATGCGCCGATACCACCTTGCGCAGCAACGGTATGTGAACGTGTTGGAAAAACTTTTGAAAGCACTGCGACGTTTAAACCAGCTTGTGCCAGTTGCAACGATGCTCGCATGCCGGAGCCACCCGCACCGACGATAACTGCGTCAAAGCGTCGTGATGGAATGGAGGATTTAATCGATGTCACGTTTACACTCTCCACAGAATCTGAACTGTCCAGCCGGCACAACCGACTAACCAGAGAATTGTCAGCACTTGCAATAAAAGTCTTACGGCAACCGGTTTCACGTAATCCATCCAAATGTCGCGCACACCCACCCACGCGTGGTAGTACAAGGACATGAAGGTTACGAACGCAAATAGTTTGAACCACTGCTGTGCATACAAACCCGCCCAGGCTTCATAACTAAATTCTCCAGCGCCGAGAAACAGAACAAGCAAAACGATAGTGAAAACAGCCATCACAATCGCTGTAGCGCGTTGAGCCAGCCAATCTCTCAATCCATAGTGCGCGCCTACCACCAGACGCTTAGGTCCGATATTGTTGTCCATCTTAAAAATCTCCAAACAGTTTCAATGCAACCAGCAAGGCCAAAGGCACGCTGACAAAAAATACCGAACGCGCTGATTTAGCCGAACCCTCTTTTGATAAACCAATGTGCGCATCCATGATCAAGTGACGCACACCCGCACAAAAGTGATGCAGGTAAGCCCAAGAAAGTCCGAGGATGAGTAATTTTACGAACCAGTGGCTGGCAAAACCCTGCAAATAAGCGAAGGAAATTTCGGAAGTAATTGAAAGATCGAATAGGTAAAGAATGAAGGGCAACAACAAAAACATCATCGCGCCACTGACTCGATGCAAAATCGAAACGATGCCGGACAGCGGCAAGCGATAGCGCAAAATGTCGGTGATGTGAATGTTGGTAAAGCGTTTAGTGTTTCTTGCTTCAGGCATGAGCATCTTCTCCAACGGTGTCTATCTTGTTGTGCAAACCCAGATTCTATCTGTTTGGGCTAAAAAAGTTCGGCGCGTCAATATAATCGCCCCGTTCGAATTAACTAAGTTCATTGTGATAGTGGTGACTTTCGGTTGCATACAGTGCGCGTCGTAATTCGACCGGCCGGTCACCATAGGTGTAAGCCACGCGATCAACGTTTAACAGCGGGCTACCGAGCGGTACGTTGAGTAATTCCGCTGCGATGGCATCCGCGGGCACAGCTTTAAGTTTTTCAGATGCGCGTATCATCTGAGTACCAAATTCAGTTTCGAACAAGCCATACATCGGCCCCTTGTATTCGGCCAGTCGCTCTGATGTTAAGCCTTTAAATATTGCGCCTGGCAGCCAGATCTCTTCAAGAATGATGGGCGCCGCATCAAAATACTGAACACGCCGGATAAAAATAACGGAGTCGCCGGCCTTAATATCAAGCACGCGCGCCACTTCGGCGGGACCACGCATACGCTTGACTTCAATAATGTGATTTTCGGGTTGATGCGCCTCGCCACCATCGGGCGACAAACGCAAAAAACGAAACTGGACGCGTGCTTCATGATGAGTAGCGACAAAGGTACCTTTACCTTGGCGGCGCACTACTAGGTTTTCGGCCGAAAGTTCGTCAATGGCTTTTCTGACCGTACCCTGACTAACTTTATAGCGAAATGCTAACTCGACCTCGCTAGGGATTAATTCGCCGGGTTTCCACTCGCCCGACTGAAGACTTTGCATGATCAGCGATTTAATTTGCTGATACAAAGGGCTGAAAGTGGGCGATGCCGCCCCAGGACCGCCTGCACTGGCGGCCGAACCCGGAGCGGCTGGCGTGGTGACGGATTGACTCATAGCTGGAGATTTCACCACAGATACCCTCTCAACGTCCAGAAAATTGTGCAGTAATATGTCTTATATAAGATATAAGATACGGATTGACATAGGTGCCAGCCTACCCCTAAACTCGCGAGCAACGATGGGGCTCTCCAAAAGAGGGTCTTAACTAATTTGCACACTATTCGACTGATTGGAGACTCACTATGGCTAAAGCCCCTATGCGCGTCGCTGTAACCGGCGCTGCTGGCCAGATCGGCTACTCACTACTGTTTCGCATCGCCAACGGCGACATGCTGGGTAAAGACCAGCCTGTGATACTTCAGTTACTAGAAATTCCTGACGAAAAAGCGCAAAAAGCCCTCAAGGGCGTGATGATGGAAGTGGACGATTGTGCCTTTCCTCTGTTGGCAGGCATGACAGCCCATTCCGACCCAATGACCGCGTTTAAAGATGCTGATGTAGCTCTGCTGGTTGGCGCCCGTCCACGCGGACCTGGCATGGAGCGCAAAGATTTGCTCGAGGCGAATGCCCAGATCTTTACTGTTCAAGGTAAAGCGCTGGATGCTGTGGCTTCACGTAATGTCAAAGTACTGGTCGTGGGTAATCCGGCCAACACCAACGCATACATCGCAATGAAGTCAGCACCTAGCTTGCCTGCTAAAAATTTCACTGCGATGCTGCGATTGGATCACAACCGCGCGCTCTCACAAGTCGCGGCAAAAACGGGTAAACCTGTAGCGGCTATCGAAAAGCTCTGCGTCTGGGGTAATCACTCGCCCACCATGTACGCTGACTATCGATTTGCCACTATCGATGGCAACTCAGTCAAAACCATGATCAACGATGAAGCATGGAATAAAGATGTCTTTTTGCCGACAGTCGGCAAACGCGGTGGCGCCATTATTGAAGCACGTGGACTTTCCTCTGCTGCATCAGCGGCTAATGCTGCGATTGATCACGTTCGTGATTGGGTACTGGGCACTAACGGTAAATGGACCACGATGGGAATTCCATCCGACGGTTCTTACGGCATTCCTAAAGATGTGATGTTTGGTTTTCCAGTCACCACACAAAATGGCGAATACACGATTGTGCAAGGACTCGAGATTGACGCATTCTCACAAGAGCGCATCAACCTCACGCTGAAAGAACTCACTGAAGAAAAAGACGGCGTTAAGCACCTGCTGCCTTAACTCCACTGCGCGCAGGTAGACCACTCGGTCTCCCTGCGCCCTCAATAACCCGCACTACTGTCCTACGCTCTCCTCATGCACGCATCCGAGGTTTTGTTTCAGGGTACGCACCAGCCGGTTACCATTCCGGTCTGTGATCATTACGCGGGCTCAGAAAAATTGATGCGTAAATCACTCGCGCTTCAACAAGAGCTTGGCCCCGTCTTCGATATCACGTTTGATTGTGAAGATGGCGCGGCAGCTGGCAATGAAGCCGCTCACGCGAAACTCGTCGGCGAACTCCTTGCCAGCGCAGATAATCGTTTTAATCGCATAGGCGCACGCGTGCATGATGCGGATAGCCCTTTCTTCGAACACGATGTAGCGACTATCTGCAAACTAGCCGCCGACAAGCTGGCCTACCTCGTTATCCCCAAGGTAGAAAGCCTCACTCAGCTCAAATCAGCGGTTAAAACCATAGTGCATCATGCATCAGCTGCTGGACGCCCGGCGCTGCCGATTCATGTTCTGATTGAAACCCATCAGGCTCTTCACCAGGTGTGGGATATTGCAGGATTGGCGGGGATTGAGTGCCTTTCATTTGGGGTGATGGATTTTGTGTCAGCGCACTTCGGAGCTGTGCCTGGTGATGCGATGCGTAGCCCCGGGCAATTTAGTCATCCGCTGGTGACGCGTGCCAAAGTAGAAATATCAGCTGCTTGTCACGCGCATGGCAAAGTCGCATCGCATAATGTGTGCACTGAAATTAGAGATCTGTCGGTGGTCGCCAGCGATGCTACTCTGGCGTGTCGGCAGTTTGGTTACCAACGCATGTGGAGTATTCACCCTGACCAGATCAAACCGATACTGGCAGCCTTTGCTCCGACAGCGCATGAAACAGAAGATGCAGCCGCAATTTTGCTTGCAGCACGAGCGAATAATTGGGGCCCGATCCAACACCAAGGTAAGCTACACGACCGAGCAAGTTATCGCTATTACTGGACCGTAGTAAAGCGGGCTAAACAAACCGGGCAGGCGTTGCCAGAAAAGGCAGATGAACTGCTTTAACTAAAAATAATGCACAGGAGGCAGTATGCGATATTTGATTTTAATTTTTGTCGTCACTGCCTCATTACTGAGCGGATCAGTCAACGCTGCACAAACTGATCTGATCTGTGAATACGGCCTACGAATGTCGATCGCAGGCGACCACCGCAAAGACAGTGTGATTGAACTGATTTGGCAAGGGTATGTTTACAAGATGAAGCGCGTAGCAACATCGACTGGAGTCAATCGCTTCGAGCATCCACAAAGCGGTCTGATTTGGATCAGCATACCGTCGAAGGCGATGCTGCTGGATGGTCAAGAAGGATCACCCGTTGTGAGTGAATGCACGACGGTCGCTCGCGCAAAATAATAATTCACGTGAACAGTGCGCTCACATGACGAAGTTAAGCACCAAATAATTATCAAAGTTAATTCAAGATTACGATTAAAAACAAGGAGAGCTCATGTCGCATAACACGCTTAAAACGCTCAAGGAATTCAAGATTTCCGGAACTAAAAAAGGTAAATTTTATTCATTGCCTGCACTGAAAAAATCAACCGGGATCGATATTGATCGTCTGCCAGTTTCTATTCGCATCGTGCTCGAGTCAGTGCTGCGTAACTGCGATGGTAAAAAAGTTACTGAAGCTCATGTGCGTCAACTCGCTAGCTGGAAACCGAATGCGGCACGAACCGATGAAATTCCTTTTGTCGTAGCGCGTGTTGTTCTGCAAGACTTTACTGGTGTACCTCTTTTGGCTGACCTTGCTGCTATGCGCGGCGTCGCCTCTAAAATGGGGAAAAATCCTAAAAACATCGAGCCACTGGTACCTGTTGATTTAGTCGTTGATCACTCGGTGCAGATTGATCACTTCCGCGATAAAAATGCGCTCGATCTCAACATGAAACTGGAATTCAAGCGCAACAACGAACGCTACCAGTTCATGAAATGGGGTATGCAAGCGTTTGATACCTTTGGCGTTGTACCACCGGGCTTTGGTATTGTTCACCAAGTCAATCTCGAATATTTAGCACGCGGCGTGCACCATCGTGAAGGCGTGTATTACCCTGATACGTTGGTCGGTACTGACTCGCACACCACCATGATTAACGGCATTGGTGTGGTTGGCTGGGGTGTGGGTGGTATTGAAGCGGAAGCCGGTATGCTTGGTCAGCCTGTGTATTTCCTGACTCCCGATGTCGTTGGTGTCAACCTCACCGGCGTATTACGCGAAGGCGTGACAGCCACCGATCTGGTGCTGACTATCACTGAGATCCTGCGTAAAGAAAAAGTCGTTGGCAAGTTTGTCGAATTTTTCGGTGAAGGTACGCAATCATTGTCACTCACCGATCGTGCCACCATCGCCAACATGGCACCAGAATACGGCGCCACCATGGGCTTCTTCCCAGTGGATGAAGCAACCATAGATTACTTCCACGGCACTGGCCGCACTAAGGCTGAAATTGATGCCTTCGAATCCTACTTCAAAGCACAAGGTCTGTTTGGCATTCCTAAGTTGGGCGAGATTGATTACAGCAAAACTGTTGCCCTCGATCTGACAAAAGTTGCGCCTTCTCTAGCTGGCCCGAAGCGTCCTCAAGATCGTATTGAAATCGGCCATGTGAAAGATACGTTTAAAGATCTGTTCGCCAAACCAATCGCTGACAATGGCTTTAATAAAAAGGCCGAAGACCTCGATGCTGAGTACACGAACTCCGATGGCGTCAAGCTCCACAACGGCGATGTGCTGATTGCTGCGATTACTTCGTGCACCAACACCTCTAATCCTAGCGTTCTGCTGGCTGCTGGTTTGTTGGCAAAAAAAGCGGTTGCTCTTGGTTTAAAAGTGTCACCGCACATCAAGACATCACTTGCTCCCGGATCGCGCGTTGTGACTAAATATCTCGAAGCAGCGGGCCTAATGCCTTACCTCGAAGAGCTGGGTTTCGGCGTAACTGCGTATGGTTGCACCACCTGTATCGGTAACGCAGGTGATCTCACACCAGCGATGAATGAAGCTATCGTCAAAAACGATGTGGTCGCTACGGCTGTGTTATCGGGCAACCGTAATTTCGAAGCGCGTATTCATCCTAACATTCGCGCAAACTTTTTAGCCTCACCACCGCTGGTCGTCGCCTATGCCATCGCGGGTAATGTAACGACTGACCTTATGACTCAACCTTTGGGTAAAGGTAAGAATGGTCAAGACGTTTATATCGGTGATGTGTGGCCAACCAGTGCAGAAATTCAGAAGCTGATGAAATTCGCTATGAATGCAAAAACATTCAAAGCCAATTACGCTGATGTGAAAGGTGCGCCAGGTAAGTTATGGGAAGACATCACCGGTGTCGCCGAAGGTCAAATCTACAACTGGCCAAAATCAACTTATATTGCTGAGCCGCCCTTCTTTGAAAATTTCTCGATGCAACCAAAAGCGGCTGCAACGGGTATTCAATCTGCTCGAGCACTCGGCGTATTCGGCGACTCAATCACTACCGATCATATTTCTCCTGCAGGATCGATCAAAGAATCGAGTCCCGCTGGTAAATGGCTGCAAGAGAACGGCGTATTGAAAGCTGACTTTAATTCGTATGGCTCACGTCGCGGCAATCACGAAATCATGATGCGCGGTACGTTCGCCAATGTCCGTATCAAGAATTTGATGATTCCTGCAAAACCTGATGGCGCTCGTGTTGAAGGTGGTATCACTCTCCATCAGCCTAGCGGTCAAGAAATGTCTATTTATGACGCCGCAATGAAATACATTGCGGATGATGTCCCAACCATGATTTTCGCTGGCGAAGAATATGGCACAGGTTCATCACGTGACTGGGCGGCTAAAGGCACACAACTGCTCGGAGTTAAAGCTGTCGTTGCACGTTCATTCGAGCGAATTCATCGTTCTAACTTAGTCGGTATGGGTGTATTGCCATTGCAATTTATCGGTAACGATAGCGTGGATACGCTCAAGATCACTGGTGCAGAAAGCTTCGATCTGATCGGTCTTGAACACGACATCAAGCCGCAACAAGAAGTAACTTTGGTCATTAAGCGCGCTAACGGACAGAGCCAACAAGTGAAGGTATTACTGCGTATCGATACACCGATTGAGGTGGACTACTATCGTCACGGCGGTATTTTGCCTTTCGTGCTGCGCCAGCTTCTGGCAGCCTAAGGCTACACAGCTACTCGGATAGTACCGAACGCTATCCGAGTATTTTTTAGTACTCATTCTTTTTAGGTACGGACATCATCATGTGGAAAATCCTAGTTGCTTTCATCATTTTTGCAGCGGTCGCTCTAACTCTTGTCTTTAAAATGGGAGATAAAGTCGATATGCAAGGCGAATCGGGAGGCCAGGCTGAACACGCTGCTCCAGCCACTGCTCCGGCTGCAGCCACTACACCTGCTGATGCACCTGCAGCAGCGGCTCCAGCGGCAACTACAACAGAAGAGAAAAAATAAATCGTATGAGTCAATGGCGGCCTAGTGTCGCCATTGTTAACAGGGCGTTAATTTCAAACGCCCTGCTTTACTTTACAATCTTGTTCCGATCAGTCGCTGCAAACGTAACTCATCCCAGGTTAGTTGTGAGCTAGCCAATTTGCGGTGCAATCGACCTTCTGTACGTTGCCCATCAACCGGAACATGACTATGCGTCGCTCGCTCAAAACTCCTACGAGAAAATTTTCAGCGGATAGCCAAAATCTAGCGACCTTAGCTCAATCGCTGGCCACGTCAGGCAGTCGACTGGAACGCCGTCACTGGGAAAATCTTATTGATCAAAGCCTAGAAAAACTCTTGGGTAACAACCAACAGCAGGCGATTGATAGCGCACTTGATCATTTATTCCATACCGATCCTTTGGCCTATGAAGTGCTGCTCGATGGTGTTGAAACCAGTAGCTCAAGTTGTACCCAAACCCATGATGGTAAGGTGTACAAAGGATTATTACTCGCTGTTCCTATCATTGCCTGGACTCGGTACGCGATTCCTTCTGGGCAGATATCTGCTGCACAGATCCAAACCGTGTTGGCTCATCTCCATGGCCACATCATGGCGCAAGGAACGCAAGCTGCGCTAGCTCCCGCCCTATTCTCTATCGATCAACTACCCCGCAGTTACTGCGACACGTTTTTGCTAACTCGTCGTATGGTCGATGCAGCGTTACATGGAAAGACTTTACAACTTCCCACTGAACTGCCCGAAACAGCGCCGTTCCTTGCTGATACCCGCTACCTACTGATTGCCGTGGCTGCCGAGATAAAAAAACCCTTGCTGCGTTGGGAAGAAGAGGAAGCGGGCATTAATACGCAACTCAGTCGCCGTAACGTTCTCGAGCAATGGCAAACGCAAGCTGGCCCAAACGTACAAGTTCTCCTACCAGGTTGTGGCATAGATTTGCTGCTACCCGATTCGTATTACGTTGCGTGTCGCGAAGCCGACAAAGCGGTGCGGCCCGTTTCGCTTAAAGCCGCTGTTCACTACCTAACTCACTCACTATCGGTTGAAGCCAATCAACTCTCAGCTATTGTTGCTGCGATTGGAGATCAAGCCAACGCCATGAGGGTCGATGAATACAGGATTAGTTTCAGTCTCAGTAGCAATTCAGATGTGTATTACGGCGTGGTCTGGCCTCTCTATGATGAAGAAAGTGCTGAAGATGAAGTGCCCGTCGACGTGACACGTCGGCCTGGGCTACCTCCACCACTATCCCCACTCCAGCAAATTGTCGCTTCGTTACGTGAAGCTGGCGTGACCAAAATACACAATGCAGATACCGTTTTTTCTCCTGAATTTTGTGATGATTGTGGTGCGCCTTTATTTTGCGATTCTGCAGAAGAAATGGTTCATGCAGAGATGCCTGAAGATATAGGTCAAAACACTGGGCATCTTCACTAGAGAATTCAAGGCGTCATGCCTCTGATATAATCTGCGGTTAGTCGGGGCGTGGCGCAGCCTGGTAGCGCACTTGCATGGGGTGCAAGGGGTCGCGAGTTCGAATCCCGCCGCCCCGACCAATCAAATCAAACAAAAAGGCCAGTCTTTATTTGCACTTACAAATCATCTACCCGCTCTGCTACAAAATAAAGTAGCTCGTATCAAGCGAGGTCATTGTAGGTAAGCTAAGCGTAAATTCTGCAGCAACATCAAAATCATTACTTGCATAAAGAACTCCGTTATCAAACCACAGAGCGCCATTTGCATTTGCAGTAGAAAGATTTGATAGGCCTCCAATAAAGGTAAAGGCATCATTTTTAGTACCACCTGCCATTGCATCAATAGCTGATAGATCTATTTTGTCGCTACCGTCAAAGTCGTGCAGGACATCGCGTTTAGTAATGATTAATCCACTGTCTGCGAATGACTTGTAGACAAATGTATCGCTTCCGCCTCCACCATACAACTCATCTTTGCCCCCACCGCCTTGAAGAAGGTCATCACCATCATTACCAAATAGCGTATTGAAACCTGCGTTGCCAATCAGCGTATCAGAACCGCTTCCGGATTGAATGATTTCAAAACCAGTAAATTTATCTATACCTATCTGTGTTGTATCACCATTGATCAGTCCCGCTAGCCCTCTGGCCATATCAATGTTTACGGCATCAGATAGTCCGGAAAAATCAAGCGTGTCTGAACCTGCACCACCGTTATAGAAATCATTACCAGCGCCATCTTGACCAGCGATAACAATATCGTTCCCTGCACCACCATCGACTGAATCTATTCCACTACCACCCACCAAGGTGTCGTCATCTGCACCACCAGAAATTTTGTCATTGCCTTCTCCGCCCTCAATTCGATCAAATCCAGCGCCACCAGAGAGCACATCATTACCGGTTTCACCATAGAGTTGATCATCACCGATATCGCCTGATAAAACGTCGTTACCTAAGCCACCATGCAGATCATCAACCCCACTTCCACCTGCGAGAGAGTCATTACCATCATCGCCATACAGTGAATCGTCACCATCCCCGCCGGAAATGCGATCGGTACCAAGCCCGCCAAATAAGTCGTCTGAACCTACTCCGCCTGATAGGCTGTCATTACCTTCATCGCCATATAAATCGTCATCGTCAACGTCGCCACTCAAGGTATCGTTACCGATGCCTCCATGGATCTCATCTGATCCATTCCCACCAAAAATGCTGTCATGACCATCTTCTCCATACAAGTGATCGGATCCATTACCGCCTGAAAAACGGTCATGCCCAGATCCACCGTGGTGATCATCATCATCGTCGGATCCATCCCAACGAGCATTGCTAGCCTTTGCAACGACTGCAGGAGTGGAAGTGGTTCCAGATAGGCTGTTATCTACATACGCAGATGACGTTAGTACGCTACGAGTTTTATATTCTTTATCGTCGTCATCATCAATTTCGCGCTTCTCATTTTTGCTCACGGATTACCCTTCAGCAAGTTAAGTTCCAATAAGAAAAATTTTACTCTTGGGCAATTTTTCAAACCATGATCCAAGTCAAGTAATTACATAAGCCTTTGATTGCTTCTCACTAATCTCAGCAAACTCCGCAACTGATACTTTGAGTATCGGTAATTCGTCATGGGCTCTGACTGGCCGATACCACTAGGCCATAAGGATAAGCCCAAGCCGTAAAGTCCCATGAACGATAATAAGTTATCTATATAAAAACATTAAAGGTCTCTAATGATAAAATAGATTTCATATAAGAAATTATGAGCAAAAAAGCAGCCCCTAAAAGTGATATTTACTGCATGTTTCTGGTGAATTTTTTCCGAAAGACCCTATAATTAGCAGTTCCTAAAAATGGTTGCCTCAATGCAACCAAACAACAAAACGGGGGAACAGCATGCAGTTGATGTGGGTGTCCGGTCCAACCGGCCATGTGCGGACTATTTCGATCACAGCGCGAAAAGTGCTGATCGGAACATGCGCTATGGCGTTCGCGTTGGTCGCCACGGGCTTCCTCCTCTATCTGGTCGGATTTAAAATCGCAATCGAGGTGAGGCCTGAACTGGCACGCAGCCTTGGCGGTGTCACTACGCAAGCCGAACAACACCGCATGGAATCTGTTTATCGCGACCGACTCGCTAAGCTCCAAGACATGCTCGATTCCACTGCACGCGATATTCGTCAGCTGCAAGCCTTAAAGAACCGTTTCATGGAACTAGCAACTCCTGCCACGATGCGCGAAAAACGCAGCATTAATGAAGATGGTAAAGGTGGTCCACTCCTACCGACCTCTCATCCTGGTCAAGATATTCGCCAACCGTTGTCACATGCGTTTGACGAAGCAACCGAAGAATTTGTTCAATTTCAAAATATCGTAAGCTCGATGCCCAAGGATTGGGATCGCCAATTGCTATGGCTGCAAACTCTACCTACGGGTGTTCCAATCGGTGGCGACTTTAAGGTCACAAGCGGCTTTGGCATGCGCAATGATCCATTTACCGGAACGCTTGCCCGTCATGAAGGGTTAGATTTTACTGCCGTCAGCGGTACCCCTATCCTGGCTACTGCCGATGGCACAGTGACTCGCTCAGGCTGGGAAGACACGTACGGCAATATCGTTGAAGTAACACATGCTGAGGGTTTCATGACGCGTTATGCTCATATTAGCAAGCGCCACGTCACCGAAGGCCAATCAGTGAAACGTGGTCAAAAAATCGCCGATGTGGGTAGTACAGGCCGTTCTACTGGCCCGCATCTGCATTACGAAGTCTTCCGCTATGGGCGAGTACTCAACCCCATACAGGTTCTACCACTCGGAAATAGTTGATCCAGCTTCAGCGGCTCAGGTCCAACGAATCACGTCTCAAAAAATACCAAGTCGGCCCAGCTCGGATCGCGTTATATTGCAGGTATTAATGGCTGCGCGACCAGTGCAATGGAGAGTACGATGTTCCGCAAGATGAAACAAAACAAGTTACTACCTACTCAGGAGAAGTTTGACACCCTGATTGGTGCGACCACAGAGATTTATGGTCGATTAGTGTTGCTCGATAGCGTACGAATTGATGGCAAGGTCGTTGGTAATATCGAGACTGCCAAAGATAAAAAAGTGACCGTTGCGATTGGTCGCTCTGGCGAAGTCTCCGGCGACGTCACTGCTCACCGGGTCATGGTGGCTGGAAAAATCGAAGGTAATATTTACGCCACTGAGCGCGCTGAGTTTCATAAAGATTCTGAAGTTCGTGGTGACATCACCTACGGCACCATAGGCGTAGAACATGGCGCAAAACTATTGGGCTTAGTGATCCAGACTCAAAACAATGCGGCTACAGCGACTGACGCACAAGCAGTGATCAAATTGGCTCAAGAAAAGAAATAACTCACTGATTCATCGTAAAAAATTCCTATAAAAAAAGCCGCCTTATCAGGCGGCTTTTTTTGTAGTGATTCCAGCTTAGGGCTTTTTCTTGAGCTCGCCCTTAACCACACCACCTCGTTGGATAGTAATGCTCTTGAAGCTTACTTTACCATCGACCACGGCGCGACTGCCAATCGTGAGATCACGACAGTCCAACGCGCCGGAGAAATTACCTTTGACGTTCATCGTGTCGCACGTCACATTGCCATCCAAAACACCCGATACCCCGATCTGGATAGAGTGCAGAGACAACGTACCACGCACCGTGCCATCAATGGTCAGATAACCACTGGAGCGAATTTCACCAATGAATTCAAAGCCTTCGCTAATAATCGAAGGTTTGAGGTTATTCACGGAAGGTTTTGCAACACCGCCGTTACCGTTAGCATACTGAGCTTGATCAGAATCGGACGCTTGCATGTCCGGCTCTACTTGAATAATGGGCTCGTTAGGTTCGGGACTGACCTCACTGATGGAGGTTTCCGGTCTGCCCTTCTCGTCGTTTCGTCTTTTGTTGAACACGTGTCAACCCTCTAAGTCAGTTGGAGCCAGAGGACGTGGAAGGGCTACCATCTCCGTCGATCTTCTGCAGCGAACCTTGCAAATCGCCGCCCTTCTCGATTTCAATCTCTGCGTACTGCACAGATCCTAGTGCCTTGCCAGTCGAACGAATAAACAGCGATTTTTTGGCTGTCAGCGTGTCGTGAATTTCGCCACGCAGATCAATAATATCTGCAGTTACTTTACCCTTAATCACTCCAGAGCTAGCAACAATAAGTTCCCTTGCAGTAATTTCACCTTCAATGCTGCCGGATACTGACGCGATGTCAGGCACCACGAACGTGCCATTCAAAACTACACCCTCGCCCACCGTCAAACATCCGCTTTGATTTGAATCTGCCAACAGGGCCTCCCAGATTTCAGGTGATAAAAATTCGTAAAACTTGCAAAGATCAACAAGGAGAAAAAGAATTATCTAACGTAGTTCTTAAGCGTTAACCTTGTTTTTATATCTTACAAGAAATTATACGGTGAAATATTCCAAATATCGCCAAAAATTGCAATACTTTTAGGAAATTTTCAGTATTGCAAGCTTGCATAGATGCAACATCTTAACAGTGTACTAAATATTTGCCAACTTAAACAGATTTCAATTTAAAAATAATTCAGCAAATTTGACTATTATGTTATTATTAAAACAACTAATTTAATTGCCTGATAGTCGTATTCATACTTGCATGGCGAATTTCTCAGTAAACCATTTAAAAATCAGTAGCTTATTGATACAACCCATACTGAATCAGTTTTAGCTTAGCGATAAAAGACTTAGGTCTTATATGAAAAAATTATTGTCATCATTCCAAATAATGATTTGCCTTATATATTGCGAAGCAGCATAATCCAGACGTCTCCTCTATATCTCCTCCTCTGATATAGATTTATAGCCCGCTTTGTAAGCGGGCTTTTTTTTCGCCTGTGCGGCAAATCAAATGAAGGAAATGCCCTTATCAGGCAATGAAGTCAGGCTCTCAGTAAAACCAAGATGCCTTCAAGCTCAACTCGCAGAGCAGCCAAATCATTACCAACAACTGGCGGACGAGTTAGCGGTATATCGGGAACCGATGGACGTGAATCGAGTTTGTTTCGAGCACCGCTGATAGTGAAGCCCTGCTCGTACAACAATTCTCTTATACGACGTATCAGCAGCACTTCATGATGTTGGTAATAGCGGCGGTTACCGCGGCGCTTGACTGGCTTTAGCTGCGTAAACTCCTGCTCCCAGTAACGCAATACGTGCGGCTTTACACCGCACAGCTCACTTACTTCACCAATAGTGAAATAGCGCTTTGCCGGAATCGGAGGCAAAGGGGCCAGCAGGGGCTTGGCTGCGCGGTCGTTCATAGAAACGGTGATTATTAACCAGCATGCACAGATGAACGCCGAGTGGCGCTGTCAACCATGGCTTTTAGCTTCTGGCTCGCATGAAAGGTAACAACACGGCGGGCACTGATAGGAATTTCCTGACCCGTCTTAGGATTTCGACCTGGACGCTGTGGTTTGTCACGCAGCTGAAAATTACCAAAACCAGAAAGCTTTACCGACTCGCCGCGTTCAAGCGCATCACGAATCTCTTCGAAAAACGTTTCCACCATATCCTTGGCTTCACGTTTATTCAGACCTACTTGCTCAAACAGCATTTCAGCAAGTTCGGCTTTAGTCAGGGTCGGCAGTTCTTTTTCTGCTGCTGCATTTTCTTGAGACGCCAGCAAAGCGCGGCCAAGATCAGCGGCAACAACGGACTCCATTTCGACAGGATTGCTGTGGTTCATGATGTGTTTTTTTAAGTCAATCCGGCGTGCTTATTTGCGTAATGTCGCCCCAAGCTTTTTGTTGACAACATCAATAAACGCGCCTAAAGCAGCGTCAATAGCGTCGTCTTGCAGGGTGCTTTGAGTATCTTGCATGGTAATGCGGAAAGCAAGACTTTTTTCGTCCGGAAGCAGTCCTTTTCCACGATATTCATCAAATAAAACAATATGTTGCATGATTCGACAGACTTGACTTTCTGTTCGCTGCTCATCAAATACATCAAAAATACTTTGCACATTTAATGACTGTTTGACAAGCAATGCCAAATCCCGTGTGACGGCAGGGAATTTCGAAATCTCCGCATATACCGGCACAGCTTTGTTTTGCAGAAAATGAGCGTCTACCTCAAACAAAACCGGCGCCAAAGGCAATTCCAAACTTTGCTGTAAACGAGGGTGCAACTCGCCAATAAAGCCCACCGGCGCACCATCAACCAAGACCTGAGCTGATCGACCGGGGTGCAACGCAGGATGAGCCATCGGCGCAAAATGCAGCTTTTGAGGTGCGCATAAAGCTTCAAGGTCCGCTTTGATATCAAAAAAATCCACGCTGCGGGCTTCATGCCCCCATTGCTCATTCACTACAGGACCATAAGCAATCGCTGCTACATGTTTAGATTGTTGAATACCTGCCACCGTTAACGGACCATCAACGACATGGCTGTCATTGTTGAAGACCGCACCCACCTCAAACACGCGAACGCGGGTTGCTTTACGGTTGATGTTGTAGCGAATATTCGCCACCAAACCACTGATCAATTGTGAACGCATCACACTCATCTGACTCGCAATCGGATTCAACAGTCGGATGGGATGTGTGTTTCCAGCAAAATCAACTTCCGCTTCAGCTTCGACAAAACTAAAGTTCACCACTTCCTGATAATCCAGGTCAGCCAGCTGTCGACGCACAGTGAACAATGAGCGGCTTTGCTCCGGCAAAATTCGAATCTGATTAGCAGCGACCGGCGGAAGTGCAGGAATATTTTCAAAACCGTGGACACGCGCGATTTCTTCGATCAAATCTTCTTCAATCTCAATATCGAAGCGATAGCTAGGGGCTGTTACTTCAAACACATCATCTTTATGCGTGTAGCTCAAACCTAAGCGCGTAAAAATTGTGGCGATCTCATCACTCGCCAACGGAATGCCGATGATCTTCGAAGCACGAGCAACGCGCAGTCGTACTGGCTTACGCTCAGGGAGCTGCGTGACCTGATCATCCACTGGGCCAACGGTAGTCTGGCCAGCCACACCACAAATCTCGACTAACAGCTGCGTAATTCGTTCGATATGCTCAACCATCGTTGCGAAATCAACGCCACGCTCAAAACGATGCGCTGCATCAGTAGAAAAATTATAGCGACGCGCTCTACCCTGAATAGCATTCGGCCACCAGAAAGCCGCTTCTAAATAAATATTCGTGGTCTCGAGCGAAACCGCCGTCGCGTCACCACCCATAATCCCCGCGAGTGACTCAACATGCTTTTCATCAGCGATCACACCTACCCAATCATCAATCTCAACGGTCGTCCCATTCAACAGCTTGAGCGACTCGCCTTTACGACCCCAACGCACTTCGAGGTTGCCGTGAATTTTGTCCAAATCAAAAACATGGGTTGGACGACCCAACTCCAACATCACATAGTTCGATATATCAACCAGCGCAGAGATAGGTCGTTGACCGCTGCGTTCCAGACGCTGCTTCATCCATTCAGGCGTCGCTGCTTTCGCGTTCAACCCGCGAATCACACGACCCGAAAAACGGCCGCAAAGATCAGGCGCACTGATGTTTACTTTTAGTTTTTCATCGCTATCACTGGCATACGGTTTGCAGACGGGTGGATTTAAGGCCACACCAGTTAACGCAGACACTTCACGTGCAACACCCAACACCGATAAACAATCCGCACGATTAGGTGTGAGCTTAATCGTGAATTTCAAATCATTGAGCTGCTGATAATCGCGAAAATTTTGTCCTATCAATGCGCCTTCGGCTAATTCTAATAAGCCGCCATGATCCTCAGATAGGCATAATTCACGTGCAGAACACAGCATGCCTTGTGATTCAACACCGCGCAGCTGACCCACTTTAATTTCTAAGGATTTACCATCAGCACCAGGTGGCAACTTCGCGCCTGGTAGCGCACATGGCACCTTCATACCCACGCGAACATTCGGCGCACCGCACACAATCGTGAGTAGCGTTCCTGTGCCCGCATCAACTTGACAAACATTCAGTCGATCAGCATTCGGATGACGAGTCACTTCACGCACCTGCGCCACCACCACATGAGTAAATGGCGGCGCGACCGGTTCGACCTCTTCCACTTCGAGACCTGCCATTGTCAGCAAATGCGACAACTCATCCGAAGTCAGCTTAGGATTGACTAGAGTACGCAACCAATTTTCTGAAAATTGCATGGTGTGCCAGTAATGAACGGTGTCAGTTAAATTGCTTCAGAAAGCGTAAATCGCCTTCGTAGAACAGACGTAAATCATTGATGCCATAACGCAGCATGGTCAGACGCTCCAGACCCGAGCCAAAAGCAAAACCAATGAACTCTTCCGGATCTAAACCCATATTTCTTAGTACCGTTGGGTGAACCTGACCTGCGCCCGACACTTCAAGCCAACGACCTTTCAGCGGACCACTGCCAAAGGCAATATCGATCTCAGCAGAAGGCTCAGTAAAGGGAAAATACGAAGGACGAAAACGGACCTGAAGATCATCCGTTTCAAAAAAAGCTTTTACGAAATTCAGATAAACACCTTTGAGATCAGCGAAGCTGATATCCGTATCTATCCACAAACCTTCGACCTGATGAAACATCGGTGAATGCGTCGCATCGCTATCAACGCGATACGTGCGGCCCGGTGCAATCACTTTGATCGGTGGTCGATTCATGCGCGCATAGCGCACTTGCATCGGACTCGTATGAGTACGCAACAACAGCTGCTTACCGGTACTGTCTTTGCCATCGATATAAAACGTATCTTGCATCGAACGTGCTGGATGATTCTCTGGGCTATTCAACGCCGTGAAGTTAGTCCAGTCAGTTTCAATCTCTGGGCCATCAGCCACATCAAAACCAATCGATCCGAAAATGGCCTCGACTCGCTCCCACGTACGCATGACCGGATGAATGCCACCAAAACCGCGGCCACGACCCGGCAGAGTGACATCGATGGCTTCAGCATTTAATCGTGTCTGCATCTGTGCATCGGCTAGCGCTTGGCGCCGAGCTGATAGCAATGACTCGATCTTTTCCTTGGCCTCATTAATGACTGCACCCTGAGCGCGACGCGCATCAGGATCGAGCTTGCCCAAGCCTTTCATCTGCTCAGTGATTAAGCCAGTCTTGCCTAGATATTTAGCCTTGGCGTTTTCCAACGCAGCAGGATCCAGAGCACCGATGAAATCGGCCTCAGCAGCGACGACGAGTTGTTCCAATGTGCTCATGGAATGTTTGGCTTGAATTATTTTTGAGTATGACGATGAAAAAATAATGGGGCATCGGTCGAAACCGCTGCCCCATCTACGTCTGTGTCACCAGCCGTCTGCGTGAGCGCTTAGCGAGAAGCGCTCGCCTCGCATCAAGCGGCGATGGTGGCCTTTACTTGATTAACGATCGCTGCAAACGCTGGCTTGTCCATCACAGCCATGTCAGCCAAGACCTTACGATCCAAACCGATCGCGGCTTTTTTCAGGCCGTTCATGAATACGCTGTATGTCAGGCCATGCTCGCGTGAAGCGGCATTGATACGCGTAATCCAGAGTGCGCGGAATACGCGTTTCTTGTTACGACGATCACGATACGCGTATTGACCAGCGCGCATGACCGCTTGTTTAGCAACGCGGTAAACGCGACTGCGACGACCGCGGTAACCCTTAGCGGCGTTTAAGACTTTTTTATGACGGGCCCGTGCTGTGACCCCACGTTTTACTCTTGGCATGGTGTGCTCCTATTGACGAGAGTGAGGTTAAGCGAAGGGCATCATTGCGCGGATAGAGTCAATGTTCGTTTCATGAACATTAGTAGCTCCGCGTAACTGACGTTTATTTTTGGTAGTTTTCTTGGTCAGAATGTGGCGCTTGAACGCTTGACCACGTTTGACCGTTCCACCTGGGCGCACGCGAAAACGCTTCTTCGCGCTGCTCTTGGTTTTCATTTTTGGCATGACACACGCTGCCCTTTCAGGCAGTTCCATTTTTTTACGATTACAGGTGGCAGCAAAACACTGCTCTTGGATGCCTGCACTCGCTTCTTATTGGCGACGGCATCGAGGCCATCGCATCCTGAGGGTTACCCCTCAAGCGACTCGCTTTTTTAGCGAGACGCGGATTCTATCAAAAATTACTTCTTCTTTTTCGGCGACAGTACCATCACCATCTGCCGACCTTCCATTTTTGGAAACTGTTCGATCTGACCGTAGGGCTCCAGATCCGCTTTCAGTCGCTCCAACATGCGCATACCGATTTCCTGGTGCGCCATTTCTCGACCTCGAAAACGCAACGTAATCTTGGTCTTATCACCCTCATCGAGGAACTTAATCAGGTTACGCAGCTTGATGTTGTAGTCACCGTCATCAGTACCGGGGCGAAATTTGATCTCTTTGACTAAGATCACTTTCTGCTTCAGCTTAGCTTCATGTGCCTTCTTTTGTTCCTGATATCTGAATTTGCCGTAATCCATCAGACGACAAACAGGTGGAACAGCGGTAGGAGCGATTTCTACCAGATCGACATTCGCTTCCTCTGCCAGACGGAACGCATCGGGGAGACTGACTATGCCCAAAGGTTCGTTATCAACACCAGCCAAGCGCACTTCAGGCGCGGAGATTTCACCGTTGATTCGGTGCGACTTATCAGTAGCTATTGCAGTATCCTCAAAAATCCAATAATTAAGCCGTGCTTCTGCTGAGAGGAAACCTGACGGCAGATCCGTCAGGCCTTGGAGGCAACCTCTTGATGAAGTCGCTCTACCAGACTATCGATACTCATTACACCGAGATCGACATTGCCTCGAGCACGCACGGCCACTGTGTTTGCATCCCGTTCCTTATCGCCGACAACGACGATGTAAGGAATTTTTTGCATTGAATGCTCGCGTATTTTATAGGTTATTTTCTCATTGCGCAAATCAGTATGTACTCTAAACCCTTGTTTTTTCAGGTTTTGCTCAAGTTTTTGCGCATATTCAATCTGTCCCTCGGAAATGTTCAAAATGCTAACCTGGCTCGGAGCTAGCCAAACTGGCAACGCACCCGCGTGATTTTCGATCAGCATGCCGATGAAACGTTCCAAAGATCCCAAAATAGCTCGATGCAACATGACCGGTACCTTACGGCTGTTATCTTCCGCCGCGTACTCAGCCTCCAAGCGCACTGGCATGGAGAAATCCACCTGAATCGTGCCGCATTGCCAAGCACGACCAATGGCATCTTTTAAGGTGTATTCAATTTTCGGTCCGTAAAAGGCGCCTTCGCCCGGCGAAATTTCGTAATGGCAGCCAGAGCGTTCGAGCGAGGTGATTAAGGCTTTTTCAGCCTTGTCCCACAAATCATCCGAACCCACACGTTTTTCTGGACGAGTAGCGACCTTGTAAATCACTTCACTAAATCCAAAATCGCGGTACACCTTCTGTAACAGGGCCGTGAATGCTACGCACTCATCAAGGATCTGATCTTCGGTACAGAAAATATGGCCATCATCTTGAGTAAAGCCGCGTACACGCATCATTCCGTGCAGTGATCCTGATGGCTCGTTTCTATGGCACTGACCAAACTCACCATAGCGCAGAGGAAGTTCGCGATACGAATGAAGATTTGATTTGAAAATTTGCACATGACCCGGGCAATTCATCGGCTTTAACGCATAGTGCCGATTCTCCGAATCCGTGGTGAACATATTGTCTTTGTAGTTATCCCAGTGCCCAGACTTTTCCCACAGCGTGCGGTCAAGAATCTGCGGTGCTTTGACTTCTTGATAGCCGTTGTCTTGATACACGCGACGCATGTATTGCTCGACCTGCTGCCATACTGTCCATCCCTTGGGGTGCCAGAAAATTAAGCCCGGCGCTTCGTCTTGAAAGTGAAACAGATCCAGCACTTTGCCCAGCTTGCGGTGATCACGTTTTTCGGCTTCTTCCAACATATGAAGATACGCCTCTTGGTCTTCTTTCTTAGCCCAAGCCGTACCGTAAATACGCTGCAGCATCTCGTTTTTTGAATCGCCGCGCCAATACGCACCAGCCAGCTTCATCAACTTAAATACCTTCAACTTACCTGTTGACGGTACGTGCGGACCACGACAGAGATCGGTAAATTTGCCTTCGCTATACAAAGACACATCTTCATTGGCGGGAATCGACTCAATGATCTCGGCCTTATAAGCCTCACCAATCGATTTGAAATACGCTACCGCTTCATCACGCGCTAAAACTTTGCGCTGCACTGGCTCATCTTTCTTTGCCAGCTCAGCCATCTTCTTTTCAATCGTTTCCAGATCTTCCGGCGTAAAGGGACGCTTATACGAAAAATCGTAATAGAAACCGTTATCAACCACCGGCCCTATCGTTACCTGCGCATCTGGAAAAAGCTCTTTAACAGCATAGGCCAGCAAGTGAGCGGTCGAGTGACGTATCACCTCTAAGCCATCGGCATCTTTGTCGGTAATGATCGCTAGCTCAGCGTTCTGACTAATCAAATGTGAAGTATCAACCAGCGCACCGTCGACCTTGCCAGCGAGTGCCGCTTTGGCTAGACCAGCGCCAATTGAGGCCGCAACCTGCGCCACAGTGACGGGCGCGTCAAACTCGCGCTGCGAGCCATCGGGAAGTCGAATCGAAATCATAGTAATTCTCCTGCAAAGAATCGCCTGTTTTGAGGCATAAAAAAACGCGGGCTAGCCGCGCTTTTCTCACTGCATGGTAAAACCGAGAATCGGACTAGCGAATCAAACCAAAAAACGTGGTGCTAGTTCGCGGTGTCATAACCGTGGTGCCTTTCTCGCTCTTACAAAAAATCCTGCTGAGTAAAAAGTGGACTAACTCATTGTTAGTCCCAATGTAATACCAAAGTTTTCTTAAAAGACGCAAACCGCATGATTTTTAAGAAAAATTTGGTAGGCACGATTGGACTCGAACCAACGACCCCTACCATGTCAAGGTAGTGCTCTAACCAGCTGAGCTACGCGCCTAAAGAGGCCGGATTATAGCCAGCTTTGAATCTTTCTGCCAGTCTCACAAGGCAGATATCCGGCGAAACTTAGTTTTATGACATGCCAAAACCTTACATCACCCTGCAAGCACGCCTCATTTACGCTGCCTTAGGTTAGATTTAGGTTCGATTTACGTTCGCCTAACCTCCAATACGCCTTTCACATCCCGAATCACACCGAGTGCGCGTTGTAATTGAGCCGTTGATGAAATCTCACCCGTAAACGACATAAATGCCTGACCTTTACTGCTACGCGTCGACACACCAATCACATTGATTTTTTCGCGCAAAAATATATCTGAGATATCACGTAACAAACCTTGTCTATCGCTCGCCTGCACAAACACATCTACGGGATACACCGTATCCGTGGTCAATGCACCCCACTCGGTTTGCACCATGCGCTCCGGCGCGCGCAGACACATTTGCGAAAAATTTTTACAGCTAGCGCGATGAATTGAAATACCCTTACCACGCGTAATAAAACCAACAATAGGATCTGGTGGCGCTGGCTTGCAGCAACTCGCCATACTCGTTAGCAATCCACTGGTACCTAATACCAGCACGCCCGATTTGCCACCCTGAGTAACGCTCGATGCTCGACTTTTACGCGTTAATGCAGGCTCTTCTAAAGGGACAGCCTTGTTAGCGTCATTTGCATGTAAAGCCTGCTCTATCAAACGCAGACTTAGTCTTTCATTGCCAACTGCTAGCAATAACTCATCGAGCTTGGCAAAACCTAATTTGTGCGCAAGATCTTCCAGGTTGACCGCAGTCTTACCTTCACGCTGCAAGGTTTTTTCAAGTACTGCTCGACCATGTGACAAAGTTTCTTCTTGCTCGATAGCGTTAAACCACGCGCGAATTTTTGCACGCGTACGCTGACTCGCCGTAAAACCATCCGACAGCCAATCACGCGATGGACCTGCTGAACCCGAAGCTGCAGCCTCACCCTTAGCAGTAATTATTTCTACCGTCTGCGCATTTTTAAGCACCGTATTCAATGGAACCATAGTGCCGTTGATTTTCGCGCCGCGACAACGATGTCCGATATTGCTATGCAAGTGATACGCAAAATCAATTGGCGTAGCACCCGCCGGTAACTCAATCACACGCGCTTGCGGTGTCATCACATAGATACGGTCATTCAGGGACGCTGATTTTAATTGTTCTACCCATTGACGATCCGTATCATCTTGTCCCACCACAGCATCCGCCACTTCGCTTTTCCAGGTTAGTAGCTGTCGTAGCCAGGCAATTTTTTCATCGTATTTTTGATCAGCAGAACCACCACTGCCTTCCTTGTAGCGCCAGTGCGCGGCCACGCCATACTCGGCAAAGCGATGCATATCCTGAGTACGTATCTGCACCTCTAGCGTGCGTCCATCATTCGCCTGAACCACCGTATGTAGTGATT
>JACCEE012550251.1_pt1 | contig 44907 bp, 42 predicted proteins | sample 7449931 | NCBI WGS metagenome assembly JACCEE01 (sample SAMN15323457, study PRJNA562643) | freshwater metagenome | isolation source: river surface water | place: USA:Blue River Watershed | collected 2017-08-19 | reverse complement strand
GCGCAGCACCTTCAAATCCCCGATGTGGTTCGCCAGCAGCAAGATCAATCTGGCGTTGAGGGCTTCGCTTTGTTCGTCGGTCAGGCCGTTGTGGGCTTCGATCAGGTGTTCATAGAACTCGTCGCCCGGTGAAAAGTCGCGAAAGAAATGGCGGCCGGGTTCGTGGAAATGGGGGTCGGTATTGAGTGGACTCATGGCGCGGCTTTCGGCTCAGGCAGGGGTGTTGCAGGTGGCGCGGGCCAGTGCGACTCGCACGGCACTGGCGTTCAGGCTGCGCCAGCGGGCGACCACATGTTGGTCGGGGCGCAGCAAATAGGTGGTGCCGGGGCGGGCGTCATAGCGCTTGGCCATGAGACCCTGGGCGTCGACGATGACGCGCACACCCGGAATGTCAAGCGTACGCGGGGCCACGACAAATGCGGTCACGGGCACCGGCCGGGCATCGGCCCGCAGCGACACACCGCCACCAGCAGACAAGGCCTGCAACTGTGCCAGGGCATCGCCCGTCGGCACATCATCTGCAAACAGCAGGCAGGCAAAGCCCGACCCGGCCTGGCCCATCTGGTCCAGCAGCCAGGCGTCCTGACCGCTCACCAGCACCGGCGCATCGTCCATCGGCGCGCCAGGCACCATCTGGCCTTCAAACGCATCGGCGTCGGGCGTGTTGAGAGCCGAGCCAGTCAAAAAGGACGGCATCGACAGTCGGCCCGAGTTGACCAGCTTGCGTGCAAACGGGTGCTCACGGGCCAGCTCCAGCACCGCGTTGCGAAAGGTTTTGCTGGTGCGGCTCTTGGGCGTGATGAAGTCGGTCGAACGCGTCGAGTTCATGATGTTTTCATCGGCCGCAAACTGTCGGTCGTGGGCATAAGTGTCGAGCAGCTGGTCGCTGGCCTGGCCCTGAATGACCAAGGCCAGCTTCCACATCAGGTCGTCCACATCCTGAAAGCCCGAGTTGGCTCCACGAGCGCCAAAGGGTGAAACCTGGTGCGCCGCATCGCCCGCAAACAGCACGCGCCCGTGGCGAAAGTCGGTCATGCGACGGCACTGGAAGGTGTAGATGCTCACCCACTCCAGCTCGAAAGGTCGGTCGTCGCCCATCATGGCCTGCAGGCGCGGGATGACTTTTTCGGGCTTCTTTTCTTCTTCGGGGTCAGCGTCCCAACCGAGCTGAAAGTCGATGCGCCAGACGTTGTTACTTTGCTTGTGCAACAACACGCTTTGGTTGCGGTGAAACGGCGGGTCAAACCAAAACCAGCGCTCAGCGGGGTAGTCGGCTTTCATGATCACGTCGGCGATCAAAAAACGGTCTTGGAAGACGCGGCCTTCGATGTCCAGCCCCAGATGGCGCCGGATCGGGCTGCGGGCGCCGTCGGCCACCACCAGCCAGTCGGCTTCGATGTCAAACGTGCCGTCGGGTGTTTCCACCGTCAGTGTGGCGTGGTCGGCGGCGGGCGTCACGGCCACCACCTTGTATTGCCAGCGCAGGTCAGCGCCCAGCGCCAGCGCACGGGCGATCAGCATTTCCTCGATGTGGTACTGCTGCAAATTGATCATGCCGGGGCGCTTGTGGCCCGCATCGGGCACCAGGTTGAACTGGTAGACCTCGCCTTCGTCCATGAAGGTGCGGCCAATGTTCCAGCTCACGCCCAGCTGGCAGGCGGCATCGCCCACGCCCAGCCGGTCCAGGATTTCGAGCGAACGCTTGGCGTAGCAAACCGCCCGCGAGCCCACCGACACGGTTTTGTCGTCGTCAAACAGCAGCACGTCCAGTCCACGCAGACGGGCGTCGATGGCCGCCGCCAGCCCCACGGGGCCTGCGCCAATGACGATCAGCGGCTTGCGTTGCACAGTCCCCCCTTGCAAATCGGTGGGTGCGCGGTAGGGATAAATCGGGTTGACGTAAGCGCCCATGGGCTGTGCTCCGGCCTGTGAAAAGCACCTTGCGGTGCGATAGGCCGTAATTTACTATAGATAAATCAATTTATCTATCCGTAATTTTGAATCGTGAGCCAACCGGTTGCAAAATCGGCCTGCTCACAGTTCATTGCCGCACGGCTTGCGCCAGCGCAGCCCAGGCCTTGAGCGTCATGGCGTGGCTAAAGCCCGCGCCCGCCACCGGGTGCGATGCGAGCTTGACCACCACCATCTCGGCGGCCGGGTTGACGTGGATCATCTGGCCGTGGATGCCCGAAGCCTCATAAGCGCCATCGGCGTTGTGCAGCATCCACCACTGGTTGCGGTAGCTGTAACCGGCCCGAAAAGCCATGCCCGAGGCCTTGAACTTCTCGCGGTCGCCGCCTTTGACAAAGGTGTCGTCGAGCACGGCCTTGTCAAAAATGCGCTGGCCGTTGAACTCGCCACCCCGGCGCAGCATTTCGCCAAAGCGAGCCAAGTCGCGGGCCGTGGCATTCAGGCCCGCGCCTTGCAGCGGGGTGCCGACCGAGTCCACCATCACATGGGCGTCTTCTTCCATGCCCAGTTTTTGCCAGATGTTCTCGCTCATCAGCTCGGCCCAGTGGCGGCCTGTGACCCGCGAGATCACCCAGCCCAGCACCTCGGAATGCACCGTGCGGTAGACAAAGCCTGCGCCGTGCTCGCCTTCTTTGGGCAGCGTCTTCAGAAAGTCATAGACATTGGTTTTGCCCTGGTAGCCGGGCGGGCGCGGCAGCAGGTTGCTGGCCCAGGCGTAGCCAAAGACTTCAGAAGTCGGGTCGGTGTAGACCTCACGAAAGCGCACCGCGCCGGTCATGTCCATCACGTCGCGCACTTTCATGTCGCCCCAGGCGCTGCCCGCCAGCTCGGGCACGTATTGGGTCACCAGCGCCTGCGGGTCGATTTTTCCTTGCGCGGCCAGTTGCGCGGCCATCAGCCCGGTGAACGACTTGGTGACCGAAAACAACAGGTGCGGGGTGGACGGTTTCATGGGGCCGTCATAGCGCTCATAAACCACCCGGCCTTTGTGCAGCACCACCAGCGCATCGCTGTAGCTGGCCTTGAACCAGTCGTCGATGGTGGTCTTGTTGCCTTTGTCGTCGTCAAAAGCAAACGTGCCAATGTTTTTGGGGGCCTGGGGCAGGGCCGACACAGGCGTCTGCCCGCGCCGGATGTTGCGCGTGGGCTGCAGCTCGCGCAGGTGCTGCATCACCCAGCGCAGCTGCGGGTATTTGTAGGCATTGCTCTGGTCCACCCGTTGCACATCGGTGGGCGGAAAGGTGCTCATCAGGCCCAGCTTGTCGAGGGCCACGGCCTCGGGCGGCGGCAGGGTCTGCGCTTGTGCTGTGTGCAACAAGGAACACCCCAGACACAGGCCGGCGGCTAACCAACGGTATCGATTCAACATGCCCAGCTCCAATGAAAGACAAAAGTTCATCGTGCAAGCCAGCGCCATACCCCACATCAGGACTTACCCTTTCAGGCTGTCGCCTGCGCGCAGGAGGCTGAAATGGTCAAATCGCCCTTCCATTCCACGTCCCATCAACGCACAAGGCCCGCATGAACCTGCAACTTGACCAACAACACGTCCTGATCACCGGCGGCAGCAAAGGCATTGGCCTGGCCTGCGCGCAGGCGTTCTTGCAAGAGGGTGCCCGCGTGACGCTGGTGTCGCGTGACCCGGCCAACCTGACGCATGCCCGGCAGACGCTGCAAACGCAGTTTGCTGCCGAGCGCGTGCACACCGTGGCCGCCAACCTGCGCGATGCGGCTGCAGCGCTGGCCGCCCTTGACGATGCTGAAAATGCTTTCGGTCCGGTCGATGTGCTGGTCAACTCCGCCGGCGCGGCTCGGCGCACGCCCGCCCCCGAGCTGACCCCGGCCGCCTGGGCCGATGCCATGCAGGCCAAATACTTCACCTACATCCACATGATGGACCCGACCATCCGGCGAATGGCCGCGCGCCAGCAAGGGGCCATCGTCAATGTGGTGGGCAACGGCGGCAAGGTGGCCAGCCCGGTCCATCTGCCCGGCGGTGCCGCCAACGCCGCGCTGATGCTGGCCAGCGTGGGCCTGGCCAACGCCTATGCGCCCGATGGCATCCGGGTCAATGCCGTCAACCCCGGGCTGACGCTGACCGACCGCATGCACGAAGGCTTTGCGGTGGATGCGCGCCTCAAGGGCATCAGCCCCGACGAGGTGATGGCCCAGTCGGTGGCGCGCATTCCGCTGGGGCGCATGGCCACGCCCGAAGAAATCGCCAACGCCGTGGTGTTTCTGGCCTCACCCAAAGCCAGCTACATCACCGGCATTTGCATGAGCATGGACGGCGCACTCAGCCCGATCGTGGTCTGACCATGCAAGGCACACGACACGCCCCCCGCAGCCTGTGGCTGGCCTTGAGCGTTCTGCTGGCAGCGGCCGTTGGCGCAGGTGCTGCGCAGGCGCAAAGCACGCCACACCACACGGCCCCGCTGCAAACCGTGCCCGCCATCGACGTGCCGCGCTACATGGGCACCTGGCACGAGATCGCCAAATACCCCAACTGGTTTCAAAAGAAGTGCGCCAGCAGCACCAGCGCCACCTACAGCCTGCAAGCCGATGGCCAGGTGCAGGTGCTCAACCGCTGCAAAACCGCCAGCGGCGAGTGGAGCGACGCGCTGGGTGCGGCCCGGCAGATCGGGGCCAAAGACTCCCCCCGCCTGCAAGTGCGCTTTGCGCCCGCGTGGTTGTCGTTCATCCCCATGGTGTGGGGTGACTATTGGGTGATCGACATCGACCCGGACTACCAGTGGGTGGTGGTCAGCGAACCCCGGCGCGAGTACCTGTGGATTCTGGCGCGCACCCCACAGTTGCCCGCCGCCACGCTCAACACCTTGCAGACACGGCTCATGGCCAAAGGCTTTGATGTGCAGCGGCTGGAGATGAGCGCGCCCTGAGGCCACCCGCACCCGGCCGCCCCGCTTTCACGGCACCTGGATCGTCTCCAGATAGCGGGTCAGCGATGCCACCCGGTGGCGGGCCGCCCGCTCGGCGGTTCGGGGTGAATCGTCCGGCGAGTCCATGGCCTGGTCTTTGAAGCGCTGGCCCCAGACCGGCATCTCACGCGAGCCGTGGGGGCCGCTGTCGTCCAGCCAGCGGCCATCGATCATTTCCTGTACTTGCGCATGCGGAAAGCGGCCGCCATTGCGCCGGGCGATCGTGGTCAGGTTGGTCGGCGGCCTGACCAGAAACGATTGCAACGGGCCATCGCCCTGCCCCTGGGCACCATGGCAACTGGCGCAACGGTCTTTGTAATCAGCCCGCCCCATCGCCACCGAAGGGGCCAGCGCACTTTGCCCCCAGGCGTTGGCGGTCACCGCCAAAATGCTGGCGATCAGGGCAGGGCTCATGGGCGGGTGTTTCATGGGGTCTCCGTGGCGTGTCAATGCCCACATGGTCCGCGAATGACCGAGCCGCGTCTGTGCGACATCGCGCCCAAACCTGTACACCGCCCCACCGAAAACAAGTAGAGACCTGCAGCCCTCATGCAGGAGCCGCATCGCAGGCTTTGCGGTATCGTGCCCCCGGGATGCGAAATGGTTTCACACACAACAGGAGACAGGGATGCCCAAAGATTTCTCGACCATGGAAGACAGCAACCGATCGGCCAACCCGTCGATCCACGACCTGATCGCGCAAGAAACCCGGCTGGGGCGGCGCACCGTGCTGCAAGGCGCGGGCCTGGCCAGCTTGCTGGCTGTGCTGCACCCCTTGTCGGGCTGCGCCAGCCCCTCGGGTTCAGCCCCGGCCCGGCTGGGCTTTGCCGCCATCCCGCCCGGCCAGACCGATGCCCTGGTGGTGCCGCCGGGCTATGTGGCGCAGGTGATCGCGGCCTGGGGCGAGCCGATTGGCATTCCCGGCCAGATGCCCGCCTTTCGCATGGACGGCAGCAACAGCGCCGAAGACCAGGCCGTGCAGCTGGGCATGCACCACGACGGCGTCGCCTTCTTCCCGCTCAACGACTCGAACAGCCGCGGCCTGATCGCACTCAACCACGAGTACACCGACGATGGCTTGCTGCACCCCGATGGCTTTGAGCCGATGACGGCGGCCAAGGTCAAAAAGTCACAAAACGCACATGGCCTGTCGGTTTATGAAGTGAAGCTGACCGACGGCCAGTGGGCCATGGTGCGGCCCTCGGCGCATGCCCGCCGCTTCACACTGGACACGCCATTTACCGTATCCGGCCCGGCTGCCGGTCACCCGCTGATGCAGACTGCTGCCGACCCGCAAGGCCGTCGCGTGCTGGGCACGCTCAACAACTGCGCCAGCAGCGCCACGCCCTGGGGCACCTATTTGTCGGGCGAAGAAAACTGGATGTTTTATTTTGGTGGGGGCAAAAACATCAGCGCCCACCACAAACGCTGGGGCATGCCCGAAAAAAGCTTTTACGCCTGGGAGCGCTTTGACCCGCGCTTTGACGCCACCCAAACCCCCAACGAGGCCAACCGCTTTGGCTGGGTGGTCGAAGTCGACCCGATGGACCCAAACAGCACCCCGGTCAAGCGCACCGCACTGGGCCGCGCTGCACACGAAGGGGCGTGGGTGGCACTCACGCAAGACCAGCGGGCGGTGGTCTATTCGGGCGAAGACGCCCGCTTTGAATACATCTACAAATTTGTCAGCACCGGGCGCATGCAGCCCGGCGGGGCCAAGGCCAATGCCACCTTGCTCGACGAAGGCACGCTGTATGTGGCCCGCTTTGACGCCGGTGGGCAGGGCCAGTGGTTGCCGCTGGTGCATGGCCAGGGGCCGCTGACGGCCGCCAACGGCTTTGCCGATCAGGGCGAGGTGCTGATCAAAACGCGCCAGGCCAGCGACCTGCTGGGTGCCACCAAGATGGACCGGCCCGAATGGCTCGCCATCGACAAGGCCTCACGCTGGGTCTATTGCACGCTGACCAACAACACCCAGCGCGGGCAGGCGGGCAAGCCAGGTGTGGACGCGGCCAACCCGCGCGCCAACAACACCATGGGCCAGATCATCCGCTGGCGCGAGGCGGGCGACTTTGACGGCATGACGTTTGAATGGAACCACCTGGTGCTGGCCGGTGACCCGGCCAACGAACGGACCGAGGCCAGGGGCAATGTGAAGGGCGACCTGTTTGGCTGCCCTGACGGGCTGGGTTTTTCACCCAACGGCCTGCTGTGGATTCAGACCGACGCGCACGCCACGCAGATGTACCAGGGGGAATTTGCCCGCATCGGCAACAACCAGATGCTGGCCTGCGACACGCAAACCGGCGAGATCCGCCGCTTTCTGACGGGGCCGACGAACTGCGAAATCACCGGCGTGACCTTCACGCCCGACGGGTGCAACCTGTTCATCAGCGTGCAGCACCCGGGCGAAACCCCCACCGACCGCAGCGACCCGAAGCAACCGCAAAAGTATTCGGCCTGGCCCGACCATCAGCCGGGCGGACGCCCCCGCTCGGCCACGGTGGTGATCCGCAAGCGCGATGGCGGGGTGATCGGGACTTGAGCCGATGTGGCCTCGGCAGGTCGTCGCTTCAACGCCAACATTGACCGATACAACGCCGACCTGCAGAAACGATCTGCGGCAAAACGATGAAGATCAGCCGTTGAAGATCGACACCGTCTTGGTGTTCAGATAAGCCTCCAGCGCTTCGGGGCCGCCTTCGGAGCCGTAGCCCGAATCCTTCATGCCGCCAAAGGGCAACTCGGGCCAGGGCGCGGCGGGCTGGTTGACCCAGAGCATGCCCACGTCCAGGCGCTGGCTGAGCTGGTGCATGGTTTTCATGGAGTTGGTGAAGGCATAACCGGCCAAGCCAAAGGGCAGGCGGTTGGCTTCGGCAATCGCGTCTTCGATCTTCTCGAAGCTGCGGATCGCGGCGATCGGGCCAAAGGGCTCGTTGTTGACCACGTCCGCTTCGAGCGGCACATGCGACAGCACGGTGGGCGCAAAGAAGTTGCCCTGGCTGCCAATGCGTTCACCGCCAGTGAGCACTTTGGCACCTTTGGCACGGGCGTCTTGCACGATGGACTGCATGGCCGCCAGGCGGCGTTCGTTGGCCAGCGGTCCCATCTGGGTGCCCGCCGTCAGGCCGTCGCCCACCTTCAGGGCTTGGGCTTGCGAGGCAAATGCTTCGGCAAAGGCGTCGGCAATTTTGTGGTGCACCAGAAAACGGGTGGGAGAGATGCAGACCTGGCCTGCGTTGCGGAACTTGGCAGCGCCTGCGGTCTTGAGCGCCAGCGCGATGTCGGCATCTTCGGCCAGGATGACGGGGGCGTGGCCGCCCAGCTCCATGGTCACGCGTTTCATGTGCTGGCCCGCCAGCGCGGCCAGTTGCTTGCCCACGGGCGTGGAGCCAGTGAAGGTGATCTTGCGGATCAGCGGGTGCGCGATCAGGTAGTTGGAAATCTCAGCCGGTGTGCCGTACACCAGACCGATCACGCCAGCGGGCACGCCCGCGTCGTGAAAAGCGCGGATCAACTCGGCCGGGGCGGCGGGTGTTTCCTCAGGCGCTTTGACGATGATGGAGCAGCCGGTGGCCAGCGCGGCCGACATTTTGCGCACCGCCTGGTTGATCGGGAAGTTCCAGGGGGTGAAGGCGGCCACCGGACCCACGGGCTGCTTGAGGACTTGCTGCTGCACCTGAATGTTGCGCGGCGGCACGATGCGCCCGTACACGCGGCGGCCTTCTTCGGCGAACCACTCGATGATGTCGGCCGCTGACGTGGCCTCGATCTTGGCCTCGGCCAAAGGCTTGCCCTGCTCTTGCGTCAGCAGCTCGGCGATTTGCGGGGCGCGCTCGCGCATCAGGGCGGCGGCTTTGCGCATGATCGCGCTGCGTTCATTGGCAGGCACATCGCGCCAGAGCTCAAACCCCTTTTGCGCGGCCTGTGCGGCGCGCTCCAGGTCGGCCACACCGGCATGGGCCAAACGACCGATTTCGGTGCCGGTGGCGGGGTTGAACACGGGCAGGGTGCGGCTGCCTTCGGCATCGCACCATTGGCCGTTGATGAAAAGTTGGGTGTGGGGGTAGGTCATGTGCGGTCCTGTCTGAAAAAACGCCAATACAGTCACAAAGTGAGCTTGCAAACCAACGCGGGATTGTGTCGTGAAAAGCCGAATACGGGGTCAGCGACGGGACTTGGGCACAGTCCCGACCCGGCCATCTTCAGCGGCCTGTGTCAGTCCGGCCCAAAAACTGCGCCAGGTGGTCCATCAGCACATTGACGCGGTGCGGGATGTAGCGGTTGCTGGGCAACACCGCATAAATGCCCAGCGGGGGCGGGGCGAATTCCTGCAAGACCTCTACCACGTCCCCGCTGGCCAGAAACGACTCGGCGATGAAGTCCGGCTGCAGCGTCACACCCATGCCCTGCGCGCACGCCTGCACCAGCGCCAACCCATTGTTGGCCCGCATGCGCCCGCGCACCGCAAAAGCCTGCGTTTGCCCCTCAACCGCATACGCCCAGGTGGCTGTGTTCATGCCCATCGAATAGACCAGGCATTCGTGGTGACGCAACTGATCGGGGTGGGTGGGCGCGCCGTGCTCGGACACATAGGCCGGTGCGGCCAGCGTCAGCAAGCGGCACTGGCCCAGCCTGCGCACGATGTCGCCCGGCTGCAGGTCGGCGGTGATGCGGATCGACAGGTCAAGACCTTCTTCGATCAGGTTGGCGCGCTGGTCTGAAAAGTCGAGCACCCATTCGATCTGCGGCTGCAGCCGGGCAAAGTCGAGCAGGGCGGGCATGAGCCGCTGCAAGCCAAAGCTCAGCGGCAGGCCCAGCCGGATGCGACCGCGGGGCACGGCATTGTCTTCGTCCAGACTGGACTCGGCGGCGTCCACCATGTTGAGAATCACGCGGCACTTTTCGAGATAGGCCGCCCCCGCCGGGGTCAGGGTCAGGCTGCGCGTGCTGCGGGTGATGAGCTTGACGCACAGGTGCTTTTCCAGCGCGGCGATTTGCCGCGTCACGGCCGACCGGACCACCTGCTGCTGGTCGGCCACAGCCGTGAAGCTGCCCGCTTCGGCCACCCGCACAAAGGTTTGCATCGCATCGAGTTTGTCCATTGTTGCCAATTGTGCAACAAATATTTGTTGATCTGCTACTTTTTCTGATTCAAACAAGTGCCTAAAGTTCACCCATCGAAAGCGAGAACACCATGTCCACCCCACGATCCGCCCTGTTTGTGCCCCACGGCTCCCCCATGTTTGCCCTGCGCCCCGGCGCGGCTGGCGCGGCCATGAGCGCGCTGGTGCCGCAACTGGGCACACCCCGCGCCATCGTGGTGGTCAGCCCGCACTGGGAAACCGCCGCGCCTACCGTGGGCTTCGCCACCCGCCCGGAAACCATCCACGACTTTGGCGGCTTTGATCCCCGCCTGTACGAGATGCAATACCCCGCCACCGGCTGCCCCGAAGTGGCCGCCCAAGTGGTGAGCGCCCTGCAAAACGCTGGCCTGCCTGTGGCGCAAGACGCCCGGCGCGGTCTGGACCACGGGGCCTGGATTCCGCTGCGCCAGATGTTCCCCGACGCCGACATTCCGGTGGTGCCCCTGTCGGTGCAAAGCCACCTGGGCCCAGAACACGCTTACCGCGTGGGCCAGGCATTGGCCCCACTGACCGAACAAAACATCCTGATCTTGGGATCGGGCAATGTGACGCACAACCTGCGCGACTTCATGGTGGTGAGCATGCAAGGCGGCGGCACCCCAGGCTATGTGCAGACCTTTGCCGACTGGATCCACAGCCACATGGTGCAGCGTGACGTGCCCGGCTTGCTGGCCTATCGCCAGACGGCCGAAGGCCAACGCGCCCACCCAACCGACGAGCACCTGCTGCCCCTGTTCACCGCCTTGGGCGCTGCGGGCGCTGACGCACAGCCCGAAGCGTTTTTCCGGGGTATCAGTGACCATGTGATCGCCATGGACGGCTACACATTCCACTGAACTGCGCCAAGGAACACCCCATGAACACGCACTACACCCGCACCGCCAAAAGCCTGCATTGGCTGATGGCCCTGATGATCTTCGGCCTGCTGGCCCTGGGCTTTTACATGAGCGACTTGCCCTTGTCGCCCGAAAAACTGCAGTACTACTCGTGGCACAAGTGGGCCGGGGTGAGCGTGTTCGCGCTGGTCTGGCTGCGCCTGGTCTGGCGCGTCACCCACCGCCCACCTGCGCTGCCAGACAGCCTGTCTGCCCCCATGCAATGGGCCGCCCACGCCGGGCATGCCCTGCTGTATGTGCTGATGATCGCCATACCCTTGAGCGGCTGGTTGATGAGTTCGGCCAAGGGCGTGCAGACCGTCTGGTTTGGCGTGCTGCCCATCCCCGACCTGCTGCCCCGGGACAAGGAACTGGGCAAAAGCCTGGCCGAGTTGCACGAGGTCCTGAGCATCGGCTTGTTGCTGTTGATCGCAGGCCACGCGGCAGCAGCTTTCTTGCACCACTTCATCCACAAGGACGACACACTGCGCCGCATGCTGCCAGGTCGTTCCGCACCCACCCAGGAAACACCATGAACACTGCCTTGAAATCCCTGTTGAGCGCAGCAGGCCTTGCGCTGGCCCTTCAAGCCCAGGCTGCGCCTTACACCACGATCGTGCCTGCCAAAAGCAGCGTCTCCTTCAGCTACAAGCAAATGGGCGTGGCCATGGACGGACGCTTCAAGAAGTTTGCTGCGCAGGTGAACTTTGACCCCGCCAAACCTGACCTGGCCAAGGCCAGCTTTGAGGTCGATCTGGCCAGCGTGGACACCGGCTCGGCCGAGGCCGACGACGAGGTCGTGACCAAGTCGTGGTTCAACACCAAGGCCTTCCCCAAAGCCAACTTTGTGGCCCAACAGATCAAGCAAACCGCCCCCAACCAGTACGAAGTGCAGGGCACGCTGAACATCAAGGGGCTGAGCCGCGAAGTGAAGTTCCCGATGAAGCACACCACACAAGGCAAGGACGGCTTGCTCACGGGCGGCTTCACCCTCAAGCGCGCCGACTACAGCATCGGCGAAGGCATGTGGGCCAAGTTCGATGTGGTGGCCAACGACATCCAGGTCAACTTCTCCATCACCACCACCTTGGGCAAATGAGCGACCGATCAAGGCGCGTCATCCCCACCCTGATTTCTGATTTTCAACCGCAACTTTTCATTTTTTCAACTGGAGTTTTCTCATGACATCGCTCAAAAAAATCGCTGCCGCTTTGGCTTTCGCATCCGTGGCCGCAGGTTCGGCCCTGGCCGCACCCGTGACCTACAACGTGGACGGTTCGCACACCTTCCCGCGTTTTTCGTACTCGCACTTCGGCTACTCGACCCAGTTGAGCAGCTTCTCCAACACCACCGGCAAAGTGGTGTTTGACGCCGAAGCCAAAACCGGCTCGGTGGACATCACCATCGACATGAAATCGGTCAACACCGGCTTTGCCGACTTCAACGGCCACATCCAGGGCGAAGACTTCCTGGACACCGCCAAATTCCCCACCGCCACCTTCAAGTCGACCAAAGTGGTGTTTGAAGGCGACAAGCCCAAAGCCATCGAAGGCAACCTGACCATCAAGGGCGTGACCAAGCCCGTGACCCTGACGGTCACCAGCTTCCAGGCCATGCCCCACCCCATGATGAAAAAGCCTGCCCTGGGTGCCAACGCTTTCACCACCATCAAGCGCACCGAGTTCAACGCCGGCAAATACGCCCCTTACGTGGGTGACGAAGTGCGCATCGACGTGGCCATCGAAGCCATGGCCCAGTAAGCCCTGCGACCTGCAGACTGCAAGCCGCTCCGGACCACCAGGGCGGCTTTTTTTGTGGGCGTGTGCCCGCCCACACAAGGCCCACAAACGATAGACAAGGCATGGCCGCATCCACCATCAGGTCAATGGCGAGCGGGAGGCAGGTTTTCTAGCATGGGGTTTTGCCTTTTGGAAGGAAAACCCCATGCCCGTGTTTCACAAGATTCTGGTGCCCATCGATGGCAGCCACACCGCCGACAAGGCACTCGACCATGCCCTGCGGATCGCCAAGGACAACCACGCCAAGGTTCGGTTGCTGCATTGCATCGACGAGCTGTCACTGATCAACAGCCACGAATACACGGGCGAGCTGTGGCAACAAGCCCGCGACAATGGCCAGGACCTGCTGCGCCGCGGCGAAGCCCTGGCCAAGGCGCACGGGGTGGAAGTGGATACCCGCCTGATCGACCAGGTCGGTCAACGTCTGGGCCAGTCGGTGGCCGATGCGGCCGGAGACTTCGGGGCCGATCTGGTGGTCGTAGGCACCCACGGGCGACGCGGCATCGGGCGCGTGCTGCTGGGCAGCGGCTCCGAGCAGATCATGCGCTTGTCGCCCGTGCCGGTGCTGATGGTGCGGGGCTTCGACTGAGGCCTGGGGCACTCAGGTGATCAACGCCAACAGCCAGCCTTGACTTCCACCTCAGCACGCACAGGGTCCATGTGAGCGTGTCAAAACGCTCAAGCACGTCACCGTGAAGGCACCAGCACCGTGAGCTTGAGTTCAGGCTGCTGGGCCACATGCAAGGTGATTTGCTGATACCCCACTGACTGGCCCTCGGGGTGTTGGAAGCGACGCAAACCACCTTCCCGTGACAGGACTTGCTGCGTGCGCCAGGCTTGGGCAAAAAACAGACTGCCTGCACTCAATTCCTCCAACAAGGCTTGTTGGCGCGCATCCACCGGCCTGGTCGCCGAATCAGCGCGGTATTCCGCCACCAGCCGTTGGGCACGATCCGCCCAGTCCACGATGTCAATCTGCGCCTTCGGGTTCAAAAACACATAACGCAACAAATTGCGGTCAGGGCTTGCACCTGTCTGGCCGCGTGCCTTGCGGGGCCGACCCAGCCAATCAGGCAGCAGTGCTCGGGCAGGCGGGTTCCAGGCAATGGCATCCCAATACCGATCCAGCACATAAGCTGGACTCTTGACTGCCGCAACCAGCGATTCGAGCAACGGCAGGTCATGGCCCGAGGTGGGCGGCGGCAGCGGGTCGGTGCGGACCATCAGGCCAAACAGATAGGCCCGCTCAGCGGCACTCAGTCGCAGTCCATCGGCCAAGGCCGCCAAGGTGGCTTCCGACACAGCATCGGTCCGCCCTTGTTCGATCCAGGTGTACCAGGTCGGGCTGATGCCGCACAGGCTGGCCACTTCTTCCCGACGCAAGCCCGGTGCCCGCCGACGCAAACCGGGCGGCAAACCAAACGTCTGCGGGTCCAGGCCGTTTCGGCGTTCACGCAGAAAGTCTCCCAATTGACGAGCGGCAGTGGCAGTTTTCATGAACGACAAAAATTCTAAAAATGAGTCTAAAAGGGTGCTTTTTATACCAGTATAGATAACGGTCTTGTACCCCCTTGAAACCACCGATAACGTCAGCCTTTCCACAACTTTCAAAGGGCAACACCCCATGACCGCCAACCACAACACCACGGTCCAGCAACAATTTGACCCCCAGGCCAAGGCTTATCTGCACAGCGCCATCCATGCCCAGGGTCCGGACTTGCTGCGCGCCCGGGCCATCGTTGAACAAGCCGACCCGGCACGCACCTGGCGGCTTCTTGATCTCGGCTGCGGGGCGGGCCATCTGAGTTTTGCCTTGGCCCCCTTGTGCGCTGAAGTAACGGCCATTGACCCCTCGCCCGGCATGCTGCACACCGTCACCGAAGCAGCCACCCGCCAGGGCCTGAACAACATCACCACCGTGCAGGCCCAGGCCGAACACCTGCCTTTGGCCGATGCCGGGTTTGACATCGTCGCCACCCGCTACAGCGCACACCATTGGCAGGACTTGCCCCAGGCCCTGGCAGAAATGCGCCGCGTCTTGCGACCCGGCGGTCTGGTGCTGGTGATTGACATCGAAGGCCATGAGCACCCCCTGGTGGACACCCATTTGCAAGCGATGGAATTGCTGCGTGACCGCTCGCATGTGCGGGACCACTGCCCGTCAGAATGGTCGCACTTGTTGACGGCGGCAGGCTTTGGCGAGGTGCAACACCAAAGCTGGCCCAGCACGCTGGAATTCAGCGCCTGGGTGGCTCGCATGCGCACCCCCGATGAACGGGTGGCCATGATCCGCACTTTGCAGCACGAAGCACCACTCGAAGTGCAGCAAGCGCTGTCGATTCAGGCCGACGGCAGCTTCACCGTCTGCACAGGCCTGTGGTGGGGGCGCGCCGTCTGATCGGCCCGCAGTTCCTGCGGTCATGGCTGTGGTGACTAAGATAGGGCGCTGACACCTCTCACCCCTGTTCTTTGGTCACCCCATGCCCCGTTTTGCTGCCAACCTGAGCTTGATGTACCCCGACTTGCCGTTTCTGGACCGCTTTGAAGCAGCGGCCCAAGACGGATTCAAGGGGGTTGAATACCTGTTTCCTTATCCGTATGCACCAGAAGAATTGGCCGCCCGTTTGCGGGCCCATGGCTTGCAACAGGTGCTGTTCAACACCCCGGCTGGCGGACTGACCTCCCCTGCATTTGAGGCCGCATGGGGTCTGGGCGACCGGGGCACGGCCTGCGTACCGGGGCGCGAGAGCGAGTTCCGCGCTGGCCTGACGCAGGCGCTGGTGTATGCCGATGCGCTGGACTGCCCGCGCATCCACGCCATGGTCGGCCTGCGGGCCAGCCAGGTCAGTGCCGAAACCGCCGATGCCACCTTGCTGGCCAACTTGCGCTGGGCGGCCCAAGAGGCCGCGCAGGCCGGGCGCGAGTTGTTGATCGAGCCGATCAACACCCGCAGCGTGCCGGGCTTTCACCTGAACCTGCAAGCGCACGCACACCGCATCGTGCAGGCGGTGGACGCCCCGAATCTGAAAGTGCAGATGGACCTGTTCCACTGCCAGATCGTGGAAGGCGACCTGAGTTCAAAAATCGCCCAATACCTGCCTTCGGGCCGGGTGGGGCATGTGCAGATCGCCGATGTGCCTGACCGCCACGAGCCCGGCACGGGCGAGGTGAACTGGACACACATCTTCCAGGTCATCGACAAAGTGTCGGCCGAATGCGGCTGGGACGGCTGGGTCGGGTGTGAGTACAACCCGGCCGATGCCTCGGCAGGTGGCACCTCGCGGGAGCTGGGCTGGTTTCAGGCCTGGCGCTGAGCCGCCTCAGGCCAGATTGCAGACGGTTTTGGAGCCTTCCCAGCTGCTGAGCGGCTGACTCAGGTCGATACCCCGGCGAATGGCCGTCATTTCGGCCACGATGCTCATGGCAATTTCGGGCGGGGTAAGCGCTCCCAGGTTCAGGCCCACGGGGCCATGCAGTTGCTGCACTTCAGTCTCGGTCACATCGAAGTCGAGCAAGCGTTTGCGGCGCTGGGTGTTGTTGTGCAGCGAACCCAATGCACCCACATAAAACGCGGGGGTGCGCAGCGCCTCCATGAGCGCCAGATCGTCCAGCTTGGGGTCGTGCGTGACGGCGACCACCGCGCTGTTGTGATCCAACCGCATGGCCAGCACCAGATCGTCAGGCATTTGGGTGGACACGGTCACACCCGCCATCGCATCCCAGCCTTCGTGGTATTCCACACGCGGCTCACACACCGTGACCAGATAGTCGAGCATGACGGCCATGGCCGCCAGATAACGCGACAGTTGCCCACCGCCAATGATGAGCAGACGCAGGCGCGGGCCATGCACTGTGGTCAGGCTTTGGCCATCAAACTGCAGCTTGTCGCCTTCAGTGGCAGCGGCCATGCGCACCAGACCAGTGGCCATGTCCAGGCGTCGCTCCACGCGCTGGTGCTGCTCTATGTGCACCAGCAGTTCGCGCAATTGCGACTGAGGCGACAAAGGCTCCAACACCACCTGCACGGAACCCCCGCAAGGCAATCCAAAGCGGCGCACCTCTTCGGCGGTTTGCCCATAAGTGGTGGTTTCGGGCATGCGCAACGCCAGTTCGCCTGCGGCCACGCGGCGGATCAGGTCGTCTTCAATGCAACCGCCCGAGACCGAACCAGCCACCTGGCCATCGCCACGGATGATCATGAGCGAACCTGGTGGGCGCGGTGCAGACCCCCAGGTGCGCACCACGGTGCCCATCACCACGCGGTGCCCCCGGTTGAGCCAATCGAGGGCGGTGCGAATCACGTCGATGTCGATGCTGTTCATGGGGTCGTTGTCTCCGTCATCGTGTTTGAAAAGTAGGTATCAGGCCGTGATGCGACGGGCCACCCATGCGGCTGAACCGGAGGACACCAGGCACAGAGGGCTAACCACAATCCAGCCAGCCCGCCCAAAGCCGCCAGCGCCGCCTGCATGGCCCCTGGCCCCCAGTGGGGACTGGCCACCCCCACACCGAGCAAAAGACCCGGGCCCAACAGCAGCGCCAGCCAGCGCAGAGGTCCGGCGGACCACCCCAGCGCATGCGGCGATTGCACCACCCGGGCCATGCCGTGCCGACTGCAATGCAAGGCCCAGGCCAACGAGGGCAAGCCCATGGCCAACAGACCATGCACCGCGGTATTGCCCAGCAGCATCAACGCGCCCAAGACCATCAAAGCTGCACCGATGTGGGCGTGGTACACCAGCAGACCCGCCCCGTCTGGCAACCCGCGCAGACTCAGGGCCACCAACACAGGCAACCCGGCCATCAGACCCAGGTGTGCCCAGACCATGTGTTCGGTACGCCAGCCCAGGCCTGCGCACCAGGCATCCCCCAGCCACAAAGCACCCATCATCAAGCCCATGGCCGATGGAGCCAGCAACTGCACATACGCCACGGCACTGGCTTTGCAAGGTGCTGCACGCTTGGGGCTGTGACGCTCACGGGCATGCAGCAGTGCGGCGCACACGGCCAGCAGACCGCTTTGTCCAACAGGCGCCCCCAGCGTGTGATCGGACGGGTTCCAGACCAGCGCCACCAGCGCAGCGGCCAGCAAAGGGTGCCAGGCCAGCGGGCTCAAGCGAAAAGTGCTGGTCTGACTGCGCGTCTCCATCAACGCAGTCCACCCCCCCCACACCACCGCCAGGACCAACAAGGCCCCATGGGCCGTGGCAGTGTCGGGCATCCACACGGGCAACCACATGCCCCACGCGGTGAGCAAACCACACCAGCCCAGCAGCACAGTGCTGGCCAGGCGTGCCCAAGAACGGCCACGGCAAACAATGCGCACCGCCCACCACAGCGCCACAGCCAACACACCGCTGGCCTGGGACCAGCCCAGACGCATGCCCTGCTCACCCAGCCACAACCAGCCCAGCAGCATCACGGCCCAGTGCGCGACTTCACCAGCGTGGTCGAGCCCTTTCAGGCTTGCCGTGCGACTGTGCCGGGATTCAGACATGGGCATACCCGTGCAATTGGTCCGAGCCGCCTGCGGCGTGCACACTGACGTTGAACGACACAATCACCCGGTCGGCCGTGCCGTGGTACGGCATGGCCTGGTGCGCCAACCACGAAGGAAACACCACCAACTGACCCGGCACGGGTTCAATGTCGAGGTGGGCATTTTGCAAATAGGCGTTGCCAAAATCCATGGCCGCGCCACCCAGCCGGTTGAAGTGCGGGCCATAAAACCGCGTCACACCATTGGCGGTGCCCAGCACCGGGTGCTGGCGGCGTTGCTCAGGCGGATCGACTTGCAGGCAATACACGCCCGACCACGAACAGTTGCCATGGGTGTGCACGTCGTGGTGACTGCCCTGGCCAGAGACCTGAAACCAGATGCCGCGCAGCGCGATCTGAAAGCCCGGTTTGGCCTCGGGCCACGCGCCTTGATTGGCCAGCACCACCGTCTGGCGTACGCTGTCCACGATGAAGCGCACCAGCTGCTCCCACTCGGCCACACGGATGCGTTGCAGCAAATCGTCACGGCTGGCATAAAAAGCTTTGGGCGCACCCGACACGGCCGGGTCGGTGGCGCGCATCGTCTGAAACACCCGCACCAACACCTCGTTGACCGCCTCGGCTTGCGCCAAACGGTGCACGCCGATGGGCGTGTGCCAAAGCTGATGGAGCGGGTCGGGCTCAAGCATGGCAGTTCCGTGTTGTGTCAGGCCGTGACCATCAGATCTGCGGGCCATTGGAGCCGGTGCCCGGTGCGCACGGCCAGCGCCTCGATGTCTTCGAGCGTGTCCACATCGGTGCGGTAACGGGTGTTGGGGGTGGCCCAGGGGTGCACTTGTTCGGGGTGGGCCGACTGCCATTGGCGGCAGCCCACGTTGGCCGCACCGGCCAGGATCTGGTCGCGCACTTCGGTGCTGAACATGACCGGATTGCCCGGCAGGCCATCGACCGTGGGTTGCACCACTTGCGTGCCCGTGGGCCGCTTTTTGTAGGCCCCGATCAGGTCGTTGATGTCTTGCGAATTGATCAACGGCTGGTCAGCCAGCGCCACCAGCACCGCATCGAGTTTGGGCGACAAGGCTTGCAGCCCCAGACGCAGCGAAGAAATCTGCCCGGCGTCCGGATCAGGGTTGCGCACCAGTGTGACAGGAAACTCTTTGACCGCCTCTTCGATGCGGTCCGCATAGTGGCCCAGCACCACCACGACTTCGTCCACCCCCGCGCCCGACAGCGCGATCAGCTGGCGACGAATCAGCGGTACGCCGCCGAGCTCCAGCAAACTTTTGGGGCGGTGCCCCATGCGCGAAGCCGAGCCCGCCGCCAACAACACCGCGCCCACGGTGACGCGGCTGTACAAGCCCCCACCGCCTTTGAGAATGCATCCCATGATCAGCCTCCACAGCAAGATGATTTGGCCGATGCTGCCACAGTGGCAGAGGCCATCACGGGTTCGGCTGTCCGGGTCGGGACGGCGGAGGTTTCTGGCTGAGCGCTTGATTTTCTCGCGCCGCCGCAGCAACTGCTGGCAGCAGGTGCCACCGGTGCGGGGGCCATGACGGCAGATGCAGCCTGTGCAGCGGGCACACACTGCGGCTGCGGATCACGCCCCCGCCGCGCCGCCACCACCGAGGTCAGCACCGACAAGGCAATTTCTTCAGGCGTTTGCGCGCCAATGAACTCACCCGCCGGGGCCACGATGCGGGCCACGGCTGCCGGGTCTTCACCGCTGGCGACCAACAAATCGAGCAACACACCCGCTTTGCGCGCACTGGCCACAAACCACAGGCCTTGCGGCTGCAAGGCCAGCGCGGCTTTGAGGCCTTGCACATCGCGGCGGCCTTGTGTGGCCACGACCACAAAGGGCGAAGACAGTCGAGTACTCACTGCCGATACATCGTCGGTGTCCAGCACCGTGTCGGCATCCGGAAAATCGGCCGCTTGCGCACCGTGCGCCACCACCGCCACACGCAGGCCTACGCGAGGGGCCAGACCCACCAGCGCACGCGCCACAGGCGAGTCACCCACCACCACGAGCGTGGCCGAGGGCATGACCGGGTCAATGAACAATTCGAGTGTGCCGCCCGAGTGGCAGGCCATGCCAAATTCAAGCACATCGCCCAACGTGCGCTCGGCGCTTTCGTCGGCGGGCGAAATGCGAATGGTGCGCGGCTGGCCGTCGAGCAAAGCACGGCGCACGGTTTTGATGACGGCCGGTTGCGCGCAGCCGCCGCCGATCCAGCCGTGGATTTGACCGTCGGCCGTGACCACCGCTTTGTCGCCTGCCTTGCCTGAGGTGGGGGCTTGGGCGCGCAGCACAGTGACCAAGGCAAATGGCTGCTGGGCGGCTTGCAGCCGGGCGGCCTGGGTGATCCATTCATTGCGGTTCATCGGGGACTCCTTCATGGCTCAAATTCAATGCAAATCGTGTCGGGCAGCAGCCAGATCGGCCAGGCTGGCCAGCGGCACAAAACGTTCGATGCGGCTGCGGGCGCGCTGCAAGGCGCCCGCTGCGGGCACCTGGCGCGTGGGGTGAAACCAGGTGATGCGGGCACCGCGTGCGCGCACTTCCTGCAAGGCGGCATCGAGCAACTCGGGCCCGTCGGTGTCAAAGCCGTCCGAGAACACCCACACGCGTGCGCCCCGGTTGAGCTGGGCGCGGGCGTGCTGGCGGGTAAATTCTTGCAAGCTGGCGGCGATGCGGGTGCCACCGCCAAAGCCCGCCGTCACGGCGTTGACCTTTTCCTGAATGGCGGGCGTGTCGCGGTGCATGTAGGGCGTGACTTCGGCCAGGCGGGTGTGAAACACAAACACCCGGGCATCGGCCTCCAAAGCAAAGGCTCGGGCCACGCGCAAAAACAGCGCAGCGTGCGACTCCATCGAGCGGCTCACATCGGCCAGGATGAACAGGCGCGGCGGCTCCTCACGTTGGATTAGCCAGGCCGGTTGCATCAACTCGCCACCCCAGGCCACGCTGCGACGCAGGGTCTGGCGCAAATCCAGCCGCTGCCCGCGTGGGGCCACGCGCCAGCGGCGGGTGGGGCGCGCTTGCAGTTTGGCAGTGATTTGCCGCGCCAGTTGTTGCAAGGCGCTCAGCTCTTGCGGCATCCACATCTGGCCATCGCGCTGGTGCAGGGCTTCGGTGCGGCTGGCACCGCCTTGCGCGCGGGGTGTACCGCCGCCCTGTTCGTCAAGCTGACTTGATGCAGAGTCGCCCGCGGTTTGGAGGGCTGTTGGGGGGTGACCGGGTTGGCTGGCCGGTTGTTGGGCCGCGTCCATTTGGTCGTGCAGGGCCTGGACGCTTTGGCGCAGGTTGCGACTGGGCCGGGTTTGCCCGCTGACCTTGACGCCACCGCGCAGTTTTTCGGGGTGCCAAAAGCGCGCATACACATCGGGCCACAGCTGCCATTCGCGGTGGCTGTGGCAGGCAATGGCGCGCCAGGCGGCTTGCAATGGCTTTTCCTGGAGTGGCCCGAAATGCAGGGCCGCTTGCAGCATGGCCTGCTGCTCGGCCACGCCGACCGTGAGGCCATGCTCGCGCAACAGCGCGGCAAAACCAGCCAAACGCTCAGTGGGCGCGGTGGCGCTCTGGGCGGTCGGAATGGCTGTGGCGGTCATGCAGTGGCCTTGGCCTGCTCGGTGCTGTTTTCGGCCACGCCCACAGTGCGGCGGCCTTCGACCAACTGGCGCAGGCGGTCAGGGCCCATCACAAAGCGGTCTTCGCGGGTCTTGAGCAGGCAGCCCAACGTGCCCAGCACCGCCGACATGTCTTCGGGCAGGCTGTGGTGGCGCATCTGAAAGAGGGCGTTCACCCAGTCCAGTGTTTCGGCGATGCCGGGGATCTTGCCCAGGTCTTCGCGGCGCAGGCGCTGCACGAACTGCACAGCGTCTTCGACCAGCCGGGTGTCGACCTGCGGCAAGGCGGCTTTGACGATGGCGATCTCGCGCGCCAGCGTTGGGTAATCAAGGTAGTGGTACAGGCAGCGGCGGCGCAGCGCGTCTGACAATTCACGCGTGCCGTTGCTGGTCAAAATGACCTGCGGAATCTGCGTGGCGCGGATGGTGCCGATCTCAGGGACGGTGATCTGGTATTCGGCCAGCACTTCGAGCAAGAAGGCTTCAAAGGCTTCGTCGGCACGGTCGATCTCGTCGATCAGCAGCACGCAGGGGCCTGACTGGCTGATGGCGCGCAACAAGGGGCGCTCAAGCAGGTAGTCGCGGCTGAACACGTCGGATTCGCGCACACGGCGAGCGCCTTCATGACTGCCGCCGTTATGACTGCCGCTATTTTGGGCCGCTTCGCTCATGCGGATCGCCATCAACTGGCGGCCGTAGTTCCACTCGTAAGCGGCTTGCGCCAGATCCAGGCCTTCAAAGCATTGCAGGCGGACCAGGGTGGCGTTTTGCGATTGGGCCAAGGCCGTGGCCAGGGCGGTTTTGCCCACGCCCGCGTCGCCTTCGAGCAACAGCGGCCGCCGCAGAGCAGACGCCAGCCACACGGTGGTGGCCAGGTCTTCATCGGCCAGATAGCCCGCACGCTGCAGCCGCTCGCGCAGCAAGCGCTCCTCAGCAGCGGGCAGTACGGTCTGGTCTGGCGTCGTCATGCTCAGGCCTGCTTGCCAAACAAGCCGCCAAACCAGCTCTTGATCAGGGCCCAGAAAATGGCCAGGCCATTGATCTCGCGGGCAACCACCGGTGCCGCCGCCGGCGCAGGCTGTCCCGTGACCGATGTCGAGTCAGCAGACACAGCGGGCGCACCATCGGCCACAGGCAAAGTCAGCGCGGTCTGGCGGAAGTTCTCGACAAACTGCGCCAGCAGCATGTCGGACACTTGCACCATCATGCGGCCTCCGAATTGCGCGAACTTGCCGTTCACGATCACGGCGGCCTGACCGTTCAGCACGCAATGCGCAGGGTTGGCAGGGTCAGCGGTGATGATCGCCGTCAGGTCCATCGAAGCGGACGAGCCACCTTTGTCAGCCCCTTTGCCGCGCAAAACCATCTTGCGCTCGGCCGCCACAGTTTCAATCACGTCCACCGTGCCACCGAACTGGGCGACCGCCGGGCCAACCTTGACCTTGACACCACCTTTGTACGAAGTGTCAGACAGTTGTTCGGTGATCTCCGCACCGGGCATGCAGCTGGCCGTGGCCTTGAGGTCGGTCAGCAGGGCCCAGGCCCGTGCCGCGTCCACGTCGAGTGGGTATTGTTTGTCGAGTTTGACTTCCATGATGGTTCCTGTTTACAAGGCTGCGCCGTTTTCACGCAGGGCTTTCCAGGTGCGGAAAGCGTTGTGCGGCATGTCCAGGTGCGTGACACCCAGGTGAGAGAAGGCATCGACCACGGCCGAGGTGAAGGTAGGGATCGAGCCGACGTGAGGCGACTCGGCCACGCCCTAGGCACCCAGAGGGTGGTGTGGCGAAGGTGTCACGGTGTGGTCGGTTTCCCAGTGCGGGGTTTCCACGAAGGTGGGCAAGAAGTAGTCCATCAGCGTGTTGCCCAACAGGTTGCCCTGTGCATCGAAGGGCATTTGCTGGCCCATGGCCACCGCGAAGCCTTCGGTCAGACCGCCGTGGATCTGACCGTCGATGATCATCGGGTTGATGCGGGTGCCGCAGTCGTCCAGCGCATAGAAGCGGCGAATTTTGGTCTCGCCGGTAGCGCGGTCGATGTCCACCACGCACAGGTAGATACCAAAGGGGAACGTGAAGTTGGGTGGATCGTAGTAGTGCACCGCTTCCAGGCCCGGCTCCATGCCGTCTGGTGGCTGGTGGTAGGCCTGCCATGCCACGTCGGCCATGGTTTTGTACTTGCTGTCGTCGCCCTTGACCTTGAAGCGGTCCACTTCCCAGTCGAGGTCGTTTTCGTTGACTTCGAGCATGTGGGCCGCAATTTTGCGGGCTTTCGCGTGGATTTTCCGGGCAGCCAGCGCAATGGCGGCACCGGCCACAGGCGTGGAGCGCGAACCGTAAGTGCCCAGACCATAAGGGGCAGTGGAGGTGTCGCCTTCTTCAACTTGGATCACTTCAGACGGAATGCCCAGCTCGGTGGCGATGATCTGCGCATAGGTGGTCTGGTGGCCCTGACCTTGCGTGATCGTGCCCATGCGGGCAATGGCGCTGCCGGTGGGGTGGATGCGGATTTCGCACGAGTCGAACATGCCCACACCCAAGATGTCGCACATCTTGGAAGGACCTGCCCCCACCACTTCGGTGAAGGTCACCAGGCCAATGCCCATCAGCGTGGGACTGTTGGGGTCGGCGCGTTTGGCCGCTTGCTCGGCACGCAGACCTTTGTAGTCCACGGCTTCGAGCACTTTGTCCAACGCGGTGTGGTAGTCGCCCGAGTCGTATTCAAAACCGAAGGCGCTGGTGTAGGGGAACTGTTCTTTCTTGACGAAGTTTTTGGCACGGATCTCGGCCTTGTCCATGCCCAGCTTTTGCGCCAGCACGTCGACCATGCGTTCGATCAGGTAGACCGCTTCGGTCACACGGAACGAGCAGCGATAGGCCACGCCACCGGGGGCCTTGTTGGTGTAAACACCTTTGACACTGGCATGCGCGGCAGGAATGTCGTAGCTGCCCGACACGATGTGGAACATGCCAGCCGGGAACTTGGTCGGATCGGCACAGGCGTCAAACGCGCCATGGTCGGCCACCACGTTCACACGCAGACCGGTGATCTTGCCATCGGCTGTGGCGGCCAGTTCGCCATCCATGTGGTAGTCACGGGCAAAAGCGGTGGACGAGATGTTTTCAATGCGGTCTTCGACCCACTTGACGGGGCGACCCAACACGATGGACGCAACGATGGCGCAAACGTAACCGGGGTAGATGCCGACCTTGTTGCCAAAGCCGCCACCGATGTCGGGGCTGACAATGCGCACTTTGGACTCCGGAATCCCCGAAAGCATGGACACCACGGTGCGCACCACATGAGGCGCCTGTGAAGTGATGAAAGTGGTCAGGTCACCCTTGATCGGGTCGAATGAGGCCACGCAGCCGCAAGTCTCCAGGGGGCAGGGATGCACGCGGGGGTAATGCATGTGCTGCGACACGGTGATTTCGGCGTTGGCAAAAGCAGCATCAGCAGCCGACTTGTCACCGGCATCCCACGTGAAGATGTGGTTGTGGTGGTCTCGCTTGCCGTGTGCGCCTTCGGTCTTGCCGGCGAGATCGTCACGGATCACCGGTGCACCGGGTTGCAGCGCAGCATAGGGGTCAAGCACCACAGGCAGCTCTTCGTATTCGATCTCGACGGCTTCCACCGCGTCGGCGGCGATGTAGCGGTCATCGGCGATGACGATGGCCACTTCCTGCATCTGGAAGTGAACCTTCTCGTCTGCCAGAACGGCGGCCACGTCACCGGCGAGTGTCGGCATCCAGTGCAGCTTGAGGGGCTTCAAATCATCGGCGGTCAGCACGGCGTGCACGCCAGGAATGGCCAGCGCAGCCTCTTTGTTGATCTTGACGATGCGGCCGTGGGCGATGGGGCTGCGCACGATGTCCATGTGCAGCATGCCAGGCATCTTGATGTCATCGACATAGTTGCCCTTGCCCTGGATGAAACGGGCGTCTTCCTTGCGCAGGCGCGATGCGCCCATGCCCGCCAGCGCGAGTTCGCGGGCTTCTGCGGTTTGTACCGGTGCGTTCATGTGTGTCTCCGATCAAATGGTTTTTCGCATCAAGCCGCAACGGGCTCTTGCAGTTTTTTGGCGGCGTACTGGACGGCTTTGACGATGTTTTGGTAGCCCGTGCAGCGACACAGGTTGCCTGCCATGCCGTGGCGAATTTCTTCTTCACTGGGGTTGGGGTTTTCCTGCAAGAAGCGGTAGGCGCGCATCAGCATGCCGGGGGTACAGAAACCGCATTGCAGGCCGTGTTCTTTGTAAAAGCCCTCTTGCACAGCGTGCAGCACGCCCTTGTTGGCCAGGCCTTCCACAGTGAGTACCTCGGAGCCATCGCACTGCACCGCCAGGTGGGTGCACGACTTGACTGAACGACCGTCGATGTCCACGGTGCAGGCACCGCAGTGGCTGGTTTCGCAGCCAATGTGCGCGCCGGTCAGGTTCAGTTCTTCGCGCAGGAAGTGGATCAGCAGGGTGCGCGGCTCAACAGCTTTTTCTTCTTTCTTGCCATTGACAGAAACGGTGACGAGTTTTTTGGACATGTTGTTTTCCTTATGCTTTAAGCGCAGCGTGACCAGGCTTTGTTCAGGGCCCGCTTGACCATCGCGCCAGCCATGGCGGTCTTGTATCCGATGTCACCGCGCAGGTCTTCAGCCGGCTCGCACACGGCGGTGGCGGCATCGACTGCGGCTTGCACATTGGCTGCATTGAAAGGCTTGCCGAGCAAGGCGGCTTCCGCCGCTTCGGCGCGCAGCGCAGTCGGTGCGACGTTGGTCAGTGCGATGCGCACATGGCTGACCTGATCGCCACTTTTGCGGATGACCACGGCGCAACCGGCGGTCGCCCAATCACCCGTCTTGCGCTTGAGTTTTTCGTAGGCGTAGCCGGTGCCTTGCGCAAAGGCGGGCACGCGGATCTCGCACATGACTTCGTTTTCTTCGAGCTGGGTCATGTAGGTGCCGAGGAAAAAGCCATCAGCCGCCACAGTGCGGCGGCCGTTCGGGCCTTCAAGCACAAACGAGGCATCGATGACGATGGAGAGTGCGGGGTGGTCGTTGCCAGGGTCACCGTGGGCGATGTCACCCCCAATCGTGCCGCGGTTGCGCACTTGGGGGTCAGCGATCAGTTTGGCTGCTTCGCACAACAAAGGCACTTTGGCTTGCAGAATCGGCGAGTTGATCAGGTCGTTTTCAACCGTCATGGCACCGATCACGACCGTACCGCCATCTTCTCGGATGCCCTTGAGTTCAGGGATGCGGTTGATGTCGATCAGATGTTCAGGCTGCGCAAAGCGCAGCTTCATCATGGGCAACAGGCTGTGGCCGCCTGCCAGCAACTTGGCATCGGAGCCCAACTGGCCCAGCAAGGCCACGGCCTCGCCCACGGTTTTGGGCGCGTGGTATTCAAAACGCGGTGGAATCATCAAGGTCTCCTGTGGTTTTGTTTGAAAACAAGGAGATCAGTATTGGTCAGAGTCCTTTTCCGACTGAACAGTCAGGTTTTATCCAAAAAAGTCATTCATTGGCCCGTTTGTTGCACGAAATGCACTTTATTGAGCACGAAACGCATTGATCAGGCTTTTTCCGCATCACAATCAGGGATTGCCCTTAGGCTTTCAAAACCAAGTGATTACCCTTAAAAAACCACTTGAGAGACCGAAAAGCACTCATCCCAGACCCAAAGCAGCCCGCAAACGGGCCACTTCAGCGCGCGAGACCGGCACAGGCTGGGTGTTTTTGCCCTTCAGGATGACATGGGTCTTGGTGCCCTCGCGGCCAAGTTCTTGCACTGCTTGCAAGTTGATGATGAAGCACCGGTGCACCCGCATGAACTGCGCCGGGTCCAGGCGAAGCTCCAGATCGCCAATACTCAAGTTGCAAAAATGGTAACCCTCGCGGGTGAGCACCCGGGTGTAATGCGCCTGCGACTCCAGCGACAAAACATCCTGGGTGTCCACAAAAGCCACCTTCTGGTTGGCCACCATCGGAATGCGTGACAGGCGCATGTTGCGCGACGGGGGCTCGGCCTGCGGCGGCTCCTGACCCACCACCTGCGTCACGTCGTAAAACACCAGCGCAAAACCGGTGGTCTCACCCTTGGCATTGGCCAGCCGACTGACCTTGATCAACAACACCTGCTCCGGGATGTTGATGATCATGGTCATGGGTACCGCATTGGCCATGGGACAACCCGAGGCTTCATCGAGCAGGAATTTGACCTTGGGTTTGGAGCGCTCGGGATGAAACGAGGTGACCAATTTGTCAAACGGCTGCTTTTCATCCACCGGCAACACGCGGCGGGCGTAGTCGTTCATCGCCACCACGTTGCGCTGTGCATCCAGATGGATGACACCGGCCTCGAATTTCTCGAACACGTACAGACCCGGCTTGGGTGCGGTCTTGGAATCCATCGTTGTTGTCTCCTGGGCATGGCCAAGTGAAGCCCCTGGGCATCTCTTGGGACACCGTCATGACAGGCTGACCCCGGGAAGGCATTGACAAGACCGCGATTGCGCGAAGGACCAAACTGTCAAAACTGATGCAGGGCGGGGCCATTCTGCCATTGAAGCCTGAAAGCCGCAGTGAACCGCCCAGTCACCTTGATGCCTGCGCGCAAGCCCCGCCAAACGCAATCCGCTAAAGTCCTTCGTCTCGCCTTCACCTGATCCGGAGATTGCCCATGAACGCCCCTTTGCACCGTGAAATACCCGCTGATGCGCTGGACAGCGCCCGCGCCTTGCGCGAGGTGACCCAAGCCTGGGACGGCAGCATCCTGCCCGAGCTCAAAAAATACATCGAAGTACCGGCCAAATCGCCTGCGTTTGACAGTGACTGGGCTGCACACGGCCACATCGAAACGGTGCTGCGCAATGCGGCGCAATGGGTCGAAGCCCAAAAGGTGGCAAGCCTGCGGCTGGAGGTCATCCGCCTGCCGGGCCGCACACCGGTGCTGTTTTTTGAGGTGGATGCCACCCGCGCGGCCAGCGAGGGTTCGGGCCAGACGGTGCTGATGTATGGCCACCTGGACAAGCAGCCCGAATTCAACGGCTGGCGCAGCGACCTGGGCCCCTGGACGCCGGTGTACGAGGACGGCAAACTTTACGGCCGCGGTGGCGCCGATGACGGCTATGCGGTCTATGCCAGCATCGCCGCCGTGCAGGCGCTCAAGAGCCAGAACACACCGCATCCGCGCATCGTGGGCCTGATCGAGACCTGCGAAGAATCCGGCTCTTACGACCTGCTGCCTTATGTGGACGCCCTGCGCACACGCTTGGGTGATGTAGGCCTGGTGATCTGCCTGGACAGCGGGGCGGGCAACTATGACCAGCTGTGGCTGACCACCAGCCTGCGCGGCATGGCCAGCGGCACACTCAAGGTTGAAGTGCTGACCGAGGGCATCCACTCGGGCGACGCCTCGGGCCTGGTGCCATCGAGCTTTCGCATCATGCGTCAGGTGCTCGACCGGCTCGAAGACAGTGCCACCGGGCGCTTGTTGCCCGCCAGTTTTCACTGCGAAGTGCCCGCCGAACGCCTGGCCCAGGCCCGGGCCACGGCGGCCATTTTGGGCGACGAGATCTACAAGCGTTTCCCCTGGGCGCACTACGACTGCGGCGGCTCCACCACCTTGACCTTGCCCACCACCACCGACCCGGTACAGGCTTTGCTGAACCGCACCTGGACGCCCACACTGAGCGTGACCGGTGCCGACGGCTTCCCGGCCCTCAAGGATGCGGGCAATGTGCTGCGGCCCTACACCGCGTTCAAGCTGAGCCTGCGCCTGCCGCCGCTGATCGACGCGGCACAGGCCGTGGCCGAGATGAAGACCCTGCTCGAAGACAACGCCCCCTACCAGGCCAAGGTCACTTTCGAATCGAACGGCGGTGCCACCGGCTGGAACGCGCCCGACACCGCGCCCTGGTTTGAACAGGCACTCAATCGGTCCAGCCAGGCCCACTTTGGCGCGGGCGTGGGTTACATCGGTCAGGGCGGCACGATCCCGCTGATGAACATGCTGAGTGCAGGTTTTCCGAAAGCACAAATGATGGTTTGCGGTGTGCTCGGCCCCAAGAGCAATGCCCACGGACCGAATGAGTTTTTGCACGTGCCTTATGCCCAAAAACTCACGGCGGCGGTGGCCGAAGTCATGGCGCGCATGCCCTGAGACGGCCGCGCATCCATGTCGCAGGTCGGAGCTTCAGCTCCGACAGGGCGTCATGGCCTGCGACAACGCGCGATCAGATGGCCGCTTTTTTCTCGCGGATCGCCAGCCAGACCAGGGCCACGGCGGTCAAGGCCACGGGCACCAGCGAGCCCAGGTTGAGCCAGGTCCAGCCGTGCGTGGTGACGAGCGCGCCCGAGGCAAACGAGGTGAAGGCCATGGTGGCGAACACAAAAAAGTTGATGGCGGCCTGACCCCGGTCTTTTTCTTCGGGCGTCCAGGCCCGCATCGACAAGGTGGTGCTGCCGGTGAAGATGAAGTTCCAGCCCACGCCCAGCAAAAACAGGGCGATCACAAACTGATGCAATTCGATGCCTGACAAAGCCACGGCAATGCACACCAGGTTGAGCAGGACGCCCACGCCCATCACCGGCAGGGTGCCAAATTTCTTGATCAGGTGCCCGGTGAAAAAGCCCGGCGCAAACATGCCAATCACATGCCATTCGAGCACCAGTGCGGCATCGCTGAAGGCATAGCCGCACACCTGCATGGCCAGCGGGGTGGCGGCCATCAGCAGGTTCATCACGCCATAGCTCAGGGCTCCGGCAGCGGCGGCCACGATGAACACCGGCTGACGCATGATCTCGCCCAAGGGACGACCGCCCGCAGCCCCCGCTTTTTTGGGCGGCTCGGCCGGAAAACGGATGAAGGCCATCAGCCCCATGCCCAGCAAAGCCACCGCCATCAGCGCCAGATACGCGCCCATGAAAGGGGTTTCAAACAGGCCTTTGGTGCGTGAGGCGAGGTTGGGGCCGAGGATGGCCCCAATCAGGCCACCGGCCATGACCAGCGAGACGGCTTTTTCGCGGAACTTTTCCAGCGCCAGCTCAGCGGCGGCAAAACGGTACAACTGGCCATTCGCGCTGTAATACCCGGCGATCACCGTGGCCGTCACCAGCAGGGCAAAGTTGTGGCTGTAGGCGGCATAGGCGCACAGCAGCGCCGACAACAAACCCACCAGCAAACCGATCTGGAACGAGCCTTTGCGCCCGAAGCGGCTTTGGGTCTTGGCCACCAGCCCGGTGGACAGCGCGCCACCCACCACATAGCCCATGACGGGCAAGGTCGCCATCCAGCCCAGCGGGGCCAGACTCAGGCCCACCAGACCGTTGATGGCAATGAAGGTGACGTTGTTGGTGAGGAAAAGACCCTGACACAGGGCCAGCAAGAGCAGGTTGGCGTTCATACCCGGCAGTGTATAGGAGGCTGCCCCACCGGGCGAGCTGCGCCTCAAGCCAGGGTGAGCGCCGCCAGCAGCGCCAGCGGCGCGGTTTCGGCGCGCAGCACGCGGGGGCCAAGCGTGACCGGTGCAAAGCCACCGGCCAAAGCGGCGGCTTCTTCGGCGGGGCTCAGGCCCCCTTCGGGCCCGCTGAGCACGGTCACCGGCGCACCGTCCGCCGGCATGTGGGACAGGGCGCGTGTGCCCTCCGACAGCGACAGCACCCAACGGTGGCCCTGCGCAGGGTGCTGAAGCCAGGCGTTCAGGCTCACCGCGGGGTGAATGACGGGCACGCGGTTGCGCCCGCATTGCTCGGCCGCCGCAACGGCCACGCCCTGCCAGTGCGCCAGCTTTTTGTCGGCGCGCTCGCCTTTGAGCTTGAGCACGCTGCGCTCGGCCGCCAAAGGGGTGATGCTGGCCACGCCCAGTTCGGTGGCTTTTTCGACCAGCCAGTCCATGCGTTCGTTGGCGGTGATGCCCGCCAGCAAGTGCACAGCGCGGGGTGCTTCGCGCTCCACCGGGTGGTGCGCGCCCACTTCCACGTCGACATCGCTGCGGCCCATGCGGGTGACGGTGGCGTCGAATTCGCCGCCTTCGCCATTGAACAAGGTGATCACATCACCGGGCTGCAGGCGCAGCACCTGCACATGGCGGGCAGCGCCAGCGGGCAGGCTCAGGGCCAGCCCGGTGTGCAAAGGCGCGGGGCAGTAAAAGCGGGGCATGGGGGTTTACATCCGACCGTAAGCGAAACCGACCTGGGGCGTGGTGCCTTCGATCTCGTCAATCACCTTGAGCAGGGGGCCCAGTTCGCGGTAGCGGTCGCAGGCCTTGCGGATGTAGTGGATGAAACGTGGCGCATCGGCCAGGTATTTGGGCTTGCCGTCGCGCAGAGTCAGGCGCGCAAAAATGCCCGCCACTTTCAGGTGGCGTTGCAGGCCCATCCACTCGACAGCCCGGTAAAAAGCACCAAAGTCACTGTGCCAGTCTTCAAAGTCCATCAGCCCGGCTTTGCGGGCTTTTTCCCAATAGCGGATGGTGATGTCGAGCACGAAGTCTTCGTCCCAGGTCAAAAACGCATCGCGCATCAGGCTGGCGATGTCGTAAGTGACGGGGCCGTACACCGCGTCCTGAAAGTCGAGCACACCCAAGCGTTCGCTGTGGAAGGGCATCATCAGGTTGCGCGGCATGAAATCGCGGTGCACATACACACCGGGCGCGGCCAGGTTGCGCTGCACGATCAGGGCAAAGGCCTTGTCCAGTGTCTCTTTGTCCTGCCCTTGCAGCTGCACTTTTTTGTGCTGGCCCAGATACCAGTCGGGGAACAGGTTCAGCTCGCGGTTCAGCAGGGCTTCGTCATACGGTGGCAGCACACCGGGACGCGAAGCCAATTGCCACTGCACCAGCGTGTCCACCGCCTGCATATAAAGGCCGTGGTTGGCCTGCGGGTTTGCGGCGTCGATGGCCGACATCATGGTGGCGTCGCCCAGATCGGTCAGGAGCATGAAGCCATCGGCCTCGTGCCAGTCCAGCACTTCGGGGGCGTTCAGCCCGGCCTGCTTCATGAGGGCAGCGATGTCCACAAAAGGCCTGGAGTTTTCCTTGTCCGGTGGGGCATCCATCACGATGCGGGTGCCGCCATTGACCGTGTCGACCCGCAGGTAACGCCGGAAACTGGCGTCGGCCGAGGCAATGCGCAGGCTGGCGGGCAGCAGGCCCTGAGCAGACGCGATACCGGCCATCCACGTGTCAAAACGGGTCTGGCGGGCCGGGTCGGTCCAGGGGACAAGGGGCGAGGAGGCGGCGGCTGCAGCCGCAGGGGAGGGGGTAGAAGAGGCGCTCATGGATAATCCCATTCTACAAAGCCCGCCTGCGCCTTTTCAGGGTGCTGGCGGGTCTGATTTTTCGGGGTTTGCCCCCTGTGTCCATACTTTTGCTTCGCTTGTGCGCCCTCTTGCTGCTTTGCCCCTGATGTCTGCCCCACGTACTGGCCTGCATGTCCTGGTCTGTGCTGCAGTGTGGGCGTTGCCAGGTGTGGTGGCTGCGCAAAACGTGGGACTGACGCTGCGGACCAGCCCGTTGTTGCAGGAAAAGCTGTCAGACAAGGAAAAAACCGACAGCACGGTGTTTGTGGGGGGCGAAAAAATCACCGCACGCCCCGACATGGATCTGCAAATTGAAGGGCAAGCCACGCTCCGCCGTCCCGGTCTGACGGTGCGTGCCGAGCGTCTTGACTACGACCAGACGCAGGATGTGATCAGGGCATCGGGTCGTGTACGGGTCAGCCGTGAGTCTTCGGCATTCGAGGGCCCGCAACTGACGCTGCAAGTGGACAGTTTCAAGGGCCACTTTGATGCGCCGACATTTGAGCTGTACCGCAGTGGCGGCTATGGTCAAGCCCAACGGGTGGAGTTTGTGGACGACAAGCGGGCCATCATTCGTCAGGCCAGCTACACCACCTGCCGCCGAACGCCAGGGCCTGAGTGGTTACCGGAGTGGCTGCTCAAGGCCACACAAATGAGCATTGACGAAGAGGAATCCAGCGTCAAGGCCGAAGGCATGCAACTGCGCTTCAAAGACGTGCCGGTGATGAGTTTGCCGGACGTCAGCTTTGCGCTGACCGATGAGCGCAAATCGGGCTGGTTGCCCCCTCTGTTGGGCATTGACACGGTCAACGGCGTCCTGGCCTCTCAACCTTATTACTTTGACATTGCCCCCAATCGGGATGCGACCATCACCCCCCGCTTGATGAGCAAACGCGGCATGTCTGCCGACACCGAGTTCCGGTATCTGGAAAATGACTACAAAGGCCAGGCATTGTTGAACCTGATGCCGACCGACAGCCTGCGCCAGCGATCACGCTGGGGCTTGTCCACGCAACACACCGGTGTCCTCGACACAGGCACTGAAGCCATCGGCCGTGTCGGGGTGAACCTGGCGTTGAACCGGGTCAGTGATGACAACTATTGGAACGACTTCCCGCGCACTGGCCAGGCCCCCTTTCTGTCACAACGTCTGCTGCCCTCCATCGGGGCGTTGTCATGGGGACATGGCGATTTCAGCATGACCGCTCAGGTACAGCGCTGGCAGGCACTGCAAGACGTGGCATCACCGATCACGCCCCCTTATGACCGGGCACCGCAAGTCCATATGCGTTACGGAAGCTGGAATGCCGAAGGCCTGGACTGGTCTGTGGTGGGTGATACCACCCGATTCGAGGCTGACTTTTCACGCATCCCGGGCAATACCGCCGTGGTACGCAACGGCGAACGCAGTTACATGCAGGCCCAGGTCAGCCGTCCCTGGGTGCGTCCGTGGGGATTCATGACCCCCAAGCTTCAGTTGCATGCCACCCGTTACCAGCTGGACACCCCTTTGGACAGCGGTGCCCATGGCATCGACCGCGTCTTGCCCACAGTCAGTCTGGACTCGGGCCTGATTTATGAGCGCGATACACGCTGGCTGGGCCGCGATCTGGTGCAAACACTGGAGCCCCGCGCGTTTTATGCCCGCACGCCTTACCGTGACCAAAGCATGCTGCCGGTGTACGACAGCGGTGCGACCGACTTCAACCTGTCCACCATCTACAGCGAAAACCCTTATGTGGGTCAGGACCGGTTGGTGGACAACAATGCCATCACCTTGGGTGTGAACAGCCGTTTCTTCGATGCGACCACCGGTGCAGAAATGCTGAAACTGGGCATGGCCCAACGCATCCGGTTTGCAGACCAGCAAGTGGTTCTGCCCGGTCAATCCGCCGCCACTTCGGGATTCAGTGACTGGCTGCTCGGTGCCTCGGTGCGATGGCAAGACCGCTGGACATTCGATTCGATGGTGCAGTACAACGGTGAAACCAACCAGGTCAGCCGCACGACGCTGCAAAGCCGTTACAACCCCAGCCCTTACCGGGTGTTCAACACCGCTTACCGACTGAACCGGGGGGTGAGTGAGCAAATCGATGTCGGTTGGCAATGGCCGGTGAGTGACTTCTGGGGGGCCACCGATCGGCAGACCGAAAGTGCATGGACCCGCACAGTCGGCCAGGGTCTGGGTCCTGACCGCTGGTATACCGTGGGACGAATCAACTTCAGCGTGACAGAGCGACGCATCGTCGACAGCTTGCTGGGGTTTGAATACGATGCCGGTTGCTGGCTGGGTCGGGTTGTGTTTGAACGCCTGCAAAGCACCGTCAGCACCTCCAACAGCCGCTTGCTCTTCCAGATTGAGTTCAGCGGGTTGGCCCGGGTCGGTGCCAGCCCCCTCAAGAGCCTGCGTGACAATATCCCCCGCTACCAATACCTGCGTGACAGCACCGTCCAACCGAGCCGCTTCGAACACTATGAATGAATTTTTTGCATTGACCCGCCAGGCCGTGCTGACCTCTGCACTGGCAGCTTCAGCCGTGTTGGCGGCCAGCACAGCCTGCGCACAAACGCCCAGCGTGCGCCAGGTGGATTTCATCGTGGCGGTGGTCAATTCCGAACCCATCACCAATCAGGATGTTCAGGCTTTGGTCCAGCGCATGCTCCCGCAAGCCAAGGCCCAAGGCAAAAACCCCGATGTCGCTGAATTGCGCAAGCAGGCATTGGAGCAACTGATTAACGAAAAAGCCCAGGTCCAGCAAGCGCGTGAAAACGGCATCAAGATCGATGACGAGGCGGTGGACCAAGCTGAAATGAACGTGGCGGCCAACAACCAGATCACACGCGACGTGCTGCGCCAGCGACTGGTCAAGGACGGTCAGACGGTTGCCTCGTTCCGCAACCAGTTGCGCGATCAACTGATGGTCACCCGCATCCGGGAACGCGAAGTGGAAAGTCGTGTGCGCGTGAGCGATCTGGAGGTGGAGCAATACCTGCAAGAGCAGCTGCAAGCACAAGGTGCCAAGCCGCCACTGGAGCTGAACCTGGGCATGATCTTGATCGCCGTGCCTGAAAACAGCAACGATGCGGAAATCAAGGCCCTGAGTGACCGGGCAGCCGAGGTGGCACGACGCGCCCGCCAAGGCGAGAGCTTTGCTGCATTGGCCAAAAGCTTCTCGCAAACCCCCGACAAGGGGGCCAATGGCGGCGAGATGGGCTTGCGGCCTGCTGACCGTTATCCCGACTTGTTTCTGGACGCCACGCGCAACCTGAAAAAAGACGACATCAGTGCTCCGGTGCGTTCCGGCGCAGGGTTCCACATCCTCAAGGTGATCGAGCGCCGCCAGGGTGTCGCCACGCTGATGGTCACACAGACACGTGCACGGCACATCCTGATCCGGCCAACCCCCCAACTCAGCCAGGATCAGATCGTCACCCAGCTCAAGGACATGCGACAGCGCATCGTGTCGGGCAAAGCCGACTTTGCTGCGCTGGCACGCCAGTACTCGCAAGACGGCAGCGCTGCGCAAGGTGGCGATCTGGGTTGGGCCAACCCCGGCATGTTCGTGCCCGAATTTGAACAGGTCATGAATCGCCTGAACCCCGGACAAGTGGCCGAACCCCTGGTGTCCCGTTTTGGCGTGCACCTGCTGGAAGTGACCGAACGCCGCAACAGCCCCCTGACCGACGCAGAACAACGCATGATGGCGCGCAGTGCCCTGCGCGAGAAGAAACTCGACGAGGCCTACACGGCTTGGGTTGAAGACGTGCGCGGTCGCGCTTACGTCGAGATGCGCGAGCCCCCCCAATGAAACACATCGCCCGCAAACGGTTTGGTCAGCATTTTCTGACCGACGGCGGCATCATCGATGCCATCGTGGACGCCATCCACCCCCAGGCGGGGCAGCCCATGGTCGAAATCGGGCCCGGTTTGGCCGCGCTGACCCAGCCTCTGGTCGAGCGCCTGGGCCACCTGACGGTGGTCGAACTCGACCGCGATCTGGCCGTGCGCCTGCGTGAACATCCCCAGCTGACGGTGGTTGAATCCGACGTGCTCAAGGTCGATTTCACGGCGCTGGCCGCGCACATGCTGCAAGGCACGTCCGCACGCAAAATCCGGGTCTCGGGCAATCTGCCCTACAACATCTCCACCCCCATCCTGTTCCACCTGCTGGACCATGTGGCCGTGATCGAAGACCAGCACTTCATGCTGCAAAAAGAGGTGATTGACCGCATGGTGGCCCAACCAGCCACGTCGGATTACAGCCGCCTGTCGGTCATGCTGCAATGGCGCTATGCCATGGAAAACGTGCTGTTTGTGCCCCCCGAAAGCTTTGACCCACCACCCCGCGTGGACAGCGCTGTGGTGCGCATGGTGCCGTTGGACCAACCGCCGGTTGTTGATGTGAAAACGCTCGAAACCCTGGTGCAGGTGGCCTTCAGCCAACGCCGCAAGATCTTGCGCAACACGCTGGGCAAATGGCTGGACGAAAAAGGCTTTGCAGGCGAATTTGACTTGCAGCGCCGCGCCGAAGAAGTGCCTGTGGACGAGTTTGTGGCGCTGGCCCAGGCAGTTTGAGCCGCGCAATAGACAGTTCCAAAGGGTGGACTGTTTTTGTGGGCGCCCCGCCCTGGGGCGATGAATTCGGTTCACGAAGGTTTCATCGTCGCAAAGTCACGACACCCACAAAAAAGCCCGTCTCATGGACGGGCTTTTTGCGTTCTGGCCCGTGAAGGCCGTCGACAACGTCAGGCGGCAGCGAGCCAGTAACCTGCGTTGAAAGGGCTGCTCATGCGCAGCGCCAGGGGCGACACGTCGACCAGTTTGTCGGTTGGCATTTTTTCGCCTTCCTCGACCGCTTCGACCATCTCGGCGTCTTCGGTTTGTGCCTCAATCGCCCGTCCTGCTTGGCTGTTTTGTGCAGAACGGGCTACAGAAAAGAATAGAAGCATCGGAAGGGAATCTTCCGGTCTCCCCAGTAATCGGCCGTGTCACGGAAGATGTCCAGCAATTGCTCGCGGGCTTCCTTGTCAAACTTGGCATGCGCAGGAATCTGCTCCAGCACCACGATGAAACCAGGCTGAGGGCCCGATTTATGCAGTGGATCGGTCATGCAGTCGTACAAGGCATCAAAGTTCTTGCCAAAGTGCGAAGGCAGCGTGAATTGCGCACCAATCAGGTCCAGCACGTCTTGCTTGCTCTGGGCTTCGGCCAGGTTGGCATACAAAAAGTGGTGGCCCAGTCCTTGGGCGGCATCTTGCAGATCGCTCACGCGGTAGGCGCGGATCGACTGCACGATGTTGGACCGCACGCCTTTCAGGGGCGTCTCTTGGTCCGGGCGGATCGGCGTATCCATCTCCGTGGTTCTTTCTTTAGAAGTCGAAAAAATCAGTCTTTGGCGACTATTTCGCGAAAACTCGCGTAATGGTCTTGCGTGTAATAACAGGCTTGCGGTTGGCGGGGAATCTCTCCACCGCAGACGATGCGGCGGGCCCCCCGGTTGCGCGCACCAGGGGTTCTGACGGTGTATTCACGGTAAAAACCCCGCGCCTGTCGCGGCAAGATCCGCTCGCGATTGCCAAAAACCGATCCGTCCTTTTCGTAGGGAAAAGGACCACCCTTGCGGATGAGCTGGTAGGTTTCCTGGCCTTCACGCGGCAACTCTGCCACCGACATCGTCGGCGAGGTTTGCGCATCGGGGGCGGATTTGGCTTGCACCAAACCGGTGCAAATCGAGATCATCAACCCCACAAGCACCGGTATCCAGCGCTGCGGGGTCACGTTTTTTCGCGCCACCCTCATGAAAACACCTTTCAGAAGTCCCCGGGTTAACCCGAACACTCGAAGGCGTTAGTGTGCGCCAAAACCCACAAAAATGCAAGCGAATGCCCAATAAACAGGCAAAACCTGTCCGGGCATTCAAACGTCAAGTTAGCGCTTGCTTTTCGAGATTCTCTCAGCGGGCCGCGTTGGCGTCGGCCACTGTGAGGGCGGTCATGTTCACAATGCGGCGCACCGTGGTGCTGGGCGTCAGGATGTGAACCGGCTTGGCCGCACCCAACAGGACCGGACCCACGGCAATGTTGCCACCCGCTGCGGTTTTGAGCAGGTTGTAGGCGATGTTGGCCGCATCGATGTTCGGCAACACCAACAAATTGGCATCCCCAGCCAATGTGCTGTTGGGCATGATGGCGTGGCGGGCGGCCGCATCGAGCGCCACATCGCCGTGCATTTCACCATCGACCTCAAGCCATGGCGCATTGCGGCGCAGCAATTCCAGCACTTGGCGCATCTTGACCGCGCTGGGCTGGTTGGACGAACCGAAGTTGGAATGCGACAGCAACGCAGCCTTGGGTTTGAGACCGAAACGGCGCATTTCTTCGGCAGCCATCACCGTGATTTCGGCCAATTCTTCGGCCGTAGGGTCGTAATTCACATGGGTGTCCACCATGAACACCTGACGACCGGGCAACATCAAACCGTTCATGCAGGCAAAGGTGTTAACGCCCGCGCGCTTGCCCACCACCTGGTCGATGTAGCTCAAGTGCATGGGGTTGGTGCCCCAGGTGCCGCAAATCATGCCGTCCACGTCGCCTTTGTGCAGCAGCATGGCGCCGATCAGCGACAGACGGCGGCGCATTTCAATCTTGGCGATCTGCTGGGTGATGCCTTTGCGCTCGGTCAGTCGGTGATAGGTCTGCCAGAAATCGCGGTAACGCGGGTCCAGCTCGACGTTGACCACGTCATAGTCCAGCTCTTCTTTCAGGCGCAGACCAAATTTTTCGATGCGCTCGGCGATGACCGCCGGGCGACCGATCAAAGTCGGACGAGCAATGCCCTCGTCCACCACAATCTGGGCCGCACGCAAGACGCGTTCTTCTTCGCCTTCGCTGTAGGCAATGCGCTTTTTCAGAGCACGTTTGGCGGCCGTGAAGATCGGCTTCATCATGGTGCCGGAGGCATACACAAAGCCTTGCAGGCGCTCGCGGTAAGCATCCAGATCGGCAATCGGGCGCAAAGCCACACCGCTGTCGGCCGCCGCCTGGGCCACCGCAGGCGCGATTTTCATCATCAGACGCGGATCAAACGGCTTGGGAATCAGGTATTCAGGACCAAAGGCCAGAGGCTCGCCTGCATAGGCCGCCGCCACCACTTCGCTTTGCTCAGCCTGCGCCAATTCAGCAATGGCATGCACGGCCGCAATTTCCATCTCGAGTGTGATGGTCGATGCCCCCGCATCGAGTGCGCCCCGGAAGATGTAGGGGAAGCACAAAACATTGTTGACCTGGTTGGGGTAGTCGGTACGGCCTGTGGCCATGATGGCGTCGTCGCGCACGGCCTTGACGTCTTCCGGCAAGATCTCGGGGTTGGGGTTGGCCAAGGCAAAAATCAGCGGCTTGGCCGCCATTTTGCGCACCATGTCCTGTTTGAGCACGCCGCCGGCCGACAGACCGAGAAACACATCGGCGCCCTCGATCACCTGGGCGAGGGTGCGCTGATCGGTCTTTTGCACGAACTGGATCTTGTCTTCGTCCATCAATTCGGTGCGGCCTTCATAAACCACGCCAGCCAGATCCGTTACCCAGATGTTTTCACGCGGGATGCCCAGCTTGACCAACAAACCCAGGCAGGCCAGCGCCGCAGCGCCCGCACCCGAGGTGACCAGCTTGACCTGCTTGGGGTCTTTGCCCACGACCTTCAAACCATTGAGGATGGCCGCGCCCACCACGATGGCGGTACCGTGCTGGTCATCGTGAAAGACCGGAATCTTCATGCGCTCGCGCAGCTTGCGCTCAATGTAGAAGCAGTCGGGGGCCTTGATGTCCTCGAGGTTGATGCCGCCAAAAGTGGGCTCCAGGGAGGCGATGAGCTCCACCAATTTGTCCGGGTCTTTCTCGTTGATCTCGATGTCGAACACATCGATGCCCGAGAACTTCTTGAACAGCACACCCTTGCCTTCCATGACCGGCTTGCCGGCCAGCGCGCCGATGTCGCCCAGGCCCAGCACAGCCGTGCCGTTGGTCACCACACCCACCAGGTTGCCGCGGCTGGTGTACTTGAAGGCCGCAGCCGGGTCCTTGACGATTTCTTCGCAGGGGGCGGCCACGCCGGGCGAATAGGCCAGCGCCAGATCGTGCTGGTTGACCAGTTGCTTGGTGGCAGCGATCGCGATCTTGCCGGGGGTGGGGAACTCGTGGTATTCGAGGGCGGCTTTGCGCAACTGAGCGCGTTTTTCTTCGGCTTGGACCGGGTTGGTCATGCTTGTTCTCCGTGATGGGGATGTGCCTTCAGGGCAGGGCCTGCGGCAACCGGTCTGACGCGCTGGGTACTTCGCACGTCAAAAAGTGACCGACTGGGGTGAGTTTCATTGTAGACCCCCGATCCCTGGGGTTCATGTGCGTAAATCTGCTTAGAAAGTGGATTGGGTTTTGACTTTTCTGCACAAGTGGGCAAAGTGCCTCACCGGGCATGCTTGGCGGCCTTGTGCAGCAAGGCCTGGCGCACGCTGATCGAACGCGGACCGGGCACCAGTTCAAACGCCTCGCCCGGCTGCAAAACACCGGGCCGGTCCACGGCCAGATAAAAACCACTGCGCCCGCTTTGCACCATGTCTTTGGCAGCCTGCGGGTAGCCCAACACGGCGCAAAACTTGCTGCAGGGCTCGCGTGGCTGAGTCACGCGCAGGCTCACCTGGGCAAACTCCAGCACATCGCCAATGAACACCTCGGTTTCGCGCAGGCCGTCCAGACTGAGGTTCTCTCCCAGATGGCCGGGAGCCAAGGGTTCATCGAACAAGCTGACGCCCTGATTCTGGCGTTGCGCCTGCCACCAGGGCAGGTGTTCCGCAGGCAGGGCATAGACGGCCTTGCTCAAGCCCCCGTGCACACTCAGGTCCTATTGCTCGTCACCCGCCAGGCCGAGCGGGCCCACTTGCACGGGGCCGGTCACGGCGGTTTTGCCCATGGCCGACATCAGCTTGCGACCACCAACCATGAGCGGCTGAACCCGTCCCACCTGAATCGACAGCACCCGGCCGCGTTGCGCATCGGTCATGCGGCTCAGGCCCTCATCAAGGCTTCGATCTCATCGGCCTGCACCGGCACGCCCCGGGTGATCAGTTCGCAACCGGTCTCGGTCACGATGGCGTCGTCTTCGATGCGAATGCCGATGTGGTGGAACTGCTCGGGCACGCCCGGTGCAGGGCGCACATACAGGCCCGGTTCAATGGTCAGCACCATGCCCGGCTGCAGGATGCGGCTGGGGCGATCCTTGATCAGCTCGCCGCTCAGCGGGTCTTTGCGCTCGCTGATCTGGCCCACCTGCGAGGGCTCCACATAGCTGCCGCAATCGTGCACGTCCATGCCCAGCCAGTGGCCGGTGCGGTGCATGTAGAACTGGAAATAACTGCGGTTGGCGATCACATCCTGCGCATTGCCCACCTTGTTTTTGTCAAGCAAACCCACATCGAGCAGGCCCTGCGCCAACACCGCCACGGTGGCATCGTGCGGGTCCACAAAACGGGCACCGGCTTTGGTTGCCGCCACGGCCGCTTCTTGCGAGGCCAGTACCAGGTCATACAGCGTCCGCTGCGGCCCGGTGAATTTCCCGTTGGCCGGGAAGGTACGGGTGATGTCGCTGGCATAACCGTCCAGCTCGCAACCGGCATCGATCAGCACCAGCTCACCATTGCGAATCGGCCCCGCATCGGCGCGGTAATGCAGCACGCAGGCATTGGCCCCGCCGGCCACGATCGAGCCATAGGCCGAGTATTGCGAACCCTGCTGACGGAACTCGTGCAGCAGCTCGGCATCCAGGTGGTATTCGCGCACGTCCTGCCCGGCGCGCAGCATGGCGGCGCTGCGTTGCATGGCGCGGATGTGGGCTTGCGCGCTGATGGCCGAGGCTCGGCGCATGATGTCCTGCTCGTGTGCATCCTTGATCAAACGCATTTCGTCCAGCAGGCTGCACACATCGCGCTGCTGGTCGGGACACAGCGCGCCAAAGCGCACCCGTGCGCGCACCGACTGCAACCAGCCGTCCACGCGGCCTTCCAGCCCCGCATGGGTGGCAAACGGGTACCAGACCGTGCTGCGGTTTTCCAGCAACTTGGGCATCTGCGCCCCCAATTCGGCCGACGAGAACGCCTTGTTCACCCCCAGCGCAGCAGGTGCGGCCTCCGGCCCCAGCCGGATGCCGTCCCAGATTTCGCGTTCCATGTCCTTGGGCTGACAAAACAGCGTGGTCTCGCCCTCGGCCGTGATCACCAGCGTGGCATGGGGCTCGGTGAAGCCGGTCAGGTAATAAAAGTAGCTGTCGTGCCGGTACAGAAAATCGCTGTCCCGGTTGCGCTGGCGCTCAGGCGCCGTGGGAATGATGGCGATGCCGCCAGCGCCCAATTGGGCGGCCAGGCGAGCGCGGCGTTGGGCATACAGAGCAAGGGTATTCATGTCAGGCAAGCTTTCAGAAAACAGTGCAAGAGCTTAATGGAAGTGACCCATTTCGGACATTCAAGGGGCATTGAGCTGCGCCAGCCGCTCGGGCGTACCCACATCGGTCCAGGCACCGGCATAAACCTCGCCGCTGACGACGCCACGGTCCATGGCGGCGCGCAGCAGCGGGGCCAGTGCCAGCGCCTCGCCTTGCGGGTTGCCTGTGGGCAGGCCGCAGTTGGCAAAAAAAGCGCGTTTGTAGAGTGCGATGGTGCTGAAGGTGAGGTCGCACCCCGGTGCGCCTTTGGGCAGGTTGAGCACCTGGCCCGTGGCCGACAGACCAAAATCACCGCCCGGGTTGTGCGCGGGGTTCGGAACCAGCCACAGGTGCACAAGGGCAGGGCCGCTGGCAAAGCGTTGTACGGCCTCGGGCGTAAAGACAAAATCGGGCGCAAACACATCGCCCGCCACCACCCAAAACACCTCCGCCAACTGCGGCAAGGCGCGAACGATCCCCCCTGCGGTTTCCAGCGCGTGACCAAAGTCCTGGCCTTCGTGCGAATAGCCGATCTGCACTTCAGGCAAACCGGGCCAGGTGACACGGTCGCCAAAGTGCGCCGGAATCTTGTCGCCCAGCCAGGCGGTGTTGATCAACTGATGAGTGAAGCCCCCCCGTGCCAGCGCCTGCATGGGCCACTGCATCAAGGGCTGCCCGCGCACGGGCAGCAGGGGTTTGGGCAGGGTATCGGTCAACGGGCGCATGCGCTCACCGCGCCCGGCCGCCAGCACCATGGCCTGGGCAAGCGGGTTCGGAGTCGGGTCAAAGGTCGGTTCCATGCCGTGATGTTGCCATGTTCCCAGCGCAGGTTGTCGCGTCTGTCTGGACTTTGCGGTCAACCCATGGCCGGGCCGGTGGCCCAAACCGCTAAAATCCCGGGTTTTCCAGAATACTTTTTCCCGGAGCTGCCCACATGGCAAACACACAGCAAATGGCCAACGCGATCCGCGCCTTGGCAATGGACGCCGTTCAACAAGCCAACTCCGGTCACCCCGGCGCCCCCATGGGCATGGCCGACATGGCCGTGGCGCTGTGGGGCGAGCACCTGCAGCACAACCCCAAGAACCCCGGCTGGGCCAACCGCGACCGCTTCGTGCTGTCCAACGGCCACGCCTCGATGTTGATCTATTCGGTGCTGCACCTGAGCGGCTACGACCTGTCCATCAACGACCTGAAAAACTTCCGCCAGCTGCACAGCAAGACCGCCGGCCACCCCGAAGTGGGCATCACCCCCGGCGTGGAAACCACCACCGGCCCGCTGGGTCAGG
>JACCEE010084606.1_pt1 | contig 44928 bp, 42 predicted proteins | sample 7449931 | NCBI WGS metagenome assembly JACCEE01 (sample SAMN15323457, study PRJNA562643) | freshwater metagenome | isolation source: river surface water | place: USA:Blue River Watershed | collected 2017-08-19 | reverse complement strand
GCCCCGTAGTTAAAACCGTACCAGTCACGTTTGTAGCCATTTATGTAATAGGCAGACTGAGTGGCCAGACGATTGAGTCTCTGGGTTTGGATGTTTTCATTTTTTTGATGAGAGAAAGGAAGCATTGTTGGTGGGACCCAGCAGGCCCTACCAAAAATCGTGTCCTCATAGTTACCATTAGTAGAGTTATAGTTGTAGCTATCGCGGGCAGTGGTGTAAGAACTTGCTTGTAGACCCACGCCATTTTGTGAACCGGGGAAAGCGCTAAAACTTGAGAACCAACTGTCCTTAGCGCATTGAGGGCAGGGGGTGTAGTAGCCTGAAGTTGCAAAAATAAGATAGGTCTGATCATACTCTACATTGAGTTCCTTCGCAGGAAGGGCAGAGGTGAGGTCAACTGTAAATTGGCCTGTGATCGCATTCATGTTGAAACGACCACTTTGGGGTGTTGTTTTGTTTATAGTATCAAGGTAGGAGAAAGGTGTCCCTTCAGGGAGGACTTCGGGAAGAATTGAGGAGAGAGTAGTGATGTCATCAACAGATGATCCATCTGTTTTGAAAAAGCGATGAGGAGCAGAGCGGGCAGGTACTGAAATATTTAAATTTTGGAAAGGAGTTGGCTGAGTGTTAACTGGAACATCACACTCTACACGAGTGATAATTCCGCTTGCATTTTTGATAAGCTTAAGTCCATAGTTCGGGCAGAGAGTCGCTGCATTATTTGGAGCTATTCCATCTGGGTCTGCAGAGCATCCGCAGCGGTTCCAAACATCCTTCATCACAGTTTTATAATAAGCTTCTGTTCCGTTGGTACCAGTGCTAGAACAGGCATCATAGGTGCCGTTATCTTTATAGCCTTGGAGACAGTAGTATTCATTTTTAAGGAAGTCTAAAAGAGCATCAGCTGTTGCTTGAGCATCAGGAGTTGCTGTTGGGGTGGGTGTGGCGTGGGGTTTATTTGGGCATACATAGTAGATTTCTGGATAGTAGATAAATCTATAGGGATTGATTTGGACATCAGCTTTAGCTTGAGCGTAGGTTGGAAGACTTGAGGCTCCAGATTTTTCTGTCCCATCGATTGCGCATTGACCATCAAGGCAGCAATCATAACCTTTAGCTTGGCATGAACTATTAGAGCATGCGTTAGGGTTAGTTGTATTTGATTGAGGATTAATTCTAAAATAGAGACTCGAAAAGTCTAAACTTGTTTCAGGTACAGCTGTGGCATCACTGATAGAATTTGAACTTGAAATATAAAGATCTACAGAAGTAGAGGTATAAATCGTATTAACTGTAGAGCTTAAGTCCGGCATTGAATAAGCGACATTGCTTACGTTCGAGTAGGTGTTTACTGTTCCTGAACATACACTCATATTTTCGCTAGTGAGAGGTAAATCAATGCGAAGATATTTGCGTTGAACACCTGTTAAAATTTCAGTAGCGGTGAGAGGAACTGCGCGGGCACGTAATTGTTTTTTGACTCCGCTGACATCATAACTTACAACCAAGCAATAAAGTCTTGAACTATTGCCCGTGATATTTAGGTAATTGTGAATTTGAGTTCCACGAAGAGAAATACTGTTTGTGTTTTTTTGATCGATGATGAGTGAAGTGCCACCAGAAACAGTTGTGTACCAGTAAAGTGAAGGTTCATTGGCCGGAGTTGCTGGAGTTGCAGAAACAGTGGTGCTTTTGCTTGCCACAGAACGCCCACTTCTTGGCGTCTGTGCCATACAAGCACATAACAAGAAAAGCATAATAATAAGTAACCACTGAGTCTTCATTATCATCATCCGTAATAATTTCTAAGTCTCGTCCATTACACTTTTCGGTTTCGTAGGGGGACGAGTTTAGCCTCCTTAGGTCTATTTTAGAGGACTTAGCTTTAGTTCTTGAGAAGAACATTGTGGAGTAAATGTTAACCTTTCGTTTTTAAGGTCTTTTTCTGAAAAGGGGCTGTTTTTAGACTTGGAAACCTCATCTGTTTGAGAGGAAAAAACTGCCGCAAAAAAGCGACACTTTAAGGCTTTTTTGTTAGAGTCCGCGGGACGAGGTGAGTATGTGGACACAGATAGGGCTTTTGACTTTAGCTATGGCGATATGGGGATTGGCCTTCGTGGCGATCAAGGTGGCCTTAACTGATTTCACTCCACTTTGGATGAACGGTCTTCGTTATTTAGTTGCAGCCTTTGTTTTAATTCCTATCTTTATCATGAATAGGACATGGACTAAGTCTTGGCGTGATTTAGCGAAACCAGTTCTCGCTAGTATTTTTCTTCTTCTGGGCATTACTCTTCAAACCTTGGGACTCAAGTACACAACGGTGGCCAAAAGCAGTTTTATTACTTGTCTCTATGTCTTTTTAGTTCCGCTTTATTATTCATTTTGGGGCAAGCGTTTTCGGAAGCGTTTTTGGGGACTTGTTTTCATTTCTCTTGTTGGTGTTGCGATGCTCTGTGACTTTAAACTAGAGAATTTCAACTTCGGCGATCTTCTCACTCTTGTTTGTGTTATCTTTTGTTCTGCCCACATTATTTATATTGGGAAAGTGGCCAATTCTTTTAAATCAGCATTGGAGTTTAACGGAATACAGTGTTTATCATTTGGAGTTATCGCTTGTGTCTTTGGTTTCTTTTTAGAAGGGCCAACAAGCCTTGCTCCTTTTTTTGATATGAGTAAGCTTCGTTATTTTTCTTCTTGGTGGGCCATGTTTATCTTGGCCATTCCCTCAGGAGTCATTGCCTTTGCCATTCAAATTCATACTCAGAAAACAATTCCTGCCCATGTGGTCAGTTTAGTTTTCCTTATGGAGTCTCCTTTTGCTGCTGCCTTCGGCTATTTTATTATCAACGAAAAGCTCAGTGCTCTTGCTCTTCTTGGGTGTATTTTAATTACAGTTGCTGTCGGTTTGGTTCCACTCATCGAAGAAAAAAAATAAGGTTCTTATGTATATCCAGCTTGTTCTACTTGCTCTTGCAACAGCGATTTGGGGACTTACATTTCCAAGCGGAAAAGTCGCAGTGGGGGATTTTACTCCGCTGTGGCTCAATGCCATTCGTTACCTCATTGCGGCCCTTGCTTCTCTTCCATTTTGTCTCAAAGAGAAAAGTTTTTCTAAGCCTTGGAGTGAGTTAAAAAAACCTATCTTCGCTGGTTTTCTTTTGTTTCTGGCCCTTTATACTCAAACGATGGGGCTAAAATACACCACTGTGGCCAAGAGTAGCTTCATTACTTGCCTCTACGTTTTTATGGTTCCGCTTTTTATTGCTTTTGGGGGCAAGAGATTTCGCAAGCGTTTTTGGTCCTTGGTGGGATTGGCGCTTTTAGGTGTGGCCATGCTTTGTGAACTTAAAATGGAAAATTTTAATTTTGGAGATTTTCTCACTTTCCTTTGCGTGATCGCTTGCTCTCTCCATATCATCTTCTTGGATAAAGTGGCTAAGACTTGGAAGTCTGCTTTTGAGTTTAATGGAATTCAGTGCCTTACTTTAGGGGCTTTAGCTCTAGTGCTTGCTCTGATCTTCGATGGGCCTACTGATTTTTCTCCGCTTTGGCGTGAAGGCAGTCTCACTCACTTTTCAACTTTTTGGGCCATTTTTATTTTGGCCATCCCTGCGGGAATGGTAGCTTTTGCCATTCAGGTTCACACTCAGAAAACACTTTCTCCTCATGTCGCCAGTTTTATCTTTCTCATGGAATCGCCTTTTGCTGTTTTGTTTGGCTATCTTCTCATAGGAGAGAAATTGAGTGCGTTAGCCTTAGGAGGCTGTATTTTAATAACTCTTTCTGTAGCCTTCGTTTCTTTTCTTGAGCATCTCGAGATGAGGCGTCAGGCAAAGAGAAAATTAGCGGCGCAAAACTGAAAGAATTTCAACATGCGGGGTCTGAGGAAATTGATCGAGGGCCTGAAGCTCAGTGAGTCTAAATCCCTGCTCGACGAAGTCTTTCACGTCGCGGGTGTAGGTTTCTACATCACAAGAAATATAAATCACCGTGTGAAGCTTTTTGAGCCCCTTAAAGAGTCCCTGACGTAGAACGAGTCCATCGCGAGGAGGGTCCATAACAAGGATCTCTGCCTCTGGGCAAATTTTTTCAACCTTCCACCAGACTCCTTTTTCAAAGAGATCCATGCCGTGTGTTTCAACTCCCGGAAGATTTTTATTTTGTAGGTTTTTGATTCCTTCGCCTTGAACTTCGAGGGCCACGATACGCTTAAAGCCAGATTCAGAAAGAACCTCAGTGAAGTTACCTGAGCCTGAAAAAAGTTCTAAGACGGTTTGCTCTTTACTTAAATTTTGAACACGTTCTTTAAGCCACTGGCGCATCTTCAAATTTTGCTCAGAGTTCCCTTGAAAGAAAGGGCGACGGGTATTGGGAGTGACTTCAGAAGGCTCCATCCATTCGTCAATTTCAATGAAGGACCAAAGAAAGCGAGGAGAGGGTTTCCAGGCGTCATTGGGAAGAGTGGCGATCATGGCCTTCAAGGTTTTACGATTTTTTTCAGTCATGGCCAGGCAGTCTTCGATGGGGGCTAAAATTTTGGAGCCTTCAGAAAGAAAGCCAATACGTTTCCCATCACTTTTAAGTTGAGCGCGGTTTCTATATCCCAATTCTTTTTCAGAAGGGATGATGGGAAGAAGCTTCGTATTTGAAAGATCGATATTCATTCTTTTTAAGGAATGGAGTAGGCGATGTTCTTTGTATTCGAGTTGGGATGTGTAGTTGAGAGGAAGCCAGGGACAGCCACTGCAATTTCCAAGTTCAAGGCCATAATGAGGACAGGGGCTAGGGCGTCTTTCTGGAGAGGCTTCAAGAACTTCTAAAAGTTTAGCAAAACCGTAGCGTTTTTCGATTTCGGTGATTTGAACTTTGACTAATTCGTTCGGGAAAGCCCCGCGCACAAAAACGACAATTCCCGAGGGATGTTCTACGACACCCATGCCCTTCGCTGATAAACTTCGCACATGTCCTTCGAAAATCTCTTGCAACAAACTGGCATCCATATTTATCCTCAAGTGGTCAATAAATGTGAGCTTACACTATTTGTTTGCTTTTGATGAGGGGTTTATGGAGGAATGGCTTTTTTCTGTAAGGGGCAGAGTTCAAGGAGTGTGCTTTCGCGCTAATGTGGTGAATTTTGTCCGTGATAATGGGATGAATGTGAAAGGCCATGTGAGAAATCTTCCAGATGGTTCAGTAGAAGTTCGAGCTCAAGGTTCTACTGTAGAACTAGAATGCCTGCATGACTATTTAAGACACGGCCCCCCCTTTGCTCGCGTTCAAGAGGTCTTAGTTTCTAAAAGCAAACATCTAACTGATCTTGATGATTTTGAAGTGACCTATTAATAAACCTTAAGTCCAATAAAATAGGTCTGAGTTTCTCTGTCGATTTCATTCACACCGGCCAATCCTCCGCCTGCGTAGATTGAAAAGCTATCGTGCGCCTTATATTTCATTGTCAGAAAATATCCACCCATATCTTGGCGGTAATCGTTAATCATGGTGAAGTCTCTATTCATTTCAAAGTTGAGATTCAGATCAGGGAAGATATCGTAGGATACACCAAAGCCAGTCAGGAGTTGGTCGCGGTAGTCAATAATACCAAAGCGATTTTTATCAGCGTGACGATAACCTAATGAAGCCAAAAGATTAATTCCATATAGTTTTGTTTCACCCACAACAAGAAGTTCTCCTCCTAGGGATTCACTTGTCGAATACATCTTCTTTTTTCCCGTAGGGAGAAGAAGGCTTGGATTGAGGGAAAGAGAATACTCTTTATCTCTGTAGAGGTTGTATTTCATTTTGAGGCTGGAATCGGCAAGGTCATTTCGTTTGACGCCCAAAACTTTATTGTCGAGGTAGTTGATTTGAGCTCCAAGAGAAAGATCTTTGGATACAAAATAACTTCCACTTAAAGTGAGGACGTTGTTGTATTCAATGAAAGCCCCATAAAGACGAGTTACATCAGCATCAGATATATAAACAGGATTTTTGACTCGTGCAAGGCTGGCTGAAAAAACAAAGTCACTTTTAAAAGATTCAAAAAGAGAATCATCAAGGACGGAGTAACGGTAGCTGTCGTTAAACTGATAGTGTTGAAAGTTGATGGCCCAAGAGGAATTGACTGCTAAAAAAGCAACAAGACTTACCAACACTTTTTTCATTCTTTACTCCGTACAAGTTGTTTCTTTCTTAACAGTAACTTCCATTGTTGGCATGGTCAAGAGTCTGGTGTCATCGCTAATAATAAGATTTAAGCGACGTTCAGCAGCGAGTGAAGCAAGGGAAACACCGTCGAGAGAAAAAACATCAGTGAAGTGCACGGGAGTATTAAAAGTCATACAGGAGCGAGCTCCACACTTCTTCTCAGTACCGATAAGCATTTCTTCATAAAGAGAGTTAATAGGGGCCTTTTCAGTTTTCCAAAAGTTTTTGTTAATAAGGGTATTCCAAGCTTCGAGAGCAAACTTATGGCCAGAGCAACGCTTTAAGCTTGGAGTAGAAAGGCAAAGCATTTCTGTGTCTTTATAAGAGTCAAAAACGACTTTCAGTACATTGAGATCAAGTTTTATATCAGTAATTGTTCCATCAATTACAGGAAGATCGTAAGAAACATAAACTTGCGCATCCTTTACTGTGTAGAAGTTATCAATGCGATAGTTTGCCTCTGTTCCATAGAGAATACCAAGCTTGGCCTGAGTTTTTGGGTGAGAGCTTAAGAAAGGGAAGGAGACGTCTGTTGAAGCACCTTTGGCGCGTGGGCGTATCTTGAGAGTCTTTTCAATGGTACAAGTACTTGGGCTGGCATTTCCTTTGAGTTCAACAAGGGCCTGCTTGTCTTCATAGTTAAAAGCTAAGCGAGCTTTTTTACTCCCTTGAGATTTTGGATTGAAAACAACTTCAACAAGGCATGAGCCTGGTGCCATCTTGAGTTGACAAGTTCCATTGGCTCCAGGAAAAATTCCGCCTGTAAAAGAAAACTCCTGTGAGTCAATTTGAGGGGAAAGAGTTGTTTCTTTATTCCCGCTGTTGGTGATCTCTACCATTTTGATACTGTTTTGTCCTAAGCGTACTGTACCCATATCAAGATCTTGATTGGCGATTTCAGCAAATTTGACTTCAAGCTTAACTTCTTCTTTTGTGAGGGATTTTTCGCCTTCAAGAGGGAAGGTTAAAGTGATGGCATTAGCCTGTTCATCTTGAATATAGTAAACGACTTTAAGGGTGTCGTTGTACTTTCCTGCTTGATCAGCAAAGAATTCAATGTCGACTTGGCATTGACCTAAGGCTATTAATTTTGGAGCACAGTCGCCTTTCGTTCCAGGGAAGCTACCGCCAGAGAAACGAAAGTGTTCGCCTTTTTCAAAACTATAAGAAATTTCGTAAACAACTTTATCGAGGTTTGTCACAATTAAATTTTGTGAAGAGCTTGTTGCACTTTTGCTGTCGTAACCGGTGCGAAGTTGTTTTTCTACAGAGCCTGGAACACTGATTTCAATACCTGCTAAAGCAGTTTGCACCATAGGCACTATATGAGTTTCCAGAGCAAGGTCTTTGGCCACCAAATGGGGGTTACCACAAGAGGCGAGCAGGCTTAAAGTTCCACTGAGAATAAGCAATTTAAAGCTTTTCATACAAACTCCGTTAACTCATGAAAATAAGAGTCACTTAATCAATTATTTGGGCAGCTGTTTAAAATTTATACACTGCCTATGAGCTAACGTACTGAGTTTGCAAATGAATTGATCTTAGTACTTAATATTGCCAATACTGTGCCAAAAAATATGATGATTTTTTAGTCATAATCTTAATTTTCGTTTAGAGTACTAGTCTAAGCTAAGGATTTAATATGAAATTTTCCTCAATGGTTTTATCTATAGTCTTAATCTCCTGCCTCAGTTCTTGTGCTAGTTCAGGCCCCAAGCGTGAACCTGGAACTTGTGTTTTAAGTGCGAAATATGGTGGCCCTTTCGTGGTTGGAGGAAATGGGGAAGATAATTTAGAATTCTTCGATCCCTTACGCAAAGAGGCACCCATCGTAAATTTAAAGAACGATGATTCTTGGGAAATGATCACTTGTCCTTTCTGACAAATTCTTTCAAGTGAATTCTTAGTGTAGGCAAAAATCAATTTATGCTTTTATAATTTTCTCCTAACACGTTTCAGGATGACAGGAGTCTTTTATGAAAAGTATTTTCGCTTTGATTTTAATTGTCTTCATGATGGGAAAAGCCTACTCCCAAGATATTAAGCAATTTTGTATGACTAATCCTCGCTCGACGACTTTTGCGGTTGTGACTAATAGCGATGTTGTAAAAGTCGGATATATGCACCACCGTGGTGTGGGGTATATGCCTATCCACAATGGTTTGATTACTCCAAATGATTTAGGGCTTCTTGCTGAGAGAGCAGAACTCTTTCAACAGCTCGGCACTTATATTGAATTTTCTTTTCCTCTAAGCAAGTGTCAGCGCCTTGGCGATTTTAACTTTTCGTGTATGGATTTTAGAGGCGAGGAAAAAGAAATCAATGGGCACAAGGTGAAAGGTTTTGCTGCTTATTCCGCAATTCAAAGTGAAACAAGTTTTGCTGGAGATTATGCCTATGCGGTTGTAAATCTTTCTTTAGACATTGATGGGAAAGCCTATCATCTTCCTATGCGTTATGATTTAGGTGAGTGTGCTATTGATTTTCAGAAAAAAGATTTTCCCTTCTTTAAATAAAAACAAGGCTCCGAAAGGAGCCTTGTTTATCCTTCTTGATTTATATTTTCTTCTGGCTCTTTACTAATAAAACTAAAAATTTTGGAATAGAAATGACCTGATAGTTCTTGCCCAAAAAGATAGAAAAGACTAAGTCCTTTCAGAGTGACAGACTGTTCATGGCGTTTAGCCTGAAAATTTTCATTGATAAGATTTTCTATTTCCAGTTTTGCCATTTCTGATTTGAGTTTTTGGACTCTTTTGAGTTCATTTGTTTGAGAGAGGCTTTGGGCTTCTTTCTGGGCCAATTCACTTACTGATAAGAATTTTTTATAGGCGATGGTGAGGTGTTTTATTTCGAGCTCTTGATCTATGAACTCTGGCAATCCCCGGGCCGGTGTGAGGATTGTTTCTTTGGCCCTGAGACAAGAGTTGAAAGCGATTTCAATAATATCATTATAAATTTTTAAAAGGAGTATTCTTTGTTGCTTGACGTTAGTGATGTTTGCGTATTCTTTTGTGGTAAGCACTCCTAGGGCCGCAATAGAGGTTAGAAGAATGTTGCCAGTCGCAGATAATTTCATTTGCGAAAGCACGGCTTTGTGTAAGTCAGGGATGCAATTCCCAAATGGGGCAGGGGAACCGAGATAATCGGAGCAAGTTCTTTTGATGAGGCTTGGCTGAAGATTGTTTTTAATTTCAAGGATGATGAGGGATTCGCGCAAGACTGTAGATAGTTGATTTAAAACATCTCGATCCGTTTTTAAAAGAGGAAATAAACTTGCCAATTCGAGGGTGCTAACGATGAGTCTTTTTTCTACTGTTGTGTGTATTTGTATTGTGAGAGGAACTTTTAAACTCTCAAATTTGATCTCTTTAAAATAGGGCTCGACTCTGAATTTTGCAAAGGTGAAGGAGGCTGAGGTGATAATGAAGGCCAATAAAAAGGAGATCCTTTTTTTCTTATTTACTTTAAAATAGCGCATAAGAAGAAATGTGATGAGAAAAGTTGTTAGCCAGAGAGGGGCGAATTTGAAAGGGAGTATAAACACATTTTCATCGAGAGAAAACGAACTTTGTAAAATAAAAATGGCCAACTCAAACATTATGAGTATGGCAATGAGGGTAACGATCTCCATTTTTTGAATGAAGGTCTTCATTCGATCACGAGCTCGCTTCTAAACCATAATGCCAAACGCATGAAAAAATCATCTTTGTAAATGGCGAAAAGCTGATAGAGTTTATCTTCAGTTTTGGTCTGCTCGTAGGCAGTATGAAAACGTTCGGAAAGCTCTGTAAAATCATTTTGATGTATCCTGAGCTCTTTAACTTCTGCCGCTGCGATTACACTTTTTTCAAAAGATGTGTTTTGGGCTTTACCAAGGGTTGCTTCACATATTGCATTCATCTTTTTTAAAGCGATGGATACGTATTTATGTTTGATTTCTTCTTCTACCCATTGGGTAAGAAGGTTTTGATTGTTTAGTGGGATTGCAGCCTCCATCATGATTTGCTTAGTTAATCTTGCTAAGTCATTTACAAAGCGCATAGTTAAAATAGTTTTTTTTAAGTCTTGATCTTTAAGTAATTCTTCGTAATTTCTTTGTAAGTTGAAAATCCCTGTTGAAATCGTCGTCATGAGAAGAACTTTGCCAGTTGCTGTAAGTTCCTTTTGTTGGCCAATCTCTTCAGAGAGGCGTGGGAGGCAATAACTGAGATTTTCGTATTGATTGAAAGCCTGACAGGTTTCGCTGATTTTTTCTTGTGTTAAAAGTGGAGCGAAACTTAAAACATATTGCATGTCCAAATAGCTTCTCATGACGTAGAGAACGGAATCATTCCTCAGAGAGGAAAAAAGAAAGCTTTTCGAAATTTCAATTTGCGCTAAAGCCAAACGATTCATGAAGGTTTTTTCAAGTTTGATGGGGGGAATGTTTTTAAAACTTTCTGACTCTATCTTTTGAGGCGCAAAATGGGGGTTTACTTTGATAAGTTCAAATCCCAAGGCAGAAATGAAGGCCATGGATCCAATAATTGAAGCATAGGTTAATCTTTTACGAAAATGTTTATTTTTATATAAAATAAAAACAATCATAGCTGTAAAAAAATAAAGAGGAAGAATTTTAAAAGGCCAGATCACTGCAATCTGTAAGACAAACATGGCTTCCCAGACATAAACAAGAAGGGGAAGGCTTATTAGAATCAAGGAAAATTTAATAATTTTTTTTGTTCTTTTCATAAAGTTGTATTTGGCTTCTTACAGAGTTTTTTGTATTCGAAACGGCAAAGCATGGTACCTAAAGGAACTGAGAGTAAGATGCTAAGCGTGCTTAAGGCCATGATGAAATGTCCATGTGGGAGACCTAGACTTAAAGGAATGCCTCCAAGAGCTGCTTGAATCGTCGCTTTAGGGATAAAAGAACTTGCGGCATATCTTTTTTCATCTGGTGTAAAAGGGGCATTTTTCAGAGATAAAATCATCGTTCCGTAACGAACAAGGATTCCTCCTAAAACGAGAAGGATGACCCAAGGACCAAGGGCCACCAAGGAGCCAAAATCTGTGTTAAGACCGATAAGAACAAAAAGGAGTAGCTCTGCGAGTATCCAAAGTTTAGAAAACTTTTGGGCCAGACGATGAGCAAGGTCTTCGTGTTTGATGAGAATGATGAGAGTTGCCCCAATAATGGCCAGGTAACTTGACAGAGGAATGGCATTTGCTGCCTCTTTAATTAGGACACAGAGAAAAAGAATGATGAAGACTTTTTTTGTATCTCTAATTGAGAATTTTTTAAAAAGGTTTATGAGAATAAAGCCTATTAAGATCCCTAAAAGAATTCCGTTAATAAGACTTACAGGAATAATCATAAATGTTTTCAATGTAAATTCTGTTTGAGTTGCAAGAGTTGCAAGAACGCCAAAAAGACTAAGAACCCACACATTATCTAAAGATGCTGAAGCTAAAAGAAAGTTAGGAATTTTTTTATTAGGAAAGTGTTCATCTTCTTTAAGGCGAAGCATGTGGGGTATGACCACTGCTGGGGCAATAGGAGCGACAATGAGTCCTGTCATAAGGCTTATAATCAAAGAAAAGCCTGCTACAAGATGAAGAATGAGGGCCAAGGCTAAGGCTTCGATAAAAAGTGGAAGAAGACTTAAGTTTAACACTAGGTCTTTGTTACTTTTTAATTCCTGAACCTTTAAAGAAAACCCGGCCCTTACCAAAATGATGATAAGGGCGAGTAGTTTAAATTCACTTGTGAATTCCAAAATTTGGGGATGAGCAAAGTTTAGGCAATGAGGACCAAACATTAAGCCTGAAAAAATAAACCCAAGAATGCCAGGGAGCTTCATCTTTTCAAAGAGGGCATAGCTTAAAAGAGCGACAAGAATAATGATAGCTAGTGAAGTCAACATGTCTAGTACTCTGGGGCAATAAAGACTTCTATATTAGGATTGAATTCTTCTCGCAAGATGGCCTTTAAAGCTCTAAGTGTACCAGTCGTGGAACTAGGGCAGGTTCCGCAAGCGCCTTGATAACGAATGAGGAGGATATCGTTTTTATAGCTTACACAATGAACGTCACCTCCATCGGCTTGGAGATTGGCCCTTACTGTTCTGTCCAAAATCAACTCTATTTCGAGGACTTCTGGAGGAAGTTTTTCCCTTCTTTCTTTTTCTGGGTCTGGGTCAACGTAGTCAGGGTTATGGTTGCCCATTTTATCTTCTAGGCATTTTCTAATTTCAAGCTCTAAAGCATCCCAGTCTATTTCCCAGTCTTTTGTAATCGTGATGACGTTTCTAAAAAAATAAACCTGTTCAACACCAGTGATAGTAAAGAGATCGTATGCTAAAGGATTATGGGCACATTGGACGCAAGACGTATAGGTCGATTTGCCTTCTGTCTTGACCGTCTTGTTCATAATGAACTTGCGGGCATTTGGGTTTGGAGTAGGTTCAATATAGACTTGTAAATCGCTCATATTATATCTCTCTTAAAGCATGGCCTTAGCTTTTTTTATGCCGGCGACTAATTGATCAATCTCATGAAGGGTATTGTAGAAGGCAAAAGAAGCTCTCACTGTTCCTGTGATGCCAAAGTGTTTCATGAGGGGTTGAGTACAGTGATGACCTGTTCTCACTGCAATTCCTTGTTTATCTAAAATTTGACCAATGTCACTGTGGTGAAGTCCATCAATGACAAAAGAAATAATCGCTGATTTATGTTCAGAGGTTCCAATAATACGGAGACCTTCAATTTTTGAAAGTTCTTGAGTGGCATATTGAAGCAGGGCATGTTCTTGCTTCATGATATTTCCCATGCCTATCTCTTCGATGTAGTTGATGGCTTCTTTTAGGGCAATCACTCCAGCAATATGCGGAGTTCCTGCTTCAAATTTATGAGGAAGGGTATTCCAAGTGGTTTTTTCGAAGGTGACTAAGTCGATCATATCGCCGCCACCTTGGTAGGGGGGCATTTCTTCCAGAATTTCTTCTTTTCCGTAAAGAACTCCTAAGCCTGTTGGTCCAAACATCTTATGAGAACTGAAAGCGAGAAAATCACAATCGAGTTCTTGGACGTCAACTTTGTCATGGGCAATGGATTGGGCTGCATCAACTAAGAAACGAGCGCCTTGAGCATGAGCGAGGGCAATCATTTCCTTTATTGGGTTGATGGTTCCTAGGGCGTTAGAAATATGTGTCACAGAGACAAATTTGACCTTCGGATTTAAGAGTCGTTTGTATTCCTCTATGATAATTTCGCCTTTGTCATTGATCGGAATTTCGACAATTTTGATTCCGACTTGATCACGAAGAAGCTGCCAAGGCACAATATTGGAGTGGTGTTCGAGGGTTGAAAGGAGTACTTCATCGCCTTCTTTTAAGAACTTTCTTCCAAAGCTGGAAGCTACCAAGTTAATGGATTCGGTTGTTCCCTTTGTGAAGATGATTTCTTCAGGTCCTTTGGCGTTGATAAAATCAACGAGGGCCTTGCGGGTTTCTTCGTAGCGAATGGTTCCTTGCTCACTCAAAAAGTGAGCTCCGCGATGGATGTTAGCTGTTTCTTTTTTATAGTGGCGTTTGACGGCTTCGATAACTCCACGAGTTTTAAGAGTAGAGGCGGCATTATCTAAATAAACAAGATAATTCCCATAGATCAGCTGATCGAGGGCAGGAAAATCGTCGCGAATATGATCTATATTAAAAGGCATGTTAGTTCCTTTGAAATTGAGCTTCAACTTTGCTTAAGAAGAAGTTTCTTAGGCTTTCATTCTTAACGTTCATGAGAACCTGACTAGCGAAGGCAGCGAGAATCATTTTGTTGGCCCTGTCTTTGGGGATACCACGACTTTCAAGATAGAAGAGTTGTTCAGCATCTAACTGACCAACTGTCGCTCCATGAGTACATTTTACGTCATCAGCGTAGATTTCAAGTTGAGGACGGGTGTTGATCTTAGCCTTGTCTCCTAACAGAAGGTTGTTATTAAGTTGGGCTGCGTTGGCATTTTGAGCATCTTTATGAATAAATATTTTTCCAGTGAAAATGCCATGAGATCGTTCTGCCAAAATCCCTTTATAAAGCTGCTCACTCGTCGTTTGACCAACATGGTGATTGACTGTCAAAAACTGGTCTGCCTCTTGAGCGTCTGTGAGAGCATAAACGCCATTCATCTTTGTACTCGCTCCCTCGTGATTGAGGTCAACGAGCATATTTTGGCGAGAGAGCTGGCTTCCGCAATTAAGACTGAACGTATTAAGGAAAGAATCGCGTGCTAGAGTAAAAATGTTTTTTCCAACATGAACTGCGCGCTTGCCGTTATCTTGCATAAGGCAGTGCTCAACTCTAGCTCCTTCTTCAATCACTACTTGAGTCATAGGGTTGGAGAAGTAGTAGAAGAAATCCCCTTGTGTCACAAAGAATTCATTAATGGTCACTTCACTTTGCTTTCCGACAACGATTCTTAGGCGTGGGGAATGTTGTGAGTCATGACCTTCTTCAGTGGCCACATGAATAATACTCAAGGCCCTGTCCCAAATGGATTTGGGAGGAATGACGATTTCAATACTCTCTTCTGCAAATAGGGCATTGGTTAAATCGAAGAATTCTGAAGACTCAATTCCATCTTCATCTTTTCTCTTGAGGATAGTCCCTTCGGGAAGAAGGGTGTTGTTGGTCATTAAATGGCCATTTAAAAAGATAAGACGAAATTCTTTGAAGCGGTTGTATTCATTTAAAAGCTCAGGCTTCAAAATCGCTGGTGTCATATTGGAGAAATCAAGAGGACGTTCAAAGGCCTCTGTGAGATCGGTAAAACGCCAGTCTTCTTCTTTTTCGTTTGGAACTGTTGTTTCTTGAATTTTTTGCAAAGCCCATTTGCGTAGAGGAGTGTGCGCTCCACGCTGACCTTGCTTAATAATATCTTCTTTTAAACTTTGGTAAGTCATAAAAATACCTTATTTGATTAACCAGTCATAGCCTCTAGTTTCAAGTTCAAGTGCGAGAGTCTTGTCGCCTGACTTGATGATGCGTCCGTCATAAATTACGTGGACAAAATCAGGTTGTATATAATCGAGGAGGCGTTGATAGTGAGTGACGAGAACAACGGCATTGAATTTGCTTTTAAGGGCGTTTACACCTTTGGCCACGATTTTAAGGGCATCAATATCAAGACCAGAATCTGTTTCATCAAGGAAAGCAAGGCGAGGATTTAAAACGGCCATTTGAAGAATCTCATTTTTCTTCTTTTCTCCGCCAGAGAAACCAACGTTCACTCCACGATCAAGATAGGATTCTTTCATCTCGAGAAGTTCAAGCTTAGGACGAAGAAATTTTAAAAACTGATCTTTTTCCATCTCTTCGACGCCGTGATATTTGCAAACGGCATTGTAGGACTCAAGGAGAAAATCAAGGTTGGTAACCCCTGGAACTTCAATTGGGTATTGCATACCAAGAAAAATACCTTCTTTCGCGCGTACATCGATTTCAAGTTCGAGAAGGTTTTTGGTTTCTCCACCTACCGTGTAGAGAACTTCTCCATCCAGAACTTGATAGGCTGGGTGACCCGCCACAACTTTGGATAGAGTACTTTTCCCGGAGCCGTTAGGTCCCATAATGGCGTGAACTTCGCCGGGATTCACCTGAATATTGAGACCTTTTAAAATTTCTTTTTCTTTGACTCTAGCGTGTAGATTTTTGACTGTTAACATAAAATGTTCCTTATATTAAATTATCCAACTGTGTTTTCGAGTTTCATTTCAATAAGCTTCACCGCTTCAACGGAGAATTCTAAAGGGAGTTCTTTGAAAACTTCCTTACAGAAGCCGTTCACAATCATAGAGATACAGCGCTCACCATCAAGTCCTCTGGACTGGAGGTAGAAGAGCTGATCTTCGCTGATTTTTGATGTGGAAGCCTCGTGTTCAATTACAGCAGTGTTATTTTTAACGTCAATGTATGGGAAAGTGTTGGCCGCACACTTATCCCCAACAAGCATGGAGTCGCACTTAGAATAGTTGCGTGCTCCTTGAGCCCCAGGCTTAATTTCAACCAGACCGCGGTAATTACTGATAGACTCTTGAGCAGAAATACCTTTGGAGATGATGGTACTCTTGGTGTTTTTACCAATGTGAATCATCTTGGTTCCAGTATCCGCTTGCATCTTGTTATTGGTGAGGGCCACAGAATAGAAAGCCCCTTGAGAGCCTTCACCAATGAGAAGACAGCTTGGATATTTCCAAGTGATGGCCGAGCCTGCCTCAACTTGGGTCCAGGAAACCTTTGAGTTCTTACCTAAGCAGCTTGCTCGCTTGGTGACGAAGTTATAAATTCCCCCCTTGCCATCTTTATCACCGGCGTACCAGTTTTGGACGGTGGAGTATTTTATTTCAGCATTTTCTAATGCGATGAGTTCGACGATCGCTGCGTGAAGTTGGTTTTCATCACGTTGAGGTGCTGTACAACCTTCAAGATAATTTACAAAACTGTCGTCTTCCGCGATGATGAGGGTTCTCTCAAACTGACCAGTGTCTTTGGCGTTAATTCTAAAATAGGTTGAAAGATCGATAGGGCAGCGAACACCTTTAGGAATATAGACAAAAGAGCCATCAGAGAAAACGGCGCTATTTAAAGCGGCATAGAAGTTGTCAGCAAAAGGAACAACAGAACCCAAGTATTTTTGAACAAGCTCTGGGTAGTCTTTTACGGCTTCGGAAATAGAGCAGAAAATGACACCGACTTTTTTGAGGTCTTCTTGGTGGGTGGTGTGCACAGAAACAGAATCGAAGACCGCATCCACGGCAACACCGGAGATACGCTTTTGTTCATCAAGAGGAATCCCTAATTTTTCAAAGGTGGCGAGAAGCTCTGGATCAACTTCATCAAGACTTTGAAGAGCATCGACTTTTTTCTTAGGAGCGGCATAGTAGTAGAGGTCGTTGAAGTCGATTTCTGGGATGTTGAGCTTGGCCCAGTTCGGATGCTTTAGAGTTTGCCAATGGCGAAAGGCTTTGAGGCGAAATTCTAAAAGCCATTCTGGTTCCTCTTTTTTCTTTGAAATAAGACGTACAATTTCTTCATTAAGACCACGAGGAAATTCTTCGACTTCAATGTCTGTGGTGAAACCGTACTTGTATTCGCTATTGATGATTTCATCATTACTCATATTTAAACTCCGACGGGATCTTTCTTTGTTAGAAGATCCTTCAAGGTGATTTTTTGTAGGTAATCGTTTAACTCAGAAGAAAGCATGTCGATACTTCCTTTAATGATGCAGTTTTCTTTTCTTTCGCAGCAATCTTCATTTTCGCCACAGTGATGACCGGAACTTTTTCCTTCAATGATGGTGTTGAGTTCCATGTAGGTAATTTCGCCAAGGTCTTTGGCAATCTGGTAGCCCCCCTTAGCTCCCTTGATGGAAGAAACGATGCCGCTCGTGTTGAGGGCCTGCATCACTTTGCTGACGGGATCGAAGGGGAGATTGAACTTCTCGCAAAGCTCACGCGCAGTGGTAAGTTCGCCATCCTTTTTGCTACTCATATGTTTGAGTGCCATAAGGGCGTATTCAACTTTTTTGTTCACTTTGAGCATAGTAAACTCGCTAAAAAACTAATTAAGTGTTTTTTTGACTTATATAGACCAGAAATAAGTGAAAAAAAAGCTTATTTTTTTCACCCTGTAAAAAATTAAATGGTTAAATTCCCTTTATTTCAATGAATTAGCCGTTTTTGCCCTCCAAGAAAACTGTCTCTTTCTTGATTTAAGCTAAGTCACTTTCCTATAAGAAATACCTAAGCCTTGTGCCCAGCGACACCTAGTTTTAAATAGGCTTCAATCATTTTGGAGGACCTATGAAACTCGCCATGCTTGTCGTTGCTTTTATTTGCTCTTTTATTGCTGCTGCTAACGCCAGTGTGCAAATTTTCAAAGGTGAGATTGAAGGAAAGCCCACGATGTCCTGCTTTCTTAAAATCGAAAAAAATGGTGATGTTTTGAACTTCGAGCCTTTCGCTTCACGTTTTAGACTTCAAAATTACAATATGACGGAGAAAGAATTAGCTCAAACTTTAATGAGAGATGATATGCAAGTCTTTCTCAGCAATGATATACAAGGTTTAAACTTAAGTTTCGGAACAGACATCATGCCTTATGAGTACAGTGTTTTAAATACTCAGGATGAAGTGCTATTTATTTGCACTAATTTATCCAAGGTTCAGTCTTAAAAGAAGGAATTGTGTTCAGAAGTCTTCTTGTTCTTTTATTCTTTTGCTTTAGTGCCCACGGCAAAGATCTACGTTGGATTATAGGGGAAAGTAACACTTTACCTTTGGCCCTTGTTGAAAAGGGCCAAATTAAAGAAGGCATTTTAAAAGATGTTGCCGAGTCTTTAGCAAAAGATCTCAAAAGAAAACTTGTGTTTGTGGTTCTTCCCCGTGGGCGGGTTGTGCAATATTTGCAAGAAGATAGGGCCGATGGCCTTTGTTATATTCGTCCTGAGTGGTTTAAGGATGATAAAGAGAAGCTCCAGTGGACAGACGTTCTTTTTACCAACAGAGAAATTGTTATTCAGAGATTGGGGTCTAAAGAAATTGAGTCATTTAAAGAATTAAAAGGGAAAGAGATAGGAACCGTTTTGAATTACACTTACGGAAAGTTAGAATCTCTCATCGGTGAGCCTATTAAGCGTAGCGATGCTCCTAATATGTCCAGCAACTTTTTAAAATTAGAAAGCGAAAGAACTCAATATGCTGTGACAGATGAGTTTAGTTACCGCTACTTTCTCTTGCAAAGAATTGAGCGAAAAAAAACTCTTAGTCAGAGCGCAGTGATTGTTGATGATCTTGAAATCCGTTGTGCGCTCTCTAAGAAATCTTCTGTTTCTTTAGCTCAGGTTAATCGTTCTCTTTTAAAAATGAATAAGAGTGGGCACATCGACGAAGTTCTTAGGAAGTACTTGGGCCCTGCCTTGAAGCTCAAGCGTCTTAAAAATTAACAGTAAAGATTTCTCTTAAATCTTATATTTAATAGTATTTAACTTTGTTTTGCCGCTGATTACCCGATAATAATCATAGGTGTAGACATGCAAGGTCCTTTTCATTTTCGTTACCCTATTCGTGCGTTTAGTTGGTTCATTATCTTGAATTGTATGTTTCAGATGATGGCCATTTCTTTTTTGGGAATTACCGGGATTCATTTTTTTATCCGCAATGAGCAACTTATTTTTGCTAGTTCATATTTTATTGTCGTTTTTAGTGTTGCTGCTGTTTTGTTATTTCATCGTTATGACATACTCAAATTTTTAGAAACTCGTTTTGGCTATTCAAAAGATTTTTTAGAAATCCAAGAAGATTGTTTTGTTATTCCCGAAATGTATTTTGTAAAAAAAAGTCTTTCGCGAGAAAAAATTCGTATCCCACTCGTTTGTGTTTCTAAAATTTATTATAACGATTTAACACACGAGCTTTGCGTGGAATTTCGCTATGAGTTTCTATCCCATATTCTTATTTTAAAAAAAGAGTATTTTTATTCTGATCTAGAAGAGTTTAAAGAAATTGTTAATTACTTTAAATTCCACATCTCATAATTGAACATTACGGTTAGTGAATTCTTTTCAGGAACTTTGCGTTGAGTTTATTGAAAATTTTCTGTGACTCAGAAATGTTAAAGTAAGCTGTCAATACAAAGTAGAGGCATCCAAAAAGACCAAGGCATAAGATGGCCCTTAAGATATAATGTCCCTGTTCTTGAAAAATAAGAAATTTAAGACAGAGGGCCGCTATTGCGGCAATGAGTGCTGCCCCCCAGAGGCGAATCTGGATAGATTTCACAAGTCCAGTCTTGCCAATTTGCTGATTTAAATTTTTTCTGAGGTAATACAACTCAAGCCACGAGGCAATTCCTGCTGCGAGCGTGATACCTGCGGTTGCCCATTGCGAGGGAAAGTTGAGGTAACGGGGAAAAATAAAAGCGAAAAGCCATCCTAAGACGGTTGAGAAGAAAACTCTAAGAATAGCAAAACGGAAAGGAGTTCTGGTATTTTTAAGAGAATAGAAACATGAAGAATAAAGACGGCCTAGGGTAGAAGCGAGTAAGCCAATAGAATAGCCTATAAGGACGGCCCAAACCCAACGAGTACTGTCATTATCAAACTGACCTGTCTGAAAAATCGCACTAACAATAATATCTCCTAGGAGAATGAAGGCCACGAGAGAAGGGACTATATAGAAAGAAACCCGTTCTAAAGAGGAATTTAATCGCTTTTGAAGATAAGAGTTGATTTCTTCGTGAGTTCCTGTTGCCTGAGACATGGCCGGAAGTTCTGAGGCAGAAATGCTCATTCCAAAAAGGCTAACAGGGAGAAGGTAAATGGTCTGGGCATAAGAAAGAGCGGAGACAGCCCCTGTTGGAAGGAGAGAGGCAAGGATATTGTCTATATAGGCGCTGACTTGGACGACCCCTCTGGCGATAACGACTGGAAAAAAGTTTTTCAAGATCGTTCTTACTTCCTGCATCTTGATATCAATAGAAGGTTTGAGATTCTTGGCCAGTTTAATCGCGCTTGGAAGCTGTACTAAAAATTGAAGAAGGCTACCTAAAACTAAACCCCAAGCTGCAATAAGAGCTAAATTATATTGGGTGACTTTTGTCCCCCAAATGATAAGAACAGCAATGATCGTGATGTTCCATATAACAGGGGCAACATAGGAAAGAAAAAACTTGCGGTGGGAGTTGAGGATTCCAAGGCACCAAGCTGAAAGAACAAGAAAACCTGTTCCCGGAAAAAGGATCTGAACAATTTTGATTGTGAGTTCTCTTTTGGGGCCAGAAAAACCAGGGGCAATAAGATCGATTAGAAAGGGAGTCGCAAGAACTCCCATTAGAACTAAAAATGAAGTCAGAATAAAAAGAAGACTTCCAACAATTGAAGCAACCTTTGAGGCTTCTTCTTTGTGCCCCTTGGCTAAGAGCTGGGCATAAACAGGGATGAAACTCGCTGAAAGAACACCTTCGCCGAAGAGATTTTGAAGGAAGTTAGGGATTTTGAGTGCTGCTTTGAAAGCGTCGCTAGCTTCAGAGTTACCAAAATAATGAGCAAAAATTCGTTCTCTAATCAAACCAGCAATACGGCTTAGAAGAATTCCTGCTCCGACTAGGAAAGCTCCGCTAGCATTTTTAGATTTTTGGGTTGTTTTTGAGTCTTGCATTGATTCCTAAAGAGGATAATGATTTTTTATAAAATCATAATCTCTTCAATAGGATTTGGCACGAAAATTGTTGACTGTTTTACCTGAGTCTACTGTAACCAAAAGCCTGCAACCTTGCCGCTTTTGTCCATGACCATTTTTGCAACCAAATCATCGGAGCCATCTTTGAAAGAAATTTTCCAAATATAAGCTTGATATCCTTGTTGTTTGAGGGACGTGAGGTAGTGCTCTTCGTGGCCAGATTTAAAGCCATTCATAAGTCCACCATTGACCCTTTCAAAGTTTTGCTTAGAGAGCTTTTTAAATTCGGGAGTTCCGTTGGCCGTAAAACTCATGTAATCGTTGTTTTTAATTGCTGTCATCTGAGTTTGAAAAGTTTGTTCGATTTTTTTATCGAGTTCTGCAGCAGAAAGGGTGAAGGATAATAGAATTATGAACGCCAAAATGACTTTTTTCATACAGCACTCCAAATTTTTATGTGACATTAGTTTATGATATTTCTTCTTCGAATTGAATAGTTTTTAATTTTAATAATTAGGCGATGTTAAGTATTGTTGACTTAAAAGCACCCTTATTCCAGCGTTGTATTTTATTATTGAAAAACTATAATGCCTTCATGAAAAGACCTATTATATTTTTAGATAAAATCGAAGGCAAAACTCTTGAAGCTCGTGATCTTCTTAAAGAAGAAAGTGAGTTGGAGTTTTTAAATTTAGATCTTAGTAATCCAAGTGCATTTTTTTCTGCTCAACTTTGTCCCTGCGTTCTTGTCTGTATGGATTTGAGAGCGAGTGTAAAATTCTTGAGACAACATAAAGATGTTTTGCGCGATACCTCTTCTAAGTTTTGCCTTATGACCGCTAAGGCTTTAGATAAGAAAGAAGAAAATCTTTTCTATACGTTAGGAGGCACAGAAATCATTCTTGATGAGAAGGTTCCTACTAAAACAATTGCACACAAGTTTAAACTCTATGCGAAGGCCCTACCTGATTTTGATGAAGAGACTCGCAATACTTTAAAGCTTAAACATCTCACTATCGAAAAGATGAGTAAGCAACCGCCAGAAAAACGCTCTGAAATTAATTATGAAACAATCGATTTCTTCGTTTTAGAAAAGTTTTGTGGCAAGTCTCTAAGAAGTATTACTGATCTTGAAATGGCCCTAGAAAAGTATGAGTCAGCTCCAGACGCTGCCAATCAGCAAGTGATCTATAATCTGTTTGAAGAGATGAGAAGAGATGCTTATAGCAATAATTTTCAAGTCATTTCTGAGTTTCTTGAAATCCCTAAACATATTCTAAAACGAACGGGAGAAATTGCGGACGATACTTTTCGTTCGGTATTAATTGGTGTTCTTTTTAATCTCGCTGATTTTATGCGTACAGAGATTACCAGTATTAAGAATAAGAAAAACAGAAAACAGATTTTAGAAAATCCTCATAAAGGAATTTTCAATCGTCTTTATTGGCTTGATGAAAAGTTTAAGAGTATTTTAAATGACGATACTATTGGTGGTGAGTTGGAAAAACTTGGGATACGAAAGTAGCTATTTGGCTGCCTTATTTTTTTGATATTCCCCGATAATGACTCCAATCAAAATGAGAAATAGACCTAGGGCAGCCACCTTGAAAGAAACAAGGTGTCCGAGAAAAAAATCAAGAGCAGTTCCTAAAAGCATCTGACCACTAATAAGTAAGACCGTGGTCTTCATCACTCCTGCTCGAGAAATAACCCAACTAATGATGAGTACGAAAAGGGCACCAATCGCGCCACCGATGTAGGCATAGGCAGGGGCGTCGGTAAAAAGTTTGAAATCGATTCTACCGTGAGTCAAAAGTAAAATAACGAGAATAAAAATGGCTCCACCTATATGATTTACAAGAGAAGCTCCAGCAGCTCCGATATCAACCCCTAAGCGTCCGAGAAAAGCCCTGTTGATGCCTAAGCCAGCTCCACCTAAAAGAGCGAGGAAAATAAGAAAAAGAGTGTTATCCATAAATGAGCACTCCTACTCCTGCCAAGATGAAAAAGGCCTGGAGAAAATCGAGAAGAGTCAGTTTCCTTCTAGGAGTTCCAAACCAGCCCCAAGAGTCGTTAAACCAACTATAAATGACCTGACCTAAAACAAAGAGGCCAATAGTGCCAGCAACTCCGACTGGGCTGTTCACTGTCATTCCATTAATCGCTACAGCGATGCCGCCAAAGATCCCAGCAAGGAAAGGCCAGAAAGGAATTTTTTTATGAGGTTCTTTGTTCTTAGGGCGAAAAAAGATCCAGATGATTAAAGCTGTGACTAGTCCTACGAGGTGGACGACTAAGCTGGCTTCAAAGGGGGAGATGTACTTGGCCAAGAGGCCATTAAAATACACCATGAGGCTTAATAAGCCGCCAGCAAAAAGGGTAAGCATAGAAATCGTAAACGACTGCATAGGCGCAATTTATATGAAGGTTCTTTTAATGTAAATAGGACTTCGGTTTTTGGACGTTCTTGATGCTAGGGGTTTCTACTTGAGTTTGAGCCTCTTTAACTCCTCTAAAATCCTCTTCCCATCTTCTTGAGCTTCAACATCTCTTTCAATAAAGCGTATGTTGAGTTCGGGATCGAGGATAAAACTCCAGCGCTTGGAGTAGTTGAGGAAGGGGAGTTTGGAACCATAGAGCTTCACTACTTGTCCTTCTTCGTCTGCAAGAAGGGTGAAGTTAAGTCCAAGGGCCCTTTTGAATTCTTCTTGGTCTTTTACGGAATCTGTGCTGATCCCATAGACCACGACGTCTAGCTTTTCAATTTGGGGTACAAATTGCTTAAAGGATTTTGCTTGGGCCGTACAGCCTGGAGTTCCGGCTTTGGGGTAGAAATAGAGCACAGTCCATTTCCCTTTGCGACTTGCTAACTCAAAGGTTTTATTTTCGTCGGTGAGGGCCTTAAAAAGGGGAGCAGGGTCTCCTACTTTGAGATCTTGTGCCCAAGCTGCAGAGACAAAAAAACAGAGGACGATGAAAGTCGTTAGTAATGTTTTCATGCGTCCTCTGGCTTTTTTGAATTAATAGCGTCTTTCTAACTTATCTTTAGAGCGGATAAGTGTAGAAATAATGTCGTTAATAAGAGCGGAAAAATCTTTTGAGAAGAGTTTTCCACCTACGCGGGCCTGGAAATTCTCAATATCTAAATCCGCTACTTTATCTCCATCATCCCAATCTCTTAAAAAGCCTGTTTCAAAGTTGGCAATCTCTTTTTTGTCATAGATTTGAGCGCCGAATTCTCTAAAGCTTCCTTGGAGAGTATCAGGGTTTAGGTTCGAGCTTCCTCCGAGAAGGACATTGCCATCAACAGAGGCAATCTTTCTGTGATTTTCTTGATGGTAACTTTGCTCTTTCCCATTAGGGAATTTTGCCACAATTCCATAGGTCTTTCTGGCACGTACATCAATCCCATAAGACTTCATTTCTTTGATGAAAGCTGTATTAGGAAGACCGTTCATCCCAAAGTTCCCGTTGTGGTCTGCAATGATTTTTATATCGAGATTTGGAACTTCAATTTTACGTTTGATAAGAGCGTCGTTGATATACTTGTCGTAGAGGAATAGTTGTTCCATGTAGATATTCTTTTTGGCGTTCTTGATCATATCTACAAGCATGTTTCGTACGTTCTTAACTGTTCCGTCAATATCTGCTTCCGCAATTCGGATCTTTTCACTTCCGGCCGCAGGATAGGAGTCGCGTTTGACTTTAAACCACTCAAGGATTTCTTTCTTCTTTGAGAGGTAGCGAACGTTGTCATATCCATCTTCTTTGTAGAAGAACCAACGTAGTTCATTGGCATCATCCGTAAGGGCGGCTTCAACGTCTCTATAGTAAGAAGCTTGAACTAATGCTGCAGCAGGGCCTTCTACGTAGATGGCGTTGTCATAGTAGTAACCTCCGCTGTGGTCGGTCCAGTTTTTTGAACCAAAATAGGCGGCAGGATACTTTGTGTTAGCATCAATAACGATCACTTTGGAGTGGTCAATTTTTGATTCATAATAGGTGTTACGCTTTTCAATCTCTTTAAAAACATCATCTGTTTTAGGAATGAGGTTGGTTAAACGGAAGGGGATCCCCGGAGGATGGCGCTGAATATTTGCTTGTAGGAGATAGAAGCAATCTTTGAGATCGCTTTCCTTGCTGATGCGTTCTTTGATGTAAGCAAAAATCGGCATCATCTCATCTTTCATGTTGTAGTTTGTGGCGTAGTCATGAAGGAAGAGCACTTTGAAAGCAGGATTCATCTGCTTTTTGATTTTGACTTGTTCAAAAAGATATTCAGTGAGTGTGGCACCAAGAGTTCCCCCAAAGAGAAATATATCAATAAAGATTGAATCTTGGGCCCTATCAATCATGTCTCTAATGCGAATATAAATAGGGTCCTGCATAAAGATGGGATGACCAATCGGGTCTTTAGCCGTCGGCATCTTTACTATTGGAGAATCGAAATCGAGCACACCACCGTTAAAAATGACGTGATTGTTGAGCCAGTCAATTCTCTCTAAGTCTCTTCTGTTCTCACTGATGAGTTCAACCTTATTTCCTGGGATAAAGCCCTGATAGCTCAAAGAGTAAGGAGAAGATTCTTCTAGAGTTCTTTCAAGATCAAGACTCAAAATTGCGTCTGTTTTTAATCCCTCTATAAAGCCTCTATCATCTGCTGAGCTCAGAGTGAGCGCTTTAGACTCCAGATCCTTTTCCATTACGGAATAGAGATTAAGACTTGTTATGTTGTATTTGCCTGTGAGGCGCTTGAGTAAATCAAGAGCATTCATCCCTTCAAGACTGAGGGGATTGTCAATCGTATCTCTCACGACTAAAAGTTTGTTAAGCATCGCAAAAGCAACCACATCTTTTAGCTTTTGGGGTTGAGGATTGACATAACGCCAGTAGAGCATGGGGCGAAGGATGTTTGCGGGAATAAGGTCTTGAAGTTCTTTAGCCGAAGTGAGGAGCTGATCTTTTTTTCCACTTGGCAGAGCATTTACCTGTTTTTTGAAATCATCCATCAGACCAAAGTCTGGTTGTCCAAAAACTGAAGGATAGACTTTTCTATAGAAGTCTTCAGTCTTAATTCTATCCTGAATAGAGATATCTTGAGCAAGGGCTGAACCCGCAATGGCCAGTGTCGTTAAAATAAAGAGATGTTTTCTTAGTGTTTTTTTCATTGGGCACCTCCTACATCATGATGAAACTCTTTGAGGGAGAGTCCTTCGATGAGTTCAGGAGTGAAACGTTTTAAAAGCATTTCTTCAAATTGCATATTGAGAGGACGCATGCGCTGTCCTTCCCCTGATGGAGGGGGACTTGTTGTCGTAAAGAGTTTTGAAGCGCTCACGTCAAAGCTTTTTTTGTTAAAGTCGTAGCTTAGGCGTTCAAGTGAAGTGCGGAAAGGATAGAGACTTCCATCTTCCGCTTTAAATTCACCTTTGATTTTGATTTCACCAGTTTTAATGGTTCCATTATCATTGGTGAATATCATACCAATAAAACTGTTCTTATAAAGGTTGTCTGGTTGTAATGTTCCAAAATGAATGTCCATACGATCCAGCTTGGGCATAATGCTTCCCAGAGAGAATTCTTTAAACACGTCAACGGTAATGAAAAAGTCTTTTTTCCCTTTTTCCATTTCTACTTTAACACTTTCCATTTTCAAATCTTGTCCACGTAAGAAAGGCTTGAGGTCAGCGATTGCATTCGCTTTGTAGTAGCGACGGAAACGCAAAAATCCTTTCACCGCATTTTTCTTAGGATCTGGGATGTCAAAGCGGGGATGAGTGTCTAGAATTTTTAACCAAATAGAAAGCTGACCACCGTAATACTGATAGCCTTCTTTGTTGCTTGGAATTTTGGCCTTGAGGATTTGTTCCTGTAAACTTTGGTCTTCTTTGGTGAGTTCATCATAAAAGGAGTTCGTGTCGTTCCATTGCACTAATTGGTTGCTTGATAATTCCGGAACGTAGTTAAAGTCCTTATGTATTTTGGGAACAAAGCTGAAGTCAATTTGGAAAGTACTGTTAACAAGACGTAATGCTCCAATTGTTTTAACAAAATGTGTGGTGAAGCTTTCGATAAGTCCTTCCTTAAACAGATTGACGAGTGGAGGATCTTTTTCTTTAGCCTCTCTCATTTTTTCAAAGCTAATACGAAAGGAATCGTGAAGAGCGAGCTCTGCTTTTTTTCTTAGGTATTCTTCGCTCACGTCAGTGCGAAGCTTTACATCCATTTCGTACGACACTCTTTTTTGATAAGTGTCCGTACTAAAAAAATCTTTATAGATTTCAATTTCAGGACTTAATTGATCTAGTACAGAGGCAGGATTACGGCTGCTGACTTTATTTTCGCCCCAGTAGGGTTCTATCCTCGTATTTTTATGGAAATAATAATATCCCAGGGAAAAAAGCCCCAGAGTAGAGAGTGCGATGACCATTTTTTTCATAGTTATCCCATGAAGTTAGAGTAATCTTCAGGATACTTTTCGGGTCAGAGCACTGCGAACTTGAATCTTCCTTTTTTAGTCTGTTATTCCGAACGCTTACATGCGCTTGGGGGCAGGGATACCTAAGATGGCCAAGCCCTGTTCCATAGTTAAGCCTACGGCTTTAGCTAAAAGTAAACGAGATTTTTTTAGCTCTTCATTTTCAGCTTTTCCTATTGGGCACTCGACATAGAAGTTGTTAAAGAGCTTTCCAAGATCGAAGAGGTAAGCGCAAAGTCCGCTGACGCGCATCTGGTCCATATTGACTTTGACCACGTTGTTGAAGTGGCTGAGCTTGATAAGCAGGGCTTCTTCCTGAGGAGTTTTAAGTAAGGCCCAGTTGGCCTTATGGCTTCCGTCATAACCTAGTTTCTCGCAAAGGGAGTGAATTCTGGCATGCACATATTGGAGATAAGGACCAGTTTCGCCTTCGAGTTTGAGCCATTCGGCCATATCAAAAACGATCTTTCTGGAATTATCCATCTTGATCATTCCGTACTTAATGGCCCCATTGGCCACCATGGTGGCAGTCTTATTAATTTCTTCTTCCGACCATTCGTCTCTGTAGCGCTCAAGATAATCATTTTTAATCTTGGCTTCCATTTGAGTAATGAGCTCCATGAGAGGAACGATATTTCCCTTACGAGAACTCATGGCGCCGTCTGGAAGTTCCACGAAGTCGTAGGAGAGGTGGTAGCAGTCTTTTGCTCTTGGGAAACCAAGTTTTTCGAGAACCTTGAAGACTTGTTTGAAGTGGAGTTCTTGGCGCTTGTCGACGACGTAGATGTTTCTATCAATATGGAATTCTTCGAATTTTCTGTAAGCTAGTTCGATATCCTTGGTGGCGTACATCCCGTTGCCGTCGGATTTAATCATCATGCAGAAACCAAGCTTGTCTTCTGAAAGATCCATCCCAACGGCACCGTCGGAGACAATAAATTTGCCTTCGGCTTGGTATTTCTTGGCGCGTTCAAGAGAAGAGGAGTCGACTTCAGATTCAAAATACCATTTATCAAAATGAACATCGGCCCAGTTGTAAGCAGCATTGAAAAGATCGAGAGACCAGAGGCGTGTTTCCTTCCACTGTTCATAGTATTCGCCGCTTTTAGCTTCAAGTTGTCTCAAGACTTCGGTGAGCTGAGCGCGGTTGTGGGCTTCATGCTCAGTACCCACTTGATCTTCAAGTAGGCAGTGAGCCTTACTATAAATAAGACCTATCCATTCGCCTTTGTTTTCTTGAGGAATCGCTTCTTTATTGTGAAACTTGAGATACCAAAGCGTTTTGGCCACATGGGTTCCCACATCACCAGGGAAAGTGGTAGCGGTGACATCATGACCTGCATAACGGAAAAGGCGGACAAGGGCATTTCCTAAGCAGAGGTTTCTCATATGACCCACGTGAAGAATTTTGTGGGTGTTGGGTTGGGAGTATTCAATCATAACTTTTTGTTTTTGATCGATGAGGCTTTGTTTGAAAAAGTCCCCCTTGAGAGCTGCTTGAACAACGATGTCACCTAAACCTTCAGGGCTTACAAAAAAATTGAGATAGGGACCAACCATTTTTGCTTCACGGATGAAGTGGTCTGGTTTGATTTCTTCGGCGAGGGCTTTGGAAACCATGGGGGGGGCACATTTAAGAGCTTTGGCCAATGGAAAACACGCAAAGGCATAGTGACCCATTTCAAGGCTTGGAGGTTCGCCAATATTTTTATAAATCTCGTCGAGGCTTATTTTAAGTTCTGGATATTTTTTTTGAAGAGCGACTTCAATTGTTTGTGCTAATTTTAATAATACTTGGTTGTGAAAAGTGGTCATTGATCTTCCTTTGCTGAAGACATAAGGTATAACATAGAGATAAAAGGACTGCCAATGCGCTCATTTTTAGGTTTCGTTATTTTTTCATGTTTTTTGGTGTTTTCAGCATCTAAAGTGTGGGCGCAGAAAACGGCAACGACTTCTTCAGCTAAAACAGCCAGTGGGACGACTTATATTAATCCCCTTGATCGTGTTTATTGGGAACGTTTACATCCTGCTATTTCGTTAAAGTATTTACGCGGGAATTTTCTGATTTATGATTGTGAATCTCAACATTTTGCTTGTGTTGAGGAAGGGAACTTTATGGCCTGTAAGGAAAAACGTCAGAATCTTCTCCTTAAAGGGGAAGAGAGACTCCCTTGCGCAGCTATACGCGAATATCCGACTTACTCCCTATGTATTAAACGACAGTATGAACTCATGCATAATGGAGTTCCTCCAGCTCTCTGTTTTAAGCCAAATTTAAACTGATTTCTTTGACTGACCTTGAGTCCTGAACTAGAATTTTTCCATGGATAAAATTTGGTACATTTTTATTGATAATCATCATATGGGACCCTTCTCTGCTGAAGAGATCTTTAAGATGTTTCATTCAGATGAGCTTCATGAGGGCAGCCTTGTTTGGCGCCAAGGATTATCCAAATGGCTTTATCTAAAGGATTGCGAGGAACTGTGGAACGCTATTGCTCCACTTAAAAGTCTTCCTGAATTGCCTTTAGAAGAAAAGCCCCTTGCTGAGAAAGAAGTTGATCTTCCACCCAGCTTGCCCTTTAAAAATCTTCCTGAACTTCCTTTAGCCTCAAAAGATGAGGATGAGATCCCTAAGCTTCCTAGTGAAAATCTTTTAGAAGTTCCGCTGGCAAAAGTTTCTAAGAAGCGTAAGATTTCCTGGGGCTGGTTGGCCGCCGGGATTTTTATTTGTGTTGTCTTAGCATTTTTCTTGGGACAGACAAATACTGTTCAAGCTCCTCAGTGGGGGGGCTTGTCGCTTTTAGAAAGCGAGCGTCTTAAAAATATCACTCAAGTTCGTTTGCGCGAAGGCCTCAAAATTGGTCTTGCTGGACTGGCGAAAGACAAGCGTATTTTCCTTGCCTCCAACCGCTCTGGGCCAGCTGTAGTGACGATCCAACTGAGTTCAATTCCTAAGAAAATACTAGGTAACGAAAATGTTGTGTTCACAGGTGAAGCAAAATTAGAGGGACACTATGCCGTTTTTGATCAGCTAAAGTTTTTAAGTTCTGATCATATTGTTCCTGGTTATTATCGTGTCACGATGGAAGCTGTTGCCTTTAGTCCTTATCGTCAGGTCATCAATCAGCTCATACGCTGGAACATTCTTTCTAAAGAAGGTTATTCCGAAAAGTTTATCTACAAGGGGGAGCTTCTTATTGCTGATGTTCCTCCTTCTCGATTTCAAGAGAATCTTGATGCCTACGCTAGTAAACTTGCTGAAGAAGCAGCGATGCCTTATATCGATTTAAAAGAGCGTTATAATACCTTGGCTTCTTTTGTTGAACAGCTTATGGGCATATATTCCAAAGCTATCGAGCAAAGCAAAGAAGGATTTGACCAAAAAGCTTTCGAGAAAACTTATGATGTGGAATTAGGGCACCCTTATAAGGTTTTTGTTGAAGATTCTGTGAAGCTTAGGGATGAATATGCTACCAAGCGTCCTCATATGGTTGATGAATTTGATGGCCTCGTCTTCAACGCTACAAATATTGGAGCTTTGGTCGGTGAGATGTTAGACAAAACTTTGAAAAAAGCCAGTTCCAAAAAGAAAAAGATCAAGGAAAAAGGGCGTAAGGAATTACTCGAGTATTTTTCCCAAAAAGTGGAAAAATTAAGAATTGATATCAAAACCAAACAGGACGAACTCGAACAAAAAATTGATGAAGCCAAAAAGATGGCAAATTGAAGCATCGCTCCTAGGCGTTCACCATAACTTTCCACTAACATTGACTGAAATTTTGCTCTAACGAGCAAGCGAGGGTTTACCCAATGAATATACATGAGTATCAAGCTAAAGTGTTGATGCGAAAATTTAATATCAACGTTCTTGATGGCAAAGTAGCTAAGACGGCCCAAGAAGCTGAAGCAGTGGCGTGCGAGTTGGGTGGCGAACTTTGGGTGGTGAAGGCCCAGATTCATGCTGGAGGTCGTGGAAAGGCCGGTGGTGTGAAGGTGGCCCGTAGTTTTGAAGAAGTTTCCAAACATGCTGAAGATGTTTTAGGAAAAACACTCGTCACCCATCAAACTGGACCTGAAGGAAAAAAAGTTCATTCAGTGCTCGTCGAAACTGGCTGCGATATAGGTCATGAGTATTACCTTGGTCTTTATCTCGATAGGAAATCTTCTCGTATCACCTTTGTCGCTTCTCAGGAAGGCGGCGGAGAGATTGAGAAAATTGCCCTCGAATCTCCAGAAAAAGTTATTCGTGTAGGTGTCGAAGCTGCTGTCGGCTTCACTCCTTTTATTTCCCGAAAGCTTTGCGCTGGATTGGGCTTGAAGGGAGAACAAGCCAAAAAGGCTTCTGTTATTTTTGAAAATCTTTATAAGCTTTATACCGAGTGTGATTGTACGCTCGCAGAAATCAATCCCATGGTTCTAACAAAGACAGGTGATTTTGTGGCCCTTGATGCCAAGCTTTGTTTTGATGACAATGCCTTGACTCGTCATCCTGAAATCGCTGTTCTTCGTGATGAGACTGAGGAAAAAACTGAAGAAAATTTGGCGATACATTACGGTTTTGCTTATGCCTCACTTCCAGGCGATATCGGTTGCATGGTTAACGGTGCAGGTCTTGCCATGGCCACGATGGACACGATCAAATTTCATGGTGGTGAGCCGGCTAACTTTTTAGATATTGGTGGTGGGGCCAGCAAAGAAACTGTTGAGCGCGCTTTTTCACTCATCCTCAATGAGCCTAAAGTGAAAGGAATACTTGTTAATATCTTTGGTGGCATTACCAAGTGTGATGCTGTTGCCGAAGGAATTGTTACAGCTGCAAAAAATTTAGGAGTGAAAGTTCCTCTTGTTGTTCGTCTTGAAGGTACCAATGTCGCTTCAGGGAAAAGAATCTTAGAAGAATCTAAGCTTCCTATCATTGTCGCCGAAGATTTAAATGATGGGGCCCTAAAAGTTGTTAAGGCCGTGAAGGAGAGTGTGTAATATGGGAATTCTTATTGGAAGAGAAACCAAGCTGATCACTCTTGGTTTTACTGGTTCCCAAGGGACTTTTCATTCACTCCAATCAAAAGACTATGGAACTGACTTTGTAGGAGGAGTGACCCCTGGAAAGGGCGGCACGATGCACGAAGGTTCTCCTGTTTTTAATACTGTTCACGAGGCAGTGAAAAAAACGGGAGCCAATGCGGCCATGCTTTTTGTCCCACCCCTTAATGCTGCGGATTCCATTATGGAATGTCTTGAAGAAGAAATTCCACTTATCGTTTGTATCACTGAAGGTATTCCAGTCCAAGACATGGTGAAGGTGAAGGCCGCTTTGCGCACCCACAAAAATAGCCGTTTGATAGGGCCTAACTGTCCGGGAATAATCACTCCAGGTGAATGCAAAATTGGTATTATGCCTGGTCATATTCATATGCCAGGAAATGTAGGTTTTGTTTCTCGCTCAGGGACTCTTACCTATGAAGCTGTTTATCAACTCACCCAGCGTGACATTGGTCAATCAACCTGTGTCGGCTTGGGTGGAGACCCTTTGATGGGGATGAATTTTATTGATGCTTTAGAGCTATTTGAAAAAGATCCACAAACTGAAGCTGTCGTGATGATAGGGGAGATTGGAGGCACTGCAGAAGTTGATGCTGGCCGCTGGATCAAAAAGAATATGAGCAAGCCTGTTGTTGCTTTTATCGCTGGCGCCACTGCCCCTAGGGCAAAACGTATGGGGCATGCCGGAGCAATCATTCTTTCTAACGAAGAAACTGCTGAGAGCAAGTTTAAAATTCTTGAAGAATGTGGTGTGTATGTTGTACGTTCTCCAGCAGATATCGGACAAAAAGTTCAAGATATAATTAGCAAATTGAAAAAATAAGGAGAGACCATGGCCAAGGAAAGGACCCTTAGTATCATTAAGCCTAATGCAACTGCTGATAATAATATCGGTAACATCATTGCACGTTTTGAAAAAGAAGGCTTGCGCATAGCTGCTTGTAAAATGATGAAGCTCTCAAAAGAGAAAGCTGAAGGTTTTTATATTGAACATAAAGATAAGCCTTTTTTTAATTCCCTTGTAAGCTTCATGACTTCAGGGATTGTTGTCGTGATGGCCTTAGAAGGCGATAACGCAATTGAAAGAAACCGCCAGATCATGGGCGCTACTAACCCTGCCAATGCTCTTGATGGAACTCTTCGTAAGCTTTATGCCAAGAGCATGGAAGCTAATGCTGTTCACGGTTCTGATTCTCCAGCAAGTGCTGAGCGTGAAGTGGCTTACTTTTTCGAAAGAAATGAACTTTTTGATCGTTTCTAATCGCTAACTTATTTAAATGATTTAGAAGGCGCCTTGTTTATAAGGCGCTTTTTATTTATTCAACAATAGTTATTACAGGGACTTAACCTGTACTAGCTCATCTTTTTGTAAAGTGAGGAACAGGCTCTTTGTAGAAATTACAGGCCTATTGCTCCGCACAACGTCTTACGATAAATTCTCTTGCGAAACTCGACTGTTCCTTGTTTGGAGGTTTCCATGTTTAAAGTTGGAGAATATGCCGTATGTCCTGGTCATGGTGTTGGTCAGATTTGCGACATCGAAGAACGTGACCTCGGCGCCCAAAAAAAGGCCTTCTACGTCTTGAAGGTGAGCTCCAACGGAATGACAGTGATGGTGCCTACCGATAGTGAAGCAGGCATTCGTTCTTTGGCCAATGAGGAGATCATTGAGCAAGTTTTCAATCTGCTTGCGGATCATAATGTCAAAGTGGATAACTCCACTTGGAACCGTCGCTATCGTGAGTATATGCTTAAAATTAAAACGGGTTCCCTCGTTGAAATTGCTGACGTATTGCGTGCTCTTCTCCTCTTAAAATCCAAGAAGAATCTCTCTTTTGGTGAAAAGAAGATGGTGGATTCCTGTCGTGACCTTTTGGCACAAGAAATTGCTCTTTCCAAAGGCCTCGCCAAGCAGGATATCGCTAAGCAAATTGATTCCTGTTTCATCTAAAATTTTGTATAGTAAGGCCTCAATTCTTACGTCCTGTGAGGTCTTATGTCCGTTCGTGTTCGTTTTGCCCCAAGCCCAACTGGTTATTTACACATTGGTGGTGCTCGCACTGCTCTTTACAATTATCTCTACGCCAAACATCTCGGCGGAAAATATATCCTTCGCATTGAAGATACCGACTTAGAAAGAAGCACTCGTGAATTCGAAGTTTCTCAAATTGCTGACCTCAAGTGGTTAGGCCTTGAGCACGATGAAGGACCAGATGTCGGAGGAGAGTACGGCCCTTACCGCCAAAGTGAGCGCCTAGATATTTACAAAAAATATGCGGAACAACTTGTTGAAGAAGGTCACGCCTTTTATTGTTTTTGCTCTGATGAAGAATTAGAAGCGAAACGCGAGCAAGCTGAAAAAGAAGGTGGAAATTTTCACTACGCAGGAACTTGCAGAAATCTTTCAAAAGAAGAAGTCGCTGCTCGAAAGGCCAAGGGTGATCAGTACGTGATTCGCTTTAGAGCAAAAGATAAAGAATACGCTCTCGATGACCATGTTCGTGGCCATGTGGTTTTTCCTAAGGACATGGTAGGGGATTTTGTGATCCTCCGCTCGAATGGCCTTCCTGTTTATAATTTCTCTGTGGTGATTGATGACTGGCTTATGAAAATCACTCACGTTTTTAGAGCTGAAGAGCATCTCAATAATACAGTGAGACAGCTTATGATTTACGAAGCTTTGGGGGCCACACCTCCAGAGTTCGGTCATATGTCTCTTATTATTGGTAAGGACAGACAAAAGCTTTCTAAGCGTCACGGCGCAACTTCAGTGAGCCTCTATAGAGAAATGCAGTATCTCCCTCATGCCGTACTCAATTACCTCTGTCTTCTTGGTTGGTCTCATCCAGAAGAGAAAGACATTTTTACTCCAAGTGATCTCATTCCTATCTTTGATAGCAAGCGTTTCAATAAGGCCCCTGCTATTTTCGATCTAGAGAAATTTGCTTGGGTCAATAGCCAACATCTTCGTGCTCTTTCTATTGAAGAGTTAGTGGCCGGAGTAGATAAGTCTGTTCCAGCGGGACATCCTTATCATTCTCAAACAACGGAATGGAAGCAGACAGCCCTCACTTTGATCAAAGAAAAAATTCAATTCTTTGGCGAAGCTGTCCCTCACTTAGATGAAATCTTCTCACCAACAGTTGAGATGAATGATGCTTTAAAAGAAATTCTTTCTTGGCCTACCACTCCTCAAATTAAAGAATACCTCAAAGCCGAAGTGGAAAAACTTGTTGGCCAAGGTAAAGAAAGAATGGATGGCACTGATCTCGATCAGTGGAGCAACCATATTAAAAATGAATTAAAAATTAAGGGCAAGCCTCTCTTCCAAGGTATGCGTGGCGTACTTACAGGAAGAGATCATGGCCCAGATCTTAAGATCCTTATGCCTCTCACTCCTCTTAAAATTGTAAGAGAGAGATTACAGTAGGCACAAAGTTTTGGAGAGTTTTATGAATGATATCAAAGTAAAAGTTTTTAATAACCTCACTCGCTCGAAAGAAGAATTTAAGTCTGTAGTTCCAGGTGAAGTTCGTTTCTATTCTTGCGGACCAACGACTTATGATTTTCTTCACGTGGGAAATGCCCGCGCCTTAGTCGTAGGAGATCTGATTCATAGAACTTTCAAAGCCCTTGGCTATAAGGTGATCTTCACTCGTAACTTCACTGATGTGGACGATAAGATTATCGATAAGGCTAAGCAAAATAATGTCGACGCCTTAGTTCACTCTGCTAAGTTTGTTGAAGAGTGTATTGAAGATACGAAGTCTCTTAATATGCTTCCTCCAACTCACACTCCTAAGGTCAGTGATACCATGAAGGAGATTATTGAGTTCGTTCAGGAGCTTATCGCCAAAGGCTATGCCTATGAACAAGATGGCGAAGTTCTTTATCACGTTCCTAAATTTGAAACTTATGGAAAACTTTCTAAAAAAGATCTGAAAAGTCTTGAGCACGGTATACGTGTTGAAGTGGAAAGTCATAAGCGCCATCCTTCTGATTTTGTCCTTTGGAAGCCAGCGAAAGAGGGCGAACCAGCTTGGGATTCTCCATGGGGCAAGGGCCGTCCTGGTTGGCATATCGAGTGTTCCGCTATGGCCAGAAAGTTTATGGGCAAGACGATAGACATTCACCACGGTGGCGTGGATCTTCAGTTCCCTCACCATGAAAATGAAATTGCTCAGTCTGAAGCGGCCAATGGTTGTGAGTTTTCTCGCTATTGGTGCCATAATGAGTTTTTAAACTTCGGCAAAGAGAAGATGAGTAAGTCTCTTGGTAACGTCATTACTATTCGCCAGTTCGTTCAAAACTACGGCGGTGCCATTCTTCGTCAGGTTCTTGTTTCTGTTCATTATCGTTCCACTATGGACTGGTCTCAAGAAGTTATTGAGCGCGGGATGAACGATCTCGAACGTATTCATCTCTTTGTTAAAGCCTATCAAGACCTTAAAAAGAATCCTTCAAACGAAGCGGCTCCTAAAGAACATTTAGCCGAGGTCTTGAAAGTTGTTCCTCAAATGAAAGAGGAATTGGCCAACGACTTCAATACTCCGGGCGCTCTTTCTCATTTTTTTGGTGTGATTCGTTTTCTCAATCGGGAATATCTAGGTGAGGGGCGTGAAAAGAAGCCCCTCTCACGTGAACTCATTATTGCCATTGACGAGCTTTTAGCTTTTGTAAGCTTATCTACTGGTTTGGTCTATGATGATCCAACTCCTATCCTTGAAAAGATCAATGCGGCCAGAAAGAATTTTTCTGCTGCTGAAGGAAAGGGGGGGAAGCTTAGTGATGAGGAAATTACAAAACTCATCGCAGAAAGAAGCGAAGCTCGTAAGACTAAAAACTGGGGGCGTGCTGATGAAATTCGTAAAATTTTCGCAGAAGCCGGTATTGAACTTAAAGATAATCCAGATGGAACTGTGACTTGGAAGTGGAAATAATATAACTTTCCCTTGGAGGGATTATGCGTTCGACTTTTTCTCTGAGTGTTCAAGAAATTAAGAAAAATATTGAAATCTTCGTTGAGTTTCTAAAAAAACATCATCTTGATGGCTTTTATGTCTCTAGCACAGACCGTTTCCTCAATGAGTATGTTCCTCAAGAAAATTGTCATCGCTATTACCTAACCGGCTTTACTGGTTCTACTGCTAACGTTCTCATCACAGATCAGGGGAAGGTACATCTTTTCGTTGATGGCCGTTACCATGAGCAAGCTGATAAAGAAGTTGATCCAACATTAGTCATTGTTGAAAAATGTCCAATGACGATGTCTCCTAATACTGCCTTGATTGAAAAAATCAGAGAACTTGCCTTGCGTACTGTGGGTGTTGAAGGTGAGCGAACCTCTAAAGCTTTTGAGGAAGAGATTGGTAAAGTGGCAACGGTACAACCTTATGACCACGAAGAGTTGGGGAGTTTAATTTCTTTTAGAAAGCTTCCTTCTCCTGGTGAGATTTTTCCAATCCCTCTTTCGATTGCTGGTGAGACCGTTAAGCAAAAGCTTGAAAGAATTCTCGTCCCCGGTGAAGCAATTCTTGTGACCGCTTTAGATTCTTTAGCATGGCTCAGTAATGCTCGTGGTTTTCATCTTCCTCATCAGAGTCCATTTTTAGGTGTGGGATTAGCTTTGAATAACATCCTTCATCTCTTTGTTGATCCTGGGACTCCTATTCATCATGACTTAAAAAATGATTCTTCTTTAAAGTTTCACTTTGTCACTGTGTCTCAGATGAAAGAAGCTATTGAGGATATTAAGAGAACCTACATCATTGACAAGGTTTATTACCATCCCGGACAGTTGAGTGGAGCTCAGTACCGACTCCTCAAAAGTGTTTTCGGCGAAGATATTCTTGCTGAGAAAAAGTTTGGCATCACTGAGTTTCATGCCTTTAAAAATGAAGCTGAAGTGAGGCATATGAAAGAGGCTTTCTTGAAGGCCAGCAAGGTTGTTCATGAAACAATTTCTTTTATTAAAAATGAACTTAAGTCTGGAAAGAAAGTTTCTGAGTTAGATCTTTATAATAAGACAAACACGACATACCTTAAGAGTGGTGCGATAGATCAAAGTTTTAATACTATTGCTGCCACAGGTGCGAATTCTTCCATCATTCACTATAGCGCAAGTGATGAGAAAAATATTATTGGCGACTCTGAATTAGTCCTTCTTGACTGTGGTGGCTTGTATGAAGGTGGTTATTCAACTGACAAAACTCGTACTTTCTTAAGTAAGGGGCAGGCCAACCAAAAGCAAAAAGAGATTTATACTCTCGCCCTTAAGGGACTTCTCAATGCTCAAAATGCAATTTTCCCAGAAGGCATTCAAGGAATTGCTGTAGACGTTCTTGCTCGTCAGCCTATTCTTCTTCGGGGCTACGACTATGGTCATGGCACAGGTCATGGGATTGGGATCAATGTTCATGAAGGTTGTGCTGGTTTTTCTATGCGTGCTACTTTCGCTATTCGCCCAGGGATGACCATTACAATTGAACCAGGAATCTACTTAGCTGGTTTTGGTGGTGTTCGCTTAGAAAACGTTGTTCATGTAAAAAAACATCCAACATACCCCAATATGATCTGCTTTGAGCCTATGGTCTTTATCGGTTTCGATCACGAACTTATTGATTACAATATGCTTAACGCTGACGAACTTCGTTGGTTGGAAGAGTATGAAAAGGCTTGCTCAGAGAGAGGGACTTCTTTTAAAAAGTAAGAAGCGGCTTAATCGGAAACCCAAAATCATTCCAATGATAGTTAAAAGCGCTCCTTTTTGAGGAGCGTTTTTATTTTCATTAGATGATGAAACTGTTCCGCAACCAGCGACCTTTGGTTGTTCTGCAGGATAGAGAAAAGCAATCCCATCAATATCATCCTGTCCTAAAAACTGTCGTTTGGGATTATGAAGGTAGTGCATGAGAGAGTCTTCGACTGGGCTATGTCCTAAGCCAAGGGCATGTCCCACTTCATGGGCAATGATTGTTTTTTTTTCATGATAGGTTTTTGAGGCGAACTGTGTACCACTCTTGTCGTTGATAAGAATGAGTGAGCCAATAATGCTTCTTCCGCTTGTGTTGTTGGGATACGTGAGTCCCAAGATTCTTGTGCTATTAAAATCAGTCGCATTATCATTACACGAAATGAGAATACCTGAAGATACTTTTAGTGCTGGTCTGGCGATACAACTGCCCGTTGGGTTGGTACACATTGAGAGGTTATGGAAGTCTGCACTTAGTTGAACGACTTGCCCTTTAATGATTTTAAGAGATGAAGTCGGAGCTCTATTCCAGAATTCATCCATGGCCTCAAAAGCGGCATCGAGTAGTTCTTGGTTTGTTAAGCCTATATTGGCACATTCTTCTGAGCCTTCAATATTGAGTGTGACTTCATTTGAATCGAATCTTGCTCCTCCTGAATTATTCAATGTAAAAGCAAAAGAATTTGGTGAGAAAAGGAGGGGGGAAATGAGTAAAAAAATGAGGAAGATAAGAACTGTTTTCATCATAGCTCCCACTCTAATGGACCGAAGAAATAATTGACACCAAGGAAGTAGCTCCAGGCTTTCTTCTTTTCATCGGTGATGTTGTAGAAGATCACTTTCCCTTGAGCGCCCCATCCTTGATAAATGTTATAATCGACCCCAAAAGTTTGGATAAAATTTCGTGAGGTACTTGTTGCTTCGGGCATATAGAAAGTACTTGTGCCTAGACCATTATCTAGAGTAACTTCGCTGCCATCAGAAGTGAGCCGGGTAAAAGCTAGACCGACCCCTAGTGTGAGAGTGAGGTCATTGTAGCTGTAGCCCAAATGGAGAAGGGTTTCATAGTGAAACCGGCTGATCCTTTCGTCTTCTCCAGATTCTGGAAATCCACAACCGATCTCTGGGATCAAAGAAAACTTATCATAGAGAAACCAGCGTAGAGTTCCGTTGATGTAGGGGGAAAACTCAAATTTTCGAGTATCACCTTGCTTATTGGTTTGAACCTTGCCTACGAAATTTGTCAAGGAGCCAAAACCCAACGTAGCGTTGTCTATCTTTGCCCCCCAAGAAGAGAAGGAAAAGAATGTGGCCATAATAATGAGGAAGATTTTATTCTTCTCCATCGTCTCCATCTTTTAAGTATGAAGCAAAAAATTCGCGTTTAAATTCATTGAAACGATTTTGCAAAATAGCTTCACGAGCATCTTCGGCTAACTTTTTATAGAAAGCGATGTTGTGCGCAGTTGCAAGAATTTGTCCAAGGATTTCGTTGGCATCAAAGAGATGCTTTACATAAGCTCGACTGAAGTTTTTACAACAGTAACAATCGCAACTTGGATCGATTGGGAAAAAGTCACGGCGATAGTTTCTATGACGAATGCGAATTTTTCCACGACGAGTGAAGAGGGTTCCACCACGGGCAAATTTTGTAGGTATAATACAGTCACTCATATCTACTCCATGAGACCAGAGCATGAGGAGGTCTTCTGGATTTCCAACACCCATCACATAGCGTGGTTTATCTTTAGGCATGAGTGGGGCAGTATAGGAAACAATTTTTTCCATGAGGTCTGGACCTTCCCCAACTGAAACTCCGCCAATGGCGTAACCGGGAAGGTCACGTGCGCAAACTTCTTCTACACAGGCTTTTCTTAAACGATCAAAGGTAGAGCCTTGAATGATACCAAAGAGGGCCTGCTTTTCATTGTTCCAAGCACTCACACAGCGATCGAGCCAACGGTGAGTTCTGGCTATAGAATTTTCTGTATACTTTTCTGTCGCAGGGTAAGGAATACATTCATCGAAGGCCATCATTATGTCCGAACCAAGATTTTGTTGAACATTGATGGAGACTTCTGGAGAAAGAAATATTTTCTTTTTGTCTGGACCTGGGAATTCTGCTCCCTCTTCAGTAATAGAGCGTCCTTGAAGCGAGAATACTTGAAAGCCACCAGAGTCAGTGAGAATAGCGCGAGGCCAGCCCATGAATTTGTGAAGCCCACCAGCTTTCTTAATTAAGTCTGAACCTGGAGTGAGGTGCAAATGATAGGTGTTAGAAAGAATGATAGGAATATTCATGTCGATTAAGACTTGAGGCTGCAACGCCTTGATTGAACCATGAGTTCCAACCGGCATAAAAACTGGAGTGGGAATGACTCCGTGAGGGGTCACTATTTCTCCAGCACGTGCCCCAGAATTTGGGTCAACATGTATAAGGCGATAATGAAAATGTTCTTTTACTCTTTGTTGGATGGTCATGGATTGCCTTTCATATTTGTGGGGAGTGTTTCCGTATCGGTGGGGGTGGTCGTCCCAGTAGCTGTACTTGTTCCTGAAGCAGTTAGGGCTTCAGTTTGTTCTTTGACGAGTTGTTCGAGCTCCCCAATCACTTGTGTCATATTCATGTCATCAGGTTTGGCGACTCGCTTGAGTTCTTGAGCGTAGCTCAATACTGCTTTCTTAAATTTTTTCATAAGGAGTGTGTCTGGAGAAACTGAGCGGGCTCTTTCAAATTCATTCCTAAAGAAAGTACTTACAAGTCCTGCTTCAGTAGAGGCTTCTGTTGGATTTCTTTGATAAAAATTTAAAAAGTCTATCATGGCAAAAGCATTTTCTTTTTCAAGCTGAGTCATTTTAGCCCGTGGAGATTGTACCTCCGTTTGACTTGCTGTGAGAGGAATCATTGGTTCAATCCTCCAGTCCCCATTAAGAAGCTGGCGAATCACCTCTAACCCCACCTTCCCATTCATTTGAGAGGCATTGTACTCCAAGAGAGGGTGAGGACGATTTGGCGTTGTTAAAAGTATGTAATTGATAGAGGTCGTATCAGGGGTAAAGCGAATAAAGTCATTTCTTTTTTGATTGAGAAAAGCCATATTCGTTCCTTGAGGAATTTGCAAGGTTCCTATCATTTTATCGCGCACATTCAAATAACCAGGGATGAAAGGGCCAAATTCGATAAGATAGGTTGCAATGCTAAGTAACTTTTTGGGCCATTCTTCTGGAGCCCAGAGTTGAGTGTTGAGTTTTTGAGCACCAATAAAAAGATGGTTGAGATCTTTTTCGGCATCGGGAAGAGGGGGCAAAGCTTTGTCTTGGCGAGTCATGTATTGATAGAGGCTTGGATAAAGGAGAGGGAAAAGAGGATTTCCGGCCTTAGCTGAAAGAAGCATGTTTTCAAAATCAGCTGGGGTCTTATAAGTGAATTCGGCAAAAACACTATCCTTGTTCTTGTCCAAAATAATGATCCCACGATTAGATTGGGGAAGGATAATGAGATTATCTGAGAAGCGCAATTCTGATTTTACACCAAAAAGGTCTGAGCGAACTTGCCAGATGATTTCTGTAGGAGTTGCTGTTTGTGTTTCACTTGTTCCACTTGCCGTTGAGGCCGTTACTGTCTCTTGAGGTATAAGAGATTTTTTTTGAAAACCCTGTTCTTGCTCTTCTTTCATTTCAAGTTGCAAATTAACGGTTGCAAAATGTTCCAAATGTATGAGGACTGGAGAAAAAAGAGAGAAAAGGCAAAGAAGAGGAAGGAAGAAAAAAGCGCTGGTGATTTTTGCAAGACGGCTGTGGTATTGCAGCTGAGTCATAGTGATGAGTTCTTTTAAACTCTTATAGCCCACAAGAACAGGTAGATCAAAAACAATAAGTGGTGTAGTGACACAACCGATAGCGGTTCTAAAAAAAGCTTTGAAGCGTGAGAGGAAAGGCGAGTCTTCTGTTCTTACTCCAAGCATGAGAAAAGGTAAGCTCACTCCAAATAAAATGGCCCATACTAATTCTAGGGCGCAGTAAAAAATATAAAACTCTACGATATGTGTGACAAAAAGATGAAACTCACTTGGAATGGTCAGTATTGGTTTGATTTGGTCAAACAGAAGCGCTGAAGCATTGGCCATAAAGGGAGCATGGGCTTCTTGAGGATCAAAAATAGGTAGAAGTGTATAAATGAGAGCGTAGGTGAGGAAAATGTTAACTACGACTGCATAAAAGCGACTGAAGAATCTGGGAGCGTTGTCGAGAGGAAAAAAGGAGCCCTTTGTAAAAGACTTATTCATTTTGCTGGAAGGATCAATGGGCTTTGCCTTCATGAAAGAAAAACGCTTAGAAATACTTTTTTCAGGATCAATAGCTAGCTTCTCTTTATTCTTTTGCTTGATGACTTCTTCAATTTTCTTTTGTTCATTTCTCAGTTGCTCTTTGACTTCTGCCGTATTTTGAATAGCTGTAATTGTTGGGCTCGTTTGATAAGAGCTTTCATCTTGCTTACTGGCAGATTCAAGGTCTTTTATTTCAACAGGAGAGGGGGCTGGAGCTGTGGTCTGATTTTCTTCTTGGATATCTTCTGCTGTTACCTCCGCATCTAAATCTTTTGTTTCAGGAGAAACAGATTCATCAGCGTCAATAAGATCCACGCCAATTTTCTTGACAATAAATGTGGCCCCACCGAGGAGGATGTTGTCACCATGATTTAAAACGTAGTTTTTGCCTTTTTGAAGTTTTTGCTCTCCAATGAAAGATCTATCGTCGGTATGGTTTAATACCGAGAGAACTTCTGCGTTGATTTTAAAAGTTGCATGTTGATCATCTAAGTCAGCTCCTTCAATGCTAATCTGGGCATCTTCTGAACTTCCAACTAGGAGATCGGACTCAACAGGGATTTCTTGAGAATCAACTCCTTCAATTTTTAAAACAAGGGCATAAAGCGGTCCTTGAGCTAATTGCTCATTTTGATCAACTTTTTCTTCCTTATTCTTTTTTCCCCAGAACAAGTTAAATCCTTTGTTTAAATTGAATTTGAACTGAGTAGTATTGTCAGTTTTTTTTCATTCTTTGGCAAACTTTTGCCAATGGTGAAAAGTCCTTTTTTCATTTATGCTGGTAGAGCTTTTATATAACAAACAAGGGGTCAAAATGAAAAAAATTTCAATGTTACTTTTAGGTGCCCTTCTTACAGGGAATTCCTATGCAGCCTATGACGTAATGGAGCGTTACAAGCT
>JACCEE011069484.1_pt1 | contig 44931 bp, 46 predicted proteins | sample 7449931 | NCBI WGS metagenome assembly JACCEE01 (sample SAMN15323457, study PRJNA562643) | freshwater metagenome | isolation source: river surface water | place: USA:Blue River Watershed | collected 2017-08-19 | reverse complement strand
AGGCGGCTAAATTAGTTCGGGAATGGGCAATAGAACACAGGGAAGAATTATTAGCCGATTGGGAATTGGCTGTTGCCTTAAAACCATTACAACATATTCCAGGAGCAGATAATGATTAAAATTATTCGGGTGCAGTATTTAGAACAGCGTATTTTAAGACTGTGGTTTTCGGATAATTCGCAGGGCGATTATGATTTGCAGCCGTTAATTGATAGGAAAACGGAATTAACGTTGCCTTTAGAAAACGAGTTTTATTTTAAGCAGTTTTTTTTGGAATTGGGGGCGTTGTGCTGGCGTAATGGATTGGAATTAAGTTCTAGTAATATTCATCGTAAGTTAGCGGAAAAACAGTTATTGCGTTATGAAATGGAAGTGGCTTAATTAGTCCATTTTGCAGATTAAACGCTAGGCAAAAAAGTACACTTACTCTGCTCGATTTTTCGTTTATCTATAAAGAGAATTTATAATGATTACTTCAAAATTCAATGATTATTTTCAAGATGTAGATGTATTATCATTTGGTGTTGAAAATGAGAGCGACTCGAATTATACCTTGAAAAAAACAGATAATGAATTAAAGAAAAAACTTAAAAAATTTGTTAGAAATTTAAATAAAGCAAAAAAGACACATACTCTGCTTTATAGAGGAGATTCTATTCCTAATGAAATATATAATCTTTTTAAAGAAAAAAACCTTGGAAGATTTTTTATTGTAGGTGAAAAATCCAAATCAAATGTAATTCATTTGAAAAACGAATTTGACCATTGCCGAAGGAACAATAATGAAAATATTAGAAGAGATATTAAAAAATTAATCGAAATTTGTAATAATGAAATCATAAACCGTTCTGAAAGAAAACCAGATGATATTAATGGTTCAATAAATTCAAGTGTAATTGGTAAAATTCCTGATGAAAAACTAGAGTTTTTTAAATTAATGCTATTATCTTTTTTACATAATAAAGGCAATGATAAATATTATAAAAATTATTCTCCATTTCTCTCTCTTTCAAGTAGTTTTGACACGGCAGTAAATTTTGCAACTCAAAAAAAACACGATAAACAATCAGTTAGTATAGTTTTCTTTTATATTTTAAATAATAAGGATAAGTTTTATACAGCAAAAAGACTAAAAGATAATTTAAATGAATATGATGTTTCATGGTATGAGGATATACATAATGAGTATTTAGTGCTAGGAGGAATGTATCCTGATTATTTGATTGGGTTTTATGAGTTAGATGAAAACGGAAATCCTAAGTCATTTATATTAAATCCTTGGTTCAAAAAAGCATTAGAAAATAATATAACTGTAAAAAACTATTATGTATATATTGATCAAAGTCGTTTGCTTGAGTATGCTAGAGATTTACAATATAACAGCATTGTTAAAAAGATTAGAGATAATGAACAATTTATTATACAAATAGATATGTATCAGAATGAAGTTATGCTAGGTAAACCTATGCAAATATCTGAGTTTTAAAAATATAAAAAATCAGCCGTGTAGGGTGTGCACGCTGTTTTGCACACCCAACAACACAACATTAAACCCATCATGGCGGACAAAAAAGCGTACCTGCCCTACGAACAAAAACAGAAATAGCCCTGATAGAATGAAATGGAATCAGGAAAAAACATAACAATATTGCCACCTAATAATTTTTAGGAGTCATTGCAAATGATTCAAGTAGAAACAATAGAACAATACATCGAAGAATTAGATGATAATTCTTTTTCAAAATTGCGTGACTGGTTTATTGAGTTCGAGCAAAAACGCTGGGATAAAAAAATTGAAAAAGATTCCAATGCCGGAAAGTTGGATTTTCTAATTAATGCCGCATTGACTGAATACCAAACTGGAATAACCAAAAGCCTGTGAAACACGAAACAACTTCTAGTTTTTGGGTGTGTTATGACAAACTACCACAGGAAATCCAAAAGCTTGCCGATAAAAACTTCAGTTTGCTAAAAATTAATCCAACTCATCCTTCTTTGCAGTTTAAAAAAGTAGGAAAAGTCTGGTCGGCGCGGGTTGGTTCTAATTATCGAGCAATCGCAACACCAGTTGACAGCGGTTATCTTTGGGTTTGGCTAGGAACTCATACTGAATATGATAAATTACTTGCCCAACAATAAACCGATTCAACCTAATAAACAATCTTAACAATCGAAAATAGAGGAGATGCTGTGGATATTCATGAATATCAAGCAAAAGACATTTTGGCAGGTTATGGTATAAAAATCGCGGAAGGCGGTTTAGCCTATAGCCCTGAAGAAGCCGTACAACGCGCCCGCGAAATTGGCGGCAATGTGTGGGCAGTCAAAGCGCAAATTCATTCTGGCGCACGCGGCAAAGCCGGCGGTATTAAAATTTGTAAAACACATGATGAAGTGGCGGCCGCTGCCGGGTTTTTATTGGGCAAACGCTTGGTGACGCATCAAACTGGCGCGGCGGGTAAAGTTTGTTACAGACTGTATGTCGAAGCGGGGACTGATATTGCCAAAGAATTATATTTTAGTTTTTTAATTGACCGTGAACACGAACGCATTGTGATGGTGGGGTCTGCACAAGGTGGTATGGATATTGAAGAACTGGCGGTTAATCAGCCGGATGCGATTAAAAAAATTTATATTGAACCAGCGGTCGGTTTGCAAGATTTCCAAGCACGAGAAATGGCATTTGCATTGGGATTGCCGGCAACCATGTTAAGTCATGCGGTAAAAACGATTAAAGGCTGTTATCGTGCTATGCGTGAGCTTGACGCAAACATGATTGAAATCAATCCGTTAGTGGTAACAGGCAGCGGTGAGTTGGTTGCGCTTGATGCAAAAATGGGCTTTGATGATAACGCATTGTTTCGGCAACTAAAAATCGCTGAATTACGCGATAAAACGCAAGAAGACCCACGCGAAATGGCGGCCTCGGACAGAGGTTTAAGCTATGTAGGTCTGGACGGCGATATTGGCTGTATGATTAATGGTGCAGGCTTGGCAATGGCGACCATGGATATGATTAAGTTGGCAGGTGGCGAGCCGGCTAACTTTTTAGATGTAGGTGGCGGTGCATCCGCAGAACGCACCGAAAAAGCGTTTCGTTTAGTGTTAGCCGATAAAAATGTGAAAGCCATGCTGGTCAATATTTTCGCTGGTATCAACCGTTGCGATTGGATTGCCGAGGGCGTAGTGGAAGCGGTGAAAAAAATTGACATGAAAATTCCATTAGTTGTGCGGTTATCAGGTACGAATGTTGAACAGGGGCGAAAAATTATCGCCGAAAGTGGTTTGCCAATTATTACTGCTGAAACCTTGGCAGAAGCGGCTGAAAAAGCAGTACAGGCACGCAATGAAGTTGTAGCAAAAGAAGGAGCGAACTAATGGCTATTTTAATTAACGAAACTACTCGCATCATCGTGCAAGGGTTTACCGGCAAAATCGGTTCTTTTCATGCGCAAGACATGATTAATTACGGTTCTAATGTGGTTGGTGGTGTCACGCCAGGCAAAGGTGGGCAAAAACATTTAGACCGTCCTGTTTTTAATACGGTAAAAGAGGCAGTCGAACAAGTTGGCGCAGAGGCAAGCATTATTTTTGTGCCACCCGCATTTGCAGCGGATTCAATTATGGAAGCGGCGGACGCAGGGATTAAATATTGCGTGGCAATTACTGACGGCATCCCAACACAAGACATGATGCGGATTAAAATTTACTTAAGCCGTTTTCCCAAAGAAGAACGCATGATTTTAACAGGTCCTAATTGTGCAGGAACCATCAGTCCGGCGCGGGCAATGCTCGGGATTATGCCCGGACATATTTACAAAAAAGGTAATGTCGGTATCGTAGGTCGTTCGGGTACCTTAGGCTATGAAGCCGCTGACCAAATGAAACGTCTCAATATTGGGATTTCAACTTCGGTGGGTATTGGCGGCGACCCAATTAATGGCAGCTCGCACCGTGATATTCTGGAAAAATTCGAGCAAGACCCCGAAACTAAAGTGGTGATGATGATTGGTGAAATCGGCGGCCCACAAGAAGTAGAAGCCGGAATTTTCGCGAAAGAAAATATGACCAAACCTGTTATTGCCTATATTGCCGGACTAACAGCACCCGAAGGACGACGCATGGGTCATGCGGGGGCAATTATTTCTTCCGCAGGGGAAAGTGCGGCAGAAAAAGTCGCTAGGCTAAAAGAGTTAGGCGTAACTATTGCGCCTACGCCTTCAGCAATGGGTGAAACAATTGCGGCCGTTTTGGCAACACTCTGAGTATAAAAAAAACGCCCTAGCTTTTTAAAGACTAGGGCGTTCTTATCATACTAAGCAACGAATCAAGCAGTTAAAGCAGCTACTTTTTTGCGTTTACCAAAGCCGACTAAACCTACCATTGCAGAACCAAACAACAGTGCTGCACCAGGAATTGGCACAACACCTGTAGGAGAAGTATTAAAAGTGTAAGAGCCTGAATAGAATTCTTTTCCTTTAATAATAGTCGCAACACCGCCCAACGCTTCAATACGCAAACCGTAGACATGGTTGACTTGATTTAATACGCCAAGCAACTCCCATTGATTACCTACTAAAGTAGCAGAGGCAATTTTAGAAGTAAAAGTATTGTCAGAATACAAGCCTACACCAGTAATTTTAGTTGATGCTGAGCTGCTAGATACAGTAGCGAAAGTGGCTATTTCAGTTGCTACAGTAGTTTGCAAACCATAGTCATGTACTATAGAAGCTTGTTTTTCAATTTGACCATATCCGCTTACTTGCGCACTGCTGATAGTAGGGACAGCAAGTGCCATTTTATCTCTATCAGCTTGACTGCTATCTTGTTTAGTTATTTCCAAAACGGGCACAGGTGCTGCGCTCGCTTGGAATGATAACGCTAACAAGGCAATGCTTGATGCAATTAATAACTTTTTCATCATACACACTCCATTTCACAAAAAAAATAAGTTTATACTTCTAACTTGTGAATCCAAAAGTATAAATATCACAACCCGGCTGTCTTTCTTTAAAAAAATTCAAGTGACGTAACGAAAGACCCGCAGCTTTCCGTCCTTGCCTCACGGCAAGTTTGGCTTTATCATCCTTGAATTGTATCGCTAAACTATGGAATACAACTTAACATACATCCTCTAAACAGGCTAAGCATACACCTAGCCCGTTAGATTGTATCACAAAATTTCTATTTTAAACTATCGGTTACTTAATGACCTATAAGCCACTACTTAAAAATTTTATTTATATTGTTACTTAAAAGCTAGGCTCTGTCCAGTAAAGACCACAGATTTTAACGTAATTTAATGTGATGTGGCTCACACTATAAGAAAAATAAAAAAAACTATCAAAATCAATTTATTATCAAATAAATTTAGCAAATGATTTTGCTATTTGTGTAATTTGCAATACTGACCAACTAGCTTTTTAAATTTAACTAACGTAACCTTGTCCTTATCATAAACCTACATAATCTTAGTCCCTAAAGTGAAACACGCCCATAAATTTAGAGCTATTCGTTCTTATTGTCCAAACGTTATATTAATAACGTTATTAGACCTTATCATTATTCCCTTGATATTATTCACCATAGTTAATTTAGGTAATGACGAATGGCTTGAGCAATACACTTGGTGGTTATTAATTGTTATGCTCAGTTTTCAACTCCTTGTTAACTGTAATCGTTCATCTGGTTATTACACTACTGTTTTACCAATGCCTAGCATGTCTTTAGTGTTGTTAGGATGGTTATCTGGCGTGTTGATAGTCTTAGCCATTAATCAACTGCTACCACTTATCGCATCGAGTAATAAAGTTTACTTTGGGTTGTGGACATTGATCACGCCGATAGTGATTCTAGGATGTCACCATAGTTTGCAAAAGCTAGCTGAACGCATATCAACTGACTATAACCAGCAGCGTATTGCTATTGTGGGAACAACAGAATTAAGTCATCATTTAAAAGATATTATTTTAAAAAACAAAGGCATCCATGATAATTTCATTGGTTTTTTTGATGATGTTGTAGACAATGAATATCAAGAATCGCATTTAGATGGTAATTTGCATCAACTGGTTGAAAAAGCTAAAGCCGGTCATATAAATACAGTTTATATCACACTCCCGTTAAAATTTGAGCAAAAAATCCAAACCCTAACGCAGCAATTGGCAGATACAACAGCCTCGGTATATTTAATCCCCGATTTATTTGCTTTAAAATTACTCCGTCCAACCTTATATTGCTTAGATGGCTTACCCATTATCAGTATTTATGACACACCTTTTCTTGGTGTAACACGCTTTAGCAAAAGGCTATTTGATATTGTAGTGGGTTTGATGATTTTGCTCATTATTTTGCTGCCTTTAGTGTTGATTGCGATTGCGATTAAATTTAATTCATCAGGTCCTGTGTTGTTTAAACAACGTCGTTATGGATTAAACGGTGAAGAAATAGTGGTGTGGAAATTTCGCTCGATGACAGTTTGTGAAGATGGCAATCATATCAATCAGGCGACAAAAAATGATCCGCGCGTGACAAAATTAGGTGCTTTTTTAAGGAAAACGTCTTTAGATGAATTCCCTCAGTTTATCAATGTGTTACAAGGTCGTATGTCAATTGTAGGACCAAGACCACATGCGGTTGCCCATAACGAATGGTATCGTACCCAAATTGAAGGTTATATGTTACGCCACAAAATCAAACCGGGTATCACAGGATTGGCTCAAATCAGTGGTTATCGAGGCGAAACAGATACCTTGGATAAAATGGAAAATCGAATTTATTATGATTTACTGTACATACAAAATTGGAGTTTATGGTTGGACATAAAAATTATTTTCTTGACCATTTATAAAGGTTTTATGAGTGCTGGGGCTTACTAATTTTTGTAGCCAATTTTGCCAACTAAACCGCATTTCTTCAACATACATCCGCCACTGATTCTTAAAAATAACTATGCTGGTTTTTATACGAACTGTTTTTTTATTTCTAGTTTGCGCATTTTCTAAAATGACCCACGCAGATGCTTATCAATACACTATCAATGCGGGAGATGTTTTAAATATTTCGGTTTGGAAAGAAGAAACTTTACAACAAGAACTACGGGTTTTACCTGATGGAACCATTAGTTTTCCACTCGCAGGGGTGGTGAGTGTTGCCGGTAAATCTATTCAGGCGATTCAAAAATTGTTGGCTGATAAAATTTCAAGCTATATTACAGGCCCTGTAGTAGTAAATATCACGGTTAAATCTGTAGAAGGTAATGTTGTTTATGTTTTAGGACAGGTAAAAACACCCGGACATTTTATTATGCTTGCACAAACTGATGTCATGCAGGCATTAACCCTTGCTGGTGGCTTAACACCTTTTGCAAAAGCCAACAGTATCATCATTTTACGCCGGAATAAAAATGTATCTGAAGTGATTAAATTTGAATATGGTGAGTTAGAAACCGGTAATGGGTTAAGCCAAAACCATTTATTAAAAAGTGGCGATGTTATTGTTGTACCTTAAGTTTTAAGTTGCTTACTATGTTTAGACACAACAGGGTGTTGATGATTATGCTGCTTTACGCCCCAGTTAATTATGCAGATCAATGGACGCTGGATGCTAATGTGAGACAAGAACTCGGTTATGATGACAATATTACGATGTCTAGTCAGCCGCAAGGCTCTATGGAGTATAAGTTGATTCCGGTCATTAACTTTGCACATAAAACCGAAACTTCAGATATTCAAGCCAGTGCAAGTTACGGTATGCAACGGTATCTTGCTATGCAGAGCTTTGATTCTACTTTACAAAACTATAAAGTATTAGGAAATTATGCGACGCAAAGAGCGCATTGGGGCGTTACTGCGAATATGAGCATTGCCCCTAACCGTAATACGGCAATAGCCGATTCTGGAAATTTTGCCTCAAATTCGCAAAGAACCACTATAGGTATTAGCCCTTTTGTTTCTTATGAATTAACACAACTGGATAGTTTAAAACTATTGGCAAATTACTCTAAAACCACATTTTCAACTTCTGAATTTAGCAATAGCCAAACCAATACAATAGATGCAGCTTGGCAACGGCAGTGGACAGAACGTTATTCAAGTTCTATTAATATTTCTTACTCGGCTTTTCACTCTAATAACGCCACTTCAAAAACATATACGAATAGTTATACTTACAGCTTAAATTTTAATTCTACTTATTTGCTTTCTGAACAATGGAAAATTATGGTATCGCTGGGAGGGCGACTGACCGATACTGAAAACGGCAATATTATCGGTATTAGTAAAAAACAATCCGAAGGTTTTTTATCCAATACCAACCTGAGTTACAAAGGCGAAAATTTATCAGGTCAATTAGGTTTTAATCGTTCTTTAATCCCATCAACCGCCGGTCAATTGCAAGAACAAACCCAAGCCATGTTAAGTTTGCAATATCAAATAACTGAACTTTTGTATGCGGGAATGACCGCAAATTATCAATTAACAGGGCAATCTGCATCGAGTAGCCAAAAAAGCTCACGAGAAAATATCATCTTTCAACCCTCCCTGACTTGGCAACTATCGCCAGATTGGACATTATCGGGTGAATATCGTTACCGCAGCCAAAAAATTACTGGGCTTCAGGATAGACAAGTTGAATCAAATTCATTTATGTTAACCATCAACTATAATTGGCAAGGTTTAAGCCTTTCGAGATAAATAATATGGAAATAGAAGCAGAAAATAGCCAATCTATACAGGACTATCTACAAATCTTGCATCGCCGCAAATATACTATTTTAGTGCCAATTGCGGTATTTTTCTTACTTGTACTCATTGTGACTTTGGCGTTACCTCCTATTTATAAATCAACGGCGACCATTTTAATTGAACAACAAAAAATCCCCACTGAATTGGTAAAATCCACTGTTGAAAGCCCGGTTGATGAACGTATTATGCAAATTCAACAGGCAATGATGACCGTTGATACCATTTATGAAATTATTGAAAAATACCAACTTTATCCAACAAAAAATGCTAACCGCTTGGATTTAGCGGAAAAGTTTCGTTCTAATTTTTCGTTTGAACTAGTCAATATTGATGTATTAGCCACAAAAACAAGAAATAATAAAGTTACGCTGGCGTTTAAGCTTTCTTTTTCGCATAAAAATCCAATTCTTGCGCAAAAGACTACAAGCGAAATTACTAGTCGGTTTTTAAAAGAAAATATTACGTCTCGAACCGAAGGGGCGAAGCAAACTTCTGATTTTTTAGGACAAGAAGCAGAACGTTTTAAGCAAGAAATTATCAAAACTGAAAATGAGATTGCAGAATATAAAAAAAAATACAGTATGAGTTTACCTGAATTACTTTCTACACATTTAGCAGAAATTAGTCGTATTGAAGTGCAAATTCAGCAAATAACCTTACAAGAACAAGTCTATAATGAACAAAAAAATAGCTTTCAAGCGCAACTTGAGGTAACTCCACCGACTCCGCCGGATCCAAATGCAAAAAACGTTTTGCCTGATGACTTACCAACGTTAAAAACTGAATATCAGCGTTTATTAAGTAAATACTCACCTTTGCACCCTGATGTGCTTGCAATTAAACATAAAATTGATCACTACAAAGCACCTGATAAAGAGACCGCAGTACCGATTATCACTAACCCTGTTTATGTACAAATACAAGGGCAACTTGAAATGGCGGATGTACAGCAGCGTAGCCTTATGGAACAACGTAAAGTATTAACCGAACAATTAAGAATTCTTCAAGAACAAGTTGCACAAACCCCTCAAGTAGAACGAGGCTACGCAGAGTTAATGCGTGATCTTGATAGCAACAAAGAAAAATACAAAGAATTAACAGAAAAATATTTAGCAGCTAAACTCTCACAATCACTTGAAGACGAACAGCGTTCTGAACGATTTTCAGTGTCAGAATCTCCGATTGTACCAACTAAACCGGAAAAACCAGATCGGTTAAAAATATTTTTAATGGGGGTTGCAGGCTCTATTGTCTGTGGTCTCGGTATTGGCGTGGGTACGGATTTAATTAAAAGTGGTGTACGCGGTCAACAATCCATTGCATTTTTAACTGGAATGCAGCCATTAATTGTTATCCCTTACATTCAAAACCAACAGGACATTGATAACGAACGCAAAAAAAAACGTCACTTTATTATTTTATGCGGTGTCTTATTTATCATTGCTATTATCGTCATTCATATTCTTTATATGCCTTTAAATATTATATTTAATAACATATTATCTAAAGTAGTTGAAAATTAAATAAGCAATCACGATTATAGGAGGTTTTAATGAATAGGCTCGAAAAAAATTTTAGCAAAAAAAAACAAACTGTTGCCGCAGATAACTTACATTTAGCGATTAAAGAGCCGGATAAATCACAGATTATTTTTCCAAATCCTAAGCAGCATAAAATAGACCCAGAGATACTAAAAGAACGGCGTATTGTTGCATTACAGACGCAATCTTTTGAAACAGGATTATTTAAATTACTTAGAACAAAAATTCTCAAGCAATTAAAAGATAACAATTGGAATAGCTTTGGCATCACCTCACCGACACAGGGGTCAGGAAAATCCATGATTGCCGCTAATTTGGCTATTGCTATTGCGATGGATATTAATCAAAGTGTATTGTTAGTGGATATGGATTTGCTTTATCCAAAAATTGATTGGTATTTTAATTTAAATATAAAAAATGGACTAAAAGATTATATCATCTCTGACAAACCTTTATCCGACATCTTAATTAGCCCAGAAATTGATCGATTAGTTATTTTACCTGGAAAAGGGCAGGTAACTGATACAGCCGAAATGATTTCAGGCCCTAAAATGCGTAATTTGATTAATGAGATAAAAAATCGCTCTCAATCTCGTGTTATTATTTTCGATTTACCGCCTATTCTTGCATCAGATGATGTATTGGCAAGTATTGATTATTATGATGCTTTACTTTTTGTAATAGAAGATGGTGGCAACCGAGCTGATGAAATAAAAAAAGCTGTTCAAATGGTAGCCAATAAACCATTTTTAGGTACCATATTAAATAAATCCAGCAATTTACCGAATTATCAGCGTTATTATTAGAGCATAAAAATTTGAATAATTACTTATTTAATGATAAGTTAGTTGCAATAATAGGTATATATTATAAACCGAGACAAAAATGACAAAATTTATTATTAATTACAAATCAACAGATATTCACATCGAAAAAATAAATTATGTCAATTTTACTTTTAATATACCTTTATGATTTCTATATTTAAAAAAGGAATATTAGCATTAGGCTTAAGATTCTTAGGTGCGTTATTAAATTTCTTATTAAGTATTTATATAGCTAGATATTTAATAAAAGAAGATTATGGTAATTATCAATTTTTAATGACAATTATTACAGGAGGAAGTTTATTCGCTAGGGTAGGAATGGATACTTATTTAATGAGCAAACTTCCAGGAGAAAGAATAGCCAGAAAAAAAATTTATGCGTTGAAAAATTCGATGATTTTAGTATTTATTTGTTCTATTATCGTTTCAGTATTTACTTTTATAAGCTATTTAATATATATAAAAATATATATCAAACCTTTAACGATGCAGCTTATTTTATTAGTGTGTGCATCGTTTTTACCATATAGCAATTTTATGCTAATATCTGCTATTGAAAAAGCTAAAGAACGTATTAATAGCTCGTTGTTCATTAGTAATGTATTTCCACCACTATTAATGTATGGAGTTATGGAATTAACAAAGCACAGTACAGATAAACTAAATAATACTATGCTGTGTTATTTATTGTCATCGCTGCTAGTTTTTTTATTTTCTGTGTTAATTCTCGTTAGAAATGAAAATAAGCTTAATTTACTAAGTAATATAAATTTTTTTCATGTTTGGCTTTATTTTAAACGAGGTCGAAAGTATATATTGCATTCATTAATGTCGTATTTACTATTATGGGTTGACTTAATTATCATTGGCATATTTCTTGGTGGTGAGTATACTGCTGATTATTCTGTTGCCTCACGCGTAACGCTCATCATATTGTTAGCGATGTCTGTTTATGATGGTATAGTTAGCCCTATTATAGTCAAAGCATATAAAACAAATACTAGCAACGAATTTATTAAAACAATAGCTAGAATATTTTCTATTACCGTTACTTTTATTGCTTTTTTTGTTGTGATTATGATTGTATTTGCTGAATATATTATCCCATTATACGGTGATAACTATAGAGATTCTGTTGATATTGCACGGATATTAATTGCAGCTTATGCTGTAAAAGGATTAGCCTCATTGCCAGGATTTGTTTTTATTGCTATGAACAAAGTTGCCAATATTAATAAAATATTAGTTGTTTCTTTAATGACTAATATTTTAGTTAGTTATTATTTGATGCAGTATTACTCAATAAGCGGTGTCGCTGTAGGTGCATTGGTTTCAAGTGTTGTTGTGGTTATTGCAAGTTATTATATAATGATACGCAACTTTAGGATTATGAAAATTGCTTTGTAGGCTTTATATATATTCGCTATTTATTCCATTGGAAGCATTTATTAAATTAGGTTCTTTAAGACTTGAGCCTTACCGGGTTTTATTAATTATTGGATTTTTAGCTTGGATTAAACAAGGTAAGTCCGATGATATGCACATTATTTTAGTTCGATTTGTATTTTTTTCTGCTTTATCACTACTGGTTAATCATGGAATTGGTGTTGCTATACCTTCGGGAGGGATTTTATATCTAGAAACTTGTATTAGCTATATGTTAGGGGTAATGTATGTAAGAAACCGTAGTGATCATGAAAAATATTTTAAAATGTTGTCGCAGCTTTACATGCTTATCGCGATTCCAGCCTTTATAGAATTTACTACTGGCAATAAAATAATACATTCCTTATTTGAAAAAATGACCGGACATGTTGAATTAAATCATGAATTATATACTGAAGCATATATTCGACTAGGTTTTACAAGAACAACAGCAACATTTTCTCATCCTATTCTATACGCTATTTCTGCAGCAGCTATTGTACCGGTGATTATGGCAATTAATAAAAACAATAAAAAACGTTTTTTTGCCTCTTTAATCAGTTTATCTGGATTGATTGCTGCTATGATTACAGCAGTGACATCTGCGGCTATTCTAGGACTCATTTTACAAGAGGTTTTTAAAAAATGGTATCGAATCCGAGATAAAATAGGTAATTTAAGACAGGTTATTACAAATAGTATTTATTTTTCTATGATTGTTATTCAATTCGCCTCGAATAGAGGATTAATAACATTTCTTGCAATGAATATGACTTTAGACCGTGGTACAGCTTATTATCGGATATTACAGTGGGAATTTACTGCCGATGATATTGCTGATCATTTATTTTTTGGTTTGGGGTACAATTCATTTACGCATCCAGCTTGGTTTTTACCGAGTATAGATTCTTACTGGCTATTAAATATGTTACAATTTGGATTATTTTCCCAACTCGCTTTACTGTATTTTTTTATAAAACTTTTAATAAAAACTTTTATGCGAAGTAATATTCAAGAGAATTTAGAATTACTTTTAGCATATAGAGTATTATTAATATCAGTTATGTTTTTGGGATTAACTGTTGATTTTTTTGATAGAATGCAACCTATGTTATATTTTATCCTAGGTACCGCATCTTGGCTGTTTAAAGAGGAGGGAATAAAAAATGAGAATAAAGCTTTTAGCCGATGATAAAATGTATAAATATGTTTTAGACTTTAGGCATCAATTATTAAAGTTAATGAATGCATATTATAATCGTGTTTATGGTATGTCAATTCATGAAACAGTGCGTATTTCTTTAAAAGCAAAACTAGATAAAACTAACCCCAAAGGTGTCATAATTGGTGCTTATAGCTATGTTTCATTTGGTGCTGTAATCTTAACGCATGATTTTATAAATGATATTGATTGTAATACAGTTATAGGCGATAAATGTTTTATCGGTTGTAATGCAATTATATTACCTGGGATTATAATTGGTAATGAGGTTGTGGTTGCTGCAGGTTCAGTCGTGACAAAAAACATTGAAAGTAATTGTTTAGTAGCGGGTAATCCTGCTAAAGTCATTCGAAAAATCAATACTAAAAATTATGGGCAATTTGTAAAATGACTCAAAAAAAAATAACCATAATTTTTATTTGCTATAATTGTGGCGTTGATATAGCAAAAAACATTATCGAAATTAATAAAACAACTTTTGAAAATTATATTATTGATTTTGTTGTTGTTGATAACGCCTCTGTTGATAACTCTCTCAGTGCGATCAAGTCTCTCCAAATTAATAATCTAAAACTTATTGTTAATGAAAAAAATCTCGGTTTTGGTAAAGCTTGCAATGAAGGGTTGAAAGATATTGAAAGTGACTATTATTTGTTATTAAACCCTGATATTGAGTTATTTGAAAATAGTATTTTGAATTTACTATCGTTTGCTCAAAATTATCCCGATGCGGGTATTTGGGGGGGGGTGACTCTGGATGAAAAAGGAAGAATAGATGGGAAAAATGCGTGGCGAGAGCCAACGTTATGGGGTTTTTTTTGTTGGACGTTTTTTTTAACGCGATTTTTTCCGCAGTCACGCATTTTTTCGCCTGACGATTATAATGGCGTAACTTGGGAAACAGCGAATAAAGTTGATGCAATTACTGGTTGTTTTTTTCTTATTCGTGCGCAGTTATGGAAAAATCTAAACGGATTTGATGAACGTTTTTTTATGTATAGCGAAGAAATTGATTTGTGCTATAGGGCTCGACAATTAGGAGCGCAACCGATGTTAACTAATCAGGCAACTATTGTGCATTATGGCGGTGGCACAACAACTTCTGAAAATAGAATAAATCAATTATATAAATCAAAACTGATGTATTTTAAAAAACATTGGGGATATGATAAATATATACTGGCAAGAATTAATTTTATTGTTGCTGTTTCTTTGAGAAGCTTGTTTTATGGTGTTAAGCATAAAAATAATATTTGGTTTAAATTGTTAGTTAATTCTTTGCATTGGACATTATAATGTGCAAAAGATTTAATAATTTTTTAGTCGCGTCTTGGCCTATCTATAATTATTGGTTGTTAATATGTCATGTACGATTATAATTCCGGCGTTTAATGAAGCATTTGTTATTTCATCAACGCTTAATGCTTTAAAAAGTTTGTTGCTTAATGAAGATACACAAATTATTGTTGTATGCAATGGATGTACGGATAATACTGCTGAAGTAGTAAAAAAAATCAGTCCCGATATTGTATGCTTAGAAACTACCATTGGTTCTAAATCTTATGCCTTAAATTTGGGCGACAGTGTTGCTAAATTTTTTCCGCGTATTTATCTGGATGCTGATATTACCCTTTCTGTTGAGTCAGTTAATGCAATGGTAGATACGTTGAAAAACCCAATGGTTTTTGCAACTTCTGCCGAAGTCCAAATGAATTTAATCAATAGCTCGTGGTCTGTAAAAGCTTTTTACGACGTATGGTTAAAATTGCCTTATTGCAAGGCGGGTATGATTGGTAGTGGTGTTTACGCTTTGTCGGAAGCAGGACGTAAACGATTTGATAATTTTCCTGCCATTATTGCCGACGACGGCTATGTACGTTGTTTATTTACGGATGACGAACGCCCCCCAACAGTTGGTGCTTACGCAGTTGTTAACGCGCCTAAAAATTTAATTAACTTAATTAAAATTCAAACTCGTAGTCGATTAGGGCGTTATGAGTTAAAAGAAAAATTCCCGCAATTATTAAATAATGAAACAAAAGATTATTCTCAGGCAATGAAATCTTTATGTTTAAATTATCGCTTATGGTTTAAAATTGCCATTTATATCAGTGTTAATTTACTTAGTCGTGTGCGTGCCAACTATCAATACGCTAATAAACAAACAAAAATATGGGAACGAGATGAATCAAGTCGACAATAAACAAAAAAAAGTGCTTTTTATTTCTTCCTGTGGTGGACATTGGAAAGAAATGCGACGCTTAGAACCGGCCTTTAGCGATTGTATCAAATATTACGCCACAACTGATCGGAGTTATTATCAATTTGTTGCCGGCGAACATTTTTATGCCGTACCTGATGCGTCTTTGTGGAGCAAACTGCGTTTAATTTGGCAGGCTATTTATGTTTTTTTTTTATTGTTGTATTTAAAACCGAATATCGTTATTAGCACAGGAGCTTCGGTTGGCTTTTTCGCGCTATTTTTCGCCAAAAAACTACGCATAAAAACTATTTGGGTTGATAGTTTAGCTAACGCAGAAGAAATGTCATTAAGCGGAAAAAAAGTAAGACCCTATGCCGATTTATGGCTTACCCAATGGGAACATTTGGCAACCCCGCAAGGACCTTATTTTTATGGAGCGGTATTATGATTTTTGTCACCGTAGGTTCGCAATTGCCTTTTGACAGACTCATTCATAGTGTTGATAAATGGGCAAAAAATAATCCCGCATTACCGGTATTTGCTCAAATAGGTATTTCTAGCGCGCCTCCGCACTATATTGAATTTTGTCAAACGATGTCGCCAGAAACATATCATAATTATCTCGAAAAAGCCCAACTCATTATTGCGCACGCGGGTACAGGAACTATTATCAGTGCTTTAGAATTTGCTAAACCATTACTATTAATGCCTCGCTTAGCTAGTCAAGGGGAACACCGAAACGATCATCAATTAGCTACCACTAAATATTTTTCGCATTTAGCCAATATTCGTATTGCTCACAATGAAGCTGAATTATTACCGCTTATTGATGAATTAATCGAGAATAAACCAGTCTATACAACAAATTTAGACATCCCTGTTTCCGACTCGTTAATTAATACTATAAAAGAATTTATCAACTCACCCACATAATAACAGTGAACTTTTACATGATTGATCTAAAAAATAACTTGTTAGTCATCAGTGTATTACTTATTTTTTTAGCCATCTTCATGTATTGGCATGTTTATATTGACTTATTCCATATTTGGAGTGATCAAGAAGAATACAGTCATGGTTTTATGATTCCGTTGGTAGCAGTCTATTTCCTATGGCAAAAAAAACAAATCATTCTTGCACAGCGTAGCCAATCTATAAAACTTGGCTATTTTTTTATTATATTATGCTTAATTAGCTATTTTATTGGTACATTAGGAGATTTATTTTTTTTACTCCGCTTTTCATTTATTTTTTTATTAATCAGTCTAGCGTTATTATTTGTTGGTTACAAATCAACAAAAACTATGCTAATCCCGATACTATTGCTGATTTTTTCTTTTCCATTACCTCCTATTATTCAAGCTGCATTAACTCTTAAATTACAACTATGGTCTTCACAATTAGGCGTATCTATTATCCGTGCCTGTAATATACCTGTTTACCTTGAAGGTAATGTAATTGATTTAGGTAATTATCAATTACAAGTTGTAGAAGCGTGTAGTGGTTTACGCTATTTATTTCCCTTGATGAGTTTAGCTTTTATTTGTGCTTACTTATATCAAGTGGTATTTTGGAAACGAGCGTTAGTTTTTTTGACCGCTATTCCAATTACACTAATTATGAATAGTTTTAGAATTGGCATTATTGGTTTGTTGGTTCAATATTGGGGTATAGCAGCGGCGGAAGGTTTTATCCATGATTTTGAAGGCTGGTTTGTTTTTATGATTTGTTTTTGCATTTTATTTTTAGAAATGTGGCTTATATCATGGAATGAACGTAAAACCAGAACATGGGATGACTTATTTGGATTAACCTTTCCGCAACAATCAAATACAATTGCGTATACTGCCGAAAAACTAGCACCTTCACCTTTTTATGGTGTGATTGCTTTATTATGTCTAGCACTATTTTTTATAAAACCTTTGGGAATGCGTGCGGATTTTATTCCAAAACGACAAGGTTTTGCTAATTTTCCTTTACAAATAGGGGCTTGGAAAGGAATGAAAGAAAGCTTGGACATAAAAACAATAAATTTTTTAGGCTTGTCTGATTATATTTTAGTTAATTTCAAAAATAACCACGAACAAATTAATTTCTATGCGGCTTATTATCAAACCCAAAAACATGGTGCAGTACCGCATTCCCCCAAACTATGTATTCCCGGTGATGGGTGGCAAATTAAAGACATAACAAGTGTTAGTGATAATAATATAAACTTTAATCGAGTTTTAATTCAAAAAGGTGAACAAAAACAATTAGTTTATTATTGGTATAAACAACGTGAAAAAACCATTGCTAATGAATATTTTTTAAAATGGAATACTGTTATTGGTGCATTAAATAATAAACGAACTGACGGAGCTTTAATTCGCTTGACAACCAATTTATCAGGTGAAACTTTCGCAGCAGCGGACATGCGCCTGAAGCGTTTTATGTTGCTCGTTAATACAAAGTTACCTGATTATATTCCTGATTAATAATAAAAACTCTAACAATCTTGTTGAATAACTAACGGATATTTTTTATGACTCAAACTAAAAAATCATTACTCATTGCTGTTTGTTGCTTGATGTTAGGTTGTCAAAATGCGACTGAAAAAACCCAAGCTTATTTAACTAAAGGAATAGAGTATTATAAAGCAGGTGCTTATACAAACGCGCGTATTGAATTTAAAAATGCACTGCAAATTGATAATAAGAGGGCGGACGCTTTTTATTATTTGGCTTTAATTGATGAAAAAGAACAAAATTGGTCGAGCATGTTTGCTAACTTATCGCAGACAATTGTTCTTAACCCTAAAAATAATGATGCACATTTAAAATTAGGGCAAATGTACTTGTTATCTTCGAGTGAAAAAGGTGATGAAAAAGAAAATAAGTTAGAATTAAGCAAGGCAATGGAACAGGTTGATTTTGTATTAAAAAATGAGCCTAATAATCCTGGTGCATTAACATTAAAAGCAAGTATTTTATTTAGACAGGATGATGTAAAACAAGCGAATATATTATTGGATACTGTTTTAAAGCAAACGCCTAATTTTGTGGATGCGTTAAGTTTAAAAGCCGTTGCTTTTTTGGCAAAAAATGATTTTGCAACTGCTTTAAATATTGTTGATCAGGCATTAAAAAATAATCCTAATGAATTGTCGTTATGGCTATTAAAACTACAAATTCATCGTAACTCTAAAAATAATGTTGCTATTGAACAGGATTATATTGATTTAATTAAGTATTTTCCTGATAAACTCAATTTTAACTATGCTTTAGCTAAATATTATTCGGATAAAGGACAAGCTGATAAAGCTGTTAAGCTATTGCAGGATACGATTGCTAAAAATCCTAAGCAATTAGTGCCTAAGTTGGTATTCGTGGATTATTTAGCAGACAAAAATTCTAAATTGTTAGAATCTACTTTAAAAGCTTATTTAACGGAGCATAGTAATGAACCTGAGTTACTGTTTCGTTTAGCTAATTTTTATATACGGCAAAAAGATTATGTTCAGGCTAAGCAACAAATTCAATTGGTGATTGATAATGCAAAAGAACCGAAACAAGTATTGTCGGCAAAAGTCTTTTTAGCACAGATTTTAGTAGATGAAGGAAAAGATGTTAAGCATGAAATGGTATCAGCACTTATTAAGGAAATTTTAGCTGTTGAACCTTTGTATCTTAATGCTTTGCTATTAAAGGCTAAATTAACTATAGAGGCGGGTCTTTATGATCAAGCTATCGCTGATTTGCGCAGTATTTTAAATAATTATCCGAAATCTGATGAAGCGATGGTTTTATTAGGACAGGTTTATTTTAAACAAAACTCGCCTGAGTTAGCAGAGGAAAGTTTGCGTAAGGCGTTAAGTATTAATCCGAATAATTTAGATGCTTTAGTTCCTATTGCAACGAAATTGATGCGTAATAAAGAAGTCGGTAGGGCAACCGAATTAGTGGAAAAAGGTTTACAGAAGAGTCCAAATAATTTGCAATTATTGCAGTTTATGGCGCAAATTAAGCTGGCTCGTAATGATTGGTCAGGTGTTCAGGAAATAGTCGATACACTTGCTGAGCAACCTAACGCGAAAGAGATAGCAAGTTATTTAACAGGGAAGATATTACAAGGACAAAAAAAATATCAAGAGGCGATTGCGAAGTTTAAAGAAGTTTTATTAATAGCTCCGGGTTCATTGGAGGCTTTCAAAGGGATTGTTGAGTGTTATGACAGTTTAAATCAGCATGCAGCAATTTTTACGTTTTTAGACACGCATATTAAAGCTAATCCAAATAATCCTGATTTTATTTTATTAAAAGCGCAATTTTTGGGGGTGGATAAGCGTTTTGAAGAAGGGATTAAAATATTAACCGAAGCCATAGCAAAATGGCCAAAGTTAGCGATTTTTTATACCCAATTGGCTAAATTTTATACATTACCGAATGATAGCGAGAAAATTATTGCCATTTATTCGCAAGCTTTAAAAAATATGCCCGGTCATGTGGATTTAAGTATGGATTTGGCGGCTGTTTATGAGCAAACAGGTGATTATGCCAATGCAGCGAAGATATATGAAGGGCTATTTGCAACGCAAAGTGATAATGATGCGTTTGTGAATAATTTTGCGTCTTTATTATTGGATAGATTTCCAACTCCGGAAAATCTTGACCGCGCAGTAAAATTAGCCGCTCGCTTTGCCAAATCAGAACAGCCTTATTTTTTAGATACTTATGCGTGGTCATTACTTAAAAGTGGTCGTTATGATGAGGCGTTACAAATATCACAAAAAGTGATTGCGGCTGAACCGAATGTGGCAGTTTTTAGATACCATTTAGGCATTGCTTTGCATAAAACAAAAAATGATAGTGTGGCAATAACAGAGTTAGAACAGGCTCTCGCGTTGGCTGAAAAGTCAGGTGGGTTTGATGAAAAGAAATTAGCGCAAGATTTATTGAATGAATTAAAAGCTAAAAAATAAAGCTTTTAAACATAAAAAAACCGCCTTTATAAGGCGGTTTTGGATTTTGATATGATTTATCTTTCGTAAAAAGCTAACACTTGTGCAACGTAATTACGGGTTTCAGGATAGGGGGGGACGGAGTTGTTATATCTTTTTACCGCATTTTCACCTGCGTTATAGCCTGCAACTGCTAACTCAAGATTGGAATCAAACATTTTTAACAAGTCGCGTAAATAGCGCGCGCCACCTTTAATACTTTCGGCCGGGTCTGTACGGTCTTCAACACGCACACCGTAACGGAGTGCTGTTCCTGGCATAAGCTGCATCAATCCCACTGCACCAGCCGGTGAGCGTGCTTCAGGGTTATAAGCCGATTCAGCTTGAATAACCGCATGAAGTAGTTTTTCTTCAACACCATAATCTTCAGCGGCTTGAGCAATTAACGCACTGTATTTTTGTCTGTTGACTTCAGAAGAATACGAGCTTCTAAATCTATGTGCTAATTTTGTGTAACTTTTAGATTCTGGCTCTTGCCCTAAATTATTATTTCTGACCCGAACGATAACTTTAGTATGGATAATACGGACATAATTCTTATCTGGTGGTTCGTCTGTGTAATAAACCTGACCATCGGGTGCTGTGTACTTATAAACATCTGCTAAAACCGTACTAGAACATGCTAAAGTCACTAAGAATCCGATTAGAACTTTTATCATTTCACCTACATTCCTTCTAGTTTATTGAACTTTTATCAAACGGGCTGCTTTTGTAGCATTTGCCCTTGCGTCAGTCACATTATCTGCCACACTTAAAGCGACACCCATCCGTCTTAAACAATGCGCTTCTGGTTTAGCAAATAAACGAACTTCAGTCTGAAATACTGACAATGCCTTGTCAAGTCCCGTATAAATAACAGCTTTTTTATCAATACCGCCTAAAATAACTGCACTTGCCCCCACTGCTTGCATAGCTGTAGAAACAGGTAAACCTAAAATTGCCCGGACATGTAAATCAAATTCATTTTGTCTTTGCGTTAGCAAAGTTACCATGCCGGTATCATGTGGACGTGGACTCACTTCGCTAAACCAAACTTGCTCACCCTGAATAAATAATTCAACACCAAACAGTCCTAATCCACCTATTTCGGCGGTAACTTTTTGCGCAATTTCCTGCGCAGTTTTAAGTGCTGTGGCAGTCATTTCCTGAGGTTGCCAGCTTTCGCGGTAATCACCGTCTTCTTGTCTATGTCCTATTGGCGCGCAAAAATGGGTTTCAACCTCGCCTTGTGCATTTAAGGCACGGACTGTTAATAAAGTAATCTCAAAATCAAACTCAATTTTAGCTTCTGCAATCACCTTCCCGGTACTTGCACGTCCAGCTTGGTTAGCATACTCCCACGCAGATTCCAATTGCACGGCGTTTTTTACCATGGACTGTCCTTTTCCAGATGACGACATTGTTGGTTTTATAAAACAAGGATAACCAATATTATTAACAACCGCCTGCAATTGCGCAAAATTTTCAGCAAAACCATAATTTGACGTTGGTAATCCTAAAGTTTCGGCTGCCAAAGTTCTAATGCCTTCACGATTCATCGTCAACTGAATGGCACGCGCATTCGGTACAACTGTGCATTGACCTGTGTTTTCAATATCCACTAATGCTTGTGTCGCAATGGCTTCAATTTCGGGGATTACAAAATGCGGTTTTTCTACTGCGATTAAATTTTTTATAGCCTCAGCATCAGTCATATCAATCACATAACTACGATGCGCGACTTGATGAGCCGGTGCATTGGCATAGCGGTCAACCGCAATTACCTCAACACCATAGCGTTGCAAGGAAATGGCAACTTCTTTACCCAACTCACCGCTACCTAAAAGTAAGGCTTTTGTGGCAGTTTCTGTAAATGGCGTACCTATTATCATAGTCAAATGTATTTTTTAAGAGAAGAAGTATGTAAAGTCAAGTGCTTATCTGTTGTAAAAGCTGTATTAACTATAGACCATATAGTGTAATTTTACAGAACTTATCCTTAAAAAAACACTGTAGTAAAAAATTTTAAAGCGAATTTTATTTTATAATCAATGCCTTGATTAACTCAACTTGTTCTTGGCTATCATTCAGCGCGGCAATATAAGAATAAAAATTTCCACCTGCCTGGATAAAAATAGCTTTATTGGTCATGGCAATTTCTTCCAAAGTTTCTAAACAATCCACCGCAAACCCCGGACAAATCACCTCAACACTTTTAATCCCTTGACTGGGTAAACTTTGCAAAGTTTCCACACAATAGGGTTGTAACCATTTTGTGCGACCGAAACGTGACTGAAACACCACTTGCCACTGTTGCGGTTGCAAATGCAGTCGTGCGGCGATTAATGCGGCACTGTTGTGGCATTGATAAAAATAGGGATCGCCCCAGTCAGTTAACTGTTCGGGTAGCCCGTGAAAAGAAAACAGTAATAGCTCTGCTCTACCTTGTTGTTGCCAACTACGCGAAATTGATTGCGCAATCGCTTCAATATACAGCGGATGTTGATGATAATCGCTGATAAAACGTAAGGTAGGAATATATCGCCAGTGATTTAATACCGCAGTTACCGCATCATACACTGAAGCGGTTGTAGTTGAAGAATATTGCGGATACAGTGGCACAACCACGATTTCTTCAACTTGTTGCGTTTTAAAGGCAGCCAGTTGATTAGCGATACTCGGTTCGCCGTAACTCATCGCACAATTGACTAGATACGTTGAGTTTGCCAACAACATAGTGACCTTTTCAGTTAAAGCCTGCGTAAACACCACTAAGGGTGAACCATCAGTGCGCCAGATTTTTTGATACGCATGTAATGATTTTTTTGGTCTAAACGGTAAAATCACTGTGTGTAAGATAAGCCACCACAATGGTCTGGGTAAATTGACCACTCGCTTATCCCATAGAAATTGCTTCAAAAATGCGCGCACCGCCGATGTGTTTAATGCACTAGGCGAGCCTAAATTTACTAACAGCACTGCGATTTTTTTTTCTGCCATAATAATTAACCTGTTGTTATTTAACGATTAATCAAACTTAAAAATTCAGAGCGCGTACTAATGTTTTCTCTAAAAATTCCGGTCATAACAGAAGTTGTCATTACTGAGTTTTGTTTTTCGACCCCACGCATCATCATGCAAAGATGCTTAGCCTCAATGACTACTGCAACACCTCTGGCATTAACTGCGGTATCAACCGCATCAGCGATTTGCTTAGTGAGCTTTTCTTGGATTTGCAAACGCCGTGCATACATATCGACAATGCGCGCCAGTTTTGATAACCCCAACACTTTACCGTGCGGTAAATAAGCAATGTGACATTTACCAATAAAGGGCAATAAGTGGTGTTCACACAGCGAATACAGTTCGATATTTTTTACAATGACCATATCTTCAGTATCTGCTTGAAAAATAGCCCCATTTAAAACATCGGTTAAATTTTTTTCATAACCATTATTCAAAAACTTAAATGCCTTAGCAGCCCGTTTAGGCGTATCAACCAACCCTTCACGGGTCACATCTTCACCAATTGCAGCGATAATTTTAGAAAAATATTCTTCCATTCTTTTAGTCTCGGATCAAAAATCATTTAGTCAGTATAGCATTATCACGACGTAAACTTTAACGCGCGTAATAGCACTTGCTCGTCGGCATGGTTGTGCGTGGCATGTTCACTTAAATAGCGTCGCCAATTTCTTGCACCCGCCACACCATGAAAAAGCCCTAAAATATGCCGTGAAATACTGTTGAAACGGACACCTTGTTCGCGTTGAGCTTGAATATAAGGGATTAACGCCAATACAACCTCCGTCCGCGTTTTGGGAACGATAGAGGCAGCAAAAAAACGCTGATCGACTTGCGCTAGCAGATAAGGATTATGATAAATTTCACGCCCTAACATGACACCATCAACATGCGTCAAGCTATGTTCAGCCATGTCTAAAGTCGTGATACCGCCATTTAAAATAATCTCTAAACCCGGAAAGTCTTGTTTTAATTGATACACTGTTTCGTAACACAAAGGTGGCAACTCGCGATTTTCTTTAGGTGATAATCCTTTTAGCCATGCTTTACGTGCATGAACAATAAATGTTCTACAGCCTGCTTCTGCCACCCATTGAATAAATTTAACTAGTTCTGCATAAGAGTCTTTTTCATCTACACCGATACGCGACTTTACCGTGACCGGAATTGTAACCGCCGCCTGCATTTTAGCCACGCAATCTGCAACTGTTGCAGGTTCTAGCATTAAACAAGCACCAAAACGCCCATTTTGAACACGGTCACTCGGACAGCCAACATTTAAATTTACTTCATCATAACCGTAGTCTTCCACCATTTTCGCGCATAATGCCAATTCAACCGGGTTAGAGCCACCTAATTGACAAGCAACAGGCTGTTCTTGAGAATTAAATTGTAAAAAACGCGCAGCATCACCGCGCAATAATGCCCCTGTTGTTACCATTTCGGTGTAAAGCAAAGCGTGTTGTGATAATAATCGGTGAAAATAACGGCAATGTTTATCCGTCCAGTCTAACATCGGCGCAACACAAAAGCGTCTATTTACATAATTACTTGATAATACATTAGTTTTGTTGATTTTATCAGGTTTTTGCATAGTTTTATTATCGGTTATTTTAGTTTAATTTTTGGTTATTTTTACTATGTCAGTGCTACTATAAAGCTACTTAATTTTTTGTAGCACTTTAGCATGGCAACCATCACTAAAAGAAAAAACGGCGATTTGTCTGGCGACTGAATAAGCCGCCAAAAAATAGAGTATGTCGATTAGGGATTGAAAAGGTGTAGTTAATCAGTTTAGGATTTTGTTTTCTGGTCGCGTGCAGGTTTAATTTTTTCTGCGTTTACACAGTTTTTTTCACTCTACTTAAGCGTTTAATATCAAGATTGTTTTTACAACACATTGTCTTGCGGTATAGTTTTATAAATGATACGGTAATCACGCGCATATAATACAGAATATCTATTCGGCATATCCTAATAAAAATAACGAGGTAAATAATGAGTTTAAAAAAAATTCGGCATGTCACAAATGAATTAGCTTTATTTTATAATGTTGCTAATGGACATCATTCGCTAAGAACATTAAAATTTTTTGCAATGAATTCAATATTACACGGTTTTAGTGCAAAAGAATTGCTGCAATTTCCTACTTATTTTTCGGTGCAAGTTGATATAGATAAACATATTCATTTGTATCCCGATTATTTACAATATATTAATCACAGTTGTCATCCTAATGTTTTTTTTAATACGCAATATAATCAAATTATTGCGCTTAAAGATATTGCGGAAAATGAAGAGGTTACGTTTTTTTATCCTGCCACAGAATGGCAAATGGCTCAAGTTTTTGATTGTTTTTGTGGACATAATAATTGTCTTGGTGCTATTTCTGGTGCAGCGAATTTATCTAAAGCGCAATTGCAGCGCTATAAAGTTAATCCGCATATTTTGGCACTCTCAGAAAGCATATAATAACTGAATTGATTTAATAGATACTTATCGGATACACATTATAAACTTATGATGTTACTTAATTTGCACGATCAACCGTCAGCTATTTATGCCGATAATTTTCAACCTTATCAATATTCGTTTAAATCATCATTTATGATGCCGGATTGGACGCGCTTGCCCGGTTTTAAAGATGTCAGCAAAACGTTATGGGAAGACGCGCGTTGGCAACATGCGCACTCTGTGAAAAATGTGCGTCAACTTAAAGCCGTTTTTCAACATTTACTCTCCGATGAATTGGCAAACGCTATTGCGCGTGACCAACGTGAATTTGCCACCATGTCGTTGTTAATACCGCCGCAGATGCTCAATTGCATGAACGAACATGCCTTAGAATCCGACCCCATTAGACGTTATGCTGCGCCGGCGTTTTATGAACGTGAGGTGATTTGGACTAGTCATCCTTACGCCCAGCGCGATAGTTTAAATGAAGTGCAAATGTGGGCAGTAGAAGGGTTAACTCATCGTTATCCGACTAAAGCACTAGTTGAGTTAACGCACACTTGTCCACAATATTGTGGGCATTGCACCCGTATGGATTTAGTGGGTAAGCATACCGATACGGTCAAAAAACTGCGCTTTCATCAACCGCAGTCGCAACGCTGGCAAGCGATGCTCGATTATTTGCGCCAAACGCCAGCAATACGTGATGTGATTGTTTCCGGTGGTGATATTGCCAACGTCACCGCGGCGCAACTGGAAACGTTTGTTACCGCATTGTTGGCGATACCGCATATCCGCGACATTCGTTTAGCCAGCAAAGCCCTGATTAATTTGCCCCAGCATTTTTTGCAGGCAGAGGTGATGACCGTGATGCAACGCTTGGCACACTTGGCGCGGCGGCAACGAGTAAATTTAACCCTACATACCCACGCCAATCATGCTAATGAACTGACACCGTTGACCGCCAAGGTTATTGACTATTTATTGGACATGGGGTTTCGTGATGTGCGCAATCAAGGTGTGCTGCTACGCGGCGTGAATAACAGTCAAACCGCCTTGCTGGATTTATGTTTCAGTTTGCTGAATGACGTGCGCATTACGCCATACTATTTTTATATGTGCGACATGATTCCGAACAGTGAGCATTGGCGATTGACGTTGGCTGAAACGCAAACATTGCAGGAGTCGATAATGGGCTATTTGCCCGGTTTTGCGACTCCGCGCTTTGTGTGTGATATTCCTGATGCGGGTAAACAATGGGTGCATCAAGTGCATAGTTACGACCGTGAACGCGGCATTAGCACTTGGCGTAAACATTATTTAACTCCACTTGAAAGGCAAGAGGCTCACGCTTTAGAGCGGGACTATTTTTATTACGACCCCATTGCCCGTTTGCCAGAAGCCGGACAGCGTTGGTGGCGAGCGCAACAACAAGATAAAACCACGATAGCCGCGCTCCCCACCTCTAAAGCCATCAGAGTCGGCTTTATTTACAATCAAAAGAGAATCCAGCCGGAAGTCTCCGGTCACAATGATGCCGAAGCAGAATTTGATTCACCTACAATACTGGATTTGATGCGTACAACTCTTCGAGAATTGGGTTTTGAGGTGGTGAATTTGGAAGCGGTGCCGGAATTACCGCGTTATTTTGATCAACACAGCGTTGATATTGTGTTTAATATTGCTGAAGGTTTTCAGGGGCGTAGTCGTGAAAGTTGGATTCCTGCGTTATTGGAATTGTGGGGCATTCCTTATGTTGGTAGTGATGCGGTGACAATGGCGGTGTGCCTAGATAAGGCATTGGCGAAAACGGTGGTGAAAAGTCAGGGCGTGCCGACAGCCGCATTTGTGACGTTGCATAATACAGAAAACCTCACTGCGGTAAAGCAACTGCATTTTCCGGTGGTAGTAAAACCGCTTGCGGAAGGCAGTTCCAAAGGCATTTTGCCGCATTCGGTGATCACACAGTACGAGGCTATTTTACCCGCAGTGCAGCAAATTTTATTGCGTTATCAACAACCTACATTGGTAGAAGAATATCTATCAGGGCGCGAATTTACCGTAGCCGTTCTCGGTTATCCCAATCCGCGCGTGTTGTCGCCAATGGAAATAAAATTTCTCGATACGCATAATCCTACGCCAGTATATTCGTTTGATACCAAACAAGCATGGACGGATAAAATAGCCTATCAAGTGCCAGCGGATTTATCCGCAGCGCAACTTGCCCAGTTACAAGATTTGGCACTCAAAGCGTTTCATGCGCTGGGATGCCGCGATATGGCACGGATTGATTTTCGCATGGATGCCCATCAGCAACCGCATTTTATTGAATGCAATCCTATTCCGGGATTTGCGTTTGGCTGGAGTGACTTTGTGCGGATTGCCGAAGCCGATGGCATTAATTATGCGGCATTATTGAAAGAGTTATTGTCATTTGCGCTATTGCGAAAAAAATCGTGATTTTCTATCCGCTTTATGACAAAACCACTCGCAAAGCTTGCGTGATTGTGAGAGATAAACAGATACATTGTTTTCACCTTGACTATACCTTTAACTTAACAACAATATTTAATATCTTGTTTTTAAAGAAAAAATAAATTTTCAGCACACAATATTGCCACATAACGTGTAAAAAACTTAGCCGAAACGACATGGTATTATTTGGTACAAATTTTGCTTAAATTTTGATTTTCAATCTCTTAAGTAAGGCTGACAGTTATGAAGCTTCAAATTGAACGCAGTTATGCTGAGGCGATGCTGGTTCAGTTTCCTGAACTGCATGTTTTGGCGGAGCAATTAAAGTTTGGCAATAAAGCTGACATTCCGTTTCATCATCTTTCCAATGTACAACTGGACTTTCTCCTTCAGTTGTATCAACAAGCCGGCGTTGCGATGCAGGGTAAAGCCGCGCAGCTTTCCACGCTAAAAAACGCGCTGTCGATTGGTGGCAAGCGGTTCGGCGAGGGTGAGTTAGAACAATTAGTACCAGCAATTGCGCAATTTTTAATCACGGATGCGATACGCGGCTGGTTGTTTCGGGTCAATGCTGCGGGTAGACCACTGGCTTATTTAGTCGCGCGGCTGGATTTTACCCCGCCCGGTGAAGAAGAAGCAGGACGGATTTTGCTGGAGCTGAAAGCCAATTCGATGGGCAAAATCGCTTCTGTAACGATGATGATTCGTGAGCGCGATATTCTGCATAAAACGATTGCAGAAATTTTTGCCACTAACGGTTTTTTAAAGGAAACACCTGAACTTATCGCCACTTATGACCGCTCGGCAGCCCGTTATTTTGAACATCGTGCCGATTACAGTCGGCAATTTTCCGGCAGTGGCACAGGAATTGTTGCGGACGATCCAACCGCGACTCATCGCAACACTGATTGGTCGCGTAAAAATATTGTCGTGTTATCTTCTGGCGGCGGCTGGGCGCGATTAGTGAATGATGAAGAGGTCTTAAAAGACCGTGAGTTGGCGTTGGATGCCAGCGGCGATATTTTAAGCAAATATTTGCGCAAAGCCGGTCGTAGCAATAATTACAACAGCAAGGTCGAAACCGCCACCGAAGCGATTCAGGCCGACATCCCGAAAGGTTTATTCACCGAGTTGCCGATTCATGGCTATATTTTGATGTTTCACATGGAGTTGCACCAACATTTATGGGTGCATGTGGATGATATAAAACCTTATCAATATCAACCGGAATTAAAAAATAAGTTAATTCTACCACCGGAACAGACTGATTTAATTGACATTCTCACTGCGGAAATGGATTTGCTGATGGATGATATTGTCGAAGGCAAATCCGGCGGCACTACGGTGTTATGTGTAGGGCCTGCCGGAGTCGGGAAAACGCTAACCGCAGAAGTGTATTCGGAAATTATCAAACGTCCGCTGTATCGGGTGCATTCGGGGCAGTTGGGATTGAATGTCACCGAAATGGAAACAGCGTTGAAAAATACTTTGACACGGGCGCAACGCTGGGGCGCGGTGATGTTAATTGACGAAGCCGATGTCTATATTAAACGCCGTGATGACAATATTGCTGCCAATGCGGTAGTTGGAGTGTTTTTGCGGGTGTTGGAATATTTTAACGGACTATTGTTTTTGACCACCAATCGGGTCGGCGATATTGATGAGGCGATTATTTCCCGCTGCATTGCCATCATTCGTTATCATCAACCGACGTTTGATGACCGCTGCAAAATCTGGGCGGTAATGGTGGAGCAATTTGGGCTGAGTGTGGATGCCGAATTGATTAATACCTTATCGAAAACATTTCCGAAAGCCAGTGGTCGCGATATTAAAGGTTTGGCGAAATTAGCGGCGAAATATTGTCATCACAAATCCGTACCGCCCAGTGTAGAAGTGTTTAAACGTTGTAGCATTTTTCGGGATATGGAACATGAAGACGACTGAGCAGATTGCGCAATGGGTTAAAGAACATCCGCTTGCGCCGATTCATGTCGATTGCACTATCACTGTGATGCTGAAAATTTTGGACGGCAAGTGCAAAATGAATTCAGAAGAAAAAATTATCATGGCTGCGCTTTATCAACAGGTGAAAGAGTGTCCAAGTCAATTATTTGGCGCGGATTATCATCAGTTAATTGCCGACTCTGAAAATCAGCTTGATGACGCAATGAAAATGCGGATTTATGAACAGCGTTTGTTAGCAGAAACTAGGCTGTCACGTCCGGTGATGAAAGAATTTAAAGCGATGATTCGCGCCCAAGGTTTATTTGAGGAACAGCCATGAATATGAAGTTTTATATGACTCCCGGTTCTTGCAGCACTGGAATTCATATTTTGTTAGAAGAAATCGGCTTGGTTTTTGAGGCTTATTTAGTTAATTTAATGGCTGGCGACCAACACAAAGAAGATTATCTGGCAATCAATCCGAAAGGCACGATTCCCACTTTAGTGCGTGAAGACGGCAGGGCGTTGACTGAATTTCAGACGATTGCTTGGTGGCTGGCGAAAACCTATCCGAAGCGTAAATTATTACCCGAAAGCTTGGAAGAAGAAGTACGGGTACTGGAAATGATGAATTATGCTGTCAACACGATTCATGGGCAGGGTTTTACCCGCATTTTTACCACTGAAAAATATACGCCTAATCCTGCTGATTATGAGACGGTGAAAGCGCAAGGGCTTGAGATTGTGAATAAAAGCTTTTTGATTGTGAATGATTGGTTGGCAGAACGTGATTTTCTGGTCAATCATTTCACTATTGCCGATGCCGCGCTATTTTATGTGGAATTTTGGGCAAATCGGATTGAAATTCCGTTACCTGAACTGTGCCAAGCGCATTATCAACGAATGTTAAAACGTCCGGCGGTGAAGCAGGTGTTAATGGAAGAAGGCTATGGTAGTGTATTTCGTTAAAAAACAGTTATTTTTACTGTGAATCAAAAAATTTAACCTGCGAGTTTATATTATGAGTTTAATTGACCCAGACACGCTGTTGCATACGCAAAATTTACAGATAGACCTTGCACATATTAAGTTTGTAGCCTTATTAAACCAGATGCCACGGGCAAATAATGCAGAGTTTAGCAAATTGTTTGCCGAATTAGTTATGCATACGGAGCAGCATTTTAGCGAGGAAAATAGTTTAATGCTGCAATCACAATTTCCAGCAGCCAGCGAGCATCAAGCCGAACATCAGCGGATTTTAGGCGAGTTAACGCAATTTAAAAAACGCTTGGATAAGGGCATGGTGGTGTTTGCTAAAGCTTATGCGTTGGAAAAGTTGCCAAGCTGGTTTAATTTACATTTAATGACAATGGACAGCGCGTTAGTGGCACATTTAAAACGTACTGAAAAGGCGTAAAAGTTATGGTGTGTTTTACAAACCTGCAATACCGTAAAACACATAGCCTAATAATGCCATCGGTATACTTAAAACCATGCCCAAGATGCCTAAATACATGAATGCCAATAAGATGAAAAACCCGTAAGGTTCTAGCTGATTATATTTATATGCCATGGTATGTGACAGCATGGCGGTGATAATGCGACTGCCATCTAGTGGTGGAATGGGGATTAAATTTAATAACGCTAGCACCAGATTGATGGAAATACCGGCAGATCCCATATACGCTAACGGCAAAGTAACAGATTCAATATTAATTAATATCCCAATTCGTGCCAATAATGCCCAAATTAACGCCATCAACAAATTGGATACAGGTCCTGCTAATGCAACCATTGCCATATCGCGTCTAGGATTTTTAAAATAACGACCATTAACCGGGACAGGCTTGGCGTAGCCGAAAATAATGCCGCCTATTAATAGGCATATCCCCGGTAAAATAATAGTACCAATTAAATCAATGTGATGGATTGGATTAAACGACAAGCGTCCTTGACTGAATGCAGTATTATCGCCATATTTTTTTGCCATCCAGCCGTGTGCAACTTCATGCACGGTAATCGCAAATAGCACTGGCAATGCCCATACTGCAATTTTCTGCACTATATGTAATTCTTCCATTGTTTGCTCCTTAACTTAATTGAGCATCGGTGCTTGACCTTTGCCTTGGCGTAAAACTTGAGCTTGACCGTCAGCAAAACTAATAATAGTAGTCGGTTGCGGGTCAATCACACCTCCATCAATAATTAAATCTATCTCGTGTTCTAAACGTTGTCGGATTTCATATGGGTCTGTGATGGCTTCTTTGTCATCAGGTAGTACCAATGTGGAAGATACCAACGGTTCGCCCAGTTCTGCAATCAACGCCTGCGCAATGATATTATCAGGAATGCGAATACCGATGGTTTTCTTTTTTTCATCTTGCAAACGTCGAGGGACTTCTTTTGTGGCATCTAAAATAAAGGTAAATGCGCCGGGAGTTAAGTTTTTTATTAACCGATACGCATCATTAGCGATCTTGGTAAAATTCGAGACTTGACTTAAATTTTCGCACACCAAAGAAAAATCATGTTTGTTGTCTAGTTTGCGAATATTGCGGATTCTGTCTAACGCCTGTTTATCGTCTAAATGGCAGGCAATCGCGTATGCTGAATCGGTAGGATAAACAATCACGCCGCCGCGTCGAACAATATCGGCTGCCTGCGAAATTAATCGCCGTTGTGGGGTTTGTGGGTGGATTTCAAAATATTGGGCCATTGGTTGCTGCATCTGTAACAAGGAATCATCGAGATAGATATATTATAGCGTATTATCGTTCGGATTCTTTTTTTGCTACTTTATCACGTAAATAAACCGGCGTGGCGTGTTCAGCCGCTACTGCTTGTTGATTGTGCAATCCCAATACCGCCAATTGTGCAACTGCTGCCGCTTGTGGCAAATTATCGGTGTGAAAAGCGCGAAGCAGTCCTGCTAATTTTGCGGTTAATAGGGTTTCATATACGCCCCATGCTGAACCGATACCTACACCCATACGTGGTGGAAAAAAAATGCTGCTGGCGGGTAAAACAGCTTCAACATCAAGTAATTGCGCATAGCCTGAAGTATTTTTTTCATACACCCCCCAAAAAATCTCCCCCATTCGTGCATCCATAGCGGTAAAGGCGACAGTTTCTTGCGATTGATTAAAAAAATCTTGTGCTAAGGCGGCTAAGGTCGAAACTGGCACAACAGGTAAATCTGCCGCAAACGCAATGCCTTGGATGATACCGGTAGCAATTCTTAAGCCTGTAAACGACCCCGGCCCACAACCAAACCCAACGCCGTCTAGCTGCTGCGGTACTAATTGTGCCTCCGCCATCAGTGCATCAATCATGGGTAAAATCAGTTTTGTATGTTGCTGCGGTGCAATTTCAAAACGTTGGGTAATTTGTCCATCCACATACAGAGCGGCGGAACAAGCTTGGGTTGCGGTTTCTACAGCTAATAATTTCATCATTTTCTCGCTTAAGCTGTAAACTCAACTTCATAACCGGTAAATTTGCGCAAATTAATGACTCCTGTGTCTAACAGTAAATATTGCCCTTTAATACCTTGTAAAATCCCTTCGACCACAGGTGTTTTATCAAAACTTAACGATTTGATTTTACTTGGATAATGTAGCACCGGAAACTTGATGCTAACAATGTCTGCATCGGTTAAAACTTGAAGGCTTTGTTCAGCAAATTGTTGTTTTAACTGCTTTAACTCAGGTTCACATAACATTAGTAAGCGATGCGCTTCGGCGGTTAAGTTCAAATTTTCAGGCGAACTTTTTAACATTTTTTGCCAATGTGTTTTATCAGCTACATAACGCGCCAGCGCAACCTCCGCCAGTCCTGCGATATAGCGTGAACTGGCGAGTAAAATCGGTAATGCTTGCGTTGCACCTTGGTCTATCCAGCGGGTTGGAACTTGGGTTTGTCGGGTGATACCAACTTTTAAAGCCGAAGAATTAGCCAAATACACAATATGTGGTTGAAAACAAAAACTGTGTGCAAAATCCGGTTCGCGGCAAGTACCTTGAGCATAATGACAGGTTTCAGGCTTCATAATGCACATATCGCATTGCGCCAATTGATTAAAACAGACATAACAATAACCTTGGCTAAAGCTTGTTTTAGTTTGGCGATGACAATGGTCACAAAAAATTCGTCCGCTATAAGTTAGTTTAATGTGCTGTCCAAGCCATGGATTTAATTCTAATTCTGTCTGTGTTAACAGCAAACGGTAATTGATAGGATGCGTTAACTGGCTAAGCATTTTTTTTAATCGACCTTGCGCAATCATCTCTTTAATCACCTTCATGGGCCGCAACATAACGGTCAAATACCATTTTTAACATATTTAATTCGCCTTCTTCAACAGCACACCAGCCTTCAAACTCAATGTCTTTTAAAATATTTTTACCTGCCTCATCATTGACCATATCGGTTAAAATTTGTGTTAAAACTTTGCCTTCTTCGGCTAATTGCGGTGCAATTGAAAACAGATGAAAGGCAAAGTCAGTGCTACTTTCATCCAGTTTACGCACACTGTTGCGACTAAATGAAGCAAGTCCTTGATAAGTTTTTTTCAGCATAAACAATAAATCGACTTTTTTCTTTAGCAACATTTGCAACGATTTAATTTCGTTACCGGAAAACTGAAATTCAAATTTACTTGAGTCTAAGCCATTTTCATCACATAAAAAACGTCCCAATAAATACACAAAACTGTCTTGTGAAGCGGTGACAACACTAGCTTGAGCAAACTCGTGTAATCCGCGCATATCATCGGCGCGAGTTAAAATAACCACTTCATCGGCTTCGGCCTGTGGTCGCATTAAGGGGATAAAGCCGCGCCGTTTAATGAGTGAATAGGCTTCAAAAGGCTTGGCAAAGAGAATGTCTGTAGTTGTTTCGTTAATGGTTTCTTGGGCTTGTTCAAAATGAATCGCGCGTTGCATACGCCGTTGTAAATAAGTATTTAATAAATACCAGCCAGTTAGTTGTTGCCCGCTTTGTAAACTGGCGATGAAATTCAGTTTGTTTTTCACTCCGAAACTGGGGGGGGGCAGCACGATTTTTTTATCAGCATGAGTTGGAGCTTGGGGGTTGAGGTGTTTTATTGCGCCTGAACTACTTTGATTCCCCTCTGCTTTCACAAAACGTCCCAAACCGGTAATTTTAAATAACATACTAACCATACGGTTAAGATTTTGAATTTCAACGGTAATTTCTTTGTTTTCCCAATCTTCGAATATTTTTAGCAATAAGGACAAGCCCATCGAATTGACTCGTTCTATTTGCTTAAAATTGAGCAGCACTTGCGATTTTTCGGGAATCACTTTTAACGACTCTAAGGCAGCACTGGCGTGAACATCAATAGAGCCAATACAATCAAATTGATAATGGTTATTGGCATCGGCGATTTTTTCGATGGTAAGAGAATCTGAAATAGCCATGAATTATATCCTCGCCTTATTCTGAACACTGTGTTCGTATTCGCTATGATGAATAAATTGGAAACCGGAATTAATATCCATATCCACCGTTTTCTGTAAATCCCATAATGTAGTAACTTGGGTGCGGTGCTGTGGGTAGACGCGAATTTGGAAGTAATCTGACAACCGCCACATCATATATAATCCGGCTCCACCAACGCCCGCTTCAACGCCCTCATCCATCGCGTGGGCTAAATTTCTTAAAAATACTGATGGGGGTAAAGTTCCCCAGTTATCGGTAATCATCAGCCCCAGTCGATTATGCGTTAAGGCGACGTTGATTCTGACTTCCTCTTGTTCAGATAGTTCTCGCGCTTGACCTTTTTGATAATATGCCACGCCTTTTCCGTCGCGCGGTGCAGCATATAGACTATTTTCAGTCATTTCGTCCAAAATCACCATCAGTGCATCTAAATGTTCTTGTGAAACACCACCTTGGTCATGGAGCCAAGACAAAATCTCTTCCATAATGAATAATTTATCATCCGTGTGACTTAATTGAAATTGCCGATGTTTAGGTAAATGCGGCATTAGGGCATATAAATCATCACTGGTGCTGTCGTGGTGCTGACTTAATAATAAATTCCAGCCAATTTTTTTACAAAATTCGTTGTATTTGGGCAAAATTCGACAAATCCCATCTTGGCTAAATCGAGATAACAGATCGGCAAATTCGCGTTCGGCAATAAAAACCACATATTCTCTGGAAATGCGTGGAATCGGATGGTCGCCTTGGCGATAAAAACCGTCACTGACACGGATAATATCACTAATGTCCGTATCATCACCGGTGACTTCTTGACTGACTCTATCACTATGACTAATCACCATAATAGTGACATCATCATTAAACGCTTCGGTTTGACAATGAAATGCTAACGCCTGCATTAAATATTCTTTTAATTCATCCGCAGAGGCTTCACCGCATTGCTGTAAAATAGCTTCTAAGCGTTCATAGCCAAATGCTTCACCACTTGGAGATTCTTCTTCAACTAAACCATCAGTGAATAAAAATAATTTATCCCCCACATCCATTTTTAAAGCGACTGCGGAGGTCAAATAATCCGCTTCGGTACTTTTACCCAATGGTAAGCCGGAAGCTTCGAGCATTTCCCAATGTTGTTGTTGATGTCGCCATAAATACGGTAACACATGACCTGCGTTAGCAAATAATAATGAACCATCTTTCGCGTCTAAACTGATACAAGCCATGGTCATCAATAATGATTGTTGCGCGGTGGCAAATAGCGTTTCATTGAGCAGTCGTAAAATTTCACTCGGATTACTGATACCTTCGTGAATTAATGGATAAACGCCAGCTTTTGCCGCGCTAACCATGGTTCCTGCGGCTACGCCGTGACCGCTGACATCACCAATCAATAAAATACTTTGATGCCCACTGATTTTGTAATAGTCGTAATAATCCCCGCCTACTTCACTGGAAGTCAATAAACTTGCTTTACCTTGAATGCCCGGTAATTCAATTGTAGGGTCTGGCAAAATTGAACGTTGTAGGGTGGCAGCTAAATTGACTTCACTTTGTAAGCGGTTACTGAGAATTTCCATTTCCGCATGAGCGCGTTGTAGATTTTGCTCGGCGCGTTTACGGTCAGTAATGTCAACACCTGTTGCCAAAAACATTAATGGTTGCTGCGTTTTTGCCTGCCGAATAGTGGTAGTGTGCCAGATGACATTAATAACTTCGCCTGTACTAACCAGCATTTGAGTTTCTAATTCATCAGCAAATTCGATACTGCCGCGCATCATATTAAAAAATAATTCTTCAAAAGTATTGCTTTCACTACTGGGGATAAAGGTTTGAAAAAAATTCTGTTTTTCAACATCTTCTCTTGCCCAGCCGGTGTTTTCTTCAGCATATCTATTAAATAATACAATATTGGCTTTGGTGTCTAAACCGATAATAATCGCCTGTGCAGTATTAATCACGTTATCGGCAAAGGCTTTTTCCGATGCGACTTTTAAATTGCTTTCCTTTAAGCGCAACACCAGTGGACGCAACAATGCTGTACCTAACAAGGCTAAGATACTTAAATTAATCGCAAAGACAATATTTTGCGTACTTTTAGTTTTGCTCAACATTGCTTCGGTTTGTTTTTGATAATAAGTGCTGGCTTTATTAAGTCCAACTAATAAAGGTGGCGACATGTCATTGTACAACTCGGTTAATGGACGGCTGTTTTGACGCAATGCGTCGGGAGATTGGGTAAGAATTTTGCGCACTGCAATGTGATAATTACGCAACAGGTTATCCACACTGTATTGACCACTAAAATACAGCGTATTTAATTCCGGGGCAAGCGTTCCACGAATACGCACAATCCCTTGCGTATCACGAATAAAGCGATCGCCCGATTTTAATGATTCATGGGTGTCTTGTAATTGAGCTAAACTTTTAGTGACTTTACCTTGCGCATCAAGGGTTGATGCTTTGGTGGTAGACAACGCAAGTTGTAGGGTATGAAAATTAATGCTTTGTACGATTTGACTTTGTTCAGTGCTGAGTTTAACTAAGGTAGCGTTGCCCTCTTGGTTTTGTAAATCGTAAATAAATACTAAATACGACATACTGGATGTCGCGGCTAAAATAAATAATACCGTGCCGTATTGGTCTAGCATATAAGCAACGATACGTCGCAAAAGCTCTTGCATGACTCATTCCCCCTGTTGTCACTTTAATTAACATGCCTTAAAAAAACAGGATGCTATTTTTTTGTTATGGTGTGATTCATTCTACCGCTTAAAATTGTGAATACAAAAATACTTTAGGATAAATCAGGTGAAGTCGATGTTTTAGAGCATAAGGCGGTATAAACACAGTCATTGCATGATTTAAATAAAATTGTGCTAGGTAAAAATTGCACTATCTAGCCAGCAAATAGTGCCTTATAATCGTGGGCTAATTTTACCTTTTTCAAATTGTTAGGAACTTACTATGAAGAAAATAGCTTTACTGATTCCCGCAGTGATGTTTTTATTTAGTGCGACTGCAACGGCGCACGGTCCGGTGCGGCAAAAATTGGAAAGAGACATTGAAATTAATGCCCCAGCGGCAAAAGTATGGTCAATTATTAAAAATTACGATGATATGTCGTGGTTGCCGGGGGTGAAAAGTGTGGCGGGAAAGGGTGGCAACACGGTTGGTGCAACACGGGTGATTACGCTAAAAGACGGCGGTACAATTAGCGAAGAGATGAAAAGCTATGATGATAAAGGCATGTCTTACGCTTATAAAATCACGCATATGAGCAGTGTTAAAACAATTACCCATTCTGGACAAAATGAAAATGTGCCGGTAGTGCCTGTGGATAATTATGCTGCGTCTATTAATGTGGAGCCAAAAGGCGATAAGTCAATTGTAAAATGGAAAGCGGGTTTTTATCGCGCTTATATGAATAATAATCCCCCTGAAGAAATGAACGAAGAAGCTGCAAATAATGCAGTGGGTGCTATTTTTAAAGCAGGTTTGGAAAATATTAAAGCACTTGCTGAAAAAAAATAAGGTTATAACGTGATATTCATCCGTTTTAAAGTTGCGGTGCTGGCATGTGCCGCAACCTTGCTGTCTTTGAAGCTGTCAGCACAACCGCTAGCGTATATTACCAATCAGTTAGCTGACAGTGTTTCCGTAATTGATACGACAACGCATAAAGTAATCTCAACGATTAAAGTCACGGGTAAGCCTGCCGGGGTTGCGCTTGCACCGAATGGTCAATATGTTTATGTTACTACACCGGATGGACACGGTTTTGCGGTGATTGACACGGTTAAAAAATCTGTAGTTAAAACTGTTCCAATAAGTAACGGTGCATTAGGCATTGCTGTAAGCCCCGATGGGAAAAGGATTTTTGTCGCTGATTGGTATAAAAATAGTGTGATTGTAATAGATGCAACCACGTTTGCTTTATTGAAAACCATCGCTGTTGGACAATCGCCATCTGGGCTAGCGGTCAGTGCTGATAATCGTTGGTTATATGTTGCCAATCGTTTAAGTGATTCGGTATCACAAATTGATTTGAATACTTTTGTTATTCGTAATACTACGAAAGTTGGTCGCCATCCATTTGGATTAACGCTAGATAAAAAAGGCGAAAAAGTTTATGTGGCGAATGTGCAAAGCGATGATGTCAGCGTCTTAGAAACCACGCATTTAAAAAAATTGGCTACCGTTAAGGTTAGAAAACTGCCTTATGCAGCAGCATTGGCATTACATGACAGCCGGTTATTTGTGACTAATCAAGAAGATGGCACGGTGTCTGTTGTCGATAGCAAAACGTTGCAGGAGATTGCGCTGATTAAAGTGGGTGAAAAACCCGAAGGCATTAGCACCCACCCTGATGATAGGCGCGTGTATGTCGCAAATTGGTTTGATAACAGCGTATCTGTGATTGATGCGCATACGTTAACAGTCATTGACACTATCCCAACGGCTGATGGTAGTCGTGCGTTTGGGCAATTCATTACGCATTAATTTTAGCAACACAGGTAACATAGCATGGCTGAAACCGTAGAAGAATTAACCGTTAGTTATCAAGATGACGGGGTTGAAACTTTAAAAGAATTGGATAAAAAGATTTTAACCAAAGGTGCGTGGGCAACGGTTATTTACCGTTATCAAGAATGGAATCGCACTAAAGAGCAGTATGGCGAAGATAAATACACTATTCGCCGTTATCAAAAACGCGATGGTGTGTATCAGCAAAAATCTAAATTTAATATTTCCAGTGCTAAACAGGCAAAAGAAATTATTGAAGCATTACAAGAATGGATAGCGGAGAAATAATTGATTTCCCCCTTTTCATCAAAGAGGGAGGTTTTTGTTTATAGCCATTTGATAATGTAGTCGGCTAAATCGATTTTACCGAGCGAAGACTTCGTCATAGCAAAACTGCTGACCGATACGCCAGCAGTTTTCACCGTGTTACGATTTTTAGAGATTAAAGGATGCCAATGCGCTAATTGACCACCATCGGCTAAAATGCGATAAGCACAAGTATTGGGAAGCCAAGTGTAATGTTTAAAATCATGCTGTTTTAAATCAATACACTCAGGAACTAAATTACAGCGTTGCGCATAACGAGTACAACGGCAGGTTTTTAAGTCTATTAAATCACAGACAACGCCGGTAAAAAAAATTTCGGCACTGTCTTCATCTTCCAGTTTAAGCAAACAACATTTACCACAACCGTCACAGAGTGATTCCCATTCTTCAGTGGTCATGTCAGCTAATGCTTTGGTTTCCCAAAAATTCATATCTTATTCCAGAATAATTAAGTGTTGATATTGATGTATTAGGTTGCTTCTCCTAGTAAATATCGCACGATAAAATAATGATCTTCAAACATTTTTTCCGGTTGCATTTCTGCTAAAGGCAGCCAAAATGCTTTTTCTGCATCATCACTGCCTTTAACTTTGGGTAATTTTTCACTGGCGGTAAGTTCAATTAAAAACGCATGGGTAATGGTACGACCGCGTGCGGAACGGTGTGGATCATCAAATGTATGGGTGCGTTTAATACAGCCGCGCAGTACAGAATCAGGGGTTTTTAACTTAGTTTCTTCGCGTAGTTCACGGATACAACCTTCTAATAAGCGTTCGTTAGCATCAATAAAGCCGCCGGGTAACGCCGCCAAACCTTGACCGGGGCTGGCACGGCGTTTTACCAATAAAATATGTCCAGACTGAATCACGACCGCATCAACCGTGACAAAAATAGGCGGGTAGGGCGCAGCTTGCCATTGTTGCTGATAAGTTTTGATAAAATTATGTTCAGCACGGATATAGGCAAAAGCGGCACGGCTAAATTGATGTTGAAAAAATTGCTGCGTGCCTTTAGGTGTCGTTGTAGCAAAAATATCGGCATTTTCAACAAAGTGGTATTCTTGGCTAAAATATTGATTACGCAAGGCTGTCGCATTCAGACCATCAACATTGGCTACTTCAATAGATTTCCATTGCGGAAACATTTTTAAATAAAACGAACTATGATCTTTTTGATGCCCAATTAGGGCAATTTTCGGGGTATTATGTGGCACTGTATTTAATGCTTGCACCACGCCGTTAACAATAGTTTGTACTGATTCGATCCAAATTGCATCATTATACGGGGAATCCATCAGCGGTAGCACAGTGATTTTTTCCGCTTCTTCATTAGCAAAAGAATTTAAAATCATTGTTTTCCGTTCATTAAATGACCAAGGATTGCGGTGCGAAGGTGGTAAATGTGCCGAACCGCACAACACAATCATCTTCTCGGCCTGTTCTAAACCTTGACTGATAATGTGATGATGACCGTTGTGGTAAGGTTGAAAACGACCAATAAAAACCGCAAACTGATAATTTTTCATCAAGGTATGCTCTTGTTAATTGATAAAGCCTGATCTGTCAAGGCAGTTAAAAAAGTTTACATTGGCGTTGTAGGCGGTGGCGTAACGCTGGCTTTTTCCTCAACTGGTTTGTTTTCAGTTGCAGTTGTGTCGCTATTACGCCGTCCTAATAAATAGCCGGCTATAGTTCCCAACAGTCCAATAACAGGTGCTATTTGGGTATCGGTATAACCTGCAACCACCAAAAATACAGCCGAAATAATAATGATAATGGTGCCAAAAAGTTTTAAAACCTCATCTGCGTTTTTACCTTTATATAAAAGGTAAGTTGCTAATACTATGATAATACTGCCAAAAATTAATACCGCCGCGCTAATAGTCATCGCATCTGCTACCGACCACCATTCTGATTTAGAATGTACACTAGAAGTAGTTTTAATAAGGGGTGACTCTGCTTTTTTAGATTTTAATTCTTGCATACGTTCTTGAATAGATTTTTCAAGAACAGCAATATCGTTTTGTTTTTTCTCAACATTATCAGCCATATTCTTGCCTCTAGTTTTGCTGTTGTTTGTATAACTGGATAAGCTTGTTTTGATCTTCCACGACTTGTTCTAACTCTTCTAAACGTTTTTTTAACAGCAAAACTTCCTCATTAGACGAAGCTGAGTTATGTTTGATAATTGCATTTCCCGGCGCACGTGATTTATGCTGACTGGGAAGCTCACCGGTTTTTTGTGTGGAATCTGTTTTTTCTTTAGGAATCTTAGATATTTCTATCTGTGGATTGACATTATCATTTCTAACAGACGGGAGATTAATTTCACCCGCATAACTTTTAGCAATCGTACCGCTTAATAGTAAAGCACTTGTCAATATTGATTTAATCAAAGAATATTGCATTTTTTTTACCTCGATATAGTGTTTGTTGTATAACATTTGATAGAAAAAGCTTAACTGAAAATTGTATTTTACCCAAATTTAAAAATGTAAATTTTGTTTAGTCATGTATTCATAATAAAGATGATCTTCTTTTAAAATATGATTTTTTAACCATTCTAATCCCACATTGGCAACTTTTACCGCCACAAAAATTGCCATTCCATTTTGTGCTTCTTTATAAAATTCGTCCATTAACTGCACAAGTTTTTGATGAGAAACACGATGGCGTTCTAAATCAGGATAAAACATTTGTGCCATGATTTTTTCTTCAGCTTCAAAATGATAACGTGTGTAATCCATTAATTCGCGTAATATGCGCAAAATAGGTTTGTCGTCTGAGCCGTCGGCCATTAAGGTAAATAAAGTATTTAAAATTTCAAATAATTCTTGATGGTCTTCGTCAAGAGATGCAACGCCAACACTGTATTCTGGACTCCAGGCACATATTTTCATGCTATTTTCCTAAGGTTAAGTAATTTAAATATTGATTGGGGTATAGTATAAATTAATTGCTATGGCTTAAATGGCACAATTTCACACATTTTTAATGTAAATCTTGGTAGTACAAATGACACAGGCACTCTTGGAAAATCTATCGTTAAACGCATTACATTTTGATAATCAATTTGTTAGCCAGTTACCAGCGGATTTAGAAACTAAAAATTATTCACGGCAAGTGATGGGGGCTTGTTATTCATGGGTGCAGCCGCGCAAAGCTGCTGCGCCACAAACCGTTTGTTATGCTCAGGAAGTTGCGCAGCTATTGGATTTAGATACGTCCAGTTGTGATAGTCCGTTGTTTGCGCAAGTATTTACCGGCAATGTTTTATTAAACGGTATGCAACCCTATGCTATGTGTTATGGCGGTCATCAATTTGGACAATGGGCAGGTCAATTAGGCGATGGACGGGCGATTAATTTAGGTGAAGTGGTGAACAGTCAAGGGCAGCGTTTAACATTGCAGCTTAAAGGGGCAGGGAAAACGCCCTATTCACGCCGTGCGGATGGGTTAGCGGTGTTGCGTTCGTCTGTGCGTGAATTTTTATGCAGTGAAGCGATGTATCATTTAGGCGTGCCAACGACTCGCGCTTTGAGTTTAACGTTAACCGGTGAAAGCGTTATTCGGGATATGTTTTATGACGGTCGTCCTAAAGAAGAGCCGGGCGCAGTAGTATGTCGGGTTGCACCTTCGTTTATACGATTTGGTAGCTTACAGATTTTTGCAGCGCGTAATGAAATAACTGTATTAAAACAATTGCTTGACTATATTATTCGCCATGATTTTCCGCAATTGGGTGAACCGAATGTTACAACTTATATACGCTGGT
>JACCEE010525885.1_pt1 | contig 44981 bp, 43 predicted proteins | sample 7449931 | NCBI WGS metagenome assembly JACCEE01 (sample SAMN15323457, study PRJNA562643) | freshwater metagenome | isolation source: river surface water | place: USA:Blue River Watershed | collected 2017-08-19 | reverse complement strand
TCTCCGACCAACGCAACTGTCGAACCGTTTCGTAACATTGGTCTTCACTGATTAAGTGTTTAATTGATATGATTGAGCTTTTCATTAATTCAGTTTATCAGAAGACCTTGAAATCCATATAGAGCCAAAATAAATACTCCGTCCAGCAAGATAAATGAATAGACCGGCTTGAAAATTCAAATCTGCACCGTCATTTTAGGTAATTCAGGTAGAATGTGAACGTTGTTTTTTGAATTACAAAAAAATTATTAGGGGAGAACTCATCAATGAAATGGTTATTGATAAGCTTACTAAGCTTGTGGATTGGATGTCCTTTTGCCGCAGAAACGAAGGCAGAAACAGAGTGGGAAAATACCACCTTGTCCGACGTACTGATTAAAAATGTGCAACAAATTCAACACGAATATCGCCAATGTGTTGCGCATGAATTGGCAAAACCTGACTATGCAAAAGCAGATATTTATACTGCGCCTGAGAAAATACTCAAAATTTGTGAGCCAATGTTAGCAAAAATCCGTAACTTATATTTAGAAAATAAAGTGCCAGAGGTGATTGCCGATCGACAGTTAAAACAATTACGCATCCAAACCACTCGTAATATCATTTCTGAATTAATGTTCAGAGCTGCTCAAGCACCGGAGAAATGAGTTTATGGGGAATTATCTGATTGATTTAACACTAAAACCAACCACTTTCGATCTATGGCATGTTTGTTTAGCCGGAACGGTAGTGGTTTTAATGATAATGGTGATTATCTTATTGACTTTGTTGTTGATTACCATCATTCGCGCACAACGTCGTCCAACTCCAAGAATTGAACCGGCTGCGATGATTAAACCTGCTCCTGAAGTCAAAATCGTGGAAAAAATCGTTGAGGTCGAAAAAATTGTTCAAGCTCCAACACCAGAGCCGATTGTTCTTAGAGAACCGACTCCTGAAGCCGCTTTGCAACTATTAGGTTTATTACAAAAACAAGCGCGATTGATTGATTTTATTCAAGAAGATATTAGTGCTTATTCCGATGCGGATATTGGCGTAGCTGCACGGGTGGTTCACCAAGGTTGTCATCAAGTTTTAACTGAACATTTTACCGTGTTACCGATTCGTAAAGAAACTGAGGGCAGTCGGATCACACTGGCTCAAGGTTTTGATGCCAGCCAAATTCGTTTAACCGGAAATATTGTGGGTAATCCACCCTTCACCGGTCAATTAGTTCATCGCGGCTGGCAAGTTACAGAATTACGCTTACCCCAATTAACCGCAGGTTACAACGCTCACATTCTTGCGCCCGCAGAGGTCGAATTACTATGAAAATCGGTGGATTATTTAGTCACGCTAAAAATAAAAAAGAACCCGCTCCTCAACCGCCAGTTAGCGAAACTTCCACAGAAGTTGCAGTCGCGTCAACAGAAACTCCACAAAATGTGGCTAGTCCACCTGTAGCAGAAGTGAATGCTGAGGCTACAGATAATTCCGCTACCTATAATGGAGATTCTGCGGTTATTGCCCCTGTCCTTTCGCAACAACCCTATTTTTCAGTTGGCATTGATTTAGGAACCACTCATTGCGTTTTAGCAGCAATGGAATTAAATACCGATCCTCGACAGCCAGTCTCGCCGCAAGTATTAGCGATTCCCCAATTGATCCATCCCGGAAGTGTACAAAATCCATTACAACTGCCCTCGTTTGTTTATATGGCACATCCGGCGGAAATTGCGGAAGGGGATAAAGCTTTACCTTGGACAGCTCAACCTAAATTGTTAGTCGGTGAAATTGCGCGAAATTTAGGCAGCAAAACCCCGATTCGCTTAGTTGCGAGTGCGAAAAGTTGGCTATGTCATACCGGAGTTGATTGTAAACAAGCGATTTTGCCGGCAGAAGCTCCTGAAGAGATTAACCGCCTCTCGCCTTTCCAAGCTTCAGTGGCTTTTTTGGAACATTTGTGTGAGGCTTGGAAACATCAATATCCACAATATCCTTTATCAAAACAACAAGTTACGATTACCGTTCCGGCTTCATTTGATCCAGCAGCTAGAGAATTAACTGTAGAAGCCGCAAGAGCCGTTGGTTTGGAACAGGCTATTTTACTTGAGGAGCCACAAGCCGCTTTGTACAGTTGGATTGAAAAATCGACTGGAGAATGGCGCAATCAAGTTAAAGTGGGCGATGTGATTTTAGTAGTCGATGTGGGGGGGGGAACAACCGATTTATCTTTAATTGCTGTGACTCAACAGCAGGGTAATTTAGAATTAACTCGGATTGCGGTCGGCGATCATATTTTACTCGGCGGCGATAACATGGATTTGGCTTTGGCTTATCGACTCAAAGCCAAATTAGAAACCGATGGCAAACGTTTAGAACCTTGGCAGATTCAAGCATTAAGTCATAGTTGTCGTGAAGCGAAAGAAAAATTGTTTAATCAGCCCGATTTATGGGAAATGCCGATTGTGGTTGCGAGTCGAGGTTCTAGCTTAATTGGTAGCAGTTTGCGCACCGAATTAAATCGTGATGAATTGCATCAAGTTTTAGTGGATGGTTTTGTTCCTGAAGTCACGGTCAGTGATAAACCTTTCAGTCGCGCTCGTTCTGGATTACGCACTGCGGGTTTACCATATGCGCAAGACGCGGCAATTACGCGCCATCTAGCTGCGTTTTTAACTAAGCAACGAAATGCAACTCAAGATTTAGCCGATATTTCATTACCTGAACATGCCAGTTTCTTGCATCCAACCGCCGTCTTATTTAATGGTGGGGTATTAAAAGCAGGAATTTTTATTGAGCGATTAATGATCATTCTAAACAATTGGTTAGCCGCTGAACACGCGCCACCTGCGCGATTATTAAGCGGAGCTGATTTTGATTTAGCCGTCGCGCGTGGTGCGAGTTATTACGGTTTCGTACGTCAAGGACGTGGAATTCGGATTAAAGGTGGAACGGCTGCGAGTTATTATGTCGGTGTCGAAAGTGCAATGCCGGCAATTCCCGGATTACCGCCAGAAATTCAAGCGTTATGTTTAGCTCCTTTTGGAATGGAAGAAGGCACAGAGGTCGAATTACCTGATCATGAATTAGGTTTAGTGATTGGAGAACCGGTGAATTTTCGGTTCTTTGCTGCCAAAAATCGCCGCGATGATGTGGCTGGTACTCGTTTAGATTATTGGACTCATGAAGAATTGCAGGAATTAAATCCTCTGGAATTAACGTTGGCTGAAGATGGACATAAAAGTGGAGAAATTGTACCGGTTCATTTACGCGCGGCAGTGACTGAAATTGGCACTTTAGAATTACACGCTGTTTCACAACGAAATCAAGCGCGGTGGAAAATTGAATTTGAAACTCGCTCGAATAGTTAATTAATATTCTGAAGCACAAGATGGCGTAATAAGTAATTACGCCATTTATTTGGTTGTTGTATAACCATTAAAAATGATCACGAAATACAATTTCATTTAAAGCTAATTGCCCGGGTTTAGGTTGTGCCGGTTTCAGAGGTTTACCAATGGCGACTAACATTGCAATTAAATGATCTTCGGGTAAATTAATCAGCTTTGCCACTTGATCAAAATTAAATCCTGTCATCGGACAGGAATCATATCCCATTGATTTTGCAGCTAACATTAAGGTTTGCGCCGCCATTCCACAAGATCGTAAGGCTTCATCACGTTGAGTTTGATCTCTGCCGCGATAATATTGATCAATCATCGGTAAAATAGTCGCTTGCACGGTATCAGCGGTATTGCGCCAATAACGCTGAGGATTTTTTTCCCACGCTTTAACATCCGCACAAATCACCACTAATAATGACGCATCACTCACTTGAGCTTGTCCCCAAGCGGCTTGTTTTAATTGCAAACGTAAAGCTTGATCTTCAATTAATACCAAACGCCAATGTTGAATATTAAATGCCGTCGGCGACAAAATAGTTAAGGATAATAATTGTTCAATTTCTGCGGCTGTCATTTGATGATTAGGATCATAATATTTAACAGAACGACGGGAACAAATGGCTTCTTCAGTATTCATTGAAAATCCTATTGAAATAATTAATAGTAAAACTTTATTTTAACATGATTTTTCGTTAAAATCATCGAATTAAAATCAATTTATTCATCAATTAAATGGATTAATCTTGAGTTAATCATAATCTATTTTAAGGCTAAAATGATCGGTAAATGAAAGCAAAAATTTATGCTTATTGGTTACAATTAAAAAATAGTCCAGGGGCGGATACGCCTTTAGTACGTTGGGGACTTTTTTTATCAATGGCTATTGTTTTTGAAAGCTATATCATTGAACCGTATTTTGAATGGCGACAACAACAAATTCATCATATTCAAATCCAAAGTCGGCAAATTGCCAGTTTAACTGCATTACAAAAATCGATGCAACAATGGCAACAAGCTTTACAATTAACTCATCAACCATTATCCGAACAACAGCAAGCGTTTATTCAGGCAAATAGTCATACCTTAGCGCAACAAAAATTAGCGAATGAATTACAAAACTTAATCGCTCAACATCAATTAAAATTAATTAGTCAACGATTATTAGAAATAAAATCATTGGCTATTAGTGATCAAATTGGCTTACAATTAGAGATCGGCGGGCAATTATTAGCCATTATTGAATTTATCGATAGTATTGCGCATCATCAAACGGCTTTTACGGTAGATTATTTACAATTAAGTCAAACTCAAAATGAAGCTTTTTTAAAAATGAGTATTTACAGTTATCGATTGAAATGAAATAAACTCCAATTGATTGATTGCTTTTTATCTTTAATCCAAAATAAAGTTATGATAACTAAATATGATTTATGGATAATTATTCCGGCATTAATCAGTTTAATGCAATTAAATAATTCTCTATCTATCACTACGGTTAAACGTCAACCACCGCCACCCTTACCGCGATTAATAACGTTAATTGATTCGCAAACTAAAAATCAAATTGTGGAACATAATTTATGGGATAAAGCACGCGGCAAAATGCAATTTCCGCTGGTTGAGTCTGCGCAAGTGGCTGAAAAACCGATACAATGGCAATTAAAAGCGGTGAATTATCCGCATGTAGCGGCGATACAAGTCGCTGACAAAATCCATTTTTATCACCAAGGTGAAACTTTGCCTGATGGTGCTTATTTACAACATATTTTAATCGATGGAATTACCGTCAAACGTGAACAAACAGTCCAAGTTATTTATTTATTTGGTAAAAAACCTTAGTTGGTTGGGATGTCTTTGTATAATCAATGCTTGTACTTTGCGGCAATTTGATTTGCAATTACCGGAAACTTTGCCTGAACCGGTGAAATCAACGGTGACTACGTCGGTAAAGCCTGAAGAGGATATTGCTAAACCTGCGGAAAAAGGTTTGGAAATTTTGCCGCATTTATCTAAAAAACTGACTGAAACCACAGCTCAACGTCCGCTAACTTTAAAATTACCCACTAAAGATATTTCAGTGAATGTTGATGCGATGCCGCTGAATAGTTTTATTCATCTTGCATTAGGTGAAATTATGAAATTGTCTTTTGAGGTTGACGCGAGTATTGCGAATCGGCAAGAACCGGTAACTTTGCATGTCACACGTCCAATCAAAGCGGAATTGTTGTTAGATATGGTTGAACAAGCTCTACGCGCATATGATATTTTTTTAGCGTGGTCGCCTCAAGGTTTACGAGTTTTACCAGTTTCTAAAGCCAGTGCCGCCGTTCCGGTGGTGATTAGTGATCGCGCCAAAATGTTATTAAATCATGGACGTTCAATGGTGATTATTCCTCTGCGCTATACCAGTCCTACAGAAGCTTTGGGATTTGTTCGTCATTTTTTACCCACTGATATAAACGATGTGATTATTAATCCACGTTTAAATGCGTTGGTGGTGATTGGAATGCCGGATCGAATTCAAGCGTTTCAACAAGCTATTGATTTAGTGGATGTTCCTAGTTTTGCGCATAAAAAAGTAGTGTTGATTCGTCCGGTCTATTGGCAGGCAGGAGAGTTAGCCAAAAGTTTAACTAAATTATTGAAAGCGCAAGATGTTCCGGTCAGTCAAAATGATGCAGAACCCGGAATCCGCTTAATTGTGGTCGAAGCGATTAATGCAATTGTGATTGCCAGTGCAGAATCGAGTTGGTTACGCTTGATTAATCAAACCATAGAACAATTAGATACCGCCGAAGCCGGCGGTGAAGAAACCAACAGTTATGTTTATTTTGTGAAAAATACCAGTGCCAAAGGTTTAGGTAGCGTTATTAGTGAAATTTTGGGCAGTCGTTTAACTAATCCCAGCGATACAAAATCAACCGCCGACTCTTCAGCGCAAATCGCAAATCCTGCTACGGCTACTTCAGCAACGACTGATAAAAAACCGAGCGAAACCTCTGCTTTGATGATAAATAATAATGTAGCGGCTAAAGGATTAAAAGTCGTGGTTGATAATGAACGTAACGCTTTGATTTTTATCGGTACGGCTAGAGCGTATCGCACGGCTTATCATTTATTACAACAATTAGATCGTGAACCTAGACAAATTTTATTAGAGGCAACTGTCGCGGATATTACTTTAGAGGACACCTTGAATTTAGGCGTTGACTGGGTATTTAGCAATCAAAATAGCACCAGCACTACGCCGAATGCGGTGGGTTCTATGTTGAGTTTAGGCGGTGGTGGATTGGTCTATGCGTATAATACCGCTAACAGTGTTTTGACTAAAATCAATGCGTTAGCCAATAACGGTAAGGCGAGAATTTTGTCCAGCCCTAGATTATTAACCAAAGATAATGAGCAAGCCTCAATTCAAGTAGGCACTCAAGTTGCGGTTGTCGGTTCAGAAATCAGCAACGTACAAGCGGGCGGACAAGCTACGCCCAATTTATTACGCAGTTTCACCTATGTGAATACCGGCATTATTTTAACTTTTACTCCTACTATTTTAGATGACGGTAAAGTCGAATTAAAAGTCACTCAGGAAGTCAGTGACGCGGGGGCTTCGAGTACCAATACGCCGCCGATTAATACGCGCAAAGTACAAACTGTATTGATTGCCGAATCTGGACAAACCATTATGATTGGTGGTTTGATTAAAAGTAATGAAACCATTAATGACAGCAAAGTTCCTTGGTTGGGCGATATTCCTTGGCTGGGTCATTTATTTTCCAATGTTAAACGTACGGATAATGCAACCAATATGGTGGTATTATTAACCCCGCATATTGTAACTTCCTCAGCCGAAGCCTCTTATTTAACCAAAGAATTTCAAAAACAATTACAATGGACAACCGATTCGCCACCCAAATCTTTATTGCCTGCTTCACATTAACTGATTGATTATATGATGAATTACGCTGAATCTACGCATTGTCCAAATTGTTTTACTCCGAGTCAAATCGCTATTTGTCATCGTTGTGGTTTTGATCGCCAGAGCTATATTCAACAACAAGCCGCCTCACATCATCTACCGTTATTTACCGTATTGGATCGCGGTTATATTTTGGGACGAGTGTTAGGGGAAGGCAGTTTTGCGATTGTTTATGCTGCAATACGCGAAAAAGATCAATTACCTTGTGCAGTTAAGGAATATTATCCACAAGATTTAGCTCAACGCGGTTTGGATAATAAAACTGTTAATCCCAAACGTGATCCGCAATTTTTAGACACTTGGCGACAACGTTTTATTCAAGAAGCCGAATTATTGCGCTGCTGTTACGATTATCCTTCAGTGGAATCCGGAGTTGTGCGATATATGGCATTGATTAATCAGCATAATACGGCTTATTTAGTAATGCAACGCTTAGTGGGACGAAATTTAAGTGATTATTTAGCACAGCAACGCAGGTTAAGTTCGGAAACAATTTTGTTGTGGTTACGACCTTTATTACATACTTTGCAAAAACTTCATGCCAAAGAAATTTATCATCGTGATATTAGTCCAAATAACATTTTTTTAGCGGCAGTAGATCAACCGATTTTGATGGATTTTGGTTTAGCTCGTGAAGGCGTACGCGATGAAGTGTTAAAATCTTCAACTTTAGGGGCAGGCACTTTTATTGCACCAGAACAATTGAGCGGTGGTCGTTGTGATCAACGGACTGATTTATACGCATTAGGCGCGGTGATTTATCTTTGTTTACAAGGAGAACCACCGCCACCAGTAGAAGCGCGTCGTCAAGGCGCGCCTTTAAAACAACTTTTTTCCAATACGCCTTTGGATCGCGCTTTACAACAATTGAGTGAGCGGTGTTTAGCTTTGGATTTAATCCAACGTCCAGCACAAGCCGCTGACTGTTTAGCTCAATTAACCAGTTTCACTGCTGCGTCAACTCACACCATTATTCCAAACGCAGCGGCGACTTTAGGTACGATTATTCCAAGTACTGCAACCGCTGCGATGACAACTGCGGCGATTCAACCACAAGTTCATACCGTTAATCCTAGTTATTCATCAGTGACAGCTTCTCCTTCTTCTTCAACACCTGAACTCAGTTTAAGTCCATTGGATTCATCGCCGCCGCCAGTGACTGACAGTGGGTGGCAAAAATTCGGGCGTTTTAGTTTTAAAACCTTATTATGGCTAGGGATAGGATATGCCGCTTATACTGGTTATATGTATTATGAACAACAACGATTGGCTACTCTTAAACAGGATCATGTTTTGTTTGCTAAAGCGCGTACCGTTTCTGATTTCAAAACGTATTTAGCCGAATGTGTGATTTGTGAATCTAAACAAGAGGCGAGCGATAAAATCGCGGATTTAGAAAAACAACAAGAAAAAAAGGTTTTACGAAAAAAACAGAAACAACAGGAACATGAGCGTTATTTACAGGCGCAAACTGTTGAAGAATTACAAGCTTATTTAAATAGTTGCGTATTGTGTTTGGATAAAGAAGCGGCAACCACAGAGATGGAAGCTCAACAAAAACATCAACAAGCACTACAGGAGCAAGCTCAGATTAAAGCTGAAGCTGAAGCTCGCGAAACGCAACTCCCTGAATCTGAAACCAATGCTCCAGCACCTATTGATCCGCCGCATCCACCCGCTTTACCGCCCTTATCTGCTGAAGAAACCTTAAATAAACTAGGGGAAAAAGCTAAAGCCGAAGTGCAATCCGGTTTAGATAATTTAGTGGATGGCGTGTCTAAAGTGGTTTCTGATGTGGCGAATAAAGCGGAATCTGAATTAAAAGCGAACATTGAAGCTGAAAAACAAGCGGCGGAGGCTAAAGCTCAAGCTGAGGCAGAAGCTCAAAAACAACGTGAAGAATTAAATGCACAAATTCAATCGCAAATTGATCAGCAAATCAAAGTTCGTTCAGAAGAAAGCGAAACTCAAACGCCGCCTAATTTAAATAATTAATCGATTAGCTATGTTAAATTCATCGAATATTATGATCATTAAATTGGGCGGAAGTTTAACCTATTCAAATGCAATAAAAGATTGTCTCGCTATTATTGAACAAACGAAATTAATCAATATTGTAATCGTTCCTGGTGGAGGTGAATTTGCGAATCAAGTTCGTTATGCACAACAAGTGTGGCAATTTAATGAGAGTATTGCACATGAAATGGCGATTTTAGCGATGCAACAAATGGCTTTGCTATTTCATGGACTTTATCCCAATTTTCAATTGATTAAATCAATTCGGGATTTTTCTAATTTAATGGCGAATTCTGTACCCGTTATTTGGTCGCCTATATTGAGTGAATTAAATCAAGCAAATATTCCAGCAACCTGGGAAATGACTTCAGACAGTTTAGCGATTTGGTTAGCTATTCAATTACATGTTGAACAATTAATTGTGGTTAAGTCAATTTTCATGAATTCACAAAATTATCAGCAATTAGCTGAACAAGGGATTGTTGATTCATTGTTTCCCCAATTTGTGCAACAATCCAGTATTAAACCTAAATTAATTCATTATTCACAATTAAAAGCTTTATTAATCGATAATTAGTTAAGTCATTTAATTATTCACTGATGTCTTCCAATAGAATCAATGTCAATGAACCAAAAAAGCATTATTTTTCCTCAGGCAGTTATTTTTGATTTAGATGGTGTTATTTTAGACACCGAAACGCTTTATATTCAAGCATGGAAACAAGCAATTGAAGTCATGGAGTTTAATTTTTCAATAGAATTGGCTTTATCTATGCAGGGCTTAAATCATCAGGCAATTGATCAAAAATGGCAATCCTATTATGGACAAACTTTTAATCTCAAACAATTTCATCAATTGAGTAGCGATTTTTGGTATTTTAATATAAATACTTATTCAATTACTATTCAATCAGGATTAACCAATTTATTAAGCTGTTTACATAAATATCATATCGATTATGCTGTGGCTACGAATAGTCCAAAAAAAATTGCCAATTATTGTTTGGAACGGGCGCAATTAAATTCGGAATTTCCTTTAGTGATTAGTGCTGATCAAGTTTCTTATGCTAAACCGGCAGCTGATATTTTTCATTATACAGCAGCACAATTGGGTTGTTCGATAACACAATGTTGGGTTTTGGAAGATTCCCTTACTGGAATTCAAGCGGCATATACTGCGGGTGCAATTCCGATTTGGATTTCGGCTATTTCGTTATCGCATCAAGATTTAGTTCCGCCGGATTCATTTATTCACTGTCAAAATTTAAATCAGATAGCACAAATGATTGATCAATTACACTCGCAAATTAAACAGCTTCAGTTATAATTTTCACATTTTTCAATTATGTGTGTATTGTCATTGAATTTACCAAAGCGTTATGTTTCTGTGATTGCTCCAGCAAGATTGCATATGGGATTTATGGATTTGAGCGGTTCTTTAGGACGGTATTTTGGCAGTATTGGTTTAGGTTTAGAAGAGATATATACCGAATTATTATTGAGTGCCGCTCCTGAATTAACCGTTACGGGTCTAGCTAATTGTCGAGCGCGTCCCTATTTGCAACAATTTTGTCAAGCTTTAGGCGTTTCCCAGCAATTGCATTTGCAGATCAAACAGTTGATTCCAGAACATGTTGGATTAGGTTCAGGAACACAAATGGCTTTAGCGATTGGCTCGGCGTTAAATGCTTATTATGATTTAGGCTTGACAATTCGTGAAATCGCCAAATTAAGCGAACGCGGACGACGTTCTGGTATAGGAATTGGCATTTTTGAACAAGGCGGATTAGTGGTTGATGGCGGACGTGGCGAATTAACCCAAACGCCGCCAGTGATTTCTCAACTGGCAATTCCTGAAACTTGGCGCATTATTTTAGTTTTTGATCATCAAGATCAAGGTTTACATGGTGAACAAGAATTAGCGGCGTTCAAAAATTTGCCGCCTTTTCCGCATCATGAAGCCGCGCAATTGTGTTATCTGTTGTTGATGCAAGGATTACCCGCAGTGGCTGAACATAATTTGACCGAATTTGGCTCATTTATTAATCGGTTACAGCGTTCGGTGGGCGAATATTTTGCAGCCGCTCAGGGTGGAGGTTTATTCACCAGTCTGGAAGTAGGATTAGCAATGAATTGGTTAGAACAACAAGGCGCAGTAGCGATTGGACAAACGTCTTGGGGACCGACTGGCTTTTGTATGGTAGAAAATGCCTTAATTGCGGATCAATTAGTCACTGAAATTACCAAAGAATTTTCTAATTATTCACAATTGTCATTTAAAGTCGTAACTGCTAGACAACAAGGGGCAAATATTTGTATTTACCATGAATAAGCGTTTTTAATTGCGAGTGGATTATTATTCAAAAGCCTCATTAAAAATGACTTATATTGTTAATCTTAATTGTGAATAGATGTAAATATTTTTATTAATCTGTGTTAAATTTTTAATTTATTGACTGCCTTCAACATGAATGCTTTACCTAAAATTTTAATTGTTGATGATAATCCGAATAATCGACTCAGTATTCGTACTGTATTAAAAGGATTAGCAGCGGAATTACAAGAAGCCGATAATGGTTTTGATGCCTTGTTGATGTGTTTATCCAATGAATACGCGCTCATTTTGTTGGATGTCAATATGCCTGATATGGACGGTTTTGAAGTTTGTGAACAATTGCGTGCCAGTCCTGTAACTGAAAAAACGCCAATTATTTTTTTAACCGCAGCTTACACCCATATTGAAGATAATATTCGTGGATATGTTGCTGGAGCGACGGATTATTTAACTAAACCCATTAATGATCATGTATTGCGCGCAAAAACCCAAATCTTTTTAACACTGTATCAACAACAACAAGATTTATTACGCGCTAATGAAGAATTGCGAATTTCTGCCATTGCTTTTAATTCTCAAGAGGGAATTGTTGTTACCGATCCAAATGCAATTATTTTAAAAGTTAATGATGCGTTTACCAAAGTTACCGGTTATTCGGCTGAAGAAGCGATTGGACGAACTCCTGCAATGTTGAAATCCGGCATTCAAGATAAACCTTTTTATGCGGAAATGCGCGAGAAATTATTACAAGATCATTTTTGGCAAGGCGAGATTTGGAATCGCCGAAAAAATGGACAAATTTATCCCGAATGGTTAACCATTTCTGCGGTATTAAATACGCAACAACAAGTAACGAATTATATCGGTGTATTTAGCGATTTTAGTCAACGTAAAGCGATTGAAGAATCGTTACGAATTAGTGAACAACGATTCCGTGATGTGAGTGATGCAGTTGGAGAATATTTATGGGAATTAGATACCGATTTGTGTTACACCTACGTTTCTGAAAGAAGTTTAGTAGTTAAAGGCTATACGCCGCAAGAATTAATTGGTTATCCGTTAACCAAATTTATTTTTCAACCGGATATGAGTTTAGTGATTGAAACTTTAGAAAATGCGATTGAATATAAAGAATCTTTTAAAATTTCATTTCGTAGCGTAGGGCAAAAAGGCGAAATTTTTTGGGAAGAAATGAGCGGAATTGGTATTTATGATCGTGAAGGACTTTTAATTGGTTTACGCGGTTCTGGATTAAATATTAATGAACGTAAACGTACTGAAGAGGCTTTACAAGCAAGTGAAGAATCCTTGCGTTTATTATTAGATTCAACCAGCGAAGCGATTTATGGAATGGATTTAAAAGGATATATTACTTTTTGTAATCGATCTTGTGTCCGATTATTAGGTTATGAAGATGCTGAAGAATTAATTGGTCAACACGCGCATAATCTAATTCATCATCATTATGAAAATGGCAATCCTTATTTAGATAAAGATTGTCCAATTTATTATGCCACTTTAGAAAATAATCGATGTCATATTGTTGATGAAATATTTTGGCGTAAAAATGGGAGTTGGTTTTATGTTGAATATTGGTCATTTCCCCAACTGCGGCGCGGAAAAGTAATTGGTACGGTGGTTACTTTTTTTGATATTACCGAACGTAAACAGACGGAAAAAGAATTACTCCAATCCGAAAAAATGGCAGCCTTAGGACAATTAATTGCTGGCATTGCGCACGAAATTAATACGCCTTTAGGTGCGATTAATTCTTCAGCAAGTAATATGCGTAAGTTTTTGATTCAAACATTGACCGTGATGCCCAAATTATTTCAATCTTTTTCGCAACAAGAATCCGATGAATTTTTGGTGGTATTAAAACGATCATTAGAAACAGATACGCAATTGTTATCGGCAAAAGAACAACGACAAAATCGTCGTTTATTAACGCAACTTTTAGAAGCGGCAGAATTAGAAAATGCTGATTCGATTGCAGATATGCTAATTGATATGGGTATTTATAATAATATTGAGGATATTATGCCCTTATTAAAACGTAATGATGGCGAAATGATTTTGGAATTGGCGTATAAACTTTCTGAAATTAAAAAAGCCACTCAAACGATTCATACGGCGACCGATCGCGCTTCTAAAGTCGTTCAAGCATTAAAATCTTATAGCCATCATGATAATTCTGGACAAAAAAATTTAGTCAATATTATTGACGGAATTGAAACTGTATTAACTTTATATCAAAACCAAATTAAACACGGAATTGAATTGGTCAAACAATATCAATCTAATTTACCGACAATTTTGTGTTATCCAGATGAATTAAATCAGGTATGGACAAATTTAATTCATAATGGATTACAGGCAATGAATAATCAAGGTACATTAACGATCACCGTTCAACATTTTGAACAAACAGTGGCAGTCACTATTCAAGACAGCGGTATAGGAATTGCCCCAGAACACAAAGATAAAATTTTTGAACCTTTTTTTACCACTAAAGTTGCCGGCGAAGGCAGTGGTTTAGGTTTGCCGATTATCAAAAGAATTATTGATAAACATCAAGGACATATCGCAGTTAACAGCGAACCTGGATGTACTGTATTCACCGTGACTTTACCTATTTTTTATCCTGAATCAGAGCTTGTGAGCGTAGAATCCGCACAGTTTTAGGATTTAGCTCTTTATTCTGTGGACTAATAATGATACAGTAATAATTGTTTATTAAATTACTAGGTATTTGTTCATCGATGATGAACTTTTCGATTTTTTGTTCAACTTTACCTTGATTTTGGAGTCAACAATGGCTTTTGAATTACCCGCATTACCTTACTCTCGTGATGCTTTAGCACCGCACATTTCGCAAGAAACTTTAGATTTTCATTATGGTAAACATCATCAAACCTATGTGACTAATTTGAATAATTTAATTGTCGAAACTGAATTTGCCGATTTAAGTTTAGAAGAGATTGTTTTGAAATCTTCTGGCGGAATTTTCAATAATGCGGCGCAAGTCTGGAATCACACTTTTTATTGGCATAGTTTATCGCCAAATGGTGGTGGTGAGCCAACTGGCGCGTTAGCTGACGCGATTAACCAAACTTTCGGCTCTTTTGCAGCGTTTAAAGAAGCTTTCAGCAAATGTGCAGTCACCACTTTCGGCTCAGGATGGGCGTGGTTAGTGAAAAATGCCGATGGCAGTTTAGCTTTAGTTAGCACCAGTAATGCAGCTACCCCTTTGACTGCGGGTCAAATTCCCCTTTTAACCTGCGATGTATGGGAACATGCGTATTACATTGATTATCGCAATGTGCGTCCTAATTATTTAGAAGCCTTTTGGAAAGTAGTCAATTGGGATTTTGCAGCGGCTAATTTCGCTGGCTAATTGATTTTCTATCAAGCCATTTAAAAATAAACCTGTTAAAGTGTAAATACTTTAACAGGTTTTATTTTGACTAATGAGTTTCAGAATTCTGTTAAAATTTAATCTCTGATCAGTTTTTGAAATGGTTTTATTGAGTGAGAAAATAATGCAACTTGATTCTGAATTACCCTTATGTTTAACGCCCGGGCATCGTTTGCAATGGGAAGCTGCGCAACAAAAATATGTGATTTTATATCCTGAAGGCATGGTGGAACTTAATCTCAGTTCGGCTGAAATTATTAAAGCTTGTGATGGACAACGACGAGTGGCTGATATTATTCAATATTTAGAACAACTGTTTAATGCTCAGAATTTAACCAACGATATTACCCATTTCTTATACATCGCACTCCAAAATGGCTGGATCAAACACTGTTAACCCTACTCCACCGCGCTGGTTATTAGCGGAACTCAGCTATCGCTGTCCTTTACAATGCCCGTATTGCGCCAATCCAGTGGATTATGCCCGTTACCCTGAAGAATTATCGACTGAAGACTGGAAGCGCGTTTTGACTCAAGCACGCGAATTAGGTGCAGTCCAATTAGGGCTTTCTGGTGGCGAACCCTTAACTCGTAGCGATTTAGAAATATTGGTGGCTCACGCTAGAGAATTAGGTTATTACTCAAATTTAATTACCTCCGGTTATGGATTAACCGAAGCGCGAATTGCAGCCTTAAAAAAAGCCGGATTGGATCATATTCAAGTTAGCATTCAAGCCAGTGATGCAGAATTGAGCGATTATCTCGCCGGCACTCGTTCCTTTGAACATAAATTACAAGTCGCTCGGTGGGTGAAACAACAAGGCTATCCGATGGTGTTATGCGTTGTATTGCATAGGCAAAATATCGAGCAAATGCCGCAAATTTTAGCGATGGCTGAAGCTTTAGAAGCGGATTATTTGGAATTAGCGAATACGCAATATTACGGATGGGCGCATTTGAATCGTCAAGCATTATTGCCAACGCAAGAACAATTTATTAAAGCCGAAGCGATTGCTCAGGCATTTAAAGCTAAAGTCGCTGGCAAAATGAAAATTTATTATGTGATTCCGGATTTTTATGAGCAACGTCCTAAAGCCTGCATGAATGGCTGGGGAACAACTTTTTTAACCATCGCGCCGGATGGAACCGCTTTGCCTTGCCATTCAGCACGAGAATTGCCGAATTTAAATTGCCCAAATGTCAAAGATTTCAGCATTCAACAAATTTGGTATGAATCGGCAGCCTTTAATAAATTTCGTGGATTTGAATGGATGCAAGAACCTTGTCGCAGTTGCGAAGAGAAATTTAAAGATTTTGGCGGCTGTCGTTGTCAGGCTTATTTGTTCACGCAAGACATAAATGCGACTGATCCCGTTTGTAATAAATCGCCACATCATTCATTAATAACTGAATTAACTGAATCTGCAACTCATTTTACTAATGAGCAGCCGTTAATTTTTCGTAATAGTCGTCAATCGCGGCACTATTCTTTAATTAATGAAAATCAAAATTAAATCCGAAAATTAAATCTAAAAACCGCTGTTAATTTATCGATGGCGGTTTTCATTCAAATAAAATTACGCTTGCGAATTGAATTGGTTTCTGACCAATTGGCGAAAAGCTTTGATGGCTTTATTACGTCCTTGAATTTTAGCCATTTCTAAATACTCTGGAATTAATTGTTTTATAGCAAATTGTGGAAATTGTAAACTCATTGTACAAGACTGATATTTTTCATCAATTAACTCAAAAATGTGTAATTGCTGTCCATCAAAAATCCATAATTCAGGCACTTTTAATTTTTCATAAATATCTAGTTCTGTGTGAGAAGTAATATCAATTTCAATGACTAAATCGGGGGGAGGGTCTTGATTTAAATTAATTCTTTCTTTGCCTCGCACTTTGAGTTCATTTTGAATATAAAAACACTCATCGGGTTCAACGCCTTTACAAACACTTTCATTTTTTAAAGTCATAGAGGCAAGCGCATTAAATTCTATATCTTGTTCTTCCAATAATATTTTAACTAAATCGCTAATAATAGATTTATCAAATTCATGAATAGCTAACGGTGACATTAATGCTAAAATTCCTTTATTATAAGCTAATTTTGGGCTATTTCGTTCATCACCTAATTCAATTAGGATTTGCTCAAAATTTTCCCAATTAATATTTTGTAATATAATACATTGACCCGGGGGAATAATTAATTGATTAAGATTAATAAGCATGATATTTTCAAGTATTCGATTAATATTTCAACAATCTTAAGACTATCTTGAATCAATATTTGATTAAATATGAAGGTCTAAAATGGCTTGATAAATAACGCATCTTTTAGCGTAATTTCAAATCGAGTAGTGACTTCTTCATAACCGCTGAATTTAGTATAAAGAATAATAAGTACCGAAATAAAAAACGTTAATATTCAAAACTTTATTCAAAAACTGTACTGATATTTTAAATCGTAGTATTTTTTGATTTCATTAAAACTATTTCATAATTTATCATTCGGGTAAACCAAGCCATGCCAAAGGCAACGTGTTAAAGCGATAATGACAATTTACAGAGTGAATATAATCAAGAACATCTTTATATTGAGGTTGTTTAAACCAGTCATTTAAAACATAAACGTACTCAACTTTTATCTCTATTGATTTAAGTAATTTTTGATATTGCTTGCGTTTAAAATCACAAGTTTGTAATTTCTCATCAACAGAACCAGTAACTTGTTGATACTTTACCTCAATTATAAAAAGCGTTTCTCTTACAATAATTAGCAAAGCGTCATCAGGCTCAAGTCGTTTGGATAAAATAGTTTTATAATTAATACCATATTCTGCTAGAAAACGATAAAAGTCGTATTTTTTAAAACATCGTGCAACTAATTCGCTTTTGAAAAATACACCTTTCCCAGCTTTTCCGTAAATCACTTTTAATTCATATCCATCAATCGCCGCTAATAGGTCTTGAAAATCAACATCCCTTTCAAATTGTAAACCTGTTTGTGTATTTCCACCGCCAACTCCGCCTTCTATCATTTTAGTTTCCTTGATTTAATTTGCTGATTATTTCGCTATCTAAACGTTTAATTGAAAGATCAATATATTCTCTTTCTAGCTCGATTCCGACATATTTTCTACCATGTTTAATAGAACAAACACCTGTTGTAGAACTGCCATTAAATGGATCAAGAATTAAATCTTGTGGATTTGTTGAAGCTAAAATACATCTTTCAACCAATTTTATAGGTTTTTGTGTTGGGTGTTTACCAAAATTTTTTTCATCTTTTGCGGGTGCGGTAAATCGCCAAACATTTTTCATTTGTTTATCGCCGTTTTCTTTTCGCATATCGGCATAATTGAATAAATGTTTAGATTTTTCATTTTTTGCAGCCCACAAAATAGTTTCAGTTGAATGAGTAAAATAACGACAAGATAAATTTGGTGGAGGATTCGGTTTTTCCCAAATAATATCATTCAATATTTTCATACCTAATTGCTGCATGGCATAACCAATTGAAAAAATAACATGTTGCGTTCCACTTACCCAAATTGTACCGTTAGGATTTAATAAAGCCTGACAACGTTTTAACCATTCCAAATTAAACGCATGATTAACTTCTGCGCCTTTGGATTTGTCCCAATCGCCTTTATGAACGCTTACCATTTTTCCCGTTTGGCAAGTAATTCCTCCATTTGATAAAAAATAAGGAGGATCAGCAAAAATCATATCGAATATACCATTTGGATATTTTTCGATTAATTTATCCATAAATTCCAAACAATTCGCCTGATAAAGCCAAATGCCTTGCTGACTATTTTGATAAACTAATTTATTATCGGATAATTTAGATTTTTTTATAACTAAATTATCAAAAGAGTTTTCATTATTTAAATTAATAATTTTCTCTTTAACTGCATATTCTGCCAACTTCATATTTTTACTATTTTTAAAAAATTAGATTAAATCCCACCGAATCAAAAAAATCTGGTAGGCTTTCTTTTTAGGTAAAATCAAAATACTTTCTAAAATCAAGAACGTTTTTCATATCTAAATTAATTTGTAGGCGAATTAATCAAAAATGGACTATGAATTAAAGGTTGTTGTTGATAACATACATTAATATAAACCGGATAAGATTTAATTTCAGACAGTGTTATCGAAAATCCACAATGCAAATATTCCTGTCCATAAATTGCTGCGACATCTGCACGCGGCAAATCAGCCATAATTTCATGAATCAATTGTTCTCCAATTAAAATTTGTAATTTTAATGGCGATGATTGTTGCCGATGAATCGCCCAACCAGTTAATTGTTCACCATTCCAATATTCTAAATAACCAATAAAGGATTGCGTATTGGTAAATGATAAATCAGATTGCGACGATCTTTTTTTGCCTAAAAACCAACGGAGCATTGCCCAATTTTTGGGATGCAAATAATAAAACAAATTTACTATTTTTTTAGTGAATGAATAACGAAATTTCCAACGAATCGCTTGCGCTAAAAGCAATAATTCTGGCTGATCTAAATAAGTATTTTTATTTAAATGAGGTTGTAATAGAGTGAATGCTTGTTGAAAAAATTGCCCACGATATAAAATCTGAGCTTTAGTCATATCTATTTTTAAAGAATGATTGAATTCAGGAACGAATTTTTGCATTGCCATTCCAGTAATATAATTAACCATTGTATGATCAACATGACGAAAATCCTCATCCTGCCAAACCAATTGAGGATCGGTTAAATTGACAGTTTCATAACTAGGAAAATAACTGACCTTATTTGAATGATGCGCCATAAATTCTTCAACCACTGTGCGTAATACTGATTTGGAATAACTGTTAGCTAATAAAACATCTTGCGCGCGAAAAGTCGCTAATAAAGGCACTGGAGAAACAGTCAGTAATAAGCGAAACTGTGGCGTTAAATTTGCCGATAATAATTGATAAATCTTTTCAAGATATTTTAAGGTTTCAGTATAATCAAAAACCCGTAATTCAAAGCGTTGTGGTGAAAAATTAACTACCGTTTCAGCCGGCGCGACATTTAAATATAAATTCGTTTGTTTATCAAACCAAATTTCGCTTACTCCCAAAGTTATAATGACAATATCCGCTTCAATAATTAATTGAAATTGACGATTAAATGCGTGGCGAAATTGTTGCATTGAATTGAATTCATCCGCGTAACTTTGTCCGCGTAATTGATAATCATGAATTAATCCTCCCGGAGCAACAATAAAAATCTGATCAGAATATTTTTCTGGATAAAATGCCCATTCTAATTCTTGATAAATACTTGCAACATTATATTTATTCGCCATTCCGGCATCATATAATTGGCGTTTATTCGACAGTGGTAAATCACGCAAAATCGATAATATTTGAAAATCTTGCTGATCTAAACTGCGTTCAATTTCGCGGGCAAAACAAGAACCAATACAAAAAATTTTGGCTTGGGAATCAAATTGAAAATTGGCAGTCGTTTCCGGAGCTGCCAATGGATAAAGTCGCTCAGAATGTTGCCGAGTTGGCCATCGACCGTTGGGATTTTGTCGTAAATTTGCCCATGCGGTTTCTGCACTGACAATTTCAATGCTCATATCATTGTTTTAAAAGCTAAATTAAAATAAACCACTGATGACACCATTGTCATCAATATCGATTTTTTCAGCCGCCGGCATTTTGGGTAAGCCGGGCATAGTCATGATGTCACCCGCAATCGCGACGATAAATCCCGCGCCATTTGCTAAACGTAATTCACGAATTTCGACTGTATGTCCTGAAGGCGCGCCTTTTAAATTAGGATCGGTGGAAAACGACATTTGAGTTTTGGCAATACACACCGGAAAATGTCCATACTGAGCTTGTAGTTGATGCAATTCCGCTTTAACTTTAGCACTCGCGGTGATTTGCGCCGCGCCATATAATTTGGTGGCAACTGCTTGAATTTTATCCCATAAACTGGCTTCATCAGGATAAACAAATTGACAACCAGATTCATGTTGATCCGCTTGTTGCAATACCGCTTCTGCTAATGCTTCAGCCCCTTGACCACCTTCAGCCCAATGTTTGGAAATGATTAATTGCGCATTTAAACCTTGACATAATTGTTGTAATTGATGAATTTCAGCCTCAGTATCTAAACTAAAATGATTTAATGCGATGACACAAGGTAGCCCATAATATTGCGTGATATTGTGATAATGGCGTTGTAAATTCGCAAATCCTTGAGTTAATGCAGTTACATTTTCCATCGTTAATTGATCTTTAGCCACACCACCATGAAATTTCAACGCGCGAATCGTCGCCACTAGCACCACTGCCGCAGGTTTTAAATCCGCAATGCGACATTTAATATCAATGAATTTTTCCGCACCTAAATCCGCACCGAAGCCGGCTTCAGTAACTACATAATCGGCTAATTTTAAAGCGGTTTTTGTCGCTATTACCGTGTTGCAGCCATGAGCAATATTCGCAAAAGGCCCGCCATGAACCAGAACTAAATTATTTTCTAAAGTTTGAACTAAATTCGGTTTAATCGCGTCTTTTAAAAGAGCAGCCATCGCTCCGTGAGCTTGTAAATCACTGGCATAAACCGGAGTTTTATCCATTTTATAACCAATGACAATTCGACCTAAACGCGCTTTTAAATCGGCGCGACTGGTGGCTAAACATAAAATTGCCATCACTTCTGAAGCAACGACAATATCGTAACCATCTTCGCGTAAATAACCATTCGCTATCCCGCCTAAACCTACGACAATATGACGTAATGCGCGATCGTTCATATCAACCACTCGTCGCCAGTGAATACGTCGCAGATCAATCTCTAGCGCGTTACCATGATGGATATGATTGTCGATCATCGCCGCCAATAAATTATGCGCAACGCCAATCGCATGAAAATCCCCGGTAAAATGCAAATTGATGTCTTCCATAGGCACAACTTGGGCGTAACCACCACCGGCTGCGCCACCTTTTACCCCAAAACAAGGACCTAAAGAAGGTTCTCTTAAACACATCAAGGTTTTTTTACCTAAACGATTCAGTGCATCTCCTAAACCTACTGTAGTGGTGGTTTTACCTTCTCCCGCCGGCGTAGGACTAATCGCGGTCACTAAAATTAATTTACCATCCGGATTTTGTGCCAAACTATTGATATAGTCTAGCGACAATTTCGCTTTAAAATGTCCATATGGATCAAGATGATGCGCCGGAATATCATATTGTTTTTGAGCTAATTCAATGATAGGCGTTAAGGTCGCTCGTTGAGCAATTTCAATGTCAGACATGAGAATTCCTAGTAAATCGAAAACGTGCTAAAAAAATTTTACAGCTTAAAGCTTGCAATCGCTAAATGCAATCTTCTATGGTTGCACAGAAATTTGAGATTTCATTGCGGATTCACCCATCGATACTGATTTGACGGTAAACGTTCTTGCTTCCAAAAAGGAGCTTGCGTTTTCAAACTATCAATCAAAAATCGGCAAGCTTCTAAACTATCGTGACGATGAATTGACCAAACCGCCACTAATACAATCGGTTGATTAGGCAAAATTTCTCCCACGCGATGAATCATTAAAATATCCAGCACCGACCATTGTTGGCGAGCGTGAGTCTCAATCATCGCTAATTGTTTTTCAGTCATTAGGGGATAATATTCCAAAAATAGGGAAGTCACGTTATCACCTTGATTAAAATCGCGCATTGTTCCTACAAAAATCGCGGTCGCGCCAAACTGTCCGTCCATTTGCGGTTGAGAGTGTTGATAATGTTGAATTTCTGCCCAAGGATCCAAGGCTTGATCGATAATTTGAATCATGATTTACCCTCCAGTTACTGGCGGAAAAAATGCCAATTCATCTTGATCTTTCACTAAACTTGACCAAGTCGCATATTCTAAATTGATTGCAACTAATAAATTAGACGGAATCGGTAGTTGAGGATGTAACTGTTGCCAAATGTCGGCAGCAGTCAAAGGCGTGTCGAGATCAATATGATCCTGATCACGACCTAATTGTTGTTTTAAACTGGCAAAATAACGCACTTGAATAGTCATCAGCAATTCCTGAACAAATCAAAAAAGTGGATAATAAACGATTTTGAGCAAATCATGATGGCTGAATTTACACATTTTAACGCGAACGGTGAGGTTCAAATGGTTGATGTTGGTGACAAACCGGTCACTGTGCGCGAGGCAATTGCCGAAGGCTGGATTGCTATGCGGGCTGAAACTTTAAGCTTAATTATCAATGGGGGGTTTCGTAAAGGCGATGTGTTAGCGGTAGCGAGAATTGCCGCGATTATGGCGGCGAAAAAAACGGCGGATTTAATTCCTTTATGTCATCCTTTACCTTTAACCGCAGTCGATATTGAATTAATCCCTTTAATTGAAAAAAATCAAGTTTATTGTCGAACTAAAATTAAAACCTCTGGACAAACTGGAGTTGAAATGGAAGCATTAATGGCAACCCAAATGGCGTTATTAACGATTTATGATATGTGTAAATCGGTAGATAAAGGCATGATTATTGAAAAAGTACAATTAGTAGAAAAAAGCGGCGGTGTTTCTGGACAATGGTTACGCGAATCTACCCAATCTTTATGATATTGAATTACCCATTTTGAAAAATATGAAATCTTATTTAAATCTTAAATTAAGCTTATTGAGTTTAGTAATCACTTATTCAATTACTGCAATCGCAGCAGATAAATTTAAAGTCTGTGCTGATCCGGAAAATCCACCTTATTCAACACAAAAACAAGATGGATTTGAAAATAAAATCGCAGCTTTATTTGCCCAACAATTAGGGCAAGAATTGGAATATACTTGGTTTCCACAACGCATTGGTTTTGTTCGTAATACTTTAAAAGCCGAAATAGAAAATAGCACTCAATTTAAATGTGATGTCATTATGGGCGTGGCGGCGGGGGATGATATGACCTTAAATACTCAACCGTATTATCGTTCACAATATGTATTATTAATTGCGAAAGGTCGCGGTTGGGATCAAATTACCATTCCAGAACAATTATCTTCATTGCCTTTAGAGCAACAAGTTAAAATTAAAATCGCTATGTTTGATCGCGGCCCGGGAACCGCATGGTTACAAACGTATAATTTATTAGAACAGGGCGTTCCGTATCAAAGTATGAGTGGTGATGCAGAAATGAATACGGCAATGACAATCGAACAAGATTTAAAAACTAAAAAAATTGATATGGCAATTTTATGGGGCCCTTTAGCGGGTTATATTGTGCATAAAAATCCAAATGCGTATTCTGTATTACCGATGGCTTTGCGTCCACAAATTAAATTTGATTTTGCAATCGCAATGGGAGTACGTCAGGGAGACGAAGCAAGAAAACAACAATTAGATCAATTAATTGCTAAAAATAAAACTGAAATTGAAACCATTTTAAAAAGTTATCAAATTCCTTTATTACCATTAACTGAATTCAATAAATCTAAATAATTGGAATATTAGAGGTAAACAAAATTTAGTTTTAAATGTTAATTGAAATTGTATGCAAATTCAAAGAATTGATTAATCATTGCAAATAATAGTATCATGTATTTTCTTTTTATTAAGAGTTTTATCCGAATTTGTAGAAAATTTATGTATATAGCATTATCAACCCTATCTGATATTATAATAATATAAATACAATAATAAAATTATGGGTAAATAGTATGGAAAAATTTAATCCAGAAGAAAAATTAAGAAAATTTGTCCTTAAATATTTAAAAGAAAATACAACTAATGAAACCGCTAATTTTTTTGAATTGGGACAAGCAAATATTTAATTATGGATAATTGTTCTTCACATAATAACGAAGATGTTAAAAAGCTTCTTGAGGAAAATAATATGTAAAATATCTTTTTTTATCGCCGTATTCACCAGAATACAACCCTATTGAGTTGGCTTGGTCTAAATTTAAGCAGTTTATTAAAAGAGTTAAACCTAGATGTGAATTTCATTTATGGCTATCTATTTATTCTGCAATTAAATCTATATCTTTAGATGATATAAATGGATATTTTAATAATGTAAATAATTGCTATATCTAACAAAATTGAAAACGCTATAAATGATAGCATTTGGTTATCAATGCTGATAAATCGAGATAAGCAAAGTTTTTCATCCTTCGGATTGCATGACTACTCGGTACTGGATGTATTTTTGTTATCATGTCCCACAAAATACACTAAAAACTTGATATTGCGAAAGTCCCAAAGGAGTCATTAATGAAAAAAAATTGGGTTATGCTGGTGTTATTAATAAATGGCTGTACAGGAATTCCGGCTAATATTCAACCTGTGAGAGGATTTCAGTTAAACAATTATTTGGGCAAGTGGTATGAAATTGCCAGATTGGAACATTCTTTTGAGCGTGATTTAACACAGGTAACGGCGAATTATAGTGTGCGTGAAGATGGCAGTGTGAAAGTAATTAATCGCGGTTATTTGCCAGCAAACCAAGAGTGGAAAGAGGCGGAGGGTACGGCTTATTTCATGCAGCAGCCTGATATCGGATATTTGAAAGTATCGTTTTTTGGGCCATTTTATGGTTCGTATATTGTCATTGAATTGGATAAAAAAGACTATCAATATTCTGTAGTAACCAGTTCGGATCAATCTTATTTATGGATTTTATCCAGAACCCCGCGTTTAAATTCGCAAATTCAAGCAGAATTGGTGGCTAAAGCAAAAGCGTTAGGCTTTGAAACTGAGAAACTAATTTATCCTGAGCAGAAATAAGTTTTTTAAAAATAATAATCAATAGAGTTGTTTTAACTATAAAAAACAATCAGTTAGTTAAGTAAAAATTCCACAGACCTGCACATAAATATGGATACGAAGCCTGTCTGAAAGAACACGAAAACGTTTTAATCCAGAAATACTAGGTTCAATAAAAATGCGTTCCTTTGCAAATTGCTTGTTGACTAATTTTTGCTCATCCGTTAATGGATTACACTTTGATTTTTTATAAGGATGCGCTGAACGTAGGGAAGCGCGTCGCCAATGTTTAAAAACAAAACCGCTATCGGCGAAACCACCGGCGAATTTTGATAAAATCCTCTTCAATTATCAAAATTAGGATTTGCCCATGACACATCATAGTATTAAATTTCCTTATACCCGCATGAGAAGAATGCGTTATCAAGCATTTTCACGCCGACTGATGCAAGAAAATCACTTAACTGTCAACGATTTAATTCAACCCTTGTTTGTAATTGAAGGTCAACAGCAACGTCAAGCTATTAGTTCAATGCCCGGGATTTATCGATTGTCGATAGATTTATTAATAGAAGAGGCGGAAAAATTATTAGCCTTAGGCATTCCGGCAATTGCCTTATTTCCAGTGATTGATCCGGCACAAAAAAGTGAATTCGCTGAAGAAGCTTACAATTCTGAAGGATTATTGCAACGCTGTGTTCGTCAACTCAAACAAACCGTACCCGAATTAGGCATTATTACCGATGTGGCTTTAGACCCGTTTACCACTCATGGTCAAGACGGTTTAATCAACGCCGATGGTTATGTCATGAATGATGAAACTGTCGAAGTTTTAATTAAACAAGCTTTATCTCATGCGGAAGCGGGAGCGAATATCGTCGCGCCTTCAGATATGATGGATGGACGGATTAGCGCGATTCGTGAAGCTTTAGAAACGGAAAATTATATCAACACGTTAATTTTGGCTTATTCCGCAAAATATGCGTCCAGTTTTTATGGCCCTTTTCGTGATGCAGTCGGATCAGCCGCGAATTTACAAAGCGGTAATAAATACAGTTATCAAATGGATATTGCCAATAGCGATGAAGCTTTGCGAGAAGTTGCGCTAGATTTAGCTGAAGGGGCGGATATTGTCATGATTAAACCGGCAATGCCTTATTTAGATATTATTCGCCGAATTAAAACGCAATTTACCGTGCCAACTTTTGCTTATCAAGTCAGTGGCGAATATGCGATGTTAAAAGCGGCAAGTCAAAAAGGTTGGTTAAATGAACGGGCGGTAGTATTGGAATCCTTATTAGCTTGTAAACGTGCCGGTAGTGATGCTATTTTAACTTATTATGCTAAAACCGTAGCCGAATGGTTATGTGAAGATTTATTTTAATAAACATCGTCTAATTGCGGCAATTAAATATTTTATTGTAATTAAAAATTGCTTAATTGAATTTAATGAGGGTGTTAATAATTCACCCTCAAAATTTTGCCCGCGTTTTAAATAAAAAGTGGTAAATAATTTTGAACTCATTTCCCATTTTAATAAAAACATTTGATGTCCATTATTTAAAGTTGAGCGACCTACGGATTTTGAACCAAAATGATAAGCGCGGCTTTTACCTAAACCTTTAAAATAACGAATACCCGATTCCCATAATTTTCTAGAAAAATCCGGATCAGAATATAATCCCGGGGAAAATTCAATACTGTATCCGCCAACTAAATCCCATTCATTAACATGAATAATATTAATCGGCCAAGTGCTACCTGACCAATCTGGTTTATCAAAACGCTGATAATTTTCTAATAAACCTTGTTCATCAAATTGTTCAATCTGTTGACCAAAATCTGCAACAATTGCACAATTACTCACTAAAGTCGGCTCAATTAAAGTTAGCGATAAAAAAAATCTTTTTGAACCTAATTGACTAATTTCTTGATCCAAAACTAAATCCCAATTCGGTAATACATACATATCATCATTCATATAAACTAAATAATCTGTTTGAATTAAACTTCGACTGGCATTTAACGCATAACATATACCGATATTAACCGGTGCATATAAATAATCAATATCAGTTTGTTGTTCAATCCATTGATAACTACCATCTGATCCTTCATTAATAAAAACGATAATTTGATGTTTAAAATGAGAATGTTGTTTAATACTGCGAATTGCTAATTGTAAATAAGCTAAATTATTCCAACTCGGAATAATAATCGAATATTTTGCTTCTGGATGATAAAATCGCTGAACTCTTTGATGAATCATAAAAATAGCTTGAATTCCAAATCAATTTAAATCAGATTAAGAAATTAATTTTAATCCTGGCGGTAATGCTTCACCAAATAATTGTTGTTGTTCTTGTTCATCTAATACTTTAACTTGTTCAACTAATTCGACCCAAGTCATTGGCATTTTATATAATTTTAATTGCTCAATCACTTGCAATCGGATTTCAGGATCAAGATCACGAACTCGATCCCCACTATTTCGCACGATTAAAGTAGCGGCAAAACCCGCTTGTGGAATTTTTTTCCAATCAACTGCCAATAATTGTGGCAGCCATTGAGTCACAATTTCAGCCGGAATGACTTGATGTTGTCCTGCATAAAACGGCACTCGTGAACCAATCCGTCCAACCGCCCACCATGTTTGCACCGATTCGCTGGGTTTTTCCAAGCGTTGCAATAACCATTCGCCTAAACAAATTTTTTGCGAGATCGGTAAACGTTCTAACACCGCTGCTAATTTAATCATATCTTCGTAACCGCGAATTTTGATCTGTTTAACATATGGATGCAAACGCGCGGTGGTTGGATTTAAATAAGGTGTTAAATCTGTAAAAATTTGTTGTTGCGCAGCCTGATCTAAACCACCAGCGACTCTACGCCATAATGTCCACCATTCGCTCCAATTTTGCGATTCATTCACAAATTGAATACTTTGCGGATAAATTTTCCACAATTGTTCAACCCGCCAATCATCTAAAGGATAACCCAATCCGGGACGTAAACAATAACCGGTTAAACTTAACCAAACTCGCTCATGATGTTCACTACGACGACGATATTTTATCCCCTCTAATAATATGGTAAATAATTCGCGTAATACTGACATTTCCCAATATTGCCGCGGAGAACTGAATAATTTTTCTAATTCATTGCGTAAATTTTTGACCGCTTTTGGATCAACTTGTTTGGATTTAGTGCCAAATACCGCACTGATTTTTTCAACCGCTTTGGGGAAAACCGAGGGTAATTCACGTTCCAGATAAGTCGCGGTACGGCTTTTTTGTCGCAGTTGAAATTCTACATTCCACCGTTGCTGAGGATTATCTACGGCTAAACATTGAATTTTTAAGGTGCCTACTTCGGTCTGAGTCACCGCTAAACGGACGCGAATTTCCGCATTACTGTCGCTGTCAAAAGCAACAGCTAACGGTGGTAAAGAATGAAAATCATCGCTAATCTCGGTTAAATCTCCCGCTTGATAAGGATAATCACCAATCGTTGAAACCAAATGAAACCGTACTGGCTGTCCCAAACGCAGACTAAATTGTTGATGCGTCAAGATAATTTCTACATCTTCTTCAGTACCTCGCGGCAAAATACAAATTCCGCGTTGTTGATCAGCCGTCGTATCCACACATAAAAAATAACTACGCGCTGCTCCACCACCGATTTTAACTTTATGTTCGCGTCTTGCCATGGCATAACTGACCGCGCCTAAAGCCACTGATAATTCGGGATGTTGATTTTCTAATAAAGTAATTGGCTGAGGATTCCAAGAGCGCAGCAAAGTTAATAATCGCTGGACAATCGGTTGACTACGAAATACACCGCCATTGAGTAATAACGCATCCGGAACATAATGTTCTTGATTCAAAGCCGCCATCGCAGCTTGTTGATGCCATTTCAAAAAACCGGCAATATGTTTACTCACCGCTGGTTCAGCCGTATAAGGCAAACCAAACTCCACAATACCGCTACGCCTTTTATCCGGTAAATCGCTCAATGTTGACAAAGGAAAAAATCCATCCAAAGCTAATTGACGCACTTCCTCACGAGTTAATATCGTCGAACGACTACCGCCGATTAAACGCGAACCTCCACCCAATAAAGTTACATTGACAGAATCCGCTGCATCTTCGGCTAATAAACGTTCTTTAGCTAATCGACATTGTTCTAATAATTGTGATAAATCGGCGGCGGATAATTTTCGTTGGCCATTAACTACTAATCGACTTTCAACCAAATGTGCTAAGGCTAAATCGATATTATCACCGCCTAACATCAAATGATCGCCGACTCCAATTCGCGTTAAACGCGGTTCAGGATCAGCCGGTTCTACTTTGATCAAAGTCAAATCTGTCGTACCGCCGCCGACATCACAAATCAATAATAAACGTACTTTTGCTAAGGCGGATTTGAGTTGTTGTTGATGCCGATGTAACCAGTCATAACAGACAGCTTGCGGTTCCTCTAATAAATTAACTTGAGATAAACCTGCCATTTTCGCTGCTTCTAAAGTGAGCGATCGCGCGGCTTCATCAAATGAAGCAGGAACGGTAATAACGACAATTTGTTGTTCTAACGGTGCTTCGGGAAATTGATGTAACCATACGCTACGAATATGCGCTAAATAACTTGCACTAGCTGCTAAAGGCGAAATTTTACGAACTTCATCAGCACTTCCCCAAGGCAAAATGTCCGCACTGGGATCAATCGATGGATGAGACAACCAACTTTTCGCGCTACTGACAAATCTACCTTGAGTTTTAGCACCTAATACCCTAGCCGCTTCACCGATAACCGCATTTTCTCCTGCGGGATTAAATACAATATCTTCAGCGGATAATTCGCCTTCAGCCGGATGATAACGCACCGAAGGCAACAGTCGCCGTTTAGCCACTTGTCCGGGGGCAATCAATTGTGGAATGGAAAAAATTTGAATGTCAGCATTTGCCGGTTCAACCGCTGCATATGCAACTACGGTGTGAGTGGTTCCTAAATCAATGCCAACTAAATATTGAGGCTGAGAAGATTGCACAATGAATCAGTAAAATAAATAATCGTAAATAATAAAAAGTGAGGGTAATATAAAAATATATTATTAAGTAATTTATCGAAAATTATCGGGGATTGTTAAATCCTTAGCCCCTTTAATATAAGGGGAACTGTGTGAAGATTTTAAAATAGCAATATCTGATAACTTATGTATTTTTACTTATCTATAATTAATTTTAAATTAATATAAATTTTTTATCGAATATCATTACCCACAAATTTGATATAAACCATCTAATACTAATGAATTTGGACTCACCATGCCAATAATTTCTTCATTAATAATCACTGGTGCGCGTACTAAATTATAAGTCGCAAATAATCGAGAACAATGACGAATATCCATTTCGGGTCTGACACTAATCACTGGACAAGTCATAATTTCATAAACATTCACTCGTTCAGGTGCGCGATTTTTCGCTAATACATGACGCGCAATATCTGCTGAAGTAATCATGCCCCATTCATCATCAGGATGACGTTTATTCACAATTAACACCGAGGTTTTACACGATTTCATCATTTTCAACGCATCACTAATGGTTTGCGTCGCTTCAATTCGATTAAATTCGGTTTTCATTACCTCTTTAACGCGAACAATTTTTGTAGATTCATTCATATCACTTCTCTATCTAATTCTTGGGTTAATTGTTCCACTTGACGCATCACACCAATCGCATCTTCAACATCAATTTGAAAAGCAATTCCAGTCCCGGGTTTGCTATCAAATTCTCCGGTTTTAGCAATTTGTTCTAAAATATGCCGACTTAAATGTTCTTCGACTAAAAATAATAAAACATCGCGTTGCGTTTCTAAAGTCAAACCAAAAAAAGTTTTAGATTGCTTAATCCCTTCTCCGCGTGCGCTGGTAATAATGGTTGATCCTTTTGCACCATGTTCTCTAGCAGTATTTAATACAAAATCTGTTTTATCTGCTTCGACAAAAGCAATAATTAATTTAAAGTGCATAATGTTATAATAATTAAAATAAAATTAGCCACGACGACTGCGCCATTGTGCAATTTGTGCGTAACCTAATACTGAAATAATGGGAAATAAACTGGCAAAAGCAATTAAACCAAATCCATCAATTAAGGGATTTCTCCCGGGAACAGTAGAAGCCAAACCAATGCCTAATGCTGTGACTAAAGGTACGGTAACCGTTGAAGTCGTTACACCGCCAGAATCATATGCCAAGCCAATAATCATTTTAGGCGCGAATGCGGTTTGAATTAACACCACAATATAACCGCTAATGATGTAATAATACAATTCAGTGCCGGTTACAATTCGGAATGTGCCTAAAGCGATACCGATTGCTACCCCAATTGATACTGCTAAACGTAATCCAAAGGCGTGAATAGTGCCTCCAGAAATAGCCTCGGCTTTCATTGCAACCGCTAATAAAGAAGGTTCGGCTAACGTGGTTGCAAAACCAATACAGGCAGCGAATAAATATACCGCTGAATACGAATACCAAGGAATAAATTTTGTGGTTGCGGCAATGCCTAAAAAGTGGGGATCAGTTAATTGTTTAGCCATTAATTCACCTAAAGGAAATAACGCCATTGCTAAACCTTCTAAAAAGCAAGCAATACCAATTAAAACATAAATAAAACCCATTAAGGTTTTAAATGGATTAGGTAATGGTTTGCGAATCACTAACAATTGAAAACCAATAATAACCGCAGCAATTGGCAAAATATCTCTAGCACTTTCCCATAAAACTGAAGCAAAATGTTGTAACCAAATGATCATCGTAAAATCCCATATGCCATAACAAATATCATGGGGGTTAGTGATGCAAAAGCAATTAAACCAAAACCATCAATCATTGGATTACGTCCGCGAATCGCTGTAGCTAATCCAATTCCCAAAGCAGTGACTAAAGGGACGGTAATGGTAGAGGTCGTTACGCCACCAGAATCGTATGCAATGCCAATAATTTCAGGTGGGGCAAAAGGCGTAATAATTAATACGCCACAATATCCACAAATAATTAAATAATGTAATGACCAGCCGCGTAAAATGCGTAATACTCCGACCACAATTGCAAATCCAACCGATAATGCCACCGTTAAACGTAATCCTAAAGCATATTGATTTTTCGCCTCAGCAGTTATGGCAATCATTTTTGCTTTACTGGCAATATCGGCGGCTTGATTAGCAATCGCAATTAAAGCGGGTTCTGCAACAGTGGTGCCAAATCCTAAACAAAAAGCAAAAATTAATAACCAAATTACACTTCCTTTACGCGCAAAGGAATAAGCCATCGTTTCACCAATAGGAAATAAACCTTGTTCCAAACCGCGCACGAATAAGGTTAAACCTAAAACAACTAATAAACTGCCCCAAATTAAATGCGTGACATTTGGAATCGGCTGACGAATAATCACTACTTGAAAAATGACTACTACCGCTAAAATGGGTGCTAAATCAAAACAACTGTTCATTAACTGTCGAATAAACGGGTTATTAAATAATGACATCTTTACACTTTTTGAACTATCAACTGGCACTGAAAAACAACAGCATAAGCTATTTTAAACTTTTTATAAAGATTTAAGGTTTTTGGCTATGAGGATGACATGTTACGATGTTACCGACAAAATAGTTTACATAGGATTTATATGAAAGCACAGATAGGGTTAATTGGTTTAGCCGTGATGGGACAAAATTTAGTCTTAAACATGAACGATCATGGGTTTAAAGTGGCGGTTTATAACCGCAGTTTTGCCAAAACTGAGGCATTTTTACAAGAAGCGGCGCGTGATACTGCGGTTATCGGTACTCAGAGTTTAGCGGAATTAGTCGATTGTTTAGAATCGCCGCGCAAAATTATGTTAATGGTCAAAGCCGGCGCAGTGGTTGATGAGTATATTCAACAACTTGTACCCTTATTATCGGCTGGAGATATTATTATCGACGGCGGCAACTCCTTATTTACTGATAGCAATCGTCGTACCGAAGCTTTAAAGGAAAAGGGCATTTTATTTATTGGATCAGGCGTTTCTGGCGGTGAAGAAGGGGCGCGTCATGGGCCGTCGATTATGCCTGGCGGAAATGTGGCGGCTTGGGCAGCGGTTAAACCGATCTTTCAAGCGATTAGTGCTAAAGTTAATGATGATCCTTGTTGTGAATGGGTGGGCGAACAAGGTGCAGGTCATTATGTAAAAATGGTGCATAATGGAATTGAATATGGTGATATGCAATTAATTTGTGAGGCTTATCAATTATTATCCCAAGGATTAGGATTAACTGCGGATGAAATTCAAGCGGTATTTAGTGAATGGAATCAAGGCGTATTAAGTTCGTATTTAATCGAAATTACGGCTAATATTTTAGCTTATCGTGATGCAGATGGCTTGCCCTTAATTGATAAAATTTTGGATACTGCAGGACAAAAAGGCACAGGAAAATGGACGGCAATTAATGCGTTAGATTTGGGAATGCCTTTAACTTTAATTGCGGAATCGGTTTTTGCACGGTGTTTATCTGCACAAAAAAGAGAGCGCGTAAATGCCTCAACCTTATTAACTCGGCAATTACCGTCATTTAATGGTGATAAAGCAGCAATGATTCAAGCAATTGGAGAAGCATTATATGCTGCTAAAATTATTTCATATGCTCAAGGATTTCGTTTATTAAAAGAAGCCGCGGCTGAATATCAATGGCAATTAAATTATGGCGAAATTGCTTTAATGTGGCGCGGTGGTTGTATTATTCGTAGTCAATTTTTAGGTGATATTAAAGCCGCTTATCAAGCGAATCCGAATTTAGACAATTTATTATTAGCGGATTATTTTATTCAGGCAATGGAAAAGGCAGATTCCGGTTGGCGTAAAGCCATTATTTTAGGGATTGAATCCGGCATTCCCACTCCCGCATTTTCGTCGGCATTAGCTTATTTCGATGGTTTTCGCAGTGCGCGATTACCGGCAAATTTATTGCAGGCTCAACGGGATTATTTTGGCGCGCATACTTATCAACGAATTGATCAATCTGAAGCGGAATTTTTCCATACTGATTGGACAGGTCATGGTGGTAAAGTCGCTTCTACAACCTATAATGTATAATTAAAATATAATTCCTCTGGATAGTTTAATATTTGGAGGAATTGTATATCCAATTTTATAATTAAAGCTTCATTTTAAAGAAGGTTATAAATAATAACAACTCTCAGATTAATTTACACAGATAATGAATCCAAAAATTTTAATTATTATTGTTAATTACAAAACGGCTGATTTAGTGATTCAAGGATTAAATGCTTTAGTGAAATTATTGCAATCCTCAATACAATTAATCATTATCGATAATTATTCTAACGATCATTCAATTAACAGTTTAAAATCATCGATCGCTGATTATGATAATATTCATTTAATTATTGCCGAAAAAAATTTAGGCTTTGCTGGTGCAAATAATTTAGCTATTCGTACCGCTATCCAAATGCAATTTTTTCCAGAATTTATTTGGCTATTAAATCCAGATACTCTGATTCGTGATCACGCTTTAGAGCCTTTATTAAATTTTATGAATCAACATTCTGAAGTAGGAATTGTAGGCTCTCGCTTAGAAGAATTAAATGGTGATGTACAATGTTCAGCCTTTCGATTTCATTCTATTTTAGGCGAATTAGAGCAGGGATTAAAATTGGGTATTTTATCGAAATGGTTAAAAAATTGGCAAGTGCCATTACCGATTGCTAACCAGCCTATTCGAGCAGATTGGGTCGCTGGAGCGAGCATGTTAATTCGACAACAGGTTTTTGAACAAATCGGTTTATTTGATGAACATTATTTTTTATATTTTGAGGAAACGGATTTTTGTTTACAAGCACAAAAAGCGGGATGGAGTTGTTGGTATATTCCTGAAAGTCGCGTCGTACATTTTGCCGGCAGTTCAACCGGTGTTACCAATCACACGCAAAAACGTCGCCCACGTTATTGGTTTGAATCTAGGCGATATTATTTTTTAAAAAATCATGGTTGGTGGTATTTATTATTAGCGAATTTAACTTGGAGTATTGCTTTTGCTTTATTTAGAATTCGACAAAAAATTCAAAATAAACCTGATCATTTCCCTAAATCTTTATTAAAAGATTTTATTCATTTCAATTTTTTGGATAATTAAAATATATTTATGGCTTTTTTACAAAAATTAATTCGATGGTTTGTATTTAAGACTGGTAAAGCAAAACGTTTTTATATTCGTTTTTGCCACCCTTCTGGCAGAGAATACGCGGAATTTCTAAAAAAATGGGGGCATTTTTATCATATTGGTAAAAATTGTCACATTTGGCCATACACCAATGTTACCGATCCAGAATATGTCTATTTAGGCGATAATGTTATGCTAACCGCTTGTACCTTATTAGGACATGATGGTTCAATTGCGGTATTAAATATAGCATATCAAAAAAAATTGGATCGCGTTGGGAAAATTAAAATTAAAAATAATGTTTTTGTTGGACACGGCGTTATTATATTACCCGGAATCACTATTGGAAATAACGTCATTATTGGTGCTGGCTCAATTGTGACTAAAGATATTCCTGACGGTGTTATTGTGGTAGGGAATCCGGCAAAAATTATTGGAAATACTGAAGAATTGGTTAGAAAATTAGAGCTTCAAACGCAGCAATTACCTTGGTCTCATTTAATTCAACAGCGTGAAGGAAGTTTTGATCCTGATTTAGAGCCTGAACTTAAACAATTACGAATAAAATATTTTTTTGATTCTGAACAATAAAGTTTTTTAGAATCAAACTGACTTATAAAATTTCCAGTTCTGAGGATTGCTGCTTATTTTTTTATAAAATAATCCACTCTATTCCAAATTAAAATAGCTTTTACAACAGCAGTTGGATTGATTAAATAGGCACTATTGTTTGAGAGAGCTAAATATTTGGATAAAATAAAAATTAATCCAATAAAAGCCCCATCAATGACTTCTACTTTGCACAAATCGATAGTTATATCTTTTTTATCTAAACTTAAAAATTTCAATTCATTACGCAACGCATTAATCGTTTTATTTACACAATGTCCTGTTAACGAAACATATGTTATATCTAGTGATTTATCTATTAAAATTTCGCAAGGAATAGTATTTTTTAAAAGAGTTTGATTTGTTATTAGCCACCAGTGATAAGGCAATACATAAAATAAGCATAATTTAATAAAATCAATACCATCATGATAATAACGCTGCCATAAATTCGGCTCTTGATAAATCCGCCATAACCATTCTAAGCCTAAACGCTGCCATAATATCGGCGCACGCTTAATAGAACCCGCATAAAAATTAATAACTGCACCTAAATGGCTTATTACTGGCGCATTTAATTGATGGCGATTTTTTTCAATCCAGGTCTGTCCTTTTTTTGCCCCTAATGCTACAATCAGAAAATCAGGTTTTGCTTGATTAATTTGATTAAGAATAATCTCGCTACTCATTTCATTAATTGAACCAAAACCAGGACTATAATAACCGACAGCTTGTATTCCAGCTTGAGTTCGATTAATTTTTTCGCAAGCCAATCCACCCGCACTTTCCGTGCCACCAAAAAAAAATACTTTTACAGGCTTATTATTATTTAATTGATATAAATAATCTATTAAATCAGACCCAGCAACTCGTTCCGGCAAAGGAATTTGTAATAATTTGGCGATTAGAATAATAGGAAAGCCGTCCACAATAGAGAGTTCGCTATTAATAACTGATTGGCGAAAAGACTTATCACCTTGCGCAGTACATAAAAAATTCAGATTAGGCGTTGATAAAAAACAAGGTATATTTTGCTCAATCGTTTGCTGAATGAGTTGTGCAGTTTGTTGCATATTAACCGCATCAAATGGCAAACCTAATAAACACCATAAAGGGCGAGCAAAATCTTGATTTAAAGTGGTTAAATTAACAGTCGTCATGATAATTATTTTTTATTGTCTTTCAATGCGCATCAATGTTTTATATATATTTACTATTAATTTGATTAAAACGCTATACAAGCACTTTGCCTATTATTAACACACTAATTAAGTTATATGATAACTATTGCTAAAAATAACCAAAAATTATAATGGCGATACAGCTATATCTATAGTAAAATTTAATAAATTTAAATTTCGTGTTATTATAACAGCTTGTGGTAGTCCTACAATACGAGTGATGAAAAATTTTGCACAGTTCAATCTACTAACATTAATAATCAAACTCGATTATTTAGATTACGATAATACCAAACTTTTATTTCAATTTTTTGGATAATTAGTAAAAATGCGTGGACTAGAAAATTGTAATCCTAAAGAAATTGGCTTTTTAGCTTTAATTTACGAAGATTTTATCACTCATGATAAAGATTTTTTTGAACAAGGTTTATGGGCAATTGCGGTTCATCGTTTTGGAAATTGGCGAATGGGAATTCGACAAAAATGGTTACGCGCACCGTTTTCCATTTTATATAAAATATTATATAAGTGTGTACAATGGAGCTGTGGAATTACGTTGCCATATGTAGTTCCTTTAGGAAGAAGAGTAAGAATTTGGCATCATAGTGGAATGATTTTACATGCCCAATCCATTGGAAATGAAGTTCATATTCGACATAATACAACGATGGGAATTGCTCGCACTTTTCATAATCACGAATTACCGATTATTGAAGATCGCGTAGATATTGGTGCTGGTGTTTGTTTATTAGGAAAAATTGTTATTGGACACGACAGTATTATTGGGGCGAATTCTGTGGTATTACAAGATATTCCACCCTATTCGGTTGCAGTAGGTATTCCCGCAAAAGTGATTAAAACATTAAATGCAAAATAATCAATTGGCAGTAGTCATTATTGGGCGTAATGAAGGACAACGATTATTAAATTGTTTAAGATCGGTCTGTATTATTACTCAATATATTGTTTATGTAGATTCGGGTTCTACCGATAATAGTATTGAAATTGCACAACAATTTAATGCGCATATTATTCATTTAGATTTAACCCAAGCATTTACTGCGGCTAGAGCGCGAAATGCGGGATTGAATTATATAATTAATACTTATCCTGAATTAAAATATGTACAATTTATTGATGGCGATTGTGAATTAATCACCGATTGGATTAATCAAGGATTGCATTATTTAGAAACTCATTTGAATGATGCTGTTGTTTGTGGAAGAAGAAGAGAACGATTTCCAAAACAGTCTATTTATAATTTTTTATGCGATTTAGAATGGAATACTCCAATTGGTGAAACTAAAGCTTGTGGTGGGGATGCGTTAATGCGAATTCAAGCCCTTAAAATGGTTCAAGGATTTAATGAAACTTTAATTGCGGGTGAAGAGCCTGAATTATGTTTTCGTTTACGCCAAAATCACTGGAAAATTTATCGTTTAGCGGCGGAAATGACTTTGCACGATGCAGCTATGACAAAATTTTCTCAATGGTGGCAAAGGGCTATTCGTAGTGGTTATGCATATGCACATGGATTTCATTTACACGGTGATTCTGTTGAACATTATTGTCGCCATGAATTATACAGTATTTATTTTTGGGTATTGATATTACCCTTAAGTATCATTTTGTTAACTATCATAAATAGTTTAGCATTCATTTTAGGAATTATTTATCCATTACAATGGTTAAGAATTACGCTTAAAACATACCCAAGATTTAACTCTATCAATACCGCAATGCTTTACGCCAGTTTCATGTTATTAGCAAAAATTCCTCAATTGTTAGGCATTATTAAATTTTGGAATATTTATTATTTTCAACACAAAATCCAATTAATCGAGTATAAATAATGACAGATAAAATTTTAATTGATAATTACTTAAAACAATATCGTAATCAGCCAGTTATTTTCGTACCCAATCCCGGAAATGCTGGAGATTCCTTGATCACTCATTCAATTTACCAATTATTTGATAAAATTGGATTAAGTTATGAAGTGGGTGAATTAACTAAAGTTTATACTGGACAAACTGTTTTTTATAGCGGTGGGGGCAATTTAGTACATTATTACCATGATGGTGAAAATTTTATACTCGCAAATTATCGTCAAGTCAAAAAACTGATTATTTTGCCACATACCATTCAGGCTTATCCCGAATTATTAAATGAATTAGGTGCTAATGTGGATATTTTTTGTCGGGAATTAACCAGTTTTAATTTTGTAAAACAACATGTTCATCAAGCTAATGTATATCACAGTGATGATATGGCATTTCATTTAGATATTGAAAAAACTTTTACAGAAGGCGCGTTATTATTTGCCAAATTTAACAGTGTTCCTGAATTAAGTTATCGTAATCTAAAACGTTATATCCGTTGCTCCATATTCGATATTAAAAATGGTTTTCAACGAAAACAGTTGAATGCATTTCGTTACGATGTTGAAAAAACAGCACATCCAATTCCGCTAACAAATATTGATTTATCACAAGTTTTTGCCACTGATAATACGAGTCGATTATATTCTCATGAAGCTTGTTTTCGTTTATTGAATTTTATTAATTTATTTGACAAAGTTGCTACTAATCGATTACATATTGCTATTGCAGCGGCTTTATTAAACAAGTTCGTAAATCTTTATCCAAATTCCTACAATAAAAATGAATCTATGTATCAATATTCTATGCGGGATCGTTATCCTAATGTTATTTGGAAATCTTGATGAGCCACTGTCAATCCATATTTGAAATTTTTGATCGAATTTTTGTGGTCAATTTACCAGAACGCCGCGATAGACGTGCTGAAACGATTCAGGATTTACACAAATTATCGATCGCAGAAAATGATCCTAGGGTTATTTTTTTTCCAGCTATCAAACCGGAAAGCCTAAACGGTTTTCCTAGTCTTGGGGCGCGTGGTTGTTTTTTAAGTCATTTAGCGATTTTTAAACAAATAAAAGCATTAAATTTAACTTCAGCCTTAATTATAGAAGATGATTTAGCAATTCATCCACAATTGATTAATCATTTAGATCATCTTAAACAACAAGTGAATCGTTATGATTGGGGATTTATTTATTTAGGACATGTCGAATCTGTTGCTTCTAATAGAGAATTGCATTTACATCCTTATACCAAGCCAATAATGACTACTCATTGTTATGCAATTCATCAATCTATTCTCGATTCATTAATTAATTTTTTAGAATTAATATTAACGCGTCCTCCAGGACATCCTGACGGTGGACCCATGCACGTTGACGGTGCTTTTTCAACTTTTCGGCAACAAAATCCTAATATATTGACTTTATTAACAATTCCAAATATGGGATGGCAACGTAGTTCACGCAGTGACGTTGCTGAAAGTTTATTTTTAGAAAAATTACCTATCATTCCATTCCTGCTTAATGTATTCAGAAAATCGAAAAATTATTATCGTAATTGGCGGTTAAAATAATGAAAATTATTGGTTATTTTATTAATCAATATCCGAAAGTGAGTCATAGTTTCATTCGTCGTGAAATCTTGGCATTAGAAACTCAAGGTTATCAAATTCATCGTTTTGCATTACGTTCAAATGTTGATGAATTAGTCGATCCATTAGATCAAATTGAATGGCAAAAAACACGTTATATTTTATCACAACCTCTTTTGTTAATTATTTTTACTTTATTAAAAAGATTAGCTTTTCAACCCATTAAATTCATAAAAGTATTAGTCAATGCGTGCAAAATGGGGTGGCGATCCGATCGCGGTTTATTACGTCATTTAATTTATTTTATCGAAGCTTGCTTGTTATATGAATGGCAACAACAAACTCAAATCACTCATATTCATGCGCATTTCGGAACTAATTCGACTACAGTGGTCATGTTTGCTTATCAATTAGGCGGGGTTAATTATAGTTTTACCGTGCATGGGCCTGAAGAATTCGATAAACCTGAATTTATTGAATTAACTGAAAAAATTATTCACAGTCAATTTGTCGTTGCAATTAGCTCATATGGACGTAGTCAATTATTTCGTTGGGTAGATCAACAATATTGGTCAAAAATTCATATCATTCGCTGTGGCTTGGCAGAAGATTTTTTACATTCATCCTTTTCAGAAATTCTTTCTACTGCTAAACCATTAATTTGCGTCGGTCGTTTATGCGAACAAAAAGGACAATTACTTTTATTAGAAGCTATTAAGCAATTGCATGATCAAGGAACTAAATGTGAATTATTATTAGCCGGTGATGGGGAAATGAGACCTTTAATTGAACAAAAAATTAAAGCCTATCAATTAGAAAACTTTGTCAAAATTAGTGGTTGGATTAATAGTCAACAGGTTAAATCTTATTTGCAAAATTCGATTGCTTTAATCTTACCTAGTTTTGCCGAAGGTTTACCCGTCGTTATTATGGAGGCATTTGCGTTACATAAACCGGTTATATCTACTTATATTGCCGGAATTCCGGAATTGGTAATACCTAATTATAATGGTTGGTTAATTCCTGCTGGAGAAATTAATTTATTAGTACAAGCGATTCAACAATTATTATCAACTGATTCAGAACAATTAAAAATGATGGGACAGCACGGTTTTGAAATTGTGCGACAACAACATGATATTTATAAAGAAACTCAAAAATTAGCGCGATTATTTGAGCAGGTTATTGAATGATAGAATTCATTTTATTAATTCCAATTGTTTTTACTTTATTACCCGTAATAGTTTTATTTATTCAAGTATTATATGCACTACGTTCAATAAAGTTAACGCCATTAGCTAATCAACGTTTACCGGTTGTAATTCTAATTCCAGCACACAATGAAGAATTAGTCATTGCTGAAACTCTACGCAGTTTAATTTCTCAATTAAATAGTGATGATCGATTATTAGTGATTGCGGATAATTGTACTGATCAAACCGCAATCATTGCTAAAACATTTGGTGTTGAAATTATCGAAAGACAGAATAATTTATTACGCGGAAAAGGTTATGCTTTAGCTGCTGGATTAGCTCATTTAATAGACAATCCTCGTCCAATTGTGATTATTATTGATGCTGATTGTAAAGTTCATCCAAATTGTATTCAATATTTAGCTCAAAGCTGTGAACAATCTAATCGTCCTGTACAAGCTTTAGATTTAATGCAAGCTCCGCCCGCCGCAAAATTAAAATTGCGAATTGCAGAATTTGCCTGGTTACTTAAAAATTATGTTCGTCCTTTAGGCTATTTACATTTAAATTTTCCTTGTCCATTAATGGGGACTGGAATGGCGTTTCCTTGGGCAATTATTTCTGACGTACAATTAAATCATGGTCACTTAGTAGAAGATTTAAAATTAACCATAGATTTAGCTGCTAAATCAATATTTCCATTATTTTGTCCTCAAGCATTAGTGACCAGTTTTTTTCCTACTCAAATGTCAACGATTGACAATCAACGTAGTCGTTGGGAACACGGACATTTAATGGTAATTAAAGATCAATTACCGATTTTAATTCGCGCTGCAATAACAAAACGTTCTTTAAAAATAGCCGCCATTGCTTTAGATTTAATGCTTCCACCATTAGCTTTATTAGTTTTGATGATTATCGTATCTTTGCTGTTGAGTTTCACAATGCTACAATTTAATAATCATTTATGGATATTCCTCATTTCTATAGTAATATCATTCATTTTTTTATTTACTATTTTATTAGCATGGGTAAAATTTGCTAGACAAATTGTTTCTTTAACTGATTTATTTTATATTCCAATTTATATATTATGGAAAATACCGTTATATTTTAGATTCTTTATTAATAAACAACAGCAATGGATTAAAACAAAACGGGAATAAAATGTGATTATTTTTACTAAATAGGCTCACGTTAAATATAATTAATTGTAATCAACAATAGCGGTTTCAAAATGTGGAATTTAAAATTTAACCTATTGATTTTAATGAATTAATATCATTATAATCCCAAATTTTAAATATTATCGATAATTTTTTAAGAATGAATCATGAATACAAAAATACATTGGTCTATTCATTGGCAACATAGTTTATGGATTTTTGTTGCTTTTATATTAATTATTATCAATTTTTGGGGCGGATTAACCGAGTTAGTCAATCGATGGGATAGACAAGAAGAATATAGTCATGGGTATTTATTGCCCTTATTAACCATTTATTTTATTTGGTTACAACGTTATCGTATTCAACAAACGACAATTTCGCCTTCTTGGTCAGGATTTTGGATAATTTTATTGGCATTACTCATATCAATGATTGGCGAAATTAGCGCGTTATTTATTTTAGTTCATTATGCATTGATTTTCATTTTAATTGGAATTGTAATTGCGATTATTGGTTATCAAGCGGCAAAGCCTTTATATATCCCTATATTATTATTAATTTTTGCTATTCCACTACCTTATTTTCTTGAAGCCAGTTTATCCGCTCAATTACAATTACTTTCTTCACAACTTGGAGTTAATTTTATTCGGTGGTGTCAAATTCCAGTGTATTTAGAAGGCAATATCATTGATTTAGGAAATTATAAATTGCAAGTGATTGAGGCTTGTAGTGGATTACGTTATTTATATCCATTAATGAGTATTGGCTTTATTTGTGCTTATTTATTTCAGACTGAATTATGGAAAAGAATTTTAGTTTTTTTAACTACCATTCCAATTACTTTGTTAATGAATAGTTTTAGAATTGGAGTAACCGGATTATTAGTCAATCAATGGGGAATTAAAGTTGCCGAAGGATTTTTACATGATTTTGAAGGCTGGATTATTTTTATGGCTTGCTTTGGCATTTTGATTATTGAAATGTCTATTTTAAGTCGAATAGGTAATCATAAACTCTCATTTAGTCAATCATTTGGTATTGAAGAACCCATTATAGAACACTTTGAATCTACCCTAATTATTCCAACCGCTTATCCTATAAAAGCCAGTGTTTTATTGTTAGCTATAACAGGGATTATTTTATTTTCAATTGATAAAAGAACGGAAATTATTCCACAACATGCGGATTTTAATTTATTTCCTATGCAAATAGCTAATTGGAATGGTATTTCTCATTCTAT